>Ga0114931_10010946_pt1 | contig 10750 bp, 6 predicted proteins | sample 2SBtaG_FD_89579 | JGI IMG/M metagenome (GOLD analysis project Ga0114931, IMG submission 89579) | Deep subsurface microbial communities from Kolumbo volcano to uncover new lineages of life (NeLLi) - 2SBTROV14_V59a metaG | ecosystem: Environmental > Aquatic > Marine > Volcanic | place: Kolumbo...
ACGCTGTGGGGTTGATAGATAATCTTGCCTCCTTTTTCCCGAATTCGGAGGCACAAATCGGCATCCTCGAACCCATTGTGAAATCCTTCGTCGAACCCTCCAACCCCCTCAAAGCAGTTTCGTCTAATCAACATACAAGCCGCAGTCACTGCCTGGTACTCCCGGCGCTGATTCACGGCAGGATGGTCTGCGGGAAATCCACCATAAATGTGATAAGGAGTAAACCCTGTGCGGGAAAACGCCACTCCAGCGTGTTGAATCTTCCCATCCGGATATAACAACTTGCTCCCAACCACAGCCACGTCCGGATTGGCCTCAACCTCATCTACCAACGCTTGAAGCCATCCGTCTTTGGGAATCGTGTCATTATTCAAAAAGACAAGATAGCGGCTCTTGGCTTCTCGCGCGCCCTGATTACAGGCCTTAGCAAACCCAAGATTCTCTTCGTTCTGGATGATCCTGACATCGCCACCCAATGAGGCTAAAAACACCGGTGTGTCATCCGTTGAGCCATTATCGATCACAATCACTTCGTAGGTTAGGCCTTTCGTCACCTCCTCTAAGTGAACTAAACATTGTTGAGTGAGCTCCACCTTGTTAAAGACAGGGATAATGATTGAACAATCATATTGTATTTCCAGGCCTTTTTCTTCTATGCCTTGATGACGTAAAAGATATTTCTTTCGAATCTGCAATTGTTCGGGATCCGCAATTTCTTTCCGATTAGACAAACCCTCTGGAGAAACCCAATACAACCCCGTAAATTCCGAAACATGCAATAATTGAAATTGTTCACCCATACGCAGCCAAAACTCTTGATCTCCAATAGCCTGATACTGCTCATCGAAATAGCCAATCGTGTCATGAATGTTCCGCCGCCACATTGGATGAGGACCGACTCGACAATGATGAAGAAGATCTTCAAAGCTATAGTCCGGCCATTCCCATTGACCGTAACGAGTATGGTTCTCAAAGGTTTCATGCGGCACTTGAGTAATATAGGTATCGCCATACACCAAAGGGATATCCGGATGTTCCTCTAAGGTACGTACAAGGATCTCATACGCATCTTTTCGCAACCGGTCGTTGGCACTAAAAGGCGTAATATATTTCCCTCGAGAGGCTCGAATCGCTAGATTCCAGGCAGCATACACCGTAATTTTTGTGGAGGTGCGGATATACACAATATTTCCAAATCGTTCTTGAAATTCTTCGATAACAGTCCGTTCATGTTGTTGGGAAGCGGCATCCACGACAATAATTTCCATTTGTCTAATAAGAGTCTGACATTCAAGATCCTCTAAACATTCACGAATAAATTCTAAAGAGTTATAGGTGGACACAATCACAGAAACCAGTGGTTCGCTCTTATCGGAAATCATGGGTGAAACTCCTTTACGTGCTGTGACGTTCCCCTTATTGGCAAATAACGCATTCCCATGAGTGGGAGTCTGATCTGACATAGGGGCATACCCTGAACATTCAAAATACGGATCAAGAACCGTTCGCAAATCTTGCAACGTTTTAGAACCTTGGTAGAGTTCTTCTAAACTCGCCTCCGCATAGATAAGATGAATCTGTGAGAGAAGATCTTCGGATATGGAAGAAAGAATTTGATATTCGGCGCCTTGCACATCAAGAAAGAGCATATCGGGGTTCACCAGATGGTATTCTTGCATCACACTCTCTAGCGTTCGTGTTTCAACCTTGATGGTTTGGACATGATGGACTTCTGGGAAAATCTCCAGATGTGTACCCATCGGCAATAACGAACTTGATTCACCCTGATTATCCGTAAGAAAAAAGTCTGCTGTACCATTCGTTTGGGCTAGAGCATAAGGGAAAACTCTAATTCGCGAATCCTGTGCTTCATACTGTCGTAAATAGTTTACACATTCAGGGATTGGCTCAAACAGGTAGATCTGCTGAAGATGAGGCAACAGCGAGAGCAACATTTCCCGTTCCTGAAACAGATGAGCCCCAATGATGTATAAGGTCCGAATCTTCTCAATCAAGGGACTTTTTTGAAGAATGCCAAAAAGTTCATATTGATCACGTATACCCGTTTGCCTGTTTGGAGAACGCTCCATTGGCCCCGTTGCCTTCTCATGAATGAATCCATCTTCGGCCTGAGCCTTGCGCGTCACTTCTGATACCTGGCCATTCACATACTCTGCGATGCCTTTTGTCTCTTTCGGGCAATAACAATTCCATTCCCTATTCATACGAACGGGGATTTGCGGAAGACCTTTGACCTTCAAGGCTTCCGCAAAGTGGGCCTTGGCAAACAGGATATGACGAGGAGAAATTTGTTCTTCACTTCTCAACCCACATTCGAACTCCGGCAGAATGGCCTTAAGAGTCTGAATTGCTCTTGACAGTGCCGAAATATACGGCAAATAACACACCTGAAGAACCGAGAGATTCATCGGATAATGAAGATGATCGACTGGTACGATTATTTCGGAATTCACAAAACGTAAAGCATGGAAGTGATAGAAAATGACAGGAAGATCATTGACCAACGCTTCACAAGATTCATTGTTTCGAATGACATATTGATCATGATTCCATGGTCCTAATCCCCCACCAATATGTTGCAATTCCACAACCTGTGGAAAGCGCGCCGGCCAGTCATTGAGATACATTTGGTCACCCAACTTGCCATCTTCATAACGGGCGAAGCACCACTCCAAACACCGCTCGCGCCACCATCTCAGAGCCTGCAGGCCATACATGTCGTTCCTAAAGCAGAGTAACCCGACATTATATTTTCCGTTGTTCACGGCAAGGTGCATCGTTGAAGAAGAAAATCGGTGTTCGTGAAGCAGGACCGACTGCTGACCTAATTCGTGAAAGATTGGATCCGGCGTAGAGAAGAAAAAGAGATCCGAATCCAAATAGGTCAGGACCTCAATCTCAGGATACTGCTCAATGAGATACAGAATAATCGTCGGTGTCGACGTCCAATAATATTCCACTAAGGAGCGTGTCGTCTTTGTGGACATCAACAGGTTATCCCCGTCCTCAATCTGGTGAAACGGCACGGGAATCACGTTTTTCAATTCCAGCCGTTCCAACATTGCTCGACTCAGTTCATCCATACAGACAGCATACAACACAAAACCATGGCGTTCGTGCTGATGAAGAGACTCGATAAGCGAAAGGGCTCGTACCAGATAATTTTTGTCAAAATACGTACAATAGAATCGCTTCATCTACCTCTCCTCGTTCCTGCACCATTTCTGCAACGCTGCACAAATTCGTTCGACCTGGCTTTCAGTTAATTCCGGATACATCGGCAAACTGAGGATTTTCTCAGACAAGGCCTCAGTACAGGGCAACCTATCGTGTCCTCGGAGTCTCCCTGAATAGGCTGGTTGCTTGTGGATAGGCATGGGATAATGAATGCCCGTCCCGATCCCCTCTTTCCCCAAAAACTCTCGTAAGCGATCACGAGCTTCACATTCCACAACAAACAAGTGCATACCGGAAACCGTCCCCGCAATTTTAGGTGGAGAACCGATTGTGGGAAAATGAATCGCGCCTTCATATATTTGGGCAATCGTCCTCCGACGCGCATTATCAGTGCCAAGAAAAGGAAGCTTCACTCGAAGAATAGCCGCCTGAATTTCATCCAAACGGGAATTCACTCCGGGCCTGTGGCTCACAGAGCGTTGTGCCCATCCATATTCTCGAAGCTGCCTGACCGTTTCACCCACGTCGAATGAATTCGTCACGACAGCTCCACCATCGCCAAGAGCTCCAAGGTTTTTTGTTGGATAGAAACTAAACGCTGCGGCATCACCAAAAGCCCCTACCTTCTCTCCCTGGATTTCTGCTCCATGCGCTTGAGCACAATCCTCAACAACCTTTAAACCCATTTTTCTGGACAAGAAAATAATATCTTTCATCGGTGCCGGTTGTCCGAAGAGATGAACCGGAACAATGGCTCTCGTCCGGGAAGTCACAAGCCCTTCAAGCTGCTGTGGATCAAGACATTTTGTCTGGCTATCAATATCGGCTAACACCGGAACAGCCCCAACTTGTTCAATCGCCGCCACCGTGGCGACAGCCGAATTGGCTACGGTGATCACCTCATCACCAGGCTTGACCCCAACAGCTTGTAAAGCCAGAGCCAGCGCATCGGTCCCATTGCCCACACCTACACAATACTGCACCCCGACAAAGGCCGAAAACTCCCTCTCAAAACTTTCGACCTCTTGTCCTAAGATGTACCTCCCGCTCTCAAGGGTTCGAGTCATCGCTGCATCAATCTCTCTTTTTCTAGAAAGGTATTGAGCCTTAGGATTGGCAAAGGGAATAGTTGGCATGGGCATCTTCTACGTCCAAGTAGTTTTGAGCAAATTCCTGGTAATAGGAAAGTGTCTTCCGAAAACCTTCCTCTAATAAAACCGTTGGCTTCCATCCCAGGCGAGCACGAATTTTTCGATAATCGCCATAATAATCCCCAATATCGATATTTTTCCGATCAACAGGAAATTGAACGAACTCTTTAATTCCACTTAGATGTATGGACAGCAGCAAGTCTGCGGTATCGGATAGTGAAATGGGATCGTCGGCACCTAAATTAAAAACTTCACCATTGGCGTCTTCCGAAATACCAGCGAGCAAGAGTGCCGAAATCACATCATCCACATAATTAAAATCACGAATTTGCTTGCCATCTCCGAACACTTGAATGGGTCTCCCCTGAATGACATTCCTGATCCATACTCCCAAAAAAGTTTGCCTGGCATCCTTCACTCGCATTCGTGGTCCATAGGTGTTGGTCAATCTAAGAACCGCCGACCGCACCCCATAGACCGAATGATAAACAAGGTGATACCACTCCCCTGCCATTTTGTTGATACCATTCACATCCACAGGATGAAGCACATGCCGCTCATCAACCGGAAGATACTCAGGCTTTCCATACATTTGGCGTGTACTCGCAAACACAACTTTGATATCCGGATTATGGTGTCGACAGGCCTCCAAAATACACAACTGTGCCCGAGCGTTGATTTCTAAATCCTGGCAGGGATTTTTCATGGAATCGACATGACTCGTCTGCCCGGCCAGATTAAATAGATAATCCTGCCTCTTCACCAAATGTTTCAGAGAATACTCATCTCGCACATCTGAAATATTCACATGAAGCTGCTCTCGTACCGGCTGAATATTCCAAAGATTCCCTCCGTATTCGGCTATTAAACTGTCGATGATTGTCACCTGTGCTCCGAGCTCGACGAGAGAAATAGCAAGGTTCGAACCAATAAAACCCAGCCCTCCGGTAATAAGCACTCGCTTCGAGGAAAACTCTGCAAATTGGTTATGAAATTTTTCTGAATACATAGGTCACATCATATTGATCCACATCAGGGGCAGAGGAGTATTCCATCGTATGAAGAAGACTTAATCCTGCCTCAGAGAACTCTTCGAGGAATTCTTTTTCATTAAATCGCCACTCCATCGTTTCAACTCCATAAGCATATTTTTTGAAAATCTGAGTCGGTGTTTGCTTAGATACCGGCGTCCGATGGGCCACAACATAATTTTGAGCAACACGTGCTGTTTCATGAATATGCTTCCCATATTCAAGCACATGGAGAAGGATGCAGGAAGATATGGCTATATGAAATTGTCCATCATGAAAGGGAAGGTTTGCACCATCGGCCACCTGAAATTTCGGAGATGAATAGTAGCGTTTAGCCAACGAGATAAGCGGCTCCGAGTAATCCACACCGACATAAGAAAGACGTTTTCCTAAAAGGTATTCGAGTACTTCATAGTAATATCCACTGGCACACCCGATTTCTAGAATCGTGGAATGAGGTTTCATATAAGGCCGCAAGCAATCGGCCAACACCTGAAACACAAGCGGGGGTTTGCCGGAATACATGGCTTGCAGTTAAGTCTGGACCAAGCCTCTTTGCTTAGGAGGAATATCCTGGCTTTTCCATGCATTGGTCATGGAGGACGTCACTTGGGACTTGGTTATTGACTCATATCCATAAGATATTCCTGACATGTCTGGATAAGAGAAATGAGCACGCTCCCTTTTATAGTGCAAGTGGCGCTCAAGGATCTCAGCAGTTTGTGCCATTCGAATGTCGTAGGTATGGTCTCGAAGGGTTCGAGCCTGTCCAGCCTTGGCAATCTGTCGGGCTTCATCTTGATGATGCAAATAATATCGAACCAGGTCTGCGCATTCCTCGAGTGACCGATAGGCGACGACCTCTCGCCCGATATCAAATAGCTCTTGGAGGTTATCCTTATAATCCGTAATCAACAGTGCTCCACACCCGGTCGCCTCAAACAATCTCATATTATTCGCAAATTGCTCTGCGACATCCACATGACAATTCAAGGTGATGAATGATTCTTGAAGGCGTGAAAACATCTCACTCCCCCACGCCTCTCCATGATACCGTCGTTGCATGCGAGAGCCATTGGCGAGCGGACTGATTTGATATCCCCAACAATCGAATGGAACATGAGCTTGGAGTTGCTCTAAGAATTCCATGCGTAGGCTATGATCTGCCGATAGAGTCCCCACAAAGGTCACATGATACTTTCTCTCTATAGGTTTCTCTTTTTGAAGGATCCGGGGATCAAACGCAAGGGGTTGATAATAGGACGTGATATCCCTTTTGCGGAATTCCCTGACAAAATGCGGAAAAGACGAAAAAATAATATCAAATGATTGCAAATCGATTTGGGAAGGAATCTTTGACGCAATTTGGCCAACAATGAGCTTGGTCAAGGGTCGTATCGCTTCAAGGAAAGCAGGCGTGGCAAGACTTAAGTCTTGAAGATAGATCACATCCGGAGTGAGTTGTCGGATCTGTTCAACAGCAATCCGCAATCCTTCCCCACTGAAATTCTGCTCCCGAGCCCAGGCTTGCTGGAGAGTCCCACAATTCACGATAAGATCTTGGGCATCCCATCCCTGTTTCTTGAGACCTTTCGAATAGAAATCACTGTCGCCAAAATACTTAGATTGCAGTGCGTCCTTTTGTGTTTGATACGAACGGCAAGAGAATTCTGAAGTTTTTGAATAATGTGCATCGAGAAATCCAGCATAATAGGTATTAAGAAAGAGACATCGGGAATGAGGACTTCCAGTTTGAAGTGTTTGCTCTCTCTCTACCCCAGAAGCGTCACCATTATATGAAGCTCCATTGAAATTCCCATTTCTCTTCTCCTCAATAAACCGGGTCGGGAGGGGGAGTGTTCGCGCAGGTGTTGCATTTTGGGAATGTCTCCCCAGCCAAGTGAGAACCTGGCGCAATGGTGAGGTCTGAGAAATAGGCTGGCTTGGATATCGTCCGACCATGACACCTTTCCCAATACAGAGAATGCCCTCGACATCGACATACCCATACTGATCCCACCATTCAGCAATGGCTAATTCACTATCACGCAAACCATCATCCATATACACAACAGCACCGGGCTCCAAGAAATCCTGCACCATCGGGAGCGTTCCAATGCGTTCTCCATAATCGGCAGCGGGGCCATCAATTAATACAAAATCTATTCGCAATTGGCCAAAAAACTTCTGGAGCTCCACATCAGAGATTTGGTAACAATTTGTGGAAAAATGATGGAGGATTTGCGGCCCTAGAGGGGCATGCATTATTTTGACAAATCGTGCTAACCCGTACCGTTCCAATTGCTTGGAGGTTTGAGCAACATGCGTGGCATCTTGCTCAATACTCAACACCACCGGAAAGGTGGTTGCGGGATATAAATCCGCCATCGCCTGAGCCAAGATGATGGTACTGACCCCACTCCCAAACTCTAAAATCGCTCTTGGTTGTCTGGTTTGAATTTGCTCGGATAAGTATTCAATCGTCTCAACATCTAATGTCCATTCTCCTAATCGCACACCATCTAACATTGATTGAAGTTTTTGGTCTTTCAGTTGTCCTCCCCATCCGACAGTCGTTCCTGGTATTGCCATTAATGAATCAGAGGGTGCTTCCTGCTCCGCAAAAAGTCTCCGTAATTCTAAACAGGCCAGTAGCGGCATAGGCCGTTCCTGAAAGGCATTCATCGCTTCGGCCTTAGCTTCGTGGATATTCATTGAAAGATCAGTCTGGCTCATATCAATATTGAATCAAGAATAATTATTCCGAATTTTCCTACCGTGGCTTTTGGCAAAACGCATAGGAACCCATTATGGGAATAGGTTGATCAGGTTTTGCCGGATCTGCAATTCCATGCCCCGACTGATAATTCACATGGAAATCCCCCTCGAGATAGGTGAAACCTGATTTGGTATGAATGGTCTTTAATGCGTCTGGGGAAAAACGCCAATTATCGCGAGTATCATGGATGGGGAACATAAACGGGACTGAAGTAAACAAATACCCACCGGGTCGAAGGATACGAAAAAGAGCATCACTACATTCAAAGGGATTGATTACATGCTCCAATACGGATACAAGGATCACCGTATTAAATGCTTCCGGATATAACTTTGGAAGTTCCTCAATTCCCGGGTCTCCATATTCTGGATTCAGAATCCGATAATATGAATCGATGAAACTCCACGGTCGACTGATATTGACATAGCGGTCGGTTTGATTGACGTGTGGAACAACAATAGTTCTAGCCTGACCATCCAATTGCATGGATACACGGTGGGCTTTTTGAACGGAGACCTCGTAATCGGCAATGCACGGTTGCTCTAACCCACCGGCATCTAATAATGGTCCCTGGAAGTTAAACTTCTCATTGAGTCGCTTCATCACATCAATATCTTTTTTCCACATATTTTTCGGGTAGTTCCTGCGTCTCCATACGCATCAGAAATCTCACAACCGTAGATGCGAGATCCGCTCATTCCGATGCCAATCACTCGGGAATCAAGGAATCATTTCCCGCGCTAAATAAAGATTCTGCATCGAGAATTTACACTGACCAATACCGTATAACGTTAGCTTTTCCGTTGAATACAACCACCCCAATCTGCATCAAAGGGAATCACGTTATCTGATGCATAAAAATACAAGTTGTGCCGGACAGGAAAAATTGAATCAAATACTTTGACATTTTTAAAGTGAGGGGTGAAAATCCTGAGTAAATCTTCTCGTGATTTAAATTCGTATTCATGATGTTCAAGGCTTTTTTGTCCATCTGGCCTCTCCACAATGGTATTGCCACTGAGTATTCCATCAGATGTTAACCGTGTTTTAAGACCGCAAAGAATTGAATAAATTTCCACTTCGGTAAAGTGTTCAATTGCTCCATCCCAAATGACATTCTGATATCGCCCATCTGGTAAATGCTTTCGAATATCACAGACCTCAAATTGGATGTTCGCAGCGTGGTTATATCGTTTAGCATGCTCAATGGCCTTCGGATCAAAATCAACAGACAGAATATTGCGCGCTCGTACTGATAAAAAATGTTTTGCAATAAATCCATCGCCGCAACACAATTCCAGCACCTCAGCACCGTGTTTGAGAGCCAGCAAGGAAAAAACGCCCCGTTCAGCTAAAAAAGGATTTTTGGACACACTCCAGTCATAGTAAATCCCCAAGAAATGGTTATACCATTCTGGTTTGGGCGCATGGCCCCATTCCAATTCCAACTGTAAATGATGCGTATGAGACGCCAAATTGCGTATGGCTTCATTGACTGAACTGATGAGCTCAAGCCTATCTTCCGGCTGTTCCAAGGAGCCTGTCAGAACATTCTCAAATCCCGAAAACATGCTTGCAGTTTTGGCCAATTGATCACAGAATTCTTGCAACACAATTTGGACGTTTTCATCCTTCACAACAACCACGTGGGCTCTCCTTTTCTACTGAAGGCGTATGGAACGCATCTCATTGCGAGGAAAATCTACATTGACCGCCTGATTGGGGGACAAATTTCGGGGGACACAATACCTATTTCCCATCCCTTTTCTTCTTCCCTGGGTTCTTCATGGCACGCGCATGTCCTGTCAGCCAGGCAACACGGTCTCTCAACAAGTTGTCTCCAGCGGCTGGCCGATCCGCTCATGCTTCTGGCATCACGCAGCCAGGAACGACAGGGACCCATCATAATCCGTCTCTTCAGAAAACGTCTGCCTCTGACTCACGCCACGCTTGGGGACATGATGCGGCATCCCCGAACGACCACCCTCGCAATTGTGCCATGGCCAAATGATGAAATAAGCACACCAAACATGCAAGAAATAGGTATTGTGTCCACCGAATTCCCTTAGAAGACCAGCGTCAGGATAGCCCCGATGGAGCCGGCGCCTCCGGTGACCAGGATGTGCATGATGGTTGCTGGTAGGCTCCCTCATCCGCGACGGCTGACTCCCCTCCTTGGCGATTCACATCGAAAAGTCTCATTTTCAAAGGTCGAGCTAGGAGAAGACCATCAAATGTTCATAGGTTATCCTCATCAAGAAACCATCACCATCATCCTTTTTTCATATTTCTTTCAAGTTCAATGCCATCGTCGAAAGGTCCGAGATAGGCGTATCTCATTCCATTTGTAAACGGGAGAAATTATTATCCGGCGTCACAATTCGGTTAAAATAAGTTGATACGTGACAAGGAAAGTTTAAAACATCACACGTAGGAATGAGTCCGGAACGTCAACCGATTGACGGACTCGTCAGGAATTCCGGCGCGACCATCCCGGTTCAATGACAAAAATGGCAAGGAGGGGGAGAACAGGGATCAATCGCAATTTTGGTGGAGTAAGACATTGCCGTACTGTCGATTATGAGGAGCCT
>Ga0114931_10010947_pt1 | contig 10749 bp, 9 predicted proteins | sample 2SBtaG_FD_89579 | JGI IMG/M metagenome (GOLD analysis project Ga0114931, IMG submission 89579) | Deep subsurface microbial communities from Kolumbo volcano to uncover new lineages of life (NeLLi) - 2SBTROV14_V59a metaG | ecosystem: Environmental > Aquatic > Marine > Volcanic | place: Kolumbo...
ATATGCTATCCTGCATCAGATTCATGCCGCAAAACATATACAATTGGTCTACAAAAGGAATCAACGATTGTCATAGCTGATGATCTTATGTTCAGAAATAAGCATATTCGAGAGTTTCCCCAAAATATTATCCTCTTGAATCAGATGATCTCAAGTCTTTCCCCTGATATTAACGAGGTTGTAATTGATGAGACTCATTTATCTTGGATCGCTGTATCTCATGATGGTCTAGTTAATAAAGTGAACGAACTTGCAAATTCTTCCATACTCTTCTTTGTCGTTATAGTACTAGCTGTAATTGCCCCTCTCCTTTTTGGACTGAGGTCTGGTATCTTTAGCTCTTCTGCACAAGGAGAGAAAGGACTGCTCGCAAAGCGAATAATGGAGAGATTTGAGATAATTCATACAGACAATATGATCTCGGTTCCATTGTCAAAAGAAGAAAAGATACTCACAAACGAACTTATAGCACAGAAAGCATTCGGAAAAGCTTACTTCACATCAGTGGCTAATTACCTTGTTGATTACATCAGAACACATGGACTTGATTCAATTATCAACAAAGAAGTGATGAATGAAATTCTTAGGCTAAGGAATACATATGTACCCTCACACATAGCTTGGAAAATAATTGAACGTGCGAACTATGCGATAGACATTGCACAACGGGAGGAGAGTCAATACTTCGAGAGGAGGAACGAATATGGTTAACATACAAATGATAAGTGAATTATCACAAAGAATTATGTCAGAAATGGAGAAGCGAATCATTGGAAATGCTACTAATATGGAGCTACTCCTAGTAACACTCTTTTCAAAAGGGCATGTCCTTTTAGAAGGAGTGCCTGGGATAGCTAAATCATATTTAGCCGCATCCATCGCTGAGGTTTTAGGACTTGACCACAAAAGGATTCAATTTACACCTGACCTTATGCCTGCAGATATAACGGGATCTTCAATTTACAATCCGAAGGATCAATCGTTCAAGTTCATAGAAGGACCAATCTTCACAAACATTCTTCTCTGTGACGAAATCTCAAGAGCACCTCCTAAAACACAGGCAGCTCTGCTTGAGGCAATGGCAGAAGGGCAAGTATCCTCTGAGGGAAAGACCCGGATGTTGCAAGCACCATTCTTTGTAATGGCTACACAGAACCCAATCGAACAGGTAGGTGTCTATCCTCTTCCCGAGGCTCAACTCGATAGATTCATGATCCGATTAATTCTCACCCTACCAACATACGAAGAGGAACTCATGATTTTAAAATCCAAGCGGGAGACGTTATTTCCTCAGGTTCAAGCTGTGACAAGTGTCAAGGAGATCATTCAAGCTCAATAGGTTATCCAAGAGGTTGAGATCTCAGATCAAGTTCTTTCGTATATTGCTCGTTTGGTTGTGGCGACAAGGTATTCCCCTGCTCTCGCACTTGGAGGTTCTCCAAGAGCATCTATCGCATTAATGTCAATGGCAAGAGCCCGTGCAGCGATCAATGGAAGGGGTTATGTCGAACCCGATGATGTCAAGGCTCTTTTCTATTACGTAATGAATCACCGTGTTATTCTGACTCCTCAAGCAGAGGTTGATCAGATTCCTGTCGAGCAGATCCTTGAATCTGTAATCGAGCAGGTACCCGTAACTCTGTAGGTGTCATAATGAGCAGTAACCAATTCAAATTTGACCAAAGTATTGTCGTAGAAGAGAAAGAAATATCGATTGTCACGACATCACTTGGTGTTCTGCTCTTCTTTGCATCCCTCATTCTTCTGACATTTTCAATCACTTCGAATGTCCCAATTCTTTTCATTCCCAGTGGAGCTGTTCTCCTTGTTTTTGTTTACAATCTTTTACGAATCTATTCCATTAAGGAATCTGTAAGTATTCGAGTAATTTTTCCAAATTCCCAGATAAGAGCAAAAACGTTTCTCCCTGCAATGGTAGAGGTTGAAACAGAGAGAGACCTTCTCGGTATTATCTCATTGACTCCGAGTTCTGGTTTATTTCCCGTTGCTAGTGCAACACGAAGATTGGTGAAATTAAAGAAGGGAGAACGTAATTCTGCAACTTTCTTGTTCTATGCACCTAGAAGGGGTAAAGAATTCATCAATTCCGTGAGCATTCAATTTCATGGGGCATTAGGGATGTTCTTCGCGGAGAGTAGTGTTCATCCAAATAAGATGATCGTTGTGACTCCAGAACCTCAAAGAATCCAGATTCCTTGGACAATGAAGCAGAAGATTCTTGATGATCTAATATCAAGTATCTCAATTCCCATCAAAGGAAGAGGTACTGATTTTCTCAGTCTCCGAGACTTTGAGTTTGGAGATGATATCAGACGAATACACTGGAAGGCGAGCGCTAAATACGACAAGATTATAGTCAAAGAATATGAGGAACCAAAACGTCTGAGATTCCTCATTGTGATTGATGCGACAACATTCATGGCTGGTCCCAAGTTAGAATTCGCTCTGAGTGCTGCAATTGAGCTGGGGCAGGTTATCCAGAGATCCGAACATTCTGTGAAGATACTGGTATTCAATTACAAAGAATCCAAGTATTTTGAATTGAATTCTTCCCCCTCAAGTGTTCGTACTTTAGGAATAAGTATGCATAATGTAGTACCTGAAGCAGTAAATTTGAACTATAAAGCTCTTCTTCAGACTCTCAAGTCCAAAAGACTCACTGACACAGTAGCAATTTTCATCTCTGACTTGGAGCAGCATCTCCCGAATGTTAGGGCAGGTATTCTAGCAATTCGACCATGGGTTCAGAGACTCTTCTACTTTGCCCTGTATACCCCTGGATTTGGTACGATGGCCCTGAAAAAGGTAAGAGACGAGAATGCGATTTCCATGGATGAGTTGCGCTATAGAAAGGATATATTGGAAAGGAAGATCGAACGTAAGTACGCTGATGTTGTCAAGGATTTCAGAGGTGTTGTTCTCGCGAATAAAGGGAAATTCCACCTAATAGAGTCCTACAATACCAATATACTTCTCGAACTCAAGAAGGCTTTAGAGTTGGAATTGTCGATGATGAGAAAAGAGAGAGTCTTAGGAGGTATTCACAATGCGTGAGGATCCAATCGTCTATGAAGATTGGCAACCCAGTTTTGCAAAGAGGAAGAATTTTCAATCATTGCAGTATGCAGATGGTACTCTGTCACTTCTCTATCTAGTGATTGTCCTTATTACTGCGATCCAATTCAAGAATGCAGTCCTAATTATTAGCTCTACTCTGGTCATAATTTCTTATTTCTTCTTTGAGTTTGTGGCATCACAATACAATAGAGCTGTATTCTACCGTATTGTTGCTGTTATTGGACTGATTGTAATACGAGTACTTTTTCCAATCAATCCCTATCCGTTAACTGCAATCCAAATCGAGGTGGTATTTGGCTTTCTCATCCTTCTGAAAATTGCTCTTATTCCTGTATTAGAGGTTCTCAATGAGAGCTATGGAGAGATCCTTATTCCTCGGACTAAGAAGGTTCAAGATAAGTTAGATTATCAATTGAAAGTTTTGTCAGTCACGGATTTTTCTATTGACCTTGAGGTCCAGAACAAGATAAGACTTGAAATGCTAGGGAAGATCTTGCTTCAATTTATTCCTGCTGGTTTAATTATGCTGGGAATAGTCATGGCTCAGGATACTATTGATGATGAATATCTTCGATATTTCAAACTTGGCTTCCTCGTGCTTATTATTTTCGTTTCACTCTTACTCCAATCAGTCCTATTTGGACCTCAACTCATCAAAATACTGAGAAAAGAAGGATTACTGAACTATATGCTCAAGAAAATTAAATTCCGGAGGAGAAAGAAGATAAAAACTCCTACTTCAGATCTATTCCCTAATTCTGCAAATCAAAATGAAATTGATCAATCTCTTAATGAAGAGAAACAAAACAATTTTGATCAATTTCTTAGAGAGCAGAAGCAAAGAAAGAACTAAGAGAAGTAAGCTTACTCCTACAGGAGTAATATATTTTATTAAATAAAATATAGAGTTGAACCTGTGGATGGTTCCAATTATTCTCCAGTTAATAGTATCATAGATGAGGTTGTTAGAGAAGTTACCAATCAAAATCCTTCAGGTCAACTTCGAAATATCTCAATGTTAATCTGGTTTATTGGTGCACTTTTTGATAATTCATACCTGTATTTTGCAGGGCTTGTTCTTGTCATTCTTTCAAGTATGCTAGTGGTATTTGATGCATTCAATGAGAAGGGAAAACTTAGCTCCTTGAAAAATATTGGGCTGAGTACAGTAATTGCAGGATTAATCAACAACTGGTTGTATGAGAGCTTCTTTCACAGAGGTAAGGATATTGTTATTCTTGTAGGGCAGGAGATAAGTCTCTCCCAGATTACCAGCTATGTACTAATTGGATCGCTTTTTCTTTGGTTAAGCACCAGATATTTCTCATTGGATATTCCTTTCCAAGAATTGAGTTCAGAGAGTTATATTATCCTCTTCCTTCATGGCATTATGAAAGGGATTCTGATTTATGGTATGATTGACTACCTCTTCATAAAATCTGAATTTGTTGTTGAATATACCAATGTGTTCCTTGCAACTTTAGTAATGGAACCATTCGTTGCATATATCTTCTTCTCAGGAATAAAGACCTTAGGAACAAGACTGGTCTCAATTACTGATATGAAGCATCCCTTGGTAGCTATGAGGGACAGTCTCTTCAGTAACATATTCATTCTTCTCATCAGCGAATTCTTCAGTCCAAGTCTCAGGAATTCAAGTCAGGGACTATCTATTATTCTTTTTATTGCTGTTGTCTTATTATTCTGGTATGGACGAGAAAGTGCATCAAAAGTCATGGAGAATCCCTTCGGATCATCTCCATTGGGTTCCTTCCTGAAGGATAGTGGTACTGAGATTCAAGTCCAGAATTTTTCATCAAAATTAGTACATGTCATTGAGGAATCCCAGAATTTGAAAATCAACAAGAAAACCAATATGGAAATTGCCAAAGGAAGTATTGTTCTTCCGATTAAAGAGAGGGATTCAATGATGCAAATCATGGTAATTGGGGATACGAAGGAGATTGTAGAGACAGACTATGATGCAGTTCTCTCCTCAAATGAGGGTATTTGTACAACTCTTATCTCTAAGGATGAATATGGGCTACTCGAAAAAAGTGGTAGGAGGGATGTCTTGTCCAACATTGATCTCTCATCACTCGGTCTTCCTAATGTTGATGTAATATCTGATTTTGCAAATGCCCTTGGTGAGTTGACAAATATGTGGTCTTCTAATCTGAGCAAGAAGCTTGTAGAGTTTGACCTCAGTAAAGCAGGAGTTCATGAAAGCAAAGAGTTTACCAAGGTGAACATTCCCGGAATTGTCCAAGTTCTTGAAAGTAAGGGGATTGGTGACAAACCCAAATTTACATTTGTCAAGCTCCCTTTTGGTAAGATTATGGATTTCGACAAGAATGGTGTTATGGTCAATTTACCTGGAATAAAAGTAATAGATACAAAGGAATTGACAGCTGTAAATGTTTTTGGTTTTATCAAGGTTTTGGACACTCACAAAAGAGGTACTTTGGTGAATTTACTGGGTTTCACCATAAACGATGGGATGGATGAGAGAACACTATCCCAGGTCAAATCAAATATGATCGGAATAAATAATTCCTTTGCAAACGCTATGGAGCAAGTTTTTGATACGAGGTTTGAGTCCCTTCTCACGAATGAAGAGTCAGCTGGTGTATTTAGTCTCAGTTGGGACAAGCAATTTCGTCCTCTACTTAGTTCAAATTCTCTGACTAGCTCAGAAAGATTTGAACTTCCAACAGGCGTGTCCAATCATCTCTTGAACAAAGGAGAGGTCAAATTCTTACCTGAATCACAAGAGTATACAGATGCAGACTTTGAAGTTCTCGATGAGTAGTCTTTTTAAAAAGGGGGAATTTCCTCTCTATTAGTGAAACCCGCATTTCTATTTGATATTGATGGGTGTCTTACATTGCCATTTAATCCTGATCATCCGATTTCAGTACTTGATAAACCACTACTCCAACAGATTGTACATTGGTATGAGGATGGCGTTCCCATAGCGCTTGTTACTGGGAGAAGTTCATTCTACTTGGAGGAGGAATTCTCCAAAATTTCATTTGAATATGGATTTAAACTCCCTATCTACATCGAATTTGGACTTTTAAAATTTCAAAATACCGAGTTGATTAGAGAAGATTATTGTCCGGAATTCAATGATGAACGGGAGAGATTTTTAACAGATTTCAGGGATCTTGCTGAGAAACTGGGTGTTCATATGGTGGAAGGTGAGCATGTTCAATATCCTGAGAGGGGGATGTGGAGAGAAAAGAAACATGTCATGAGTAGTGTAATTAGCAACCATGATACCCCTCCATCTACCATCCACAAAATTGCTAAGAAATTGATGGATAGATCGTCATACTCTATCAGGCTCTTGAATCATCCCTTGGGAATCGATGTCCTTCCTAAAGACTGGTCAAAGCGTAATCCTGCAAGGACATTCTCATCAAAATACCAAAATGGATTTGAGTGGTATATCTTTGGTGACAATAAATCTGATGCTGAGATGGCAGAGGTAATCCCTTCTTCTTCGTTTTTTAGTACACGGGAATTTGGATCAAAATCAGTGTGGGGAAAATTACGGGAAATTACTCCAAAATACAACCTCCATCTTCTTGACATAGACCATCTTTGATAGAATTCATTTATGTAGGTAGGCGTTGAAAAAGATTCACCGAGATGCCTATAACTCTATTGAATATAGATATTGCTTCTAACAGAACTTTCGAGATGATCGAGAAGAGTATCTATGAACACATCGACTCAATTTATGAATTGCTCGATAACTTCGGGGATGGTGATATTCCCAAACCACGAATGATGATCTTGAGAAATCGAATGAAAGACCTACAAGATGCCATTGCAGATTTTGGGGAGGAGACAGGTATCTCTACAAATGAGAAGCAGGCAAAGATCTTCGAATTACATCCTCAGCTGATCTCACTCGCCAATGATGTGTATGGTCGTGATGACGAAGTAGACTACAATATTACATCATGCATCAGTTATCTTCTTAATTTGCTATGTTCAGGAGCAGCTGCTAATCCTAAAAGTGTTGTGATTGGAGTTTCAAATATCCTTGCGCAGGTGCTCTCACAGGAAGTTGGCGTGGATGAGCTTCCTGTTATTCAAGTGGATAAGGAAGATCCAATATACTTCTCTACGTTTTCAACCTATTACAATTATCTCCTAACTTCAGCAGGTATTTATGCTGCACCTGTCATTGGACTCCCTGGAATAACTATTTCCGCACTCGGTAATTGGACAGAAAGATCACTCCGTCAATTCGGTTTCCTAAGAAAATTCGTCAATGATATATTCAATCCACAACTCTTCTACACACTTGACAAGAGACATCATTCTGTAAAGAATTACGACTCAACGAAAGATATTCTTGCCTCAATTCTCTACGAGAATGAATTCTTAGTTCAAATTGCTGCTCGAGCTGACATCATCTCAGGAATAGAATTTCCCAAGGAATTCACAAATTCGGATGAACCCATATCCTTCAAATCAACTGATGAGATTACAGAATTCATTTGCCTTGAGATAAGAGCAAACTCCAAAAGAATATTCAAGATTATTGATTCTGTCTACTCATTCTTCCAATCTGCTATGATTAACCGGAATGAGAACCCGATGAATGACAAGGAATTTATCCACCTCAGAAATGTAGCTGAGGCTTGGGAAGTACTGGCAGATTTAGGTCTGCTTCTTCTTGACATTTTCAAGAACAATCCAGTCGAGGTTGTAAAAGTTGAGGATCGTATTGGATTTCCTGCGTTCAGAGCAGAGGATGGTCCTCAGAGTCAGTTAATATCATTGTTACATCGGTTGTCCGACAAGTTAGAGCTTCTGAAAGGAGATGTGCAACTAGACGACTTTATCCAATCTGCAGAATTTACAACATACCGAATATTTTTCCATTACATGCTTTATATCATAGCAATCAACGATATCCAACTCAAGAATAATTCTTGGTTAGAGTGGTTTTATGCGAAGTACCAAGAGTTCTTCAAAGAACAATCTATTGAGTATACCACACTTGAAACCCTATTATTAGGTGAGCTTTTTGTTTTCAAAGGTTTTGCTCAGAGCAGTCAAAAGCTCCTTGACATTGGAAAGAAGCTCATTGAACTTGTTGAGTCATATGTTGAGTTTCAGACCCACCACTTGGTTTCAATTAAGATCCTTAGAAGAATTATAGAGATGTATGAAAACAACGAAGACTTCGTAGAAAACAAGGATAATTTTGTGTCTATGATAAACAACTTCATTTCCACTTATGAGATTCCAATGGAATCCATGCTTTTCTACAAACTCAATATATACATTCAAATGATAGATATCTACTTCCAACAGAATGAAGAAGCTATAGTTAAGCAGTATGAAAGGAATGTTCCTTTCGATATCTTTTCATGGGCAACACTCCCTTTGGAATTCTCAAAGAACTTCATTTGGCTCCCTACAAACAGTGCTGTTGAGAATCTCAATATTGGTTGAATTTTCTGTCCTTTCACACACATAAGACAAAAAATGATTTAAGAGCAAGTTCTCATATCAAGATGTCATGAGTGATTCAAATAGTCTGATCAAGGGAATAATCTGTATGGTAGTCACTGACTACGGACCTGAAATGGTAGTCAATGAATCTGGGATGGTTGAAGATCAGGCATTTATGCTCGGTGCTCAATTGACCACACTTGCTGGATTTACTCAGAGTTCTGAGGAGGATTCAAATAGAATCATGGGACCTTTACCTGTCAAAACCTTTCCAGGTTCAAGTGCATTGGTATACTTCCATACTGTAGAAAATGAGGAAGCCCAAGATGCCAGATTAGTGGAGCATGGCTCATTGTTCGTAGTTGTAATGCTTTTTGATGAGAACCGAGCATCAGAGATTAGAAGGGCGGTTGGTCTGATTGAACCCTACCTCAAAAGATATCTACACAATAATCTTACTTCTATTAAGGACATAGATCTCAATCTGGGTACCAATATTCTTAAATTTATCACTGAAATTGTTTCAAAACCCCAAGTAAGATCATTCTGGTACGATACTAGTGGAGATAACACCCGTTTAATAGAGTACAAAGACCCACATGCAGTGTTCAGAAATCGTGATCTTATACTGATAGACGAGCATACAAAAGAGATCCTCATTCTTACCTCACCAGATACCTCAGCCTTTGAAGCTAGGAAATTGCACAACCTTGTGAACAAGAGCAATTTGGATCTTTATAGAAATTCATTGAATGTTCGAGTTATGGAATCTTTTGATGAGATTGAACCAATTTTACACAAATATGGGATCATAGCTAATTGAGAAGATATAATAAGATCCATTGCAAAGAAGTAATGTATGAAGAAAGTGCTTGTAATTGTCCTCCTAATCGTTCTTTCTTCAGCTAGTGCTCAGACTCCTACAAGTTGGACTATTAGTCCAGGATATCTTCAGTCCTACACTCACCACTACCACTTCAAATATACTGATTCTAACGGGAAAGAACATGATATAACAAATCAAGATTTTACTCCTCTTTTCTTCTATATTTGGACTCTTACTTCAGATAGTTATTCCTATGTTCTCCAGAACTATTCTCGACTCTTCCAGAAAATTACTTTAGAAGATTTGAACTATGCCAATTCAAGCTATATTCTTCCCAGGGGTGACCTTCCAATAATTCTTCCTCTGAATTTCGAAGATCGAGGAAATTGGGTTTCCTTCTACAAATCTGAATTGTATAATCTGAGTAGGAATAATTTTGATAAATTCATAGGATTAGAAAATACTTCTCTCTCATTCAGTGAGAGTACTACAAGCTTTCTCTATACACTTTCTGCATCTGCATCTGAAATGAAGATTTCAGAAGCCCATGATTATAATCAGTACTTCAATTTTCTTCGAGTCATCTTCTCCTTGGTAAATTTCGAGTTGATAAATGCAACATTTACACTCAATCAAGAGTATCTTTATAGATCTGGAGTATTGCTAAACTACAAACTCCTGCTTGAATCACCACTTGCGATAAATGCAAGTCGGGAGCTTAGAGATTTCTCTCTCGAGTATGAGATGATCTTTGGAATAACTCTTCCACCTATTAATTCAGAAACTATTGACTATCCTGTGGCATGGATTATTCTTCCCTTTCTTGGATTGATTTATCGACGGAAATTTCATTAGATTTTTTCAAGAGCTTCCTCCATTCGTTTGACTTGTTTTACAATGACCTGCTTTGCTACTTCATTTGGAAAATCTGCAGAAATTATATCCTTCAGCTTATGAATGTATGACTGTGCTTCCACTCTATCTCGTTCATTTTGTATATAATAGATCGCGTATCGCTGATATATGTCACTTAATCCCAGAACATTCTTGAGTTCACGATAGACTTTCTCTGCCTTTCCTAAATTGCTCAAAATAAGATTGGAGTTATTGTCGATACTCGCAGCGTCAGCAATAATTGTGTATACTCTACCTAAACCTTCCTTATTATCAAGCTCAGTGTAATAATTCTTGGATCTCTTGAGCACCTTAAATGCAAGCTTGGATTTGCCTTGAATAACGTAGATGTTTCCCACTAATTCGGTTGAGAGGGCCATACCCTCTCTATTGTTAATAGAGGAGAAGGTATCCAACGCAGATTTTCCTAGGTTTAAGGCGATTTCATA
>Ga0114931_10010948_pt1 | contig 10748 bp, 17 predicted proteins | sample 2SBtaG_FD_89579 | JGI IMG/M metagenome (GOLD analysis project Ga0114931, IMG submission 89579) | Deep subsurface microbial communities from Kolumbo volcano to uncover new lineages of life (NeLLi) - 2SBTROV14_V59a metaG | ecosystem: Environmental > Aquatic > Marine > Volcanic | place: Kolumbo...
AGACTAGATGGTGGAAAAGATTTAGTGTCTAAGAAAAACTGTACTTTATACAGTTTATTTACTATTGATGATTTTTGATTTTTGCCCACTCGATCCTTGATTTCATTGTTGCAACATGTTCGGAATCTATTTCAATAGAAGTTGAATCAACATAGAACTCCAGTGAATATATTAGATTCCATAGATTGCATTTTTTCAAGACAATCACCTTTTAGGGTTTTATTCTTAGACATTATTTATCTTTATGTTTGCATGGCCTACACGATGGACTGAACCAAATACGCTCTTTCTCACGATTTTCTAAGTTTTGTTTTGCTCCGGGTGTATTACTACTTATCCATTTATATGTAGACCATGTATCGGGTATATCATATTCACCTTCATATCCACATAGTGCTATGCGTAAGGCGCAATCTTTATAATATTTCATACACCAATTGAAAAGTGCTTGATTATTACACTCATCTGCTGTATATAAGTTTCTATACCGATCAGTTCTTGATGTATTATAAGGTGGATCAAGAAATACACCTACCATTTTTCCTCTATTGTGCCATATATTAGATTCAATCAATATTTTTTTCCAACTACAACATAATACTCTAGTGTGTTTTAGTCTTTCGCTGATAGACTGCATTATTTCAGGTATATGATCTCTTTTTCTATCTGCATGGATACCATTACAACAAATGACTCTAGGTTTAGCATTCATCAATTTAGTAAATTTAGTGTCGATACTTTGTGGCATACACCACAACCACCATCCGGCTAATTTAGCGTTATAATAATCAGGATCATTTTTGAGTTTTTCAACTAAAGATTGTCTTTCATTTATTATTTGTTTAGATTTAGAATATAGTTCAATTTGATTGATTGGGTTATTCGCATAATGTGCAACTTCATTTGGGTTTAGTTTAGCAGAACGCCAAAAATTAGTTACTAGACCATCAATATCATTTATTATTTCTTCTTTAGGTTTATATGGACAACCTAATAATACAGCGCATGATCCTGCAAAAGGTTCTATGTATCGCCTGACTTTCCCGAATCTAGACCATACTTCTTTTTGCACTTTGATTTTACTCCCATAATAAACAAAAGGTGGTTGCATTAGATTAGATCAGCCTAATTTAGTCTAACTTAGCAATAAATTCATCTAATGTATCAACATTAGATGCCCTAGACCATAAAATAACTTCATCATATTTATCTATAAGTTTTTTGAATTCTATTATTGCATTTTGCGGAACTAAGTCAAACTGTCCTCGTAGAGTTTGACTTATAAATGGTATGATAGGACGACCATCTGCTATCACATTAGCAATTCTTAGTTTATTATCAACCCTAGTAATATATCTTTCAGTATTATCATTAGGACGCCAATAACATTCAGGGTATAAAGCAGTTGCGCTTTCTAGCCAATATGCTTGTCTTTTATTACTTATATCTTCTGAGTTTTTGAGCGGATCAAACATAAATGATTTTGGCATATTGAATATGCCGGTATACTTTGCAATACTTGATGAAGTTTTTATTGCAGAACTAAACCACTTTATTGCATTCTTTTCCCATGCAAGAGCATGTTTATAAGGATATCCTTTAGTGTAATCAGGATCAATAAATGAAAGATATCTAGATCGTTGATGCTCATAAGATGGACCCCACGATTCAATATCAATAACACAATGTTTTTGGGTTTTTACACCAACAGACATTTCCCTAGTTTCTGATATCATATCTCTGATATATTCATTTTTTTGATTCTCAAATCTTTTCTTAGTTGGGATTCCACCATTGATATTTGCTGTATTAGGTTCTATACCTATAATCTTAGGAAAATTTCCAACTCTCTCAGTTAGAACAGTTACTTTTCCATCTAGAATAGTTAGATTCGCTGAAATAGTTGGAGTTGGGATATATACATTCTTCCATTTTCCGATTACTGCACTTCTATTCTGGATTGCAAGCAATATCTTATTCTTATTCATTGTTTCGTCCTAACATTATTTCATTCTAACATTATTTCATTCTAACATTATTTCATTCTAACATCTATGCTGTTTATTTCAACTGGAACTGTCAACCTATTATTTCCGTAATAAGGCGCAGTTTTTCGTGTTTTATTACTAATTTCTGTCCATCTAACCATTCCGGGAAAAGGTGATTTTTCCATAATAGCATTGTACATTATCCAAGTATTGTTAGTATTGAAATCTGTGCCCCACGATATACCAAAATCGTTTAGAACATTTTGTATTTTTGATGTTTCATTTGATATAACATACGCTAAATCTGTTCCATCTATTACATTATCACCGTTTGTATCTAACTTATTCAATCTTGTGAATAATAGCATGGAAGCGATTGATGCGCTAACTAATATCATTATCGAAGCCTTTATGATGATAATGATGATAATGATGATGATAAACCCGAATAGACCCGGTGGGACTCGAACCCACGACTTCACCCTTATAAGGAGTGTACTCTACCAACTGAGTTACGGGTCAAATGTTTATGAATAACTATGAATAATTACGGATAACTATGAATAACACTTATGGATAACACTTATGGATAACACTTATGGATAACACTTATGGATAACACTTATGGAATAATAACATCTGGAGAAGAAACCCAATTTGTGTATCCTAAAGATTTCCAAACTTCATTCCAATCTTTCATGGAATCTATCATATCCATAATACGATTTTTCACTTGGAAGCACCTATACGATGTAATCTCAAATAACATATCATAGACTTCAGATGGATCTAAGTCTTTATAATCTGTTTTTTTGAGAAGTGGAACATAAATAGGCCAACCTTTTTCTACTCTGATTTTGTTTATTTTATCAATTGTAAATTTTGTCTTTTTCATCAGGAATCCATCCTTTATTCAATTTTTGGTATAAAAATTGTCTTGTTACACCACGTTTTAGCGCCATTTTACTGACACTAAAAGGATACTTTTTATAATAGCGTTTTTCAGCATTCTTACTTGCGCATTTTTTACACAAAAAGTAATTTTCTTTTTTTACACCATATTCCCCTTTCTTTATTTTTTGTATGTATATGGTAAAACTACGATAACTTACTTCGCGTATATTTTTACATTGAGGACATTTCAGTCTTACGCGATATTTACTAGTATATTGGTTTTTACGCGCTAATACTTTTATAACTTGAGGATAAATCTTTTCATAACTTTTTGCACGATTTTGTGCTCTTGCTCTATTTTCTTTTTTGCTGCACTCAAAACATTGAGTTGACCTACCAGATATGATATTATCTAATGGGATTTCGTGAATTTTATTACAGTTTAGGCATCGGCATTTATAGAATGTATTGCCATTTTTTCTTATTGGTGGTTCATTTAGTATTTCCCAACTTCCAATAATTTCTTTTACAGACATTTATATTTCCTTATAAATAATAAATCCTATCATTAGGTTCCTCATACAGATATCATAATAGGCGGATGAGCGTACGTCGTCAAGTACCGATCGGTGAAAACGATGCAATCCGCTAGGATCGCCGATACGGGCATAGGATCGCCGATACGGGCATAGGATCGCCGATACGGGCGATCGGATCGGTAGCGGACTACCGATGCCCCAGTGTCTCGATTCCCCGTATGGGCGATCCTACGGACGATCCTACGGGTGATCGAATAGAGGGATATCGGATAGATATATCCGAATAGGCTAATCTATGGGTTGAACACCCTAAATAATGGGGTAATCTGGAGTAGTGTGAAAAAGATTTTTTTATAGTAAACCATTGTGAGCACTAGACTTACGAGATTTTTCTGGATATTTTTCGGGATTCATCGGTATAGACGCTTGACAATGCCCATGCACATGCTATACTGACCATAGTCCGATCGGGAATCGGATGAATAAGTAAAAACGATCGGCGGAAACCGATCGAAAAAAGTAGACGGAGAATAGTACGGTGAAAAAGCACCAGAAAGCGAAAGCGCGGGATTTGCAGCAGTATCCTAAATGGTATCTGCGAGAAATGTTCGTCCGGCGCCAGCGTGGATTGAAGTGGGACGATGGATCGAAAATGACAAAGCGCCAATTGGCTAAACGATTAGCAGTTTAGACCAGCACGGCTCGACTACCGAATCTTAGCGGGTTCGGTAGGAATTGGAAACTCGGAATTGGAAACTCGGAACTCAAGAAGGGACAATAGTAGAATGGATGCACTGAATCAGAAGCGTAGGAATCAAGTAATGGCGAAAGCGTGTGATATCGGTATGATTCCGGGAATTGAACTCCAGAATCAGATGATCGACGAACGCCAAATTGCGATCACTCAAACACTGCGAATCACCGGAACCGATTTATATGTTTCCGTACAATCGTATTGGGACAATATCGGAAAAAAGGTTCGTGTAACTTCCGGTACGATTGACGGTAGATTGGTTCAAGATGATGATGCGATCGAGTATTTGAAGGGTTTAGAGGGTTTAGGTGGTTTACTCGGATAGTTATAGATGAGTTTATAGTTATGGTTATATCCGCCGAATCTTAGCGGGTTCGGTAGGATTTGAAAAACTTATTCTCCCGCTGGCAATTCAGGCCAGCACTTATTCCCCGCTGGCAATTCAGGCCAGCACTTATTCCCCGCTGGCAATTCAAGCCAGCACTTATCCCCTCGGCTAAATACCAGCCGAGCCTATTGAATCTTAGCGGATTCAATAGGTTTTAGAAACTCGGAATCAGGAACTCAAAAGGAAGATAGTAGAATGACAACCGAAACTAGAAAAGATGGATTCGTGGTGTATGGGTCTTTCGGGTGTAAGTATCGCAAATTCATTATTCCGAAAAACGAAACGTATCACAAAACGTTTGAAAAAGCGTTTGAATACCGTCGCCAATTGGAAGTAGATGGAAAAAAAGCGTGGATTAGGCGAATCCACTAATTGATAGCCTATTGAATCTTAGCGGATTCAATAGGATTTAGAAACTCGGAATCAGGAATTCAAGAAAAGGAATAATAGAATGAATCGAGAGAAAGCAAAACGCCTAGTCGAATCCGCGCATGAAGTCGGATTACAGGCTGGAAAATCCGTAGAATGCCAAACTATGGTAGTCGCTGGTGGTGGAAAAGGATACATTGTGCCCGATGGACCTTGTGGGTTCGCATACGTCAACATCAAGCCTGCAAATTCCAACGTTGCTAAAGCAATGATCGAAATTCTAGGCGCTAGAAAAAGTGACTATTATGGTGGAGTGCTTCTCAGCGTACACGAATTCAATCAATCAGTAACCCGAAAAGGCGCATACGCTCGCGCATTCGCAAAGGTGTTATTGAAATCCGGCGTGAAAAAGGTTTATTCGTGGTCACGCTTGGATTAGTCGGATTAGGGTGAGTTTGTAGTTATGATTATATCCGCCGAATCTTAGCGGGTTCGGTGGGTTTTGGAAACTCGGAAGAAAGGAATAGTAGAATGAATCTACAGAAAGCAAAACGCCTAGTCGAATCCGCGCATGAAGCCGGATTACAGGCTGGAAAATCCGTAGAATGTAAAAATATGATAGTCGCTGACGGCGGAAAAGTACACATTGTACCTGATGGACCTTGCGGATTCGCATATATCCATATCAAGTCTGCGAACTCCAACGTTGCGAAAGCGATGATCGAAATTCTCGGCGCTATGAAAAGCGACTCTTATGGTGGATTGCTTCTAAGTGTGGATGAATTTGACCAATCGGTAACTCGAAAAAACGCATATGCTCGCGCATTCGCAAAGGTGTTAGCGGAATCAGGTATGAAAAAAGTTTATTTGTGGTCACGCTATTCATAATAACGCTTGGATTAGTCGGATTAGGATGAGTTTATAGTTATGGTTATATCTTCTAAGTCTTAGCGGGCTTAGAAGGTTTTGGAAACTCAGGAACTCAGCAAGAAAGGAAATAGTAAAATGAAATATGTTGGACCGTCTAATGGCGACAGTTTTGTTGAACAGGTCGAATACAATGAAGATCAGTTTAGCGAAGCCGGATCATACGTCGAATCACTTTTCGATAAAATCGAAAATCCGATTTGCAATGAAATTCAAGATGCTTTGAATGATGCGTGTGTTACATGCGAAGTAGATTATGATGTTGAACTCACGAAAATGGATCAAAGCGAATATGTCGTGAACCTTCTCGCTGAAGTGATTGGAGCACTTGGATTCAACGCATATATTGATATCGAAGCGCATGAAGCCGATGAGGTGAATTAGCGTAGTAATGTAGTCGTCAAGTAGTACGGCATTAGGATAATATAGACCTATCGAATCTTAGCGGGTTCGGTAGGGTTTAGAAACTCAGAATCAGTAACTCAAGAAAGGAAGATAGTAGTATGAACATTAGGAATCAGGAACGGCAATCTAAGGTTAGATTGAAAGCGATCGAAATTTCAAAGATTCAGGGACTTGAAACCCTAAACCAGACAATCGACAATTCCCAAAACGCTATCACTCAATGCTTGCAAATTATCGACACTAATCTTTGTGTTTTCGTACAAGTGTATTGGGATAACTATTCTAGGAATGTTTGCGTTATCTGTGGAACGCTTGACGGAAGGCGATTGTTTGATTATGAAGCGATGAAATACTTGAAGGGTTTAGATGAGTGCAGGGAATCGCATTACATGAATAAGTGAGATATTTGGATAGTTACACCTACCGAGCCTTAGCGGGTTCGATAGGTTTTTGAAACTCGGAATCAGGAAGGAAGATAGTAGAATGAAAAGTAGAATGGTAAATAAAACTGTAAACAAACATATCGGTGAAGGTTGGAGATTCCGTAAAACCTTATCCACCAAAGGTGGTCAATTGCGATCCGCCGCTCAATACTGCAATGAATGTGGAACTAAGTTGAAGGTTATATTCAAAGGGACAAGCGATCCCGATACTTGGTTCTGGGCGCATGAATGCGACGGTTGCGGCGATCCAATTTGCTCCAATTGCTCGGATGTTTCATCCGATGGTGAAGTATCGTGCATCACTTGTTTATCTAATCAACATCAAACTCAAGAAAGGAAAGTAGAATGAATAAGAATGATGCTACTAATGCTACTAATGCTACTAATGCTACTAATGCTAGGAATTTCAGGAATGGGCGAAAGCATATCGTGGAATCATCAGTCGATCATATCGTTGAATATATGAAATGTTCAATGTATATGGTTGATGCACTTGGAAATATCTATGGAACTGAATGGAATAAGGATACTTATATCAAAGATGTTCTATTGAAAGTATGGAAAGATTTGGAGGAATTCGGACAATGAAAGAAAACAGACAAAACAGACAAACTAAACATATCCGATATAATGGAATCAATGGAATCATTGGAAAGATTCAATCCCGCAAATTACAAACTCTAGAAATTCGCGTTTCATTATGTTTAGAAGGTTTAGAAAAAGAAGATTATAATTCCAATCCTAATCCTAATCCTATATCATTAGAAATTGGGATCATAACAGAGTTCGGTAAGAATCAATGGCTTGTAACATCATATATCGACAAGTCTGTAAAACTGCCGATTATGGGGACAAAAAATCAAGCGATTGACGCTCTAATAGATATCCTAGAAAACAAGAAGAAAGAAGAAATGAAAGGAATGAAAGAATGACAAGCGAGCAAGACGGGCAATACGCACTAAAAGAAAAAATCGTGAAATCCGCGATGAAGCATTTGGAAGAGATCGAGGAAATTTTGGATGGTTACATTTTCACTAAAGCCCGAAAAAACAAGGAACGTCTTTTTGACAATCCAACCGATATGAACCTCGATCGTTGTTTCAAACACTATCGAAAGTTGAAATCCTACACGGATGCTTGCTTGACTTTTCGGTCGATCATTCAGAGTTTGGACGACTAGACGGCTAGATGACTAGACGGCTAGACGGCTAGACGGCTAGATGATTAGATATCTAAATTAGAGTTTTTTGAGGAGGTGTATAATGTAATGCTTATAATTTGTAAAGGTAAAAGGTTGTAAGAAAAGATTTGATTGTAAGGTTGGTTTAGAGATTTAGAGTTTGTTCAGAGTTTGTGCAGAGTTTGTTCAGAGTCGGTTACTCCGCCCGCTCTTACTCTTACTCTTACTCTTCTAAAGATTAGCGTCTTTAGAAGAGTATTAGAAATATGACAAGTTATTTCAAATATAAGAAAGGACTGATAGCATGGAAGAATCTGATAGCATGAATGATGTAATGCGGAAAATAGAAAAACTTCTGCGCCTTGCAAAGGATGAATCGGCGACAGAAGGTGAAGTTGAAAACGCTTTGAACTTCGCACGAAAAATGATGGATCAGAATAATCTGAATCTATCATTAGAAGATTTTGAAGATATTTCAAATTCAAACCCTAGTACACAAGTAAATGATATCCATGTTGAGAAGCGCAGCATATTCCATCCGTGGATGCGCCAAACAGCGATAGCAGTTGCTGAAGCGTTCGACTGCAAAGTATATTTTATTCGAGGATATAAAAATAGCCGAGAGTATAGGTTTGTCGGAATTGGTAGTGACCCAACTACGGCTAAAGAAATGTACAAGGCTTTCATTATATCCATTAGAGCGCTTGCACGAATGAAATACGGTTCTAAGTGGAAAGCAAGCGTGCATGGTTTATATGCTCTTGGATTCGCTAAGGGACTTATGGATCAACTGCAAGAATATCGACATAATACCTACGGTAGTTATGATTACGATAAAGCAAGCGCTATTGTTCTAGTGAAAAAGAATGTAATTCAAAAATGGACCGATTCTAATTTAGGACTAAGAAGAAGCACGCGAAAAGCCCGTACTTTGTATGGTGATTCAAATGCGTATAACAAAGGTAGAGAAGACGCTGCGAAGGTGAAAATCCGACAGAAAGCGATTGATAAATGAAACCACTAAAAGAGATAGCGTTCACTAGAAAAATCACTAAACTAATGAGAGATGAAGGATATCTAGTTTATGTGATATCTGCCAGTTCCAGACAAACAATAGGTTTACCAGATAGATATGTAATGGGACCAGATGTTCCGGGTTTATGGATAGAATTCAAAGGACCAACTACTAGACTAAGTATGTCGCAAAGATTATTCTTGTCTAAATGCGCAAAGTGGAAGCACCCTGCCATTGTATTATATTCACCCGGAATAGTTCATATATACGGTAGCAATGGGATGCCTGTTTATACGATGAGCGTTGAGAATTGTAAATCCATGCGAGAAATGTTTGGGAAAGTTTATGCTTATTATGATGATTCCAACCCCTACTTTTTTCAGTATTCTAGTAAATAAATAGATGGATAAAGTAAATAGATGGATATAACGAAAAAACGGGTGATTCAACTGGTTTGGGATTCTAAAGTTTTCGATCGGCGACTTTCTCTCTGGAAAAAACGTTCGGGGATTCCAAGTTGAATACCCTACGATAATACCACGAAAACCTACTATCTTTACTACGGGAATATACGATAGGTATAGGGTTGTTATATACCCGATATCCAGCCCCGAATAAGTATATACTATGCTACTTGACTCTTGTAAAAAACACCGGAAAACCCTACTATACTTCAATGAAACAGGTTTGTATGTGTAATTGCTGCTTGAGTTAGTAAATGCTAACATATGTAATGTTATAAGTTCTTAGGTTCTTGGGATGTAAGAATTCAGGTGTTGTTATGATTCTGAGAAGGGTGGGGTGTTCAACTTGGAATCCAAAAACGGAGTTGGAATTCGGAGTTCGTCATTATCTGTGTTTGTTAGGGTTTTTGGGAAATTTGACAGACGAAATATTGTGTAGTATAACTTGACGGTGAAATACATACTTGCATTAGACCGCGTGAGGACGGATAGGGAGGGTCGAACGACTTGGAATCCGGGGTATTTAGGGTAATAGTATCCTATTTAGGGGAAACAGGGTTTATCGTAGTAAAAATAAGGATAATGGGGTATACAACTTAGATGTATTGAACGTGTTTTTCTGGGAGATAATCCTCCAATCGAAAATTCTGAGGTGCCAAACCAGTTGAATCACCCGTTTTTTCGTTATATCCGTTTATTTTATTATACCCAGAAACCCGGTTCTAAGGCTCTGAGGCCGGTTTTTTGTCGTTATGTTATGAAAACGAATAAACATATGCCGATGAACCCGATTACATATCTTTTTCAGAAAAGTTTCGCAAAGTGTAAAACGGCCGTTTTTCGATATCTTTATTACTTTATTCAAGTTTTTTATACTTATAAATAGTAATAATCAAATCAATCGTCGGAAGTTTTTCAAATGTATTCGATATAACAACTGCGACACTGCGCAGCGACTAATGTCTTACAATAATATGTTGAATTATGTTCTAAGGAAGTTTCCCAAGTTTTTCATGCATTTTCTCGGATTCCCGCTTGACTTCTTGGCAACCTTGCATAGGATTCAGTGGTCGCCGATCTTAGATCGGGCAGAAAACCGGCCTAGTGGCCCAGAAAACCGGGTTTTGCAGGTTTTGTAGGTGTATAGGTATGAGTGGATTAGGTGCGCTAGATGTAAACGATAAGAGTAATGAAGATAAAGAATTACTGTTGGATAATGTAATTGATTTACTTGCAAATCGTGCAAGTAAGTCCGGTGTTCGTTTATATCTAGAGAATATACTAAAAACCCAAAGACAAAGCGAGATAGAACCAAAGATATCAAGCAAAGCGCTTGATAGATTAGTCGAACTTGCTGAAAAGGAAATAAACGATAGGTTAGG
>Ga0114931_10010949_pt1 | contig 10747 bp, 9 predicted proteins | sample 2SBtaG_FD_89579 | JGI IMG/M metagenome (GOLD analysis project Ga0114931, IMG submission 89579) | Deep subsurface microbial communities from Kolumbo volcano to uncover new lineages of life (NeLLi) - 2SBTROV14_V59a metaG | ecosystem: Environmental > Aquatic > Marine > Volcanic | place: Kolumbo...
CGGGAAAGAAACGGCCAGGGTTGCAGGCGTGCACCCCTGGAATCAGCAGTTCTCGCCTTGTACACCATGTTTCAGGTACTTAGAATCAAAATTGCTATCAGTTGACTGAGGAATATTGCCAGAAAGTTGCGAGATAGCTTGAGGAAGACTAAAATCCTTGCATACTAAAAGGTTGCAATCTCAATTCTACAATCAATTAGATTACGAATTCGATAGGGGAGAACTAATGAATTGCATTAGAAGCATGGTACGTAGGTATTGCACAAACGTCTTGCCCGCGCTACTCGTATTATCTTTTTTGAGCTTGTCGAGTCAGGCTTTCGCAGTAGTCGTGATTGGTTCGTTCTTGGAGGCAAGAGCAGAGGTTGTAGCCAACGGTTTGGGGAACCCCCCTATCATTGATAATCTTGGCGATCCAGCAGTTGCTTCGGATACGCTTACCAATGGAGGGGTTATTTCCACCGCGAGCGCAGAAGCTACCTATGGCACACTCAAGGCAATGGGTGAGATATCGAAAGGAGCTGCGATCGAGCCGTTTAATTTTGCTACAGGTAAAGCCCAATTTGTGGATGTGGTGACGGTCACCGGTGGTACGGGGGCTGGAACGATCAGTTTCGCATTTCAACTGACAGGCACACTGAATGATATTGCTGCAGGACATTCGAACGCCACGGTAGAATTCGACATGTTCTTGCCAGACGACTTCCAGGGACACAATCAGCAATACCAAGTTGATTCAGGCAATTCGAGAACTCTTAACGAGTTGATTGTCACGCCTGCGTTTAACATCGAGTTTGGTGTGCCTTTTACGATTGACACAAAGCTCTTCGCAAGAGTTCAACTTGAAGAGTCGGACAATGGTACGGCAACCTCAAACTTCTTGAACACGGCCCAACTCACATCCGTTGTTGTCGGGGGTGCCACCGGGCCGGCGACGGTCTTGGGGATTTCGGGAACGAACTATCTGATCCCGGAACCCTCAAGCTTAATCTTGCTGTTAGTTGGCGGAATTGCCTGCTCGAAAATGATTCGACTTGGTGTTCCTCGCAGCTGTTGATTCGCTGAATCGCTAACCGCGGGTCACACTGGTTGGCGGTAGCCTTCGGGCAACCTGAGCTACCCGCTAGCGGCCCAGGACGCGAGCCCTGGGACTTCTTGCTGTAATGCGAATCAAGCCCTGTAAGGGCGGTATCCTGCTGCTTGTGGGCGCCCTTTTGGGGCTTGGCGTTTTTCTTGCGGGTATCCTAGGGCTTACGCCCGGGTCTCTCCTTTTTGGTCCTTTGGGACGACAGTTCCGGTTAAGGCGGCCAAATCTCATTTGAGTTTCTTTCGACTGTGGACGGAGCTGTTTCGCCAGATGGACAAAGCAGTGATTAGTAAAGCACACGGTCTGCTGGTGAAACTGGGTGCCCTAGGTTTACGCCTTGGGCTCGCCTTTTACTGGGGCGTTTGGAGACGTTAGAATGTGTCGAGAAGTGACTGGTTTGAGAAGTCTGCCTCGGAGCGATTTTTTCTGATGGAAATTATGAAAATGAACATGAACTACTGCCGCTTGATCTGCACGCTACTTTTCTGCTTTGCAATCGTGAACCTCGGTCGGGCCGTAGCGACTGAGATTACTGCGGGCGCGGCAAAGGTTGATATTACTAATCGCGAAGCGGGGCCGGTAAATGATCCGCTGTATGTAAAGACGCTTGTAATTAGCGAAGGCGAGACGACGGTGGTGATGGTTTCGGTCGATGCGGTTGCGATTGGCGAGATAGGGTATATCAAGGATGACTATCTTCCAAATGTGCGGGCGGCGATTCAGCGAGAGCTGGGAATATCTCCTGGAAACATGATAATTAATGCTAGCCATTGCCATGGAAAGGTTTGTGCCGAGACCGACAAGCGGACCATCGCGGCGATCAAGCAGGCGTATGCCAATCGGGTGCCGGTGAAGGTGGGCGTCGGCGAAGGTTTTGAAGACCGCGTGAGTGAGAATCGTCGGATAACTCTGAAGAATGGCCGTGTGGCTGATAGCCGTCATGCGTATTCGTTGCCGCCAGATGAGGAAATCGCAAGTGTTGGTCCGATAGATCCTGAAATTGGCGTGTTGCGAATTGATCGTCTGGATGGGACTCCGCTGGCGGTGGTTTTTAATTTTGCTTGTCATCCGATTCAAGGGGTGCCGAGCCTGGGCAACACGGCGGATTTGTCGGGGTTGGCTGCGACGGCGATTGAGGAGACGCTTGGCAACGACTGTTTGGCACTTTTTGTGCAGGGTTGCGGGGGAGATATTAACCCGGCGCTGTACAAAGATGTAGAGAATCCGCATGATGCACAAACTTTGGGCAACCAGTTAGCACTGAGTACGTTGAAAGCGGTACGGGGAATTCGCACGACAGAAGAGGTGCCGCTACTGGTTCATCATGAAACGATTCGCCTGCCGCGCGCTAATTTTTCGCGGCGGATCGTCGAGATGGGAATTGAGCGAGACCGTTTGTTAAGCGAGTTGCATGGGACGAGCCTCAACCTGAAGACGTTTTTGCCGTTGATAGTCAAATACAACGTCTCGGGTCAATTTCCATCGTATTATTCTCACCGATATTTGCATGAGAGTCAGCTTGGTCGGAAAGATTTGCAAAAGCATGATGCGGTGAATCGCAGCAACATTGCCAGCTACATTCAGAATATTCATACGATGGAAAAGCTGACGCGAGTGCAGACCAACCTGAGGTTATTGCATAAGCATCAGACCGACTTTATTGATGCTGGGAAGCGTGATCTTGAGGTCGAGCTGGTGGGTTTGCGGATAGGCGATTTTCGGCTGGTGACTTTTCCGGGTGAATTGACGGTGCAGATTGGGCTGGACATCAAAGCCGCTTCGCCGCATGAGCATACTTTTGTGGCCGGGTATACGAATGGCTACATTTATTACGCTCCGACGACCGAGCAATTGCGGAACCCGGGCAACGCCCAAGAAGATTGCGATACGTTGCTTGCACCAGAGTGGCAGCCGATATTTGAGAGAAAGGCGTTGGAGATTTTGGGGCGTTTTTAGGGGGCAGAGGAGACCTTACCAATCGTAACCCGACGCGTGTGCGAGGGATAAGCCGGTATCCGCTGCATCCCTCGCTGACGCGTCGGGTTATGAAGGTAAATTTCTAACTGCCGGCGCGCCTTAGCGAATTATTGGCCACGGGAGATGAGCATGCGGAAGGAGGTCCACTCGCTTGCAGTGGGTTGATGGCCTTCTTTGCAGACCAGATCGGTGATCCATTGATCGGTGCGGCGGAGTCGTTCGGCTAGTTGCTCTAGGCTGTTGATCGCTAGTTTGAAGGCAATGGGGTTGCCATCGTCGCTGAGTTGGTCGTAGTCCTCACGGGCCATTTTTAGGAGCTTCATGTCGGTCAGGGCGATCACGTTGGCCGAGTGTGGGTCGGTATGGAAGAAAGACATTTCGCCGAATTGTGTATAGGGTCCCAACTCGGCGAGCTTCAATTCGCAGCCTGCGTCGGTGCGTCGTTTTACTTCGCAGCGTCCTTCTCGAATGAACCAAAGATTTGGCACCAGTTGTCCTTGGTTGATGATCTGCTCGCCGGCGCCGATTTCGACGGGGTGGGCACAAGCGAGGGCTTCTTTGACTTCGGCGGTGGACATGCCGTTGAAGATGGGCAGCTCGGCTAGGGAGTTGTTTGGCATAGCGGAGGGTTCCTGTTATGGATGGGCCAGTCAAGTCTTGTTTGGAATTTTATTACATCGTGCTTCATCGATTTTGTCTACATGCTCCGGCGATCCATCGGATCGCGGCTAGTGGTGATGTGGCGAGAATTTAGACGCGGAGCTTGGCTTTGGTTGGCTTGCGGCCGGCGTAGCGAGTGCGAATTGGCTCGACGATCTCGGCTAGGAACTCGTCGACTTGGTCGGCACTGCGGCCGATAAGTTGGGTGGCGTCGACGGCGGCTGCGATGTCGACGCCTGCGAAGGCTTCGTCGGCGGCTAAGCGGTCGAGAAGGTCGTTGGGTCGGCCGTGGGTTTTTACTTCGGCGGCGGCGGCTTGGCTGTGCTGGCGAATGCGTTCGTGTAGGTCTTGCCGATCGCCGCCAGCAGAGGCGGCAGCCATGAGAATGTTTTCGGTGGCCATGAAGGGGAGCTCTTCGCGCAGACTACGGGCGATTACTTCGGGATAAATTACCAAGCCGCTGGCAACGTTTTGGTAGATAATCGCAATGGCGTCGATGGCTAAGAATGCTTGGGGGATGACGAGCCGACGATTTGCACTGTCGTCGAGGGTGCGTTCCATCCATTGGGTGGCGGCAGTTGCTGTGGTGCTTGATTGCAAACTCATGACGTAGCGGGCGAGGCCGGCGATTCGCTCGGAACGCATGGGGTTGCGTTTGTAGGCCATGGCTGAGGAGCCGATTTGGCTTTTTTCGAACGGCTCTTCGACTTCTTTGCGGTGAGCGAGAATGCGCAGATCGTTGGTCGCTTTGTGTGCGGAGGTAGCGACGCCAGCGAGGGCGTCGAGTATCTGGGCATCGATCTTGCGAGAATAGGTTTGGCCTGTGACGGCGTAGGTGGCGTCGAACCCCATTTTTTGGGCCACGAGTTCTTCGAGTTGGCGAACTTTGTTGCCGTCTCCGTCGAAAAGTTGTAGGAAACTTGCTTGGGTGCCGGTGGTGCCTTTGGTGCTGCGAGCGCGCAGGCTGGCAAGTCGGTGTTCGAGTTCGGCCAAGTCGAGCGCCAAGTCGTAGGCCCAGAGACATGCGCGGCGTCCGACGGTGGTTGGCTGGGCCGGTTGGAGGTGGGTGAAACCTAGGGTGGGGAGGTCGCGGTGTTTTTCTGCGAAGACGGCAAGCGAGTGGATGACGGCTGCTAGGCGAGAGCAGACTAGTTGCAGGGCCTGGCGGTGCAAAATGAGGTCGGTGTTGTCGGTGACAAAGCAACTGGTGGCGCCGAGATGGATGATGGGCCGGGCGTCGGGGCACTGATCGCCGTAGGCATGGACGTGGGCCATGACGTCGTGGCGCAGTTCGCGTTCGTATTTGGCGGCGACTTTGAAGTCGATGTCGTCGACGTGTTCTTTGAGTTGGGCTATCTGCTCTGACGAAACCGGCAGGCCGAGTTCGGCCTCGGCCTCGGCGAGCGACACCCAGAGCCGGCGCCAGGTGCTGTGTTTGTGTTGGGGACTGAACAGTTGGCTCATCTCGGTAGAGGCGTATCGACTGATGAGCGGGTTTTCGTATTGGTCGTGGAGCATAGGGGTAAGAGGTGAGGGGTTGGAGGTGGGGGGATGAGTCGTCTATTTTAGCTGTTTCGTTTGGCAAGCGGGAGGAGGTTGCTGACTCTGGAGCAACTTTCGGATTCCGAGGTGGTAGCAAGGGATGCAGCGGAGAGCGGCTTATCGCTCGTTTCCGAGTCAGGTTTTGAAGGTAAATTGCTTTCTGCCGCTCGCATTTTTTCCCTAATTCACTAAAATTTTGGAGGTAGGGCGACGTCTTTTGGTGTTTGTTCGTCCGGGCGGACGGCGCTAACTGGACTTCTTTTGATTTCATCCTCTTTCTACTCGACTAAATGCCATCTTCCCAGCTCGTCCTCGCCAGCGGTTCTCCACAGCGCAGGCGTCTCCTCGCCGACGCCGGCTATCAGTTTGAAATCGTTGTCCCGCATGATTCGGCCGAGTGTGGTATCTGCAGCACCGGCGGGCCTGCGGCCCTGGTTGCCGAGCTGGCTCGGCGAAAAGCGGAGGATGTTCGATGCCAGTTAGCAGCGAGGCAGCAAGAGGACGAAGATTCGAAGATAATCATTGCCTGCGATACGGTTGCCGAATGCGATGGCGCTGTCCTGGGTAAGCCCGTCGATGAGGAACATGCTCGTGACATGCTCAAGCGATTGCGAGGCAATGTCCATCGAGTTTATAGCGGTCTCTGCCTTGGGTGCAGTTCCTCAGATTCCTCTGAGACGGGACTAGCGGTGACCGAACTACGAATGGATCCGATATCGGATGGCCAGCTAGAGGAATATCTCGTCAGCGGATTATGGCAGGGCAAAGCCGGGTCTTTTGGCTATCAAGATCGAGTAGACTGGCTTCATATTCTTGAGGGCAGCGAATCAAATGTAATTGGTCTCCCCATGGAGTTGCTCAGGGAAATGCTTTTGAATTCCGCAATCCGCAATGCGACTTTTTAGTTTAGTGGTGCATGGGATAAAGCCGCGCTAAGCGATCGGGGGCAACTCCTAGAGCATGAGCGCTCAGCAGGAACCAATTCTTTAGCGTCTGCCTAACGACGCCATGTCGTTGCCAACGTCGAGGGTGAACGTAGACGGGTCCCGGCAACAACATAGGGGAAGAAAGGCGTCTGAAAGCTCGCATCAGCAGGAGGTCTTCCAATAGTTTCGTGGCAGGAAAACCGCCCAACCGTTCGAAAGTTTCTCTGCGCATGAAAATGGCTTGATCTCCGTAAGGCAAGCCGCGCCAACGAACCCTGGCAGCGTTTCCCTTTTCAAGCATTCGGTAGAGGAAACCATTCGCTTCAATTCGTTGTCTGAATGCTCCTCCAAGCACGTCATCGCGTATTAGGCACTCGCGAATCTGCGCACCGACAGACGGAGCTAACCAATTGTCGGCGTGGAGAAAGAGTAGAATTTCCCCCCGAGCATGTTGAGCTCCCAGGTTTTGTTGGACAGCCCGACCCAGTGGGCCTTCCAAAACTTTGGCGTTGCCAGACTCAGCAATCGCGACCGTCTGGTCGTCACTCCCGCCGTCGACGACAATCACTTCGTCGACCCCTGCCTCCCAGGATCGATTGATGGCTCGCAGAATGCGATCGGCTTCGTTGATGGCAGGAATGATGACGGAAATCTGGTTCATTGGGCTGTTAGCGGTTAGCGGTTTGCCAATAGCTAACCGCTAAGGGCTAAACAAATAAGATTGATTTTAGCAACTCATTGCCGTTATACTCTGTTGTTTGTTTAACAGTTACCTATTGAAACTTGACTTTGTATGAAACTCCGAGTCGGTGTGGTTGGGGTTGGCCCCGCTTGGGAATCGCGGCATTTGCCCGCCTTGCGCGCCCTTTCCGACCGTTTTGAAGTATGCGCGGTCTGCGATCCAGTGCAACACCGGGCCGAGCAGGTGGCTCAGCAGTTCCATGCCACGGTCCATGACGGCTTTCGACTGCTCTCTAGCCGAGAAGACATTGATAGCATTCTGCAACTTTCGGCACGATTCTATGGGGCGACCCCCATTTACGCAGCGTGTGATCTGGGTAAAGCGATTTACTGTGCGGCAGCGATCGACATGGACGATGCCGAATCGACCGCATTGCATCGGCGGTTAAAGGATTCAGGAATCGCCTTCATGGCCGAGTTTCCTTGTCGACTGTCGCCGGCAACGCTTAGGCTGAAAGAACTGATCGCGACCAAGTTGGGCGAGCCCCGGCTCTTGTTTTGTAATCGCCGGCGAGTTTCTCCCAGCAGCCGCGAGGGCAGCGATCGTTGTCTCCATGATTTAGTCGAACTGATCGACTGGTGTCGGTATCTGGTTGAACCCGAACCAACGTCGGTTGTAGCGACGTCTCATCAGATGTCTGAGGATCGGAAAAATGATTATTTTTCGGTCACTCTCGATTGCTCTCCCGCAGGCGAAACGGGCACGGGCCCGCTGGCTATCATCGGCTGTGGAGACTATGTGCCGAAAAGCCTAGCGGAATCGTTGTCCTATCGTCGACCAGCAGATCTGAAGATCGTCTGTGAAAGGGGCATTGCCTTTGTGGATTTGCCCCATACGGTAGCTTGGTTTGACGAAGCGGGCCAACACCTTGAAACTTTGGACCATGAACGGCCTGTGGGCGAACTGCTGTTACTTCACTTCCATCGGGCGGTGGAGAGTTTGGTCCTCCGATCATCCAACCTGAAAGATGCGTACCGCGCGGTCGTGATCGCTAATCGGGCGAAGGAAAGTTGCCATAGCGGCAAACGAATTTCTTGTTAAGTTCGACTCGAGCAGGGATCAATCGAAAGGCTTGTCCTCTGCTAGGCGAGGATGCGGTTCTGTATCGCTACCGAATAGAATCTGCTCCGAATCGCAAGTTGGCAGGGTGTCGATTGACATGCCGCGAATCGGCACCTTATATTAGGCGAGTGGCAGATGAGAATTTACCAACGACAACTCGACCAAAGGTGTCGGATCAGGGGGGAGGGGCTAGGATTTAGGAGCAAGGGCAATGAGGGCTTTCGCCTGCTGTACTAGCCCCTAAATCCTAAATCAAATCCTAGTCCCTCGATATCCTAGTCCCTCGATCTTGGTCAGGTTGGTATATTCCTATCTGCCGCTCGCTTGACTTGCTTCTCTGCAGTCAAAAGTTCCTTCTAGTTAACTCCTTGCGATCATGACAACCACGACCAAAAACAAGACCAAAGACGTAGCACAGCTAAAAGACGTAGCGCAGCTAGCTGTCAACACAATTCGCACCCTCTCGATGGATGGGGTGGAGGCAGCCGGGTGTGGGCATCCTGGCACTCCGATGGCACTTGCACCGGTGACCTACCAACTATGGACCGACGTTCTGCGCTATGATCCTGTTGCACCGCTTTGGCCGAACCGCGATAGGTATGTCCTTTCTTGTGGCCACGCCTCGATGCTCATTTACTCGATGCTTCATCTGGCAGGCGTTCGCAAGACTGAGTCTGATGGCACGGTGACCAACCAGTTGTCGGTGACGCTGGACGACCTCCGCAATTTCCGCCAATGGGGCAGTGCTACGCCAGGACATCCAGAGCATGGGCACACGACGGGGGTGGAAACCACCACCGGCCCATTGGGGCAAGGATGTGGTAACAGCGTAGGTATGGCGATTTCGAGCAAGTGGCTTGGTGCTCGATATAATAAACCCGGCTATGAGCTGTTCGACTTCAAGGTCTACAGCCAATGTAGCGATGGCGATTTGATGGAAGGCCTCTCCAGCGAAGCGGCCTCGCTGGCAGGCCATCTTAAGCTTTCGAATCTCTGCTGGATCTACGACGACAACGACATCACGATCGAAGGGAGTACCAAGCTGTCGTTCAGCGAAGACGTTGCCCAGCGATTTGAGGGATTAGGATGGAACGTCGAAAAAGTAGCCGATGCCAACGACCTTGAAGCACTCAGCAGAGCTTACCGCGCTTTTCAAAGCTGTGATGAGGGCCCGACTTTGATTATCGTCAAAAGCGTAATCGGCTTTGGCTCGCCCAACAAGGCGGGAACTGCTGCCGCACACGGTGCCGCGATTGGCGCTGACGAAGTCCGCCGGACGAAGGCCGCTTATGGTTGGCCTGAGGACGAGTCGTTTGTTGTGCCGGCAGAAGTTCCCGAGTATTTCCAAAGCACGATGGGCCGTCGCGGCTGCGATGCTCGCGAGGCTTGGGAAGCCAAACTCGAAAAGTATCAGGTCGAGTATCCCGAGCTTGCCAAAGAACTTATGCAGATTCAAAGTGAAGAATTGCCGGCCGGTTGGGAAGAGGGTCTGGTGGAATTCCCTGCCGACGAAAAAGGCATGGCCACGCGAAGCTCAGCAGGCAAAGCCCTCAACGGTTTTGCCAAGCATATCCCTTGGCTCCTCGGCGGGTCGGCCGATCTGGCTCCTTCGACCAATACGCTGCTAACCTTTGACGGGGCCGGGCATTTTGAAGCCGGTGACTACGGTGGGCGCAACATGCATTTTGGCATTCGCGAACATGCCATGGCAGCTGCTCTGAACGGAATGGCACTTTGCGGATTACGTCCCTACGGAGCGACGTTCTTTGTTTTCAGCGATTACCTCCGGCCTTCGATGCGATTGAGCTCGATTATGGGCTTGCCTTCGATCTACGTGTTCACCCACGACTCGATCGGCGTTGGCGAAGATGGACCGACCCATCAACCAGTTGAACAGCTAGCCGCCGCGCGGGCGATTCCTGGTTTAGTCGTTATTCGCCCTGGCGATGCGAACGAAGCGGCCTACGCATGGCGAGCAGCGTTAGCGGAAACCAATCGTCCCACGGCTTTGGTGCTGACAAGACAGAATATTCCTACCCTCGATCGGTCGAAGTGCGCTGCTGCCGAGGGTCTTTGCCGTGGTGGTTACATCCTCTCGGAAGCTGAAGGCGGCGATCCTCAAGTGCTGTTGCTAGCAAGCGGCAGCGAAGTCTCGCTTGCCTTGGCAGCGCAACAACAGCTTGCTGATGATGGCATCCGCGCTCGAGTGGTGAGCATACCCTCCTTTGAGTTATTTGAAGATCAAACCGAAGAATATCGCAGAGAAGTTTTGCCAGCAGCAATAGGGCCACGTGTGGCAATCGAAGCTGGGATCCGACAGGGCTGGGACCGCTACTTGGGCGATCAGGGGGCGTTTGTCGGCATGGATGGTTTTGGTCTCTCGGCTCCGTTCCAGAAAATCTACGCGGAGTTCGGCTTCACTGCGGAGAAAGTCTCTGCCACAGCTAAGCGAATGATTGGCTAGCCAATTTGTCAATGACGAAGCGACGAAGCACCCAATCACAAATTCATCTAGCCTTTTTTTTCGTCATTAGGTATTTAGTCCTTCGTCATTCTCTCTTAGCAAGGTGCATCTGTGGTGGATATCATTCCCATCCCTGGGTTCTTTCAGCCCTTTAGCAGTCTTTCTCATCTGCTGGGTGCTGTAGTTTTTGCCGGTTTCTCGCTACCACTGCTACTACGTGGCCGGGGCGACGGACCTCGGCTAACCGGCTTGGCGATTTTCTGTCTGGGCACGGTCTTGTTGTTAGC
>Ga0114931_10010950_pt1 | contig 10747 bp, 3 predicted proteins | sample 2SBtaG_FD_89579 | JGI IMG/M metagenome (GOLD analysis project Ga0114931, IMG submission 89579) | Deep subsurface microbial communities from Kolumbo volcano to uncover new lineages of life (NeLLi) - 2SBTROV14_V59a metaG | ecosystem: Environmental > Aquatic > Marine > Volcanic | place: Kolumbo...
CTTAAAACAGGAAGTAGAAAATAAAACATTAACAACTTCTTCTACATATAATAAAAAAGTTGAGCTTTATAAAGAAGATATAGCAAAAGTTGAAAAAGAAAGAAGCGCCGAATTAAAAGAACTGCAAATAAACGCAAGAATAGAAATTGACGAAAGATTAAAGTCAATAAAGAAATTGTTAATAGAATACTAATCCCTTCTTAAATAAGTTAGCTATTATTAGCCATGTGCTCCAAGGAAAACATCAAAAAATTTAAAAATCTCCTTTTTTTTGAGCCTATTTGCATTGGTACGGAAATAGTATTTATTGTTCATTTAATTCTAAATTAGAAAAAATCTTTGGAAAAATATCAATTTTTTAAGATAAAAATTCAGTAATTTAATTAAAGATAAAACCATACATAAAAAGACATGAAGAGATCATTAAAATAGATACAAAATTAATAAAATGGTTTGAAGAAGTGTTTTTTTTTCAACTAAAATCTGGAAAGAAAATGTCGGCACATTTTTTTCGGTAATAAACGAGGATGATAAAATTTTGGGTTTGAACAATATTAGAAAGGATTTTCATGAATGATTTTTCATTTCAAAAAAACATTGAGAGCTTTTATTCTTATAAAACATTTAGCGAACCCAATGTAAAAGAAACAGAGTTGTCGAATAATAGCGTATATTTTTCTACTAGTGAGTATGAACACATATTTTCCATTCTCTATTCTGATTGCATAAAACAAAAAAGTAGATTCATTGATGGTTTTTATCCAATCGAAGAGAGTTCACAAAGATGGATGAGTAAAAGTGGTTTGGTGCTTATTGATGTTCCTGCAGATGCAAATGTTTTCTTCTTAAAGGGTTATTTCCCATCTGGTATTTATGCAAAAGAAACACTAAAACTCTCAGTATTTGTTGATGATTCTCTAATGGGAGAGATTCACATAAATAAAGGGAATAACTTTACAGGAAGTATTCCAATCAAAGATTCATTGCTAAAGAAACCACGAAAATCTGTTCTAATTAAAATTATTGCTTTAAATTCATTTGTGCCATCCAATTACGATTCAAAATCTAATGACTTCAGAGAATTATCTATGCTTATTAATTCTCTAGGATTTGTAGATTCTATAGAATCAATATTTGATATTAAGAAACAAAAATCTATGCCATCACAAATTGAACAGCCATTTCATCCATATTTTAAAGGAATTTGTAACATCTGTGGCACTAAAAGTATATTTGTTTTTGATAATTATCTAATGCATCGAGAATCTTTTTTATGCGACTCATGCCGATCTTCAAACCGCAACAGACAAATTGCAAATGGACTTTTGAAATACTTCCAAAAATGTGGACTGACTTCAACATGTATTAAAGATTTGGCAAAAGAACTTGAAGGAAAAGATTTCGCAATCTACGATACCGATTCAAACTATTATGTGGCAAATTTACTAAAAGAATTTAGTGGTTATATAACAAGCGATTATAGAGAAGATATAAATCTTGGAACTTTGTTGGGCAAAAACCATTACTGCCAGGATCTTTCAAGCCTAACTTTCGAAGACAATCGTTTTGATGTTATAATTAGTAGTGATGTTTTTGAGCATATAAGACTTTATAAACAGACAATTAAAGAAATTTACAGAGTATTGAAATCAGGTGGTTCTTATATATTCACGGTACCCTTTAATAGCAAAATGGATGAACACCAAACTTACATCGAGGTAATAGACGTAAAAGACGCGTCAAAAGATATTGAACTCAAACCTCGCGTATTTCACGGAGATACAATAACAAATAAAGGAGCACAGCTTTTTAGAATATATGGAAAAAAAATATTTAGAGAATTTGAGGATGCCGGCTTTTTAGTTGAATATGAACGAACAACAGTACCGTATCTTGGAATTTATGAAGAAGGGAAAGAGTCACATTTTGCAGTCGAATCAGCACGCAGAAGCATTGCCCGTTTGTTGAACTGTACTGCAGAATCATTTTTACCGGCGGCGGTTCCGAAGCAAACAATCTTGCACTAAAAGGAATTGCCTTTGCTTCCGGCAAAGATAAAAATCACATTATCACAAGTTCGATTGAGCATCCTTCGATATTAAATACTTGCAAACAGTTGGAAAGATTCGGATATGCAATTACGTATTTGCCGGTTGATAAAAACGGAAAAGTAAATGAAGACGATTTACGAAATGCAATTACAGATAAAACTTGTCTGATAAGTATTATGACAGCCAATAATGAAATCGGGACAATTCAGTCGATTAAGGATTTGGTAAAAATTGCAAAAGAAAAAAATATACTTTTTCACACGGATGCGGTTCAGGCAGTAGGCAAAATTCCCGTTGATGTTGAAAAACTCGGTGTGGATTTGCTTTCGTTTTCCGGGCATAAATTATACGGACCAAAAGGCATCGGCGTTTTGTATTTGCGAAAAGGAGTAAAAATTGAACCGCTTATCAGCGGAAGTAAACAGGAAAATGATTTGCGAGCCGGAACTGAAAATGTGCTCGGAATTGCAGGACTTGGAAAAGCGGCTGATTTGGCGATGCAGAGATTACAGCAGAACAAAACAATTGCTGTTCTAAGAGATAAACTTGAAAATGAAATTAAAAATATTTTTCCCAAGGCTAAGATAAACGGAGACAAAACCGATAGACTTCCGGGAACTTTGAATTTACAACTTCCGGGTTTACGCGGAGAATCAATTGTGCTTGCAATGGATAAAAAAGGGATCGCACTTTCATCCGGTTCCGCCTGCCGTGCCGGCTCGCCTAAACCTTCGAGCACACTTTTGGCAATAGGGCTTTCGGAAGAAGACGCACATTGTTCGGTGCGGTTTTCTCTCGGATTACATACAACCGAAGAGGAAATTGATAAAACCATTAAAAGCTTTGCCGAAGTAATTGACGAAGCAAAAAATGCTGTCCTCTTTGTTTCGTGCAGATAATAACATATTATTTTTCGGAATAATCTAAGTACTAACTCGGAAAAAGAGCTTTATTCTGTTTTAAAAATAGAGTTTCTGTAAAATAACTTATGAGTATTTATTGAGAAATAATAAAAACGATTATAATATTTCTTACATAGATGTCATTTCCGAATGTTTAAATCGGAAATCCATTAGTTATGTTGTCTGGATTCCCAATCAAGTTGGGAATGACAAAAACATCTTATTTCGCAGAAGGTCTAACATCCACACTGAATTGCCGGTGATTCAGCAGCGGTTTGGGGATAAAAATGTCAATTAAAATAGAAAAGTCTATTTGATAAACTTTTGTTTTTGTCCCTTTTCATTTCTCCTAAATCGTTATAAATTTATACGCATTTAAAACTACATGTAAAAGCATCTAATTGGTTAATAGTAGCCAATAAACAAATAGTCCGCATATAAAACATAAAACTTCACAAAAAAATTGAAGATTCTGCTTTGACGAACAAATTGATTGTTGGAATGATAATTGAATTAGCATTTAAATAATAATGAAATTTAATGTAAGTTTTTTAATAAGGGATCATTAATGAAATTACCAGATTTATTAGCAGGGAAAAAATTTGTTGCACATTATGTAATGTACACCCATGACTTTTTTTTAGAAGAATCTATTGAAAGTGTAGTTCCTTTTGTCGATTTAATTTTAATCGCACAAACAACTAAACCATGGTTTGGAAAAGAAGTTGATCTTTCTCAAACAAATGAAATATTAAACAAAATTAAGAAAAAGTATGCAGGTAAAATTGAAATATATAAAGATGAGTTTGTTGATGAACAGACACAACGAAATTTTCTAATTAGCAAATCGCAAAGTCTGGGGTATGATGGTGCCTTTATTGTGGATTGTGATGAAATATTTATAGAAGGCTCTTTTAATAAGATTTATGGTTTTATTGCCCAAAATTCTCCCAAAGCATTAAGAATACCATATTTAACATTCATAAAAGATGCAAGTTTTGTTGTTACACCCCCATACGAAGATGGAATTTTCTACATTGATTTAAAATCTTATGTTGAATTTAGCTGGGCAAGAAATGTAAATGTTGAAGTAACTTTAATGCCTTACAGAAAACCAGAAATTCTCCATTTTTCTTATGTACGCGAAAATGATGAAGCAATTTTAAACAAGGTTAAATCATTTATGCACATTCATGATACTGATTGGGATTATTGGTATAATAATATTTATTTAAATGTTAACCCAAATATTCAAAATTTTCATCCTATCTGGCCAGAGAGGTGGAATGCATTAGAACTATTTGATTCAGATAAATTCCCTCGCACGCTCTATCAAAAACTTCTAATAAACAAAAAGCTATTCTTTAATCAAAAAATTAAAAATAACCCCTCAATAAAACTACATCTTGGATGTGGACCTGTTGTTAAAGAAGAATATATAAATATTGATTTGTTTGATGAGCATGCTGATGTTAAAATGAATATCACCATACTACCTTATTTTGAAACAAATTCGGTTGATGAAATATATATGAATGCTGTATTTGAGCATTTATATAGCTTTGAACAAGATAAAGCCCTTTGTGAATGGTTTAGGATTCTAAAAAAAGGTGGTAAACTAATTATTAACGCAACTCCAGATTTTGACGAAGTCGTTAAAGCATATATAAATAAAGCAAAAGGAAATTGGGGAGAAGTATTTAATTTATATGAAGTATTTAGATATACACACGGCGATTATAAAGAAGAAAATAAAATTGGGCAAATGCACAAAGACATTTTCACAAAAGAAAAAATGAGAAAGTTAATAGAGAAGGCAGGTTTTGAAATAGAAAATATTGAAAGTATTTGTTGGGGAAATGAACCAAATCCTGTTAGTATTAATATTAGGGCTATAAAGAACATTGCAGTTGTTGAAACAGAAAAGGTAGAGAACGAACTAGTAGAAGCTGAAAAATTTATCGATTCTCAAGAATATCAGAATGCTAAGGAAATATTACAAAATATTCTCGCAAAGGATCGTCAGAATGTTGATGCACTAAATGATTTGGTTATTGTCGCAATTTTAGAAAACGATATAGCTAGTGCTATTGGCTTTATAAATAAAGTTCTTTCAATAGATGAAAAAAATGAGATTGCTTTTGAAAACATAAACTATTTATCGGAAAAATTTCCTGATCAAATTCAGATCGAGGATGGTAATTTCTCAGAGCCACAATCTGAAACGAATAAGAATAATGGTGAAAAAAAGAATGCTATCCATGAGATTAAAAATTATAATGACATTGTAAAGAATTATGATGAGTACATTTATTTTCAAACTCAGAAATATATTAGTCATGAATTGGATAATGAATTATGGAGTGAAGGACAATCAAGATATATAAAAAGTGAATTTGAAAATGTAAATAGGAATTCAATTATACTTGATATTGCGTGTGGAGATGGTGTGGGTTTAAAAGTCTTCAAGAATATGTTCTTCAATAATGTGATCGGAGTAGAAATTGCTGAAGAAAAATTAAAAAGAGCTAAAGCATTTGGTTATAATATCGTAAGCGCTGATATGCATGATCTTTCAATTTTTGAGAATCATAAATTTGATTTAATATATTCCTCACATACACTTGAACATGCATATCATCCCTCAATTGTAGTTAAGGAATTTTATAGAATATTAAAACCTGGAGGTAAATTAAAAATTGTACTACCTTATCCTGATTTAACTCATATTAATGATGAAGCACACGGTGGTAAATATGAGCTAAATACCAATAAAGATGATAATGGAATTTCTGTAATCAATTTTTTTATTGAACATAGTTTTAAATTGCTGGATAAAAAATTTGACGATTTTAGAGAACCAGAAATTTGGTTAACTTTTTCAAAAGATGATTGTGATATTAATTCAATGGATGAAATTGAATCAGGAAATCAAGAATCTTCGAAAAGTAAATTTGAATACAATATTCCTAATAAGGAGCTCTTACAAGAAAATTACCCTCCTTTAACTTTTAAACGAATTAATTCGTTTAGTGACTTTAAAGAATACAATAATCAAATGCAGAGAGAGTATTTAAAACGAAATGCTTTTGAAAAGGCTTTATTGAGTGCCGAAGAGCATTTTCAAGTACAAGGAATTTGTATTTCATGTTCAAAAAAAGTAGGCTTCATTGTTGACTATTGGAATGCTCATGATACTAATGAAGGTAAAGTACCAAATTGGAGGGAAAGATTAGTATGTCCTGAATGTAATTTAAATAATAGAATGCGATTATCATTACATTTAATTAAGGAATTAATTTCTGACCCTCTGAAACAGAGAGTATATATATCTGAGCAAACTACTGTAACATATCTAAAGTTAAGAAGTATTTTTGGAGACGTAACTGGTAGTGAATTTCTAGGTCCGGAAGTTCCTCCTGGATTTATTAATAATAATGGAATACGAAATGAAGATTTCACAAATTTATCTTTTGAAAAAGAAGAATTTGATTTAGTGCTTTCATTTGATGTTTTTGAGCATATTTATGACTACAAAAAAGCTTTTGCCGAGGCATTTAGAGTTCTGAAAAATGGAGGCTCGTTGTTGTTTACGGTGCCATTTGCCCCAAATTCAGAACAGAATATTACTCGCGCTAAGCTAAAAAATGATGGAAGTATTGAACACTTATTAGCTCCAGAATATCATGGCGACCCAATGAATACATCAGAAGATTTCTTGTGCTATTTTCATTTTGGTTGGGAAATGTTGAACGACCTGAAAGAAGTTGGATTCGATGAAGCTTATTCATTGTTCTGTTATTCTAAAGAATATGCGTATTTAGGCGACGACCAAGTTCTTTTTGTTGCTAAGAAAAGTAAAACCGATGTAAAAGAAGAAACAGATTCATTTCAAGAAAAATTAAATACCCAAATTAAAAAAGCTGAAGAGTTAATAGGTGCGGATCATTTGGATGATGCAAAAGAGATTTTGGAGACTATTTTATTAGCCGAACCAAACAATATTGATTCCCTAATTGATTTAGCAGTTATTGAAATTATCAAAAATAATTTTGAAGATGCAAAAAAGAAACTAAATATTGTATTAAATCTTGATCCTGGCAATCCAATAGCAACCGAAAATCTTATTTATTTAAATGAACAAATAATTGAAAACCATAAGTTTAAAAGAAATAGTAAATCTAGCTATGATTTGAAAGGTTTTAACTCTCATAATAACAAAAAGACAATATCTGTTAATTTGATTATACTAAATGAAATAGACTTTATCCAAAAATGGTTAGAAAATACAGTTCCTTTTGTAGATGAAATTGTTATTATTGATGGAGGCTCAACCGATGGAACTATAGAAAAAATTGTTGAGTTTGACTCAAAAAAAATAAAACTGTATAATTGGAAACAGGAATCTTCCTGGTATTCTGAAGGGTGGAATGAGTCGGCGAGAAGAAATTTAGCTATAATTCAATCAACTAGTGATTACATATTGAAAAAGGATGTTGATGAATTCTTCTTGGAGCAAGATTATATGAAAATGCGAGAATTAATAGAGCAAGACGATGATTGTGTTTTTTGTTTTCCAAGGCTAAATTTTTGGGGCAATATGGAACATATTCGTAAAAATACTGAATCAGATCCACACTGGTATCCCGATTATCAGGGAAATTTATGGAACGCAAGGATTGGTCTAAAATATTCCAATCAACCATTACATTGTGTTTTGGAGCTTGATGAAGAAAAATATACCAAAACAAAATTGGTAAATAATATTCATATTTTTCATTATCATTGGTCTTTGGGTAAAAAAATTAAAATTAATGATTTGAGAAGAGGGGATTTAGTAGCTTCGGAAGATATTAACAAGTTGCCCAAAGAAAGTGCTAATAAATTAGTTGATGAGAATATTATTAATTGGAGAAAAGAAGGTATTATAGTTGTCAAATATGAAGGTTCCCACCCCAAAATAATCCACAAATATTTAGGAAACCATTTATAAATTGATGTTTCAATAATTTAGGTAGGTATTCAATTATTAGGGAGTTTAAAATGGAACTACTCGAAGAAATGGAAAAAGAACTTCAAAAATTATTTAATCTTGATGATTACGAAAACGCTATTAAATTACTTGAAGGCATAATTGATAAATATCAGAGTAATGCTATTTTAGTTAATCGAGCAGCCCACAATATTGGAAGAATAAACTATTATAAGGGGAATTTAGATAGGGCAAAATCAAATTTTAGTTATGCTCTTTCTTTTGTAAATGATGTGTATTCACGTGTCTATTTAGGGTTAATTTTTGAAAATAAAAATAGAGTTGCAGATGCAATTAAGATTTATTCAAGTTGTTTAGAAACAAATCCAGACTTGGATCAACTACACCATAAAATTCAAAAACTTTCATTAAACCTCACTACAGAAGATTCTTTTATTGATAAAATTATTGCTAAAGCAGAGAAAAAAGCACAACATGTAAAACAAAATATGCCATTAGTTTCAATAATTATTTTATGCTATAATAAATTAGAGTATACTAAAAAGTGTTTAAAATCAGTGTTTTCTAACACATTTTATTCAAATTATGAAGTATTGGTCGTTGATAATGCTTCTGTTGACGACACTCCAGGGTATCTTGAAGCATACGGAAACAAAATAAAATTCATCCAGTCTAATAAAAATCTTGGTTTTGTTGGAGGGAATAATTTAGCAATAAATTCTGCTGAAGGCGATTATGTAGTCTTTCTGAATAATGACACTGAAGTAAAACCCAAATGGTTAATAGGTTTGCAAAGCGTATTCACTTATTATCCAAAAGCTGGAGTCGTTGGGAGTATGCTTGTTTTTCCTAATCAAACTTTACAAGAAGCTGGAGGAATAATATTTAGTGATGGAACTGGTTGGAATTATGGCAGGAACGATAAATTGAATGTGTCAAAATATAATTTTGTTAGAGAAGTAGATTATTGTTCTGGTGCTTCCTTGATGGTAAGAAAAGATATTCTTACAACCTTGGGAGGATTTGATAATCGTTTCGCACCTGCATATTACGAAGATACAGATTTATGTTTTTCAGCTAGAAAACTTGGGTATAAAGTTTATTATTCACCATTTTCAAAAGTTGTTCATCATGAAGGAATTACTTCGGGCAAGGATACTTCAAGTGAGTTTAAGAAATATCAACTAATAAATAAACCAAAATTTGAAAATAAGTGGAAGAAGGAGTTAAAACTACAGGACGATAAGGCTTCTGCAGAGATATTTTTGTCTTCAAATAGAAAACTTGGGAAAAGAATTTTAATTATTGATGATATTCCTCCTTTTCCTGACCGAGCATCTGGAGCGCTAAGGCATTATCATATATTAAAACAAATGATAGATTTAGGTTATAATGTAACATACGTTCATCTAATTGGCAAAGGTTTTACTGACAAACATAGCCAAAGCTATTTTGCAGAATTTAAAATGCAAGGTGTCGAATTTATATGGTTTAACTATGAAAGTTGGTGGAGTTTTAAAGATGCTCCAGAATCAAAATCAATTAAAGAGGATCTTTTAAAAAGTTTAGAACTTGAAAGTAGAAAATTTGATTTAATTTATATTGCTTTCTGGTTTATTGCTGAGTATTTCATAGATACTATTAAAAAGACACTTCCTAAAATACCAATTTTAGTTGATACAGTTGATATTCATTTTTTACGTGAAAAACGGAAGGCAGAAATAAGTAAATTAAAAAAAGATTTTCTTCAGGCTGAAGATACAAAGAAAAGAGAGCTAACAGTTTATCAGAAAGCAGATATGATAGTAACTGTAACCGAACAAGACAGAATGGAAGTGAAAAACATTTTATCAGATAAACCAATATTTTTACTTCCAAACGTACATGATATAATTCAGGTAAAAGTTCCATTTGTTGAAAGAAATGATTTATTATTCATCGGTGGTTTTAATCATGATCCAAATGTTGATGCTGTTCTCTATTTTGTTAGCGAAGTATTTCCATTAATAAAAAGAAAAATACCTGGTATTAAGCTTTATGTAGTTGGTACTAATCCACCAGAAAAAATTAAAAAACTTAATTCCGATGATATTATTGTAACCGGATGGGTTCCTGAAGTTAAGCCATATTTAGAAAAGTGTCGTGTTTCGATAGTACCGTTGAGATATGGAGCAGGAATGAAAGGCAAAGTTGGGGAAACATTATCATATGGTGTTCCAATGGTCTCTACATCAATTGGTGCAGAAGGAATGGGAATTGAAAACAATGTTCACTCATTTATCACGGATGATTCTAAAGAGTTTGCTGAATATACTATCAAATTATATGAGGATGTGGATATTTGGAATAGATTTTCTCAAAATGGTAAAAAACTAATTTCATCTCAATATTCAAGCGAATTAATGAGAAAACGTCTTCGTTATATTATGAGTTTTAAGACTAAACATGATTTTTTAACTAAACGTGCATTAGAATTTCCTAATCCACCTAAGGTTAGTATTGTATTGGTTACATTCAATCAATTCGATTTTACAAAAAAATGTTTACTAAGTATTAAAAAGAATACAAAAATTAACTATGAAGTAATCGTGGTTGATAATAACTCTTCAGATAAATCACCGAAGTTTATTAAGAGATATTTTAATGATGTCCAACTAATTTCAAACTCAGAAAATTTTGGTTTCCCAAAAGCTGTAAATCAAGGCATTTTAGAAGCAAAAGGAGATTATATACTTCTAATTAATAATGATACAATTGTAACCGATGGTTGGCTTGAAAGGTTGATTGAAGTAGCTGAATCA
>Ga0114931_10010951_pt1 | contig 10747 bp, 8 predicted proteins | sample 2SBtaG_FD_89579 | JGI IMG/M metagenome (GOLD analysis project Ga0114931, IMG submission 89579) | Deep subsurface microbial communities from Kolumbo volcano to uncover new lineages of life (NeLLi) - 2SBTROV14_V59a metaG | ecosystem: Environmental > Aquatic > Marine > Volcanic | place: Kolumbo...
CCAGCATTTGCCGGCTAGTTCCCAGTCCAGCCCGCCGCCATGCAGCAGCGCCAGGATCATCGGGTAAAGATTAAGCCCCATGCTGCTTCCGAAAGCAACATCGTAATTCCGCGCTGCAAACGCACGTGCTAAGTGGATATACAGCACGCCGTCAGAACAAATCGTGTCAAGTTTCCACGCCATGATCGCGCGAGGCACAAAAGCCAGCAGCAACAATCCGGCAAGCATCCACAGAACGCTCCGCAGCGGTGGCACGTCGCGTCTTGGAGCATCAAGCCGGCGTGGTAAAGAGGCAGCCGTCGGACCGCCATTCCAAAAAAGGCGCAACCGCTGAATGCCGCGCATGTCCGCGTCTCCAAACGGCTCAGCATCGTCTGGCAAGTGGCCAACGCCATCTGCCTTGACACGCGAACTGCGGTAAAGAACTTCTGGGTTCACGATGAAGATGAATATGAAGACGATCGAGTTACGAGAGAGTCAGCCGCTGCTTGTGACGCAAATCATTGCCGCTACTTATGTGTGTGATTACTCACCGATCAAAGGTCCAAACCGAGCATTCTCCCAGTCTGTCGAAAACTGCGGAGGGTCGCGGGCACCAAGTTGGCGCATCCCGCTCGATATCACTTGAAGCAGCCGACGCGCCAGAGCAATCGTCTGCTTGCCACACCCAATCAGCCTTATCGGCAAAATTGGTATCCACGCTTTAACCGATCGCGGGAAGTTTAGCCATAGCAGTTACTTGCCGCCTAAAGCCCCCAGTTTGATTGACGTTTCGGTTCTCGTCTTGGCAGCCGAGACCTGTTTTTGATAACGTACCGCTCCCGCAAGACGCCGTCTGTTGGTTCAACAAGGTGTCGGAGTGCTTCGGTGCATCGCCGGGAAGCTCAATTGCGGGCGTGTCACGTCACGGAAATGACACGGCGAATCCGAAACAATGGCGCAGCCGCGTGGTTGCCTGTTCGCCCAATCCAAGGCCTGTAAGGAAGAGAGGCCTCGATGAGTACGAGTCCAAAGCAAGAGTTGCAAGTCCACATCCGCTGGATGATTCGTCGCGACATGCCGGAAGTGTTGCAAATTGAAATGGAAAGTTTTGAGTTTCCGTGGTGTGAAGAGGACTTTATCCGCTGCCTCCAACAGCGCAACTGCATCGGCATGGTCGCCGAGGTTGACGACCGTGTGGTTGGATTCATGATCTATGAATTGCACCGCACGAAGCTGCACGTGCTGAACTTCGCGGTCGCGGCGACTTACGCGCGTCGTGGCGTGGGGACGCAAATGGTCGCAAAGCTTATCAGTAAACTTTCCCACCAGCGTCGCACGCGCATCGTGCTCGAAGTACGCGAAACCAATCTGCCAGCCCAATTGTTCTTCCGGGCTCATGATTTTCGTGCCGTTTCGGTGCTGCGAGAATACTACGAAGACACTCCGGAAGACGCCTATACGATGGAGTACCGCTATGAGCCGGCCGTGGCGGAGCAGATTCTGCCCATCAATCGCATTCGCCGTCTGGCCGGATAGCTCCACACTCGAACGTCAAACGTCGGGCAGAATCTTGCGGCGGCGCCACGTCTTATCGATTGGCGACCCTCGGTGTAAACTTCGCCGGGCGGTTAGACTTCAGCCAGGGTCACCTCGAGCGACGGCAACGTGACGATGGCAACCGTATGGCGCGCGGCGCGGTAGAGCGCGCCGGGGTTGAGCACCATCGTATGGCCTTCGAAATGGTGCTCGGCCGTGTGCGTGTGTCCATAGCAAACCAGGTTCCACTGTCCGCTGGTCGTCGCCTGCTCGAAGCGAGATGGCTCGTCGCCATGCAAGAGAGCAATTTTGACTCCCACCAACTCGATCTCTCCGAACCGCCCATGGAACGTCTGGCCCGCTGCCAGGACCGCACGCTCGATCTCCGGCAGTTGATGGTCAACATTTCCCAGCACAAAGTGTGTCGGCCACGAGGCGAACAAGGGTACAATCGATCCACTGCCGATGTCGCCACAATGCAACACGGCGTTGACGTCGAACGCCTGAAGCATGTGTACCGCCGCTCGCGCGTTGGGCACATGACCGTGTGTATCACTAACCACGCCGATTTGCATGAGTCGCTTCCCGCCGCTTTGGCAACACGACCGCGGTAACTGCCCGGTTCGCTTGGTGCCGGGCTTGCCGGTGTTTTCATCCACCGCAGGTCAAGCATTCCAACCGCTTCGTAATCTTCCACGTTTCGCTGGGAATATCCAGGGCACAAGCCTAGTGAAATCGGCAAGCTTGCCTCGAACGATTGCCATCATCGCGGTCGTTGCCTTGCCGTTGGCGTTGGCGGGCTGCAAGCATCAAAGCAAATTGCGTCAGCCTCGCCAGAGGGACTTTTCCCGCTATGGAAAGTTATCCGGCCTGCGGCGCGTGACGAACCCGCGGCTGCGTGATGAGTTGGCCCGGCTCGAGCAGGAGGGGGCGACTCCCGAGCAGCTTTCGCGCGTCGAATTGCCGGAAGCCGACAACGCGGCCGCCGTGATTCGACAGCTTTTTCCCGCCAAGAAATTAGCCGACCTCGCCGCTCAAAGCGAGGCCTTTCTTCCCGAGCCCGGCAAACCGCTAGAAGGGATCGCGCTGGAACGCGCGTCGCAGTTCTACGACGAACATCGGGCCGCGGTCGAGCGTGCCCGAGACGCGCTGCGCCGCCGCCGCTGTGAGCTTCACGTCGATTACATGCAGGGGTTTGCCGCCGACCTTTCATCGATCGATGACATCGTGATCGACGTTCGACTCGAATCCTTCAAGGCGGCCGAGCATCTCGCCGCCAACGACCCGGAGGCCGCCGTCGAGCCGCTTTCGTTCATGTTCCAACTCATCGAATGCCTCGCGAATGTCAAACTGGTGGAAGCCCGGCTTCAAGCGGCGTTTCTTCGTTCCGAGGCGCTCGAGACGATCCATTGGACCGCAACCCATCCGGCCGCCACGCGCGACCTTCACGATCGCTTGTTCGAGCTGGTCCAAGAACAACTGGCCAATTGGCCGGATGATGCCTGGGCATGGATCGGCGATCGCGCGGTGGGGTTGCACGCCTACGAGGTCATTCGCGACGGCAAGATCCGCTGGTTGCTCAACGACGAAGAAATCGCGATGCTCAACGACGAGCAGATCCTCAGCCAACTGAATCATCCCGACTCAAAGGTTCTGGCTGCCGACGAGCTTTACTATCTTGACACGATGCGCGGCATGATCGACGTTTGCAGCCAACCCTACTTTAAGCGGCGGCAATTCTTTGAAACGCTTCGCCGCGATTTACAACGTCGACGCAATGACCAGGATTTCCCTCTCGTGGCGGCCCGCATCTTGCTAAAGGACGTTGAAAACGGACACATCATTCAGGCCCGCGACCGGACCCTGTGCGAGGCTTGGAGCATCGCCTTGGCAGTGGCCGCCGGTCGGCCAAGTCCTGGCTACGAGGTCAACCCGCTCAGTGGGGAACGCTATCGAGTTGTCATCACGGACGATCAGGTGGCCGTCTGGAACATCGGCAACGGCGAGCCCGGCGATGAGTACCCGGTCATTGTTCCCTATCACCGCAAGCGGCCGTAGGAAAAAACGCTCGCGCGGTCGAACCATGGCAATTCGCCGTCACTCGCGGTAATCGCCGTGGCAATCGTCACACGATTTGTTCGCCTTGACCGCGGCCGACTGGGCCGGCTCGAATTGATCGGCGGCAACGGCCTGAAGCATCGCGCGGCACTGATGCTTCAGCTCCTCGGCATACCGGCGATAACCGTCATCCTCGGCATACTCATAGCCGTCGCTCTGAATGACTTCGGCCAACACGGCTAGAATCTGTGCTTCATGCACGATCGTCTCCTTGTTGCGATCAAACTCTTGCTGATTGGCCGTCCAGGTGTCGAGCCGCCCTCGCTCAGCGTCCTTCATTCTAAGCATCAGCGGCCGCCGGTCGGCCACCTGCGACCAAGCTTCGGGCACCGTGACTTGCGAAACATTCGCCGAACCGCCGCGGATCAGATCACCGAGACTTTCCACGCATCGTTTGGCCTCTTTTTGCGTCGCCGCGGAAGCCGCTTTACAGTTAACTCCCGCTCGCGAAAGCAGCGCGACCATTCCAGCCGCGTCCGTCTTCCAACGCACCTCGCTATCGTACTGGGCAATGACGCCGAACAGCACGGCCAACAGCGACAACTCTTGCCGCGCCACACGATAACCACGAGCCTTGAACACGCTTGCCGTGCGAACGCTTTCGGCCAAAAGCGGTAACTGCCGCTTGATCTCGTCTTCGAGAACGTCTCGCGAAATGAGCGTCGACCAGCGAAACCCGCCGGAGGATTCGGCCGCCGTGGGATCGGCAGCCTCCTCGCGAGGAATCGAAGCAGCCACCGATTCAGCAGGCGGCTTGCCGGAACCAAGTCGCGCGAGCGCATCGGGGAAAAAAACGTCGATCACGCGGCGATCCCAGACCGGCGGAGGCAACTCCTTCAGCATTCGTCGCCGCCTTGACGATGGACGTCGCGGGGGAGCGGTTTTCCGCGCCACTCGCCGTGCCTCGGCCAAAGCGACTCGCGGGAAGACCTCTTTTCGCTGCCGGTTCCCAATCGCTTGGGCCGTCGCCGCCGGGCCGGTCGAAACCGCTACCACGATCAGCAGGAATTGAACGATGAATCCACGACGGGCCATATAGCATTCCTTCGGCGACCCACGCGCGGGCTAAATTGACCCACGCGCGGGCTAAATTAATGACCACTTGGCTACTAATTCCGGAGGCGTAGGTCTCGGGTTTCTTATCGAGATCATTCGTATCCGGTGATCGGCCTTCAGGATTCCTGCTTGGCGATCCCCGGCAAACCGTGGCTTGGCAGACAGGCATCATCTCGGCTGGCTGCCAGCGGGTTTCTCACATCCCTCGCAAGCCTTCATAATTATCGATTACCTTCGCGGCGCGGACAAGCCAACGAACCCGGCGATATAATAAAGATGCGATGCACAGCGATCGAAAAACTCACCGACGCGACTTCCTGACTGGCCGTTCGGCCGTCGATGCGCTAGCCGACCTTGGTGACCGCCTCATTCCAAATGAACCTGACGCACCGGCGATAAGCCATGACCTGGCGGCGCGGCCCTATCTCGTTCAATTCTCGCGCAGCGCGATGGCCACGCAGTTCGAGGTTTTTCTCAATGCCGGGCAATATCCCCAGGGGCCCTGTGCCGCCTTCGAGGCTTTGGACCTCATCGAACGGCTCGAGGCGCAGATGACGGTCTTTCGCGATACAAGCGAAATCATGGCCATCAATCGAACGGCGGCCGATGGTCCGGTGCAGGTCGAATCGCAGCTTTTTCAGTTCCTTCAACTGGCCGCCGAGCTTTATCGAGAGACGCAAGGCGCGCTGGATATTACCTCTGGCCCGCTATCCAAGATTTGGGGGTTTTATCGGCGCCAAGGATCGATTCCCAACGAGCGTGACTTGGCCGACACGCTGACCCACGTCGGCTTTGATCTCGTCCGATTGGATGCCGAGGAGCAGGCGGTTCGATTCGAGCGCGCCGGAGTTGAGCTGAATCTGGGGTGCATCGGAAAAGGATACGCCTTGGATCGCGCCGCCGCACGACTCGTCGAAGCCGGCGTGAACGACTTCCTTTGGCACGGTGGTCAAAGCAGCGTGTTGGCGCGTGGCCGCTCCGGCGATGGCTCGAGCCAGGGAAGCCCGTGGTGGATCGGGATCCGTGATCCGCTGCGACCCATGCGTCGCATGGCGCGGATTCGCTTGTGCGATCGGGCGTTGGCAACCTCGGGCTGCGGAGCGCAGTTCTTCCGTCACCGAGGGCGGCGATTCGGGCACATTCTTGACCCACGCAGCGGATGGCCAGCCGACGCCGTGTTGTCAGCCACCGCCATCGCACCCACGGCTGCGTTGGCCGACGCGCTCTCCACGGCGTTCTACGTCATGGGCGTCGAGAAGACTTTTGAATTTTGCGATCAGCATCCCCACGTAGCCGCCGTCATGGTGCGGGCCGCCCAGCGAAAAGGAGCTTCCCAGCTCCTGACCGCGGGCATCAGCGACCCTGACCTTCGGCTCGTCGAAGAGGCAAAAGCGCTTCGCTGATCCACACAAACAGACATTTCACGCGTCACCGTATAATCGATACGTTCAACCCCCATCCCCAGGCAAGGGAAATGCCACACGCACGGGTCTTCCTCGATCGACAACCCAAGAGGCGGTCAGACTTTCGAACCATGCGGCAAACGGCGGCCACGGCTCTTGACGATGCCTCGACGGCAACATAACGTCGCTGGTAAACACCGCGCCCAACAGGCCAAACGAACCCGTAGAGCCTGTTTTCGTGCGATGTTTGGCCGGGATAATAACCGAAGAATGAACACCGAGGGCCACGTTTCGTTATAACGAAATAAGAGAGATCACCTAGTCGTTCCGTCTCCTTCTCCATCAACAAAAACGTAACCCGCGCTAGTCGCCAGATCGTCCATGCCACAATTTCCCTTCGGACACATCTCGTACTTGGGCATCGTGTTGGTGCTCGTGCTGACGGGAATGGGGCTGCCCGTGCCCGAAGAGGTTCCGATCGTTCTCTCGGGCTGGGCCGCCGCGAACGGTCAGCTTAACCCTTGGCTGGCGCTGGCCGCGTGCCTTGTTGGCGCTCTGCTCGGCGACTGCGTGCTCTACGCGATTGGATACCACTTTGGCCACAATCTGCTTCGCGAACATCGTCTGCTGGCGCGCTTTCTCAAGGTCGAACGTGAAGAACGCGTTGAGCGCATGATTCAGCAACATGGGTTAAAAGTTTTTTTTCTTGCGCGGTTTCTGATGGGTCTGCGGTCTTCGGTATATCTTGCGGCCGGCGTGCTGCGAATGCCGCTGCGGCGTTTCCTTGCCATAGACGCTTTTTGCGCGACGGTCGTGATCGGCTTGTTCTACGGCCTTAGCTACCGGTACTCGAAAGAGGTTGAAAAGCTATTTGTGTGGATTCGCGGAGCCGAGATGACCGCCACGGTTCTTGTGGTGGTCGGCATCGCCGTACTGATCTTTCTTTACTGGCGGCACAGGCACCGTCGCCGCGAGCGGATTCGCCAATGGCGCCAACGCCGCGAGGCTCGCAAACAAGAATTACGCCAAGCTTCGGCTTACGAAAACGAGCAGTCGCCGATCAAGTCAGTCTGATCCACGATCGCCTCGGATCGCTGCTCATAGGGACCAGCCCTCGATGGCTTGATGCCCGGACCTCGAAAGACTGAACTGGATCAATACTCGGGCGACTCGTAGAATTCAGGTTAGTTGCTTTCCTCCCGCTCACCGAGTCGGGCCAATGCCAACTGCTACGTCCCGCAAGGGATACCCTGACATGGCATGCACGCACGGTACCGAACCCCGACATTTCCGCGGGGATTCTGACACGGATCGCTTTCAGCTTCGTCGGAGGGCACCGTGGCGCCTCTGTCGGGTGGTCTTTTTCGGCTTGGCCATTGCCGCGATTTCCTCAACCCAGGCATGGGGCCAAACGGCACCTCTCTCAGCTAATCTGGCCGTGCACCTTCAGCGGGTGCAGGTCGAAGTCATCGGCGGGCGGATCTGGATTCTTAGCCGAAGCCAGGGCGGAACCATCACCAGCACAAGCCAACGCGGCGGGCGCGAAGAGCGGTTGCGGTTGAGCCTGCACACAGGCATTCCGGCGATCGAGTACAGTCTGAGTAGCGAGATGATGGACCTGACGATCAGCGCACGCGACGGCCAATATGTGCACGTGGTTCGCGAGCCCAAAGAGGGGGCGACGATCGAGCGGTTGGAATTTCTCCAGGCTCCCGGCGAAGCGGTCAAATTGACGCTCGGCCGTGACCCTGAAAAAAAGACCTTCCAAGCTCCGTCGCTCTGGCACCTGCTACTCGAAGAACCGGCCATTTGCCGCGAGCAACTAATCCCTCTGCTCGAGCTTCTGCGTCCCAATTGGCAATTGGCCGCCACGGCCTCGGAGCTGGAAACCGAGCTTTCGTCGCTCGCGCTGCAACGTTCCCACGGCCGGCGGGCCATCTGGAACCAATGGGTCGCGCGGTTGGGTAGTGATTCCTTTGCCCAACGCGAACGGGCCGACCGTGCTTTACGCCAAGCGGGGCCCGCCATCCTGGGCTATCTTCACGGGATCGAGCTTGACCGACTCGACGCGGAGCAACGGTTCCGCATTCGCCGCATTATCGCCGCGATCTCGAGCCGCGAGGCGGAAGATACGCCGCAAATCGCGAGTCGTCGTCTGGTCGCTGATCCTCGCGTCTGGCTCGCATTGTTAAAACGCCCCGAGCTGCCAGCACGCCGCCTTGCAACGGAGCAGCTTGCGCGGTTGCTCGACCGCACGATTCCATTCGACCCTTCCGCCGATGCGGCCACACGGCAAGCGCAGCTCGACGCACTTCGCGAACAGTTGAACTTCGCCCCAGCCAACTGAGTCGCGGTGCTACGTCGCGGGCGGCAGCCGCCATTTAGTCCCACCACCAAGTCTCAAGGGACTGTCCCGACGCGGGCCTGGATAGCAAGTAGTCGCTGTCGAGACGTCCCTCGGCGGCGCGACGAATTGCCTCACGCTCCACCAGCGGCCACGGGTTGACGTCGACCCCTCCGCTAACGGCTGCCACGACCACCCGGCCGTTAACCTTGCGGGAGTTGACCACCGACTCAACATGCCGTGGCGCCGGCCCGAGCGCTATCGCATACGTCGCCGGATCGCTGAAATATTCCAAGTGACAGCCGGCGCGCTCGTCAAGCTTCTCCGCTTGAATCAGCGCCGCGACCAGAGCCAGGGAGCACACGTTCCTCAGATCGGCATAGACGGGATACTTGGCCGCCAACTGATCGAAATGTTGTGTAAAGCTGCTTGCAAACCGATGGTTCAGCTCGCTCGACCGGCCCGTGTGCCGGCGTTGGCCGTGTCGAGCAAGAAGCTCGTTCTCGCTTAACACTTTCACCCCCTGACCTCGCAACTCGAAAACCGTCCGATCTTCACTCGCCCACAGGGGGCCGAAGTCGAGCGTAAACCACCATCGAAGAACATCCATCGGTGGTGGAGACGCGCCCGGGGGCAACTTGATCGAGTCGAGATAGCTCGACACGCCGAGCGTGCCCGGTTCGAGACCAAGGCCGATCAGTTTCATGTGATAGTCTGCCTCGACAAACACTCGAGCAACCCGCGTCCGAGGATCGATGCCAAAAACATCGATCGACTGCTGCCCCAGACTCCCGCGCAAACGCTCCATCCAACGTTCGCGCTCACCGTGTTGCAAGGAGCGTGAACCGGTCTCGGCGGCCAACTGTTTGACTGCGGCCAAGCCGGTCTGACTAGGGTTGATCGAACATCCGATCGGCTCTCCTCGGTGGGCGAAGTGCCGCAGCATCACGACGAAATCGTCAAGCTGCAAGACGGGCCGACCTGAGTTGCGACCAACCGGCCTTCCGCTGGCATCTCGACGCCACGGTCCGGCGGGGCCCGCGATCACTAAGTCGCCGGATTGGGGGTAAACCATGACATATTCAATCCGCTGAAGGCCGGCCAGCATGCGCATGGTTTCGTCCGGCCCTCGCCCGGCGGACCGTAATAGCTGCACGTGGCGTTCGAGGCGCGACAACGACACTTTGCGCAGCACCGATGGGTGTTGTGATACGGGGGATGCTTTCCCGCCTTCGGCCGATGCGGCCGCAAGCAGCATCAGCCGGCCTGACCGATCTTGAGTCATCGTCTGCCGTAGCACCCCGTCGGCGTCGACATAAACGCCACCGGGAAACTCGCGGATGGATGCCGAGCCCCCGACATCGTCCCACGTGGTCGGTGCGACGGTCGAGGTGATCAAGTTGATCAGCGATTCGAAGTCCGCCTCGGCGCCGCCTCCTTGAGGTGCCGGAGGCTGTGAAAAGGAGGGAAATCTCTCTAGCGCCTGGCCGCGAGCCAAATCGCTCTGCATTTCGCCGATGGTGTCCAGCGCCGCGTCCGCCGCGCCGGAGTTTGCCTGCGCCTGTGCGATGCGCGCCAACCATGCGTCGCGATTTTCAGCCCGCTTTAGCGCCGTGGCTTGGCGCAATGCCGGGGCAAACTCGCCGGCTTCAACCTGCGCGCGAAGCAAGCGGCTCGCATCATCGTCGACTTGCGCGGCACACCGAAGCGTCGACAGGCAGGCAACCGCGAGAATGAAGGCATGGCGAAAAATCATCGCCAGCACAAACGCAGACAGCCGCGCAAGGTGCGCCCGGCCGTCGCATAAGGAAACCTCGCGCATGGGCCACCGCCTTCGCTGCTCTCTGGATTCCTGCCCGTCGAAACTATTGGGCACGCAGCGCCCACATCCGCGGATCGTTCGGACGCGGTCATGGTCGCATGATTGGGCGTAGGGCGTCAAGAAAACGGCGCATTGCCGACACCATCCGGCGTTCGGCCATGATGGCGTAACGCGAACCAGACGCGAAGCCACCCGCAAGAGAACGGAGCAAGCCCGTGCTCGCACAGTCCGATTATCGGTTGGCAGCAGACACCCGCCGGCAGACAAAAGCAAACGCCAACCCGCCAAGCCCCAGCAACACGAAAGTGGACGGCTCGGGAACCGTGGCAACAGCAAAAAGCTGTCCCGAGATAGCCAGCTCGATTGTGCCCACGGTCGTGGACAAGGGCTCGATCCGATCGAAGGGGATCGCCAAGACCAGATCGTTTCCGATGGTTGTCAGCGAGCCAAGATCAACCGAGTCATTGACAAGAAAGCCGCCGCTAA
>Ga0114931_10010952_pt1 | contig 10747 bp, 9 predicted proteins | sample 2SBtaG_FD_89579 | JGI IMG/M metagenome (GOLD analysis project Ga0114931, IMG submission 89579) | Deep subsurface microbial communities from Kolumbo volcano to uncover new lineages of life (NeLLi) - 2SBTROV14_V59a metaG | ecosystem: Environmental > Aquatic > Marine > Volcanic | place: Kolumbo...
ATGACGATGACCTTGCCTTGAGCGAGGCGCTGCTCCAGCCATGCGGGGCCAATTGGATTCATGCTCATAGTGTATCTCTGTGTTTAAATTCAGGGGGATCGAAAGCACGTATCGGTGGTGGATCACCAGTCCAGGCTTCAATATCGACCAGCGCATGCTGACCGGCGCAGCCCTGGCCGAGCCGTGAGGTGCCGATATCGGCGGTCAGAACGTTGGGGTTGCCATGCACACACAGGGGATTCGGATCGGCCGGATTCAGGGGGTCATACCAGGCGCCGGTCGATAGCTGTACGACCCGGGGCCGCAGCGCATCATCGATGACCACGCCGGCCAGGCAGGCGCCCCGGTCATTGAACACCCGCACCAAATCGCCATTGCGCAGTCCCCGGCTGACGGCATCTTCAGGGTGAATGCGAATGGGCTCACGGCCCTGAACTTTATGCGACTGGCTGTAGGGGCCCATATCGAGCTGGGCATGCAGGCGGGTTTTCGGATTGTTGGCAATGAGGTGCAGTGGGAAACGCGTCGCCTGGGATGATCCCAGCCACTCCGAGGGTTCGATCCAGCTGGGATGCCCCGGGCAATCCGCATAGCCGAAGCTGGCGATGGTTGCGGAGTGAATCTCGATACGCCCGCTCGGGGTGGCCAGTGGCGCGCGTTGCGGGTCCTCGCGAAACTCGGCGTAGAGTACCCGGTCGCGATCCAGATCATCCACTTCGATGACCCCCGCGCGCCAGAACTCATCGAAAGGCAGCAGGGTGGGTCCGTTGTGTTCGCGCAGCCGGGTGCGCCAGTCCTCGTAGATGTGGCGCAGCCACTGTTCCTGGTTGCGGCCCTCGGTGAAGCGCTGCTCGAAGCCGAGGGCCCGGGACAACTCAGAGAAGATGGCGTAGTCGTCCCGCGCCTGCCCGTATGGTGAGGCCCCGGCCTGCATGGCTACCACACAGTCGTCATTGGGTGAGGCGCCAAAATCATTGCGCTCCAGGGTAATGGTCGCCGGCAGTACGATATCCGCGTGGCGGGCCAGTGGCGTCCAGTAGGATTCGTTCACGACCAGGGTATCGAGGGCCGCGAAAGCCCGCCGCAGCCGTGCCAGATCCTGATGATGGTGGAAGGGATTGCCGCCGCACCAGTAAGCGAGGTGGATCTCGGGATACACCAGCTGCTCGCCATTGAAATCATAAGTTTCACCGGGATGCAGCAGCATGTCCGATATGCGCGCCACGGGGATATAGGTGCTGACCGGATTGTGGCCCTGGGGGAATACGCTTGGGCCGGTCCGCAGTCGCGGCCGGCCGATGTAGCCGAGGGAGCCGTAGCCCTGGCCGAAGCCGCCGCCGGGCAGGCCTATCTGACCGAGCATGGCGGCCAGGGTCACGGCCATCCAGGGCGCCTGTTCACCGTGTTCGGCGCGCTGCAGGGAGTAGTTGACGTTGATGAAAGTTCGCCCGGCCGCCATCCGCCGGGCGAGGCGGCGCAGGGTATCGGCGGCGATGCCGGTGATCGCCTCGGCCCACTCCGGGGTCTTCGCAGTGCCGTCATCGCGCCCGAGCAGATAGCCCGCGAACGAGTCAAAGCCACTGCAGCAGCGTTCGAGAAAGTCCCGATCGTGGAGATTTTCCACAACCAGCACTTGCGCCAGGGCGAGCATCAGTGCGGTATCGGTACCGGGCACCACCGCCAGCCACTCGGCATCGGTGAATTCCGCGATGTCATCGCGCACCGGGCTTAGCAGCACAAATTCCGCGCCCCGGGAGTGTGCTGCGCGCAGATGATCCCGGGCAGGATGGCGGCCCGCGCCGCCTGGGCTCACCGTGGTGTTCTTGAATGGCAGGCCACCAAAACACACGAACAGATCCGTGTGTGCTTCGAGCACCGACCAGTCCGTCGCCTGATCGAGGTAGTCGCGGCTCGAGCCGACCACATGGGGCATCAGTACGGTCAGCGCACCATTGCTGTAGGTGTGCCGGGAGCGCACATAACCTCCCAGGCCATTCAAAAAGCGATGCAGCTGGCTTTGCGCATGATGAAAGCGTCCGGCGCTGGCCCAGCCATAGGAACCACCAAACACCGCCTCGGGCCCAAAGTCGCGGTAGACCCGTTGCAATTCCGCGGCCAGCACCCGGGTGGCGGTCTCCCAGGAGACCGCCACGAACTCATCCGCGCCGCGCCGGGCATCGGCTCCCGGGCCGTCATCCAGCCAGCCGGCGCGCACCGCGGGGGTGGTGATTCGCGAGCGGTGGCGCACACTGCCCGGCAGATTGCCCAGTAGTGGTGACGGATCGGTATCGCCGCTGAACGGATGTACCGCGGTAACTTCGTTGGCGTCCATCTCGGCCTCAAAAGCACCCCAGTGAGAGGAGTGTGAAATACGCTCGGACATTCAGCTGGTCCCTGGTGGCGGTGTGGTGACTCAACAAGCGAGTGAGTTCTCACCCAAGCGCTTGAACGCAGTCGAAAGTGAAGCCTGGTGACATACGGTTATTCAGGTGTTCGCTGCAAGGGCGGCGACAAAGAGCAACGCTATCCGCCATTGCATCGCAATGCAATGGCTCAGTCAGATGATCGCCCGTTCCAGGAATGGCGCGTTACGCACCAGCCGTTGGTAGCCCAGTTCAGAGAGATCGAGGCTCCGGTACTCACCATGGCAGATGAGTTCCGCCACCCCGCGGCCCATGGCCGGAGATTGTTGGAAGCCGTGGCCGGAGAAACCGTTGACGAAAATGAAATTGCCGACTTGCGGATGTGGGCCGACGATGGCGTTTTGATCGAAAGTGTTGAAGGCGTAGTGCCCGACCCAGGCATTCATCAGCTTGATGGCTTCGAAGGCCGGGATCCTGTGGGCGAGGGCGGGCCAGACCTTGTTTTCCCAGATGCTCTCATCCAGATAAAAATCATCATAGTCGACCGCCGGATCCTCATCCGGCGGGCAGCCGCATAGATAATAGCCGCCGTCGCTGCGTACATGGACTCCCGAGGGATCGATGGTCAGCGGCAGATCCTGGCCAAGGGGTTTTTCCGCGGCAAAAATGAAGGTATAGCGCCGGCGCGGTTCCACCGGGATATCGAGGCCGGCCATGCGCGCGGTCAACGCCGCACGCGGGCCACAGGCGTTGACGATGGTGCCGGCCGAGATCCTCTCCCCCGATTTCAAAGTGACGCCCGTCACCCGCTGAGCGGATCGCTGAATGGAAACAGCCTCGTTGCTGAGATACTCAACTGCGTTTTGGCGGGCTTTGCGGCGCCACCAGTCGAACATCGTGTTACCGTCGAAATAGCCTTCATCGATCGGGTTATGACTGCCCAGCACGATGTCGTCGAGGTTATAGAATGGGAATGCAGTGGCCATTTCCTGCGGCATCAGGATCCGGGTGCCCGCACCGCAGGCGGCCTGCAGTTTCTGGTTGTCGCGCAGAATATCCGCAAAGGCCTCGCTGCCGGCCAGGTACAGATAACCGAAACTTTGCAAAGTGATGTCCGGCACCTCGGGATCGCCACCCAGATACTCGCGAAAGTGTTTCATGCACTGCACGGCATACTGGGAGATGTGCACGTTGATGGCATTGGAGAACTGCTGACGTACGCAACTGTTGGTGCGCGCCGTGGAGGTCCACTCATAGCCCGGGTCTTTTTCGATCACCAGAATGGTGCCGTCGAAGTCAGAATTGTTCGACAGATGCCAGGCAACCGATGAGCCGATCATGGCGCCGCCGATAATGACGACGTCATAGGCCGAATGCCTGGGCGTGGTGGTCAGCGGCGAAAGTTTCATCCAGTCACCAGTTTCGACTCGAAAGCCCGCTCTCGGCAAGGCATTTTCAGGCGGTCATGGAAATGGTCTTCATTTCCATGTGCTCGATGACCCCTTCGATGCCGGCCTCACGGCCGATGCCGCTTTCCTTGATACCGCCGAAGGGAGTTTCCGGTGAGGCAATCAGCAGGCTGTTGAGAGCCACCATGCCGGCTTCGATATCCTCGGACAGTTGCTGGGCGCGGGCGCTGTTGGCTGTGAAAGCATAGGCGGCGAGCCCAAAATTGAGACTATTGGCCCGCTCCACGACTTCAGCATAAGTCTTGAATGGAACAATGGGTGCCACCGGGCCAAACGGTTCCTCGGTCATGATTTTGGAGTCATCGGAGACATCGGCGATGACTGTCGGCTGATAATAATAGCCCTGGTTGCCCAGGCGTTCGCCACCGGTGCGTACTGTGCCGCCGTGGTCCCTGGCATCGGCGACGAAGCGGTCCATGGCTTCCAGGCGCCGGGGATTAGCCATGGGGCCCATCTGGGTTTCTGTGTCCAGGCCATTGCCGACTGTGAGGTTTCGGAACACTTCGGTAAAACGTTCCACGAATGCACCGTGAATTTTTTCCTGAACATAGAAGCGGGTTGGAGAAATACACACCTGGCCGGCGTTGCGTTGTTTGCCGGCGGCGGCCATGGCCGCGACCTTGTCGACATCCACATCGTCGAAGACCACCACCGGTGCGTGTCCGCCGAGTTCCAGGGTGATTTTTTTCATGCCCTCGGCAGCGCTGGCGGCGAGCAGTTTGCCGATTGGAATCGAGCCGGTGAAGCTGACCTTGCGAATAATCGGCGAGCGGATGAGGTGGCTGGAGACTTCCGCCGGCACGCCAAAGACCACCTGCAACAAACCCCTGGGACAGCCGGCCTGTTCATACAGCCGGGCCAGGGCGATGGCGGTGGCCGGGGTTTCCTCGGCCGGTTTGAGGATCACCGAACAGCCCGCGGCAATGGCGGTGGCGGCTTTGCGCATGGGCATCAGGGCTGGAAAATTCCAGGGCGAAAAAGCCGCTACCGGGCCGATGGGCTGGTAATCGACCAGCATGCGGGTGCCCGTGTAGCGTGACGGCACGATACGACCGTAGGTGCGAATGCATTCTTCGGCGGCCCACTCGGTGCTGTCGGCGGTGACCGCGACCTCGATGCTCGATTCCCCTATTGTTTTGCCCTGTTCCAGGGTCATGATGGTCGCCAGTCGTTGTTGGTTCTCGCGGATCAGGGCGGCGACTTTTTTCAGCAGCGCCGATCGCTGGTAGGGATTGACCTTACGCCATTGATCAAAGGCCCGCTGGCTGGCTGCCAGGGCCTCATCCAGATCCGCCTGGGAAGCGTGGGGCAACTCGCCCAGTACAGCTTCATCGGCGGGATTGATGACCGGTTCACTGGCGCCCTGGGAACCCTGGCGCCAGTGACCGTCGATGTACAGTTCGAGTTTTTCATACATGGAATGATTCCTTCAGATGGCTTGCAGCTTGCGCTGTTTGTCAGCCAGCCTCCGGGCATGGCGCTGACAATTGATGACCTGGCGCACATGCTGGCCGCGTCCGATGAGATGAATACGGTCGCGCAGTTCGGCGCTACAAAAAATTTTTGCCCCCTCGATGCGCTCAATGCATACCGCCACCTCGACTATGGCACCCGGGGGGGTCGGCGCCAGGTGATCCAGTTGTACCCGCACCCCGACCGAGCTTTCGCCGTCCTCAAGATGTTCATCGATGAGCCGCAGGCAGGCGTACTCCACATCACTGACCATGTCCGGGGTGCTGTAGACCTGGGCCTGTTCGCCCAGGAACTGGACACAGCGGTCGGGGTCGACCGTCAGAGTTTCCAGGCGCCTGAGACCGGCTTTGAGAGTGGCTTTCATAGCCGCTCAGGGTAACACAGCCTCCAGGCTGTGAGCGTCACCGGGCCGGCCGTATAAATAGGTGATGCTGACCCGGCGGTTCTCATATCCGTCCCTGAAACGCATGCGGTCACTGCAGTGCAGAACGTCAGAGTAAAACAACATGGCGCGGTTGCAGCGGTAGGCGATGGTAGCCGGTTGGGCCCCCGGGGCGCTGATGAGCTGTTGGTGCAGGCGATCGATCTGCTCCGGGCTGGCATAGAAGTATTCCGCGGGCACCCGCTGGTTCCAGATCACCAGCCCGCCTCGCGTCGGATCCAGGTTGGCCGCATTTGGAGTAGGCCAGAAGTTGAGGCTTACCGCTCCACGGTCGGCATGCACATGGCCATCTCTGTCATTTTGATAGTATTTGTAGCTGAAACAGCCGCTGAACAGGTGCGGGCCGAATATACCGGGAAAGGCGCCGCGCAGCTCTTCACCGATTTGCAGCAGCAGCGGGCAGCAAAAGCCGTTGCGCAAAGATGCCCCCACTTCGTGCTGGAATTTTTTTTCGAACCATAAACTGGTGCGCCGGCAGAACTCCTGGAGGGCGGCCAGCGCGGGCGGGTTGAGGAAGTCATCGAAATAGACCCAACCCCGGCGGTGGAAGCCGGCTTCAATGGCAGCGAGGTCCAGACCCGGGTTCAGGGCGCCCCTGGGACTCGACTCGGCCGGTAATCCTCCAGCAGCCGGTTGTAGTATTCCACGAAGCCTGGTACCTGGGGCCGCCTGAAAAAAAACCGTTGCGGGCTCGATTCCGGCAGGCTGGCCAGGGCCTGGCGAAAGCGCAGCGGCAAATCCCGGCACTGTGGTGCCAGCAGATCCCGCTGTGCCAGATACTCCAGCTGCTCCAGATCGTGGCGCAGCTTGGTCTCGGTCACCTGGTCCGGATCCGCCGGCTCTTCGCCGCCGGGGCCGTGCCGGGCGAAGCGTTCCCGTACCGGGGCCAGAAAGGATCCGGCGGCGGCCTCGATATCGCCCAGGTGCAGATGTACAAAACCGAGCAGGTGGTGAGATTGCCCACGCAGTGGCGCTTTGGCGAGGACCGCTTCCAGAGTATCCCGGGCGGCCTGAAACTCCCGTGCCTCGAGCTCACTGCGGCCGAGATTTTCCAGGGCATCCAGATGCCCGGGTTCGAGCTTCAGGCAGGATTGAAACCAGCCCCGGGCGGCTTGCGGATGTCCAAGTTGAAATTCGCAGACCCCGATCTGGCAATGCAACTCCGCTAGCTCCGGCGCCTGTTCCAGGGCCTGCCGGTAGTGGCCCAGAGCCGCCTCAATGTGGCCATCGCGATGCAGGCTGCTGGCCAGTTGCAAGCGTGCCTGGAGGTGCTGCGGAGCCCGCACGAGGATGGTTTCGAAACGGCTCCGGGCATCCTGGTCACGGCCGAGGTGCAGCAGCAGCTGTGCCTGGTCATAGAGCAGTTGTGGGTTTTCCGGCGTCTGGTCAAGCGCCTGTTGCAGCCACTCGAGGGCCGATTCACCATCACCCGCTTCCATGGACAGCCGCGCCATTAATTGCAAGGCGCCGGGATGCCCGGGGGAGTCCTCGAGCATCCGGCTGCACAAACGCCTTGAATCGGCCAGCTGGCCGGACCGGTAAGCGCTGAGGGCTGCTGCCAGGGGCTTGGGCTGGTCGGCGGAGTGCGGCACCATGGGCGGAGTTTTAAGATTCCAGATCAGGGGCCGATAAAGTTGCCTGTAGTCACGAACTGCGCCAGATTCCAGCGCCACTACCGACAGGCCGGTGATCCAGCGGATACAATATATTCCGGGCTGTGAGACTTTTGTGCGGTCAGAATGAATGTACCAGAGATAGAACTCCTCGCCCAGCGCAAGGCGCTCACCGATATGTATCGGTTGTCGGTGAACTCTGCCTGGACGACCATTCCGGCGGCCTGGGTGTGTGCCGCTTTCGCCTGGACCTATGTCGCCCACGTCACGAGTATTGGCTGGGCGCTGGCCATGTCCCTGATCGCCACATACCGTCATTTCGGTTTTCGCCGGCGGATGTCGGCGCCCGGATTTTTAAGCGAGCCGGATTCCGATGCCCGTTACCACGCGCGCATGGTGCTGGCGAACAGTGTGGCCTTCGCAATCGGCTTTGTGCTGTTCGCCATTACCAGCCCGATCGAAATTGTCTATGGGTTCGTGACGCTGGCCCTCGCCATGGCGGCCGGTGCCACTTTGGTCTTTGCAACCCACCGGCCCAGTTTCCTGTGTTTCTCCTTGCCGTTGCTGGTGGTGCCGGTCATTTTGTTGCTGTACAACGGTTATCTACAGCACGCCATTGGCACCATGATTCTGGGCGCGGCGGGCATCGTGTATGCCGGAATACTCATTGCCATCTATTCCTACATGCATCGGATATTTTTGCAGAACTACCACCTGCAGATCGAAAAGGATCAACTCCTGGACAAGCTCAGGCTGGATAATCGTGAACTGTCCACGGATCGCGAGATTTACCGGGCGGCCTCACTGACGGACAAACTGACCAATGCCCCCAATCGCCGGCATTTCGACCTGGTCCTGAAACGGGAGTGGGAACGGGCCTACCGGGAAGCGAACCCACTGGCCTGTGTGATGCTGGATATCGATCACTTCAAGGAAATCAATGATCGCTTTGGCCATCACACGGGAGATGAATACCTGCGCCGCATCGCCTGGCAGTTAGCGCAGACCTTGAATCGTGGCACTGATTTTCTGGCCCGCTATGGCGGTGAAGAATTTGTGGTCATTCTGCCCAACACGGATCTCCAGGGGGCCTGGGTGATTGCCGAGCATCTGCGCCAGGCGATCGCCGCTCTGGGTCTTGATAACGCCACGCCTGCATCCGCGTGCGTGACTGTGAGTGCCGGGGTCTCAGCACAAAATCCCAAAACCGAAACCGGGAGCGCCGCATTACTGCTGGAACAGGCAGATTCCGCCCTGTATCGGGCCAAACACGCCGGGCGCAATCAGGTTGTGATCGCGGGCGCCATGCACTGACCCGGAATCAGTCTTCCTCGCGCAACAGCACCGTCACCCGGGCGCCGCCCGCCGGGCTGGTACCAACCTGCAGGTCGCCCGCATAGTGTTCGGTAACCAGTTCCCGGACGATGGCCAGCCCCAGGCCATGTCCCGGCGTGTGTTCATCGATGCGTGTGCCGCGCTCCAGTATCCGCTCCCGGGCGCCGGCAGGGATCCCGGGACCGTCATCGTCCACTTCCAGAATCAACCCCCGTACACCATCACGGTGTGCCCGCAGCAGCACTTGCTGCGAAGCCCACTTGCAGGCGTTATCGAGCAGGTTCCCGAGAATTTCCAGCAGGTCGCCGCTGTCGGCCTGCAACGTCAGTGCTGCGTCCATTTCGATGGCGATTCTCAGGTGCTTGTCGGCATGCACCTTGAGCAGGCTCTCGCGCAGGCGCTGCGCCAGTGGATACAGTGCGGTGGGCGCTACCAGCACTTTGTTGCCGCCGGCCGCGGCTCTGCGCAGCTGGTAACTGAGGCTGTCGTCCATGCGGCTGACCGTATCCTGCACCTGGTGCTGAAGTTCGGCCAGCGAGGCGGTTTGCCCGGCACTGTTTTTCAGTACCGAAAGCGGGGTTTTGAGGCTGTGTGCGAGATCCGCCAGGGCATTGCGGTGGCGTTCCAGCTGCCGGCGGCCGATCCGGATCAGCTGGTTCAGGCGGCGCACCAGGGGCTGTAATTCCAACGGTTGCCGGTCACTGAGAAACTCCCGATCACCGTGCTCGATTTCCGCCAGCTCGCGGACCAGGTGCCGCAGCGGCGTGAGGCTCCAGGCCAGGATCAGTCCCTGAACGGCCAGCAGCATCAACGAGACACCCGCCAACCAGAACCACAGGTTGTGGCGAAAATTGGCCAGCCGTGCAGCATAGCTGGCCCGGCTTTCAGCAACCTGCACGAGGTAGTCCCGGATCCCGGCCGGGCTGAGTTCCCAGCGTACCCGGTAGCCGAAGGTGAACAACCCAGGGCCGGGTCCGCCCCGGATTTGCGAAAACACCCCCTGGCCCGGTTCCGGTACCTTGGGGAAGGGAATGTCCAAACCGAGCATGGAACGCGATCGCCATACCGGCTGGCCGTTGTCCCGATCAATCCGGACATAGAGTCCCGAACCCGGTACCGCGTAATCCGGATCCGGCAAAGCGCGGGGCAGCGCCAGAGCATTGTCTTTGATCTCAGCCGCTGCGAGCAGGGCATAGATTCGGCTTTGCAGGCGATCGTGAACCTGTTCCAGGGCCGCTTCCTGAAAAATCCGGTCCAGGGCAAAGCCGGTGACTCCGAGGAAAACGGCCAGCACCAGGCTGGCCGCCAGAATCAGACGGGTGCGCAATGCGTACATTCAGTCCGGGCCCCGCAAGCGGTAGCCACGCCCGCGCAGGGTCTCGATGGGCTTGAGACTGTGATGCGGATCCAGTTTTTTGCGCAGGCGCCCGACCACCACTTCGATGACATTGCTGTCGCGCTCCAGATCCTCCGCGTACACATGTTCCGCGAGCTCGGTTTTCGAAATGACCTTGCCGGCATGCAGCATCAGGTATTCCAGCAGCTTGTACTCGAAGGCGGTGAGGTCAAGGGCTCGATCTTCACACTGCACCTGCTGGCCATGGGTATCGAGGCGAATCGGTCCGCATTCCAGGATGCCCTGAGTCCAGCCGCTCGAACGCCGCACCAGGGCCCGCAACCGCGCCAGCAGTTCCTCAGCATTGAAGGGCTTGACCAGGTAGTCGTCGGCGCCCGCTTCCAGGCCATCGACTTTGTCCTGCCAGCGATCCCGGGCGGTGAGAATCAAAACCGGAAAGTTCCGGCCGGCAGCCCGCCAGCGGGTGATCACCTCGATGCCGGGCAGCTGCGGCAGTCCCAGATCCACCACCGCCACATCCAGTGGGTACTCCATGCCCATGTAATGGCCTTCTACGCCATCACCCGCCTGGTCCACTGCGTAGCCCTGTGCTTCCAGACGGGTGCAGATCTGTTCACGCAACAGCTCTTCATCTTCGATCACCAGTACTCGCATGTCGGGTCCGGATCAGCGCAGAGCGCCGCTCGCGGCGTCCA
>Ga0114931_10010953_pt1 | contig 10746 bp, 13 predicted proteins | sample 2SBtaG_FD_89579 | JGI IMG/M metagenome (GOLD analysis project Ga0114931, IMG submission 89579) | Deep subsurface microbial communities from Kolumbo volcano to uncover new lineages of life (NeLLi) - 2SBTROV14_V59a metaG | ecosystem: Environmental > Aquatic > Marine > Volcanic | place: Kolumbo...
ATCTTTATCTTCATTCTTTAAAAAAAGCTAAAGGTCTTAATCTTCCCGAATCCATTGACGGCAATCTTTATCTTGGTAGTTTGACTTCAGCCAAAGGCCTTAAACTTCCTGAAGGCTTTAGTGGTTATCTTGATCTTAGGGATTTAGCTTCAGTTAAAGGCTTGGAATTTCCTGAAAACCTTAATGGGGACATTGATCTTAGTCGTTTAAAAAAAGCTAAAGGTCTTAATCTTCCCGAATCCATTGACGGCAATCTTTATCTTGGTGGTCTAACTTCAGCTAAAGGTCTTGAGCTTCCTAAACACATTGGTGGTAAGCTTGATCTTAGTCATTTAAAAAAAGCTAAAGATCTTAATCTTCCCGAATCCATTGACGGCAATCTTTATCTTGGTGGTCTAATTTCAGCTAAAGGTCTTGAGCTTCCTAAACACATTGGTGGTGAGCTTGATCTTAGCGGCTTAACTTCGGTTGAGGGTCTTGAACTTCCTAAAGGCATTAAAGTTTTTTTAAAAGATAATAAAATTATTCAAACGTAGTTTTAGGTGATTTTTATTAAAACAAAAAAACAAAAGAAACAGTTTTGAGAAATTATTAATTGTATCACTCAACTTTGTGTGAAATTTTTAAAGTTGAAATAGATAATGTTAAAATAGAAAAATTTTATGAATGAACAAATAAAAAAAGAGATTCTAGTTGCTCAAAAAAACGAAATTACCGAACACTTAATATATAAAAAGTTATCTGAGTCAGTTAAAGATATCCATAATAAAGATGTTTTAAAGAAAATATCAGACGATGAACTTCGTCATTATAATTTTTTTAAAAAATATACTGGTAAAGATATAAAGCCAGACAATCTAAAGATAGGAATACATTTTTTAATTTCAAAAATATTGGGCATAATTTTTACATCTAAGTTAATAGAAAATATGGAAGGGAAAGAAAGAATAGTCTATGAAAAAATGTCTAAAGTTGTGCCAGCTATAAAAAACATTGCAAAAGACGAAGCTAGTCATAAGAAGTCGCTTATCGGTTTAATTAACGAGGAGCGAATTAACTACATGGGTTCTTTTGTTTTAGGGCTGAATGACGCTTTGGTAGGGCTTACGGCAGCCTTGGTCGGATTAACGTTCACTCTTCAGAATACGCATTTAGTAGCTGTTACTGGTTTGATTATTGGATTGACGTCAGCTTTATCAATGGCAGCTTCTGAATACCTGTCAACTCAGTCAGAGAAAAGCGATAGAGATCCTTTTAAGGCCTCAACTTATACTAGCTTTGCATATATTGCTGTTGTTTTGATTTTAAATTCTTCTTTTTTAATTTTAGAAAATATTTATCTTGCTTTAGGAATTACAATTTTAAATGCTATTTTAATAATTCTTATGTTTACGTTCTATGTTTCTGTGGTTAAAAGTGTTTCTTTTAAGAAAAGATTTTCTGAAATGATATCAATTAGTCTTGGTATAGCAACATTTAGTTTCGTTTTAGGGTTTTTGCTTAGAAAATTTTTCAATATAAATGTATAAAAATTACTATAAGACACTATTGATCTAAATCAATTATTTCATCTATTCTTATCTTGTTTATAAAATCTTGAACATGGCTAACCAATATCATGGGTCCTTCATATTTATCAAGAGCTGAGGCGATAATAGGTAAATGTCTAAAATTAATATGATTAGTTGGTTCGTCTAATATTAACAATCCTGGTTTTTGAAGAACTAGCCTTGCAAAAGCAACCAATCCTTTTTGTCCCTCAGAAATATCCTTAATTTTAGATTTGATTATATTTTGATCAATTAAAAATCCCGCTGCTATTGAACGAAGATTTCCTTGAGATATTTCTTCTATAGAAGATAGCAAAGACTGCATGACTGTGTCTTCAAAATTAAGATTAGAAAAATCTTGACGATAATAGCCAACTCTAGTTCCATCAGCTATTTTAACGTTTTTATTTTCTTTGTTTATTATTGATTCAAGAAGAGTGGTTTTACCTATTCCGTTAGGACCTCTTAATAATAAATGTTCTCTTTTTCTGAGAGATATATTTGTTTTTCTGACTATTTTCTTGTTATTTTTAATAACAGAGAAGGAGGATATGTTAAGTATCTCTCCAGAGATACCTTTTTGTAGAGGAATAATAAATGGTCTGATGGCCTTATCTTCTCTTCTGATTACAACTTTTTCTTCCTCTAATTTTTCAGCTAATTTTCTCATTCTTTTTGCTACCAATCTTAAACCACCACCTTTACTTCTAAAAAAATTAGATTTATCTTTCTTTTCCTGAATTCTTTTTTCTAGCTGAGCGTTTTTCATATTTTCTCTCTTAATACGAATGGATATTTGTTTAACAACATCATGGTAGTTGCCATTATATTTTTCTATTTTAGAAGTAAACGAATCAAGGTATAAAACTCCCTCAGTAAAAGCATTAAGAAAATTATCATCATGAGAGATAACTAAACATGTTTTTGGGTAGTTTATTAAAAATTTAGTTAAATGTTCTATCCCTGTTTTGTCTAAGTTGTTAGTTGGTTCGTCTAACAAGAGTAAGTCCGGGTCTTGGATTAAAGCAGCCGCTAAAAGCAATCTAGCTTGTTGTCCTCCAGAAAATGATTTTATTTGCTTGTTGTAATCGGCGGTTAGGTTTACTATTTCTAAAACGTTATCTATTTTAGGTTCAATATCATAAATCTTTTTAGTAAAAGATTTTTCAAAGAACTCTCTTACTGTTAGGTCCATGTTTTTACGGGGAATAACTTGAAAAGCGGTGGCTATTGATAATCCTTTTTGAATATTAATTTTTCCTGATGTTGGTTTTAATGATCCAGAAATTAATTGAAATATAGTTGTTTTTCCTGCTCCATTTTGTCCCATTAAAGCCATCTTCATGTTTTTCCTTATATTAAAATCAACCTCTTCGAGGATTTTTCGGTGGTCGTATTCAAAAGACGTTTTGTCAAACCTTACTATTACTTCGTTAGCCATTGTTTGTTTTTAAAAAATAAAGAAATGCTTTTAGCAATCATATAAACTTTTAACATAAATGATAAATAAATACTAATTTTTTATTAAACAATATTCAAAGGTTGTTGTGTTCTTTTTGCTTTTTATAATATTCCTTTAAATTTTTTTATTAAACTGTATTTATATAAAAAACTATAAATAGGGTTATTTTTATTGACTAAACACAATTAAAGTGCTAGTATTTTCAACATAAGATAGTTACTTAATCAAATTTAGTCGAGCTTATTGGGAACTAAACTTTAGGATAAAACCTTAAAATATTAATCAAAATTCATAGATCTATAATGGAAGGTACAATTAAAAACCTTACAGATAGAGGCTTTGGATTCATTGCCGTTGATGGTGAAGATAAAGATTTATTTTTCCACAGCAATGAACTTCAGGGCGTAACCTTTGAAGAGTTAAAAGTAGGAGACAAAATGTCTTTCGAAAAAGCTGACTCAGACAAAGACCCTAATGCAGTTAACGTAACACGCATCTAGGACAAACCTGTAAAATACGAAAGAAGCCCTTTGGGGCTTTTTTTCTTACGAAACAACCTCCTCTTGTTATGTATAAGTTCTATTTGTTATAATAGTTAGTACGATAGAATAAAAAAATAATAAATTATGAAAAAAACAATAGAAAATTTAGCCAAAGCTTTTGTTGGGGAAAGTCAAGCGAGAAACAGATATTCTTTTTACGGCAAAATAGCTAAAAAAGAAGGTTTTGAACAAATAGCAGAAGTTTTCCTTGCCACCGCAGAACAAGAAAAAGTTCATGCAAAAAGATTATTTGAACATATTAATGCCTTAAAAAAAGAAAGTAACGAAAACTTTGATAAGATAAAAATCGAAACAGAGGTTGTTACTAATTTTGGTAGCACTGCTGAGAATTTAAGAGCAGCTATTGCTGGCGAAAATTACGAACATACTCAAATGTATCCAGGGTTTGCTGATGTAGCAGAAGAGGAGGGGTTAGTCAAAATTGCTAATAGGTTAAGGTCAATTGCTATAGCTGAGAAGCATCACGAAGAAAGATTTGTAAAACTTCTTAAAGAAATAGACAACGGAACAGTTTTTAAGAAGGGTGAAGAAACTTGGTGGGTCTGTCGAGAATGTGGTTATGTTTACTTTGGAAAAGAACCACCAAAAATGTGTCCTGCCTGTGATCATCCAGCTAGTTATTATCAAATTAAATGTGAAAATTATTAATATGACAAAATTAAACCAAGTCTATAGATGTAGCGTTTGTGGAAATATAGTTAATGTTTTACATACGGGTAGTGGAGAGCTTGTTTGCTGTGGTCAACCAATGGATCTATTTAGTGAGAAAACAGAAAATGAAGGTTTGGAAAAACATATTCCTGTTATTGAAAAAACAGAAACAAATATTAGGGTTAAGGTGGGAGAAGTAGAGCATCCGATGGAGGATAATCATTATATTGAATGGATAGAGGTTATCCTTGATGATGGTAGAATAATTAGAAAATTTTTAAATCCAGGAGACAAACCAGAGATTATTTTATGTATGAAAAAGAAGGTTACGAAAGCAAGGGCTTATTGTAATATTCATGGTTTATGGTCAACTAATTTGTCTTAATAATTTTCTAAACATAATTATAGGGAAGCGCTATTTCGGCGCTTTTTTGTTTTAATTATTTTCTCATAATTTTTTAATATTTCTGTTATAATAAAAATATGGAAAGAAAATTATCATAAGACAAATCGAAGATTTTTTTGATTATTATCGCTTTTTTTAAAAACAAAAAATTTGAAAAAAATATTTATATCTATAATTTTATTAGCTATTGTTGGCTATGGTTTATACCAAGCAAACAATGGTTTTAATTTTGAACGGTCGAAAAAGAGCGCGCAAACAATAGCATCTCTTCGTGAAAAATTAGCAGAAACGTCTATAAAAAACAACGCCTTTGTTGCTAATAAAAACATGAACGTTTATCAAATTGCAGATTCTTTTAATGGAGATTATAAGGCAAGACAGAACGTTCTTAAGCGTTCTAGTGATGTTAGGGGCGTTTATCTTACCCAGCTTATTGCCAACGCCTCTTCTCAAGATTTAAACGCTCAGAGTATTTTATCTAATGTTAAAAATCTTTTGCGTGAAACCGAACTCAACGCTGTTGTTATAGACGTTAAATCTACTGATAATTTTCAATTATCAGATTCTCTAAAAGACTTAATTAATAAATTACACCAAGATAATATCTGGGTTATTGCTAGATTTGTAACTTTTAGAGATTCTTCTTTAATCAACAAAAAACCAGAACTTTATATAAAAGATAATAACGGCAATCTTTGGAAGGATAGTAAGGGTTATTACTGGCTTGATCCCGCTAGTTCTCAAGTTCAGAAATATTTAATAGATTTATCTTACAAGATAATTGATTTTGGATTCGACGAAATTCAGTTTGATTATATGAGGTTTCCTGTTAATAGCGACAATATTGTTTATCCTTTCTACAATAATAAAATAGAAAAAAGAGAAATTATAAGAGAATTTTGTCTGAAGTTAAGAAATAATTTAAGAGATTACAAAAAAAGCATCATTATTTCTGTTGATCTTTTTGGGGAAGTAGCGCTACATCCTTTGTCTTTAAATATAGGGCAAGACTTAGCTGACTTTGTTGACGTTTTTGATTATATTTCTTTTATGATTTATCCAAGTCATTTCTTCTCTGGTTTTTCGGTCAACAAAGACCTAAAACGTAATCTTCCGGCTCTTTATTTTCCTTACGAGAGCGATAATATTTTTAGCGTTGTTTCTAACAACCCTTATGACGTTGTTTATAGGTCTCTTCTTTCAGCTAACGACTATATTCCATTGTTTTATTCTGAAAAAAAATATCAACCCCAATGTTTAGGTAAAAACAATTTTCCTTTGTTCTGTCCTCAAGCTAAAATTCGTCCATGGTTACAAGATTTTAATCTAAAGATTGATAGTGATAGAGGTATAAGTTACGATTATCAAAAAGTTAAAAGCGAAATCAAGGCATCTAAAGACGCAGGCCCTTTCGGATGGTTGTTATGGAATCCTGCTAATTTTTATTCCATACACTGATATTCTTTAATAATCATTGTTTATTGCTTTTTAATTTAATTATTGGATAATAAAAATTATGAGAAAAGATTATGATTGGTTTAAAAAGATAAATAAATTTGCCAACAAATATAATTGGCTAGATAGTGTTGGCGTTTTTTTTGCTGAATATAGTGGTTTTGTGATGATTTTTTATTTAATCTTTTTACTTTACCAGAATGAATTGAGTCAAGACTTGTTTTTTAGGGCTATTGCTTTAGTCTTTCTTGCTCGTTTTGTTCTATTAAAAGTGATAAGAAGATTTATTGTTAGGAGTAGGCCGTTTACCGATCATAGTGTTAATCTTTTAATTCGTCGCTTAAATGATTATTCTTTTCCTTCGGGACATAGTACCTTTTTCTTCACCTTATCTTTTGTCATTTGGTTTTATAATCAGGATCTTGGTAGTTGGATGTTGTTAAACTCTTTTCTAATTGGATTATCTCGTGTTTTTGTTGGTGTTCATTATCCCTTAGATATATTGGGCGGATCTTTTCTTGGCTATTTGGTTGCCTTTTTAAATGAGAAGTTCTGGTAGTTTGTTGTTGAAGGTTCCTTTTTCTGCTACAATGGAATTATGAATAAAAAAAGCCAAGAAAAAGCATTAGAAATTATTTCTAGCTTTAAGAGAAGAGCAGAAAAATTAACTAAAAAGTCTGAAAATTGGGAAGTTAATCCTAGTTTAGGCAAAATAATGAAAAAAATGGGAATTCCTTTAGAGTTTCCTGGAGGTCATAAATTGTCAAAGAAAGGAAGAGATAAGCTTGTTGTCTTTATTAAGCATAAATTAAGCGTGTTAAGTAATCACTTTTTATCTGTTTATCGTATGGTTAAAAAGAACCCTATGATTTGGGATAAAAAAATTGAAAGTAATGAAAAGAAATTAGGTAAAAGAATTAGTTTTTATGAAAAGATAACTCCAATATTGTTTCGAAAGAAAAAATAAATTATTATTTTTATAATTAAAACTTATAATAACTAAAAGTTTTAATAAGATAATTTAAATAAAAATGAATTATAAATTAAGAGAAAAAGGTTTTGGTTTAGTAGGATTGTTATCTGTTGTTTTAATTATAATGATTTTTATTGCTTCCTATTTGTTCTTTTTTGATCCTATAAGAAAGTTTAAAAGTGCTAGGGATGCTGAAAGATGGTCTGATATTTCTCTTATTTTAAATTCAATTAAAAATTATCAGAAAAAAAATGGTCATTTATTAGAAAGTATGAAGGGAATGTATCCTGATGAGTGGTATATGATTGTTAGTGGCTCAATGACTTCTGGTTGTGATAATAATAATAGCTTTTCAGACGTCGAAATTTATGATGATGATCATTGTGTTAACATTTCTCAATTGGTAGACGATGGTTATTTAGGAAGTGTTCCTGTTAGTCCTGCTGGAAAAATTAAATGGGATTCTGGAATTAATAATAGTAACAAGGGGACAGGTTATGCTTTAATGGTCGGTGAAAATGGAACTATTTATGTTCAATCTTCTGAATCTGAAAATATTGATCAGATATCTATGTTTAGATAATTAGTAACAAGTCTTTATTGTTAACGTCTTCTTATAATAAAAAACATAATATTAGGTGGTTTCTATTTTATGATTGCTGGAGTTGATTCAAACAAACTACAAAAAGGAAAAGATATTATTAAAGCAGTAATATTTGGTTTAATAATTATTTTTGCTGCTTGGGTAATACTCAACACCTTCTTGTCCAGCATGGGTGTTGCTCAATGGACAGGCTTACAGAATTGGTGGGAATTTAAGTGTAATTAATATATTTAATAATTAATAATTTTAAAAATCAAAAATGAATAAAACCACTCTTGGCAATGGTCTAAGGGTTATTTCAATTCCCTTAAAAGAAAGTAAATCAGTTACGGTTTTGATTTTGGTTTTTAAAAAAACTATTAGAGTAAATTAAAAATAAGCAATCAAAATGAAAGCCTCATCAATATCATTTGCCAATATTGCTTTAATAAAATATTGGGGGAAAAGAAATGAAAAATTAATTCTTCCTTACAATAGTAGTATCAGTGTAACTGTTGATAAGTTAAAAACTCATACGACAGTTGATTTTGATAAAAAGTACAATCAAGATATTTTTGTTTTAAATGAGAAAGAAATGAAACGGAATTCTACCGAGTATATAAAATATATTGGTAATTTTTTGAAAATCGTTAGAAAAAAATATAACATTAAACTTAACGTCAGAATAGAAAGTAAAAACAATTTTCCAACTTCTGCTGGACTTGCTTCTTCAGCTTCAGGCTTTTCAGCTTTAGCTATGGCTATTAATGGAGCTCTAAATTTAAAATTAAAACAGAAAGAATTAAGCATTTTAAGCAGACAGGGATCAGGGTCTTCTTCTAGATCTATTTTAGGAGGATTCGTCGAGTGGAAGAAAGGTAAAAGAAACGATGGCTCTGATTCTTATGCTCAACAAATTATTACCAATTGGCCTGATTTTAGGATTATTATTTGTGTTGCCGATAAGAATACGAAGAAAATTAAATCTAGAGTAGGGATGGCACAAAGCGTTAAAACTTCTCCAATGTACACTTCTTGGTTGTCTAGTATAGACAAAGATATTAGAGTGATAAAAAAAGCGATTAGAGAAAAAGACTTTAGCCTGGTTGGTAAAATAACTGAAAGTAATTGTTTAAAAATGCATGCAGTTATGATGACAACAATTCCGGCTATTATTTATTGGAACGATATTACTATGAAAATAATACAATCGGTTATTGCTTGGAGAAAAGAAGGTTTAGAGTCTTATTTTACGATTGATGCTGGTCCTCAGGTTAAAATTATTTCTCTCAAAAAAAATGTTAATAAAATTGTAAGAAGGTGTAAAAAAATAAAAGGGATAAAAGATGTTATTGTTGTAAAGACGGGAAAAGGTTCTAAAATTATTAATAAACATTTATTTTAATTTATGGTTAAGGTATCAGCACCAGAAAAAGTTTGTATTGCTGGAGAATGGGCTGTTTTAGAAAAAGGAAATCCTTTAATTGTAGCTTCTATTAACAAGAGGATTTTTGCTGAAGTCAAAGAATCAAAAGATGAGTTTATCTATATAACGATAAAAGATTTTGGAATTCAAAAACTAAAAGCTTTTATTAAAAACCAAAAACTTTTTTTTGAAAAAAAATTAACCAAGGAAGAAAAACAACATATTCTTTTTATTAGATTCGCTATAGAATCAGTTGTTAAGTATTTAGGAAAGATTAATTCTTTTGAAATTACAACATGGTCTGAAAAAACATCTTCTGTGTCTAATGAAAAAAGCACATTTGTTGGAACTGGAACTTCAGCTGCTAGCACCGTTGCTATTGTAAGTGGAATTTTAAAATTTCATAATAAAGACATAAAGAAAAAACCATCCAAAGGTAAAATATATAAATTATCTGCAATTGCTCATTATCTGGCTCAAGGAAAAGTAGGTTCTGGTTTTGGTATAGCCTCATCAACTTTTGGAGGAATAATTGTTTACAAAAGATTTGATCCATCTTGGCTAATAAAGAAAATAAATAGTGGCATTTCTTTTAGTGAAATTGTGGCAATGGAATGGCCAGACCTTTATATTAATTCTCTTTATATCCCACCAAATTTTGATTTACTCTTAGGGTGGACCGGGAAATTATCATCAACCACTCAAATGATAAAAAAAATGAATAAGTGGAAAGAGATTGACGGAGCTAAATATAGAAAAATTATTAAAAAAATAAGTATCTTAATAGAAAAAATTATAGTTTCTTGGAAAAAAGAAGACAAAGAGAAGATAATAATTCTTTTAAGAGAAAATGAAAATCTTTTGAAAGAACTTGGAGAGAAGAGTGGTGTTGATATTGAGACCAAAGAATTATCATTGTTAAGCAACATCGCTAATAAATATCAGGGGGTTGGAAAAGTTTCTGGTGCAGGAGGAGGGGATTGTGAAATAGCAATAACTTTTGACAAAGATGAATCAAAAAAAATAATAAATGAGTGGTCCGCAAATGGAATTGAACCAATTAATATTAAATTATCCATAGGTGGCGTTAAAGAAGAATCATAATTATTAAAAATAAAAAAAATAATCATGGAAGAAAATAACATTTTTTTAGAGGCTCAAAAAAGATTTATTGAAACAGCTGAAGAGTTAGAATTAAGTCAAAACATGATAGATGAATTGAAAGAACCTAATTATCTGTCTAAATTTCAAATTCCTGTTTTGATGGATAATGGTGAGACTAAAGTTTTTACTGCTTTTAGATCTCAGCATGATAATGCTCTTGGCCCATACAAGGGTGGTATTAGGTATTATGAAAATGTATCAGAAGAAGAAATTAAAACACTATCAATGCTTATGACTTGGAAATGTTCTTTAGCTGGAATACCTTTTGGCGGTAGCAAGGGAGGAGTTATAGTTAACCCTCGAGACTTAAGTAAAAAAGAGCTAGAAAGACTTTCTAGAGGATATGTGAGAAAAATATTTCCTTTGATAGGTCCCCATAAAGACGTTCCTGCTCCGGATATGAATACTAATCCTCAAATTATGGCTTGGATGGTTGACGAATATTCGAAGTTAGCAGGAGAATTTACTCCCGCCTCTTTTACTGGTAAATCTTTAGACATGAATGGCTTAAAG
>Ga0114931_10010954_pt1 | contig 10746 bp, 11 predicted proteins | sample 2SBtaG_FD_89579 | JGI IMG/M metagenome (GOLD analysis project Ga0114931, IMG submission 89579) | Deep subsurface microbial communities from Kolumbo volcano to uncover new lineages of life (NeLLi) - 2SBTROV14_V59a metaG | ecosystem: Environmental > Aquatic > Marine > Volcanic | place: Kolumbo...
CGTGCACCGCGATGACCTTCTCATAGCGATCCCTGACGTAGTGCTCGACGCCGATGAGCAGCGCGAGCGCCACCAAGATCACATAGCGACGATTCATGGGGCGACCCTAACAGTCGACCGGCCTGCGCGAAACGCGCCGGGCGAGAGTCCGTACTGCGTGCTTGCCGCATCTCCGGGGCAAGACCTTCGGCAAGACCTTCGGCAAGACCTTGGCGCCGACAGCGGCGACTGCTAGAATTTCACAATGCTTCTCGGATTGATCCTGCGGTGGTTGACCACTGCGGCGGCCCTGTGGCTCACCAGCCAGCTCTTTGCCGGCATCCAGGTGGGAGGGACGACATCCCTACTGATGGCGTCGTTGGCACTTGCGATTCTCAACGCCTTGGTACGACCGGTCCTCCTGCTGGTCACCCTGCCGCTGACGGTCGTAACGCTCGGGTTGTTCGTATTCGTCGTCAACGCGATCGTCTTGAAACTGGCCGCCGCCTTTGTCGCCGGTTTCCAAGTGGAGGGATTCTTCACCGCCCTGTTTGGGGCAATCGTCCTCAGCACCCTCAATATGGTTCTCAATTCGCTGCTGCGCGACCGCACGCAAACCGAGTACATCTACATCGATACCCGCCGCGGCTGAGTCGCATGTCGCTAGGCTCGTCGGCCGAGGCAATGGCGAGGCCTTCCGTCCCGCGGCGACGATCGACGGCAAGCGGGCGTGAAGACTTCACGCTGAACGCCTTGCGCAATGGAACCCCGGTAGCTTTTGCGTCGAAATACGGCGCCTCGCGGGTGATCAGCGCGAGAGCTACCGGGGTCGCGGTGCCTGGGTCCCAGGCGTCATCACCTCATGACCTGCGCCCACTACGGGCGCTGCGTCGCGCACTGCGATTCCGTCCTGCGTGCTAGACTCGTCCGCCAGGCCTGCGGCCCGGCGGCACCAACCCAGGTTGGACTCTCAGATCGCGCGACATCATCAAGCGGCGTCGGCCTAAGGGGCCACCACCTCACGAATCACCCAATTGGTACTCTTCACTGGACCACCTCCCTTCTCGGCGCCGCCGAAACCGTGCGACTCCCAACCGTCGCCACGAGGGACGCAATCGCCGATTACCGAACCCCTCGCCCGGTCCACCGCACGCGTGCCCTTTGCACGACGCGAGGCCTCGAGGTCTGTGGAACCTGAACCGGAACACGCGTGGTTCTGTTTATACACCCCCGCGAACGCGAGATCCATGAATATTCTTTCCACGAGAGTGGGCCTATCGGCGGCAATCGGTTATGCACCATACAGATGTTCTACAGCCTGCTACGTTCTGCTCTTTTTCGACTCGATGCGGAGTTCGTTCACGATACCGCGCTGGGCGTGCTGTCACTGGGCGAGTGCTTGCCCGATGTCTCGACACCACTGCGGCGGCCGGATCTCCAACAAGAGCTGTTCGGGCTGAACTTCCCCAATCCGGTCGGGCTGGCAGCGGGCTTTGACAAGAACGCGCGGCTGCCGCACGTCTGGCACCAATTTGGCTTCGGATTTGCCGAGCTCGGTACCGTTACTGCCAAGCCACAGCCCGGCAACCCAAAACAGCGCATCTTCCGCATTCCGCAAGCCGGCGCACTGATCAATCGCCTCGGTTTCAACAACGACGGCGCCAAGGTCGTCGCCGCGCGGCTCGCCAGCGCCTTGCGCGGCGCGCCTGCCCCGATTCCGATCGGCATCAACATTGGCAAGTCCGCCGCAACCGCTCTCGACGATGCAGTGGCAGACTACCGATTCAGCTACGAGTTACTCGCCCCGCTCGCCGATTACGTCGCGATCAATGTGAGCTCGCCCAATACCCCTGGGCTGCGCTCGCTGCAGGCTGCGGAATCCCTCGCTGAAATTTGCGATGCCATTCGCGCCACTCAGGTGTCCCGAGACCGCCGGCCGCCGTTGCTCGTCAAACTCGCTCCGGATCTCGAAGATGCGGAGCTCGCGGCGATTGTCGACGTTGCGCGCAGTCGCCGGATCGACGGTCTCATCGCAACCAACACGACGATCGAGCGCGGCGGACTGCCCGCGACGGCCACCCACCGCGACGAGCGCGGCGGACTCAGTGGCAAACCGCTCCGGGCGCGCTCCACCGAGGTCATCCGGACGCTCTATTGCATGAGCGATGGAAGGATCCCGATCATCGGAGTCGGCGGCATCTTCGACGCCGAAGACGCCGCCGAGAAGATTCTCGCCGGCGCCAGCCTGGTCCAAATGTACACCGGATTCATCTACGGCGGGCCGCAGGCGCCGCGCGCGGTGGTCGATCGGCTCGGATCGGCACTCGAGGCTGCCGGCTGCTCGACAATCCGTGACGCCGTCGGGGCGCGCTGCGGTTGAACCTCTGCATGCCCCAACGTACGGTGGCATCGATGACATCGCAGGAGGCGGTATGACCCAGTTGGACGCGGCTCGTTCAGGAACTATCACGCCACAGATGCGGCGCGTCGCGCAGCGCGAAAACGTCGCCGCCGATACCATCCGCGAGGGCGTCGCCCGGGGCCGGATCGTCATTCCGGCCAACCTGCGGCACCTGAGCGGTTCGGCGGGAGGCGCGGAGCCCTGCTGCATCGACGAGATCGACTACCGCTGCGCGGCGACCGGGCACGATGGCTGCGCTGAACATGCGGCGCTGTGGGTCAACCAAACCGTCGAACAACGCCGTGTCGAGATCGAGGACGCCGAGTATTGCCGCGGTGACCGTGCGGCTAAACGTCTCGACCCCATCGGCATCGGACGTGCCTTGACGACCAAGATCAACGCCAACATCGGCGCATCCCCGGTCAGTAGCTCGACCGACGAAGAAGTGGAGAAGTTGCGCTGGGCGCAACTCTACGGCGCCGACACCCTGATGGACCTTTCGACCGGCGGCGACCTGCGCGCGTGCCGGCAGGCAATCATCGACCACAGCACCATCCCGATCGGGACGGTCCCTATCTACAGCATGATCATCGACACGCCACTCGAGCAGCTCGGTTACGACCACATCCTCGCCGAAATCGAGCGCCAGGCACAGCAAGGCGTCGACTACTTCACGATCCACGCTGGCATCTTGCGCGAGCATCTACCGATGATCGGCAAGCGCGTCACCGGGATCGTTTCACGCGGCGGATCGCTGTTGGCCAAGTGGATGATCGACAAGGGCAAGCAGAACCCGATGTACGAGCTGTTCGACGAAATCAGCGCGATCATGCGCGAGTACGACGTCACCTACTCGCTCGGTGACGGCTTGCGCCCGGGAAGCCTTGCCGATGCCTCGGACGCCGCGCAGCTGGCCGAGCTGCGCGTCCTCGGCGAGCTCGTCGATCGAGCACGGGATGCCGGAGTCCAGACCATGGTCGAGGGCCCGGGGCACCTGCCGTTGGATCAGGTAGCCTTCAACATGCAACTGCAGCAACGCGTCTGCGACGACGCACCGTTCTACGTCCTCGGTCCACTGGTCACCGACGTGTTCCCCGCCTACGACCACATCACAAGCGCCATCGGCGCCACTGAGGCGGCGCGCGCCGGCGCCGCCATGCTCTGTTATGTCACACCGAAGGAGCACGTCGGCCTGCCGCGCCCAGACGACGTCAAGGCCGGCTGCATCGCGTACAAGATCGCCGCCCACGCAGGTGACCTTGCGCGCGGAATCGCCGGTGCCCGCGAGTGGGATGACGATCTCTCGAAAGCACGTGCCGCACTCAACTGGCCGCGCCAGTTCGAGCTCGCGTTCGACGGCGAGACGGCGCGGGCCCTGCACGACGAAGATTTGCAGGTCGACACCGACTTCTGCGCGATGTGCGGGCACGACTGGTGTAGCATGCGTATCTCGAAGGAGATCGTCGAATTCGCCAGCGGCAAGGACCCAGACTTCCAGCCTACCCAAAAGGCAACGGCAAGTCCCGGCGTCGGCGCCGCGGGCCGCGAGCTTCTCGAAAAGCGAGCGACATCTCTCCCGGTCGTCGGCGACCAAAGGGCCTGTCACAGCGATCGCACGCCCGACGCCGACAGTGCGCGCGGCCTACAGGAGTCTGCTACGACGACCTGAAACAGCTGGCGATGATCGTTTGCCGCCGCGCCTGTTTTTCAACGGACTGCTAACCACCACCCGCGTCGGCCCCGCTCTGCGCCTCGAGCAATGTCGACAGATAGCGAAACCGGGCCCTGGTATCGACTCGGGCAAGGCCCTGCCGGATCACGTCTTCATTGACGAACTTTTCACCGACCAGGAAGACATAGGCGAACAGGCGTCCCTCGCGGTCGTGGTGGCCTACTCTGGCGAACGCGTCGTCGAGCTCGATGCGCACACACCTGTCGACGAGCGGTGCGAGGTAGGCGGCGAAGGCGACTGGATCGAGGACCCGGACCCCCAGTAAGCGCACCGTCTCGTTCCCCGAAAGACGGATGTCTTCGCCAGCGATCGACGCGATGCGAAACCTTCCCGCCGGGCAACCGCCCCGCCCGCGGCTGCCGACAATGCCGCCGGCGACACCACCCGAGGACACATTCGGCGCTGCCCCTCCGGCTGCCCCTTCGCTCGCAAACCCCGCCCCGGCGGTGGCGCGCGCCGCGGCGGGCGGCTGCTTCACTGCAACCGCGGCCCCGGCGGGGTGGCCAGGCGGAGCGCCGGCCGCGGCCGGCGCCGCTGTGACCGCCGCAGGCGCAGGCACGGCGGGTGCGGTCACCTCAATCGCTGTTGCGCTCTGCGGTGCGGCACTGGCCGTCAGGCGTAGCTCGCCGCCTTCGATCGCACCGCTGCGAGCGGCCCCCGCGAACCAACAGGGCCAGGATTCGCTGCCGTCCTCGCTGTACACCGTCGCAACCCACCGCGCCCCCTCGGCTTTCCCCTCGAGATAGTAGTTGTGACCGGCCGCTCCGGAAAACCCGACCTCGCACTCCGCGGCGCCTCGAGGAGAGCTGGCAAAGCCCTCCGTGTAAAAGCGGACCGCCAACGAGTGTGCGCCGGCAGCCATTCTCAGTCCTCGATCGCGATCGAAATTGCGATGAACCGTCTTACCATCGACGCGGGCAACGACGAAATAGGCCGACGAGGTAAAGCCGACATCCAGGGCGTTGAAGACGGTCAAGGATTCGCTTTGCGGTATCCCGGGGCTGATGTCGCGAACCGAGCCACAACCGAGTATCCCGAGAAAGGCGAGAATCAATCCGACGATTCGAGTACACACGCCTGAACCGATAGGCCAGCCGGCGCAGAAAGGAAAGCGCGTCGTACCGGCGGAGCCGCAGCCGACCGGCTCGCTTGACGCCGGCGCACAGCGGTCCGTGTCCATCCGCGCTGATCTGTGGTTATAGGATATAGTCACCGGCCAGTCCGCTGCCGGAACCCAGACAGCCTACGACGAAATCGACCATCGTGCCCCTCGCCCTCCAACTAGCCGACGTCTCCCGGTCCTTCGGCCGCGTGCATGCGGTGTCTTCGGTCTCGCTGGCGATCGAGCCCGGGTCGGCGACAGCGCTGATGGGTCCCAACGGGGCTGGCAAAACCACGCTTCTCAAGCTGTGCGCCACACTTCTCACACCGAGCGCGGGCAAGATCGAGGTCGACGGCATCGACGCGGCCCGCGACGGTGGTGCGGTGCGCGCAAGAATTGCTGTGCTCGGTCACGACTCGAGCCTATACGGTGACCTGACGGCGACGGAAAACTTGACTTTCACCACGCGCCTGCACGGTATCGACGGAAGCGCCGATAGGGTTCGCGGCGCGCTCGATCGGGTCGGCCTGCGCACCGTCGGGCGGAGGCCTGTGCGCACTTTCTCACGCGGCATGCAGCAGCGCTGCGCGATCGCTCGCGTGCTGCTACAACAGCCGCGGTTGCTGCTGCTCGACGAACCGGCGACCGGTCTCGATCTGGCGGCGCGCGGCATGCTCCACGAGCTGATCGCGGAGCTGCGCCAGAAGGGTACGACCATCCTCCTGACCACGCATGACATCGACGAATCTCTTGCAATCTGCGACTCGGCCGTACTCATGGCGCGCGGCCGAATTCGTTGGCAGGGCTCCATCCGAACCGAGATGCGGTCCGACCTCGAGGCACGCCTGCGCGCCATCGCCGAAGAAATTCGCTGATCGGTCGGACCATGCTGGCAATTCTCTGGAAAGATCTGCTCGTCGAGCTGCGCACGAAAGAGACCCTGGCTTCCCTCTTCCTGCTCGGGACGCTGCTGCTGCTCGTCCTCAGCTTTGCGTTCGACCCGTCCCATCCTCTGCACGAGGCGTCGGCACCGGGGGTCCTCTGGGTGGCCATCATCTTTTCCGGGACGATCGGCATCAACCGCACGCTGCTGCGCGAGCGAGAGAACGATTGCTTCGCTGGATTGTTGCTGGCGCCGATCGATCGGGGCACCCTGTTTCTCGCCAAGGCGGCGGTGAATTTCATTCTCCTGACGGTCTCGGAGATGTTCTTGGTGCCGCTATTCATCTTCTTCTTCAACCTCCCGTTTCTCGCCACCATCGCCCGTCTGATCCTGATCGTTCCATTGACCACACTCGGGTTCGCTGCGATCGCCACCCTCTTTTCGGCGGTTTCGCTGCAAACGCGGGCGCGGGAGATCATGCTGCCCCTGCTGATGCTACCCCTGGCGACCCCGCTGTTTTTGGCGGCGGTCCAGACAACGACCGCACTCCTCTCGGCGACTCCGCTCGACCAGGTGAGTCATTGGTTCAAACTCACCGTGACATTCGACGTCCTCTTCCTAGTTGTGGGCTGGCTGACCTTCGAATATGCTGTCGCCGAGTAACCTAATGAGTCGCGAGGGCACCCAATCGGACAACATCGCCGCCGCGGCGGTCGCGATCAGCATGCTGGTCGCGCTGTACTTCGTCTTGATTGCGGTTCCCAACGACGCCTACCAAGGTCCGGTTCAGCGGATATTCTACATCCACCTGTCGATGTGGCTGCCGACCTTTGCCGCGTTCGGCATCGTCGGCGTCTCCAGCATGCTCTTCCTGTGGAGAAGAGATCGACGCTGGGATCATCTGGCGACGAGTTCGGCCGAGCTGGGACTGTTGTTCTGCACGCTCGGTCTGGCGACCGGGTGCATCTGGGCGAAGCCGATCTGGGGCACCTGGTGGACCTGGGACCCGAGGCTGACCCTGACCCTGGTGCTGTGGATGATCTACGCGGCGTACTTGCTGCTGCGCAGCCTGGCGACCAATCCCGACCAGGGTGCGGTCCTGGCGGCGATCCTCGGTGTGTCCGGGGTCGTCGACCTCTATCTGGTCAATCGCGCCGTCTATTGGTGGCGTGGAATCCACCCGGCGGTCGTGGTCAACAAAGGAGGCGGCAGCGGTCTCCAGGATCCGATGATGCGCATCACCCTCGGCCTCTGCATGTTGGCGTTCTTCCTTCTCTTCAGCTGGCTGCTTCGCCTGCGCGTCCGTACCGCCCGCATCGAGGACGATATCGATCGCCTGCGCCACGAAGTGTTGTCGGCAGTGTAGGAGCCTACCATGCATCTGTCTTTTCTGTTTGCGGCATTCACCGTGGTATGGGGCGGCGTGCTCGCCTACGTCCTCAGTCTGGCCAAGCGCAACCGCGAGTTGGAGGCCGATCTGATCGACCTCCGCGCGATGGTCGAAGATCGCGACAAACGCCACCGCGACTCCGCGTAATAGACGGTCACCTCGCCGGCGGTTCAGCTGTCACCGCTCGCATGCAGCCGGGCGATCGTCCGGGCTACTCCGGGCGCCGCGCCAGCCACCCACTCCGACGCCAGTCTTCCAACACCGCGTGGGTATCGGCCAGATCGGTAGCTGCTAGCCCGTCGCGACCACGCAGCAGCGCATCCAGCCGCACGACGTCCTCGATTTCGTCGATGTCGAAGGATGGCTCGAGCAGCTCGCACGACAGGTCGAGCGACCGGCACAACCGGGTCGTCTGATCGAGGACGCGACTGTTCCCCATCGGCACCGACGAAAAGATATCGTGCCCTTCGTGCATCGCCACCAGGCAGTAGCCGCCGTCGCGACTCGGCACCAGGACGACGTCGTGCTCACTCAGAGCGGCGAGCGCACTCTGGATGGTGGCGCTGGACATGTGCGGTATATCGGCACCCAGCATCGCGACCTGGGTGGCACCGCGCTCGAAAAGGTCGGCGAAGACGTTGTGCATGCGTTCGCCCAGACTCGCCCCTCGCTGGTCGATGTGGCTCGGGCTGCCGCCGACGATTCCGTCGAGCCTGCCCCCCGCCGGAGTCATTGCCCAGGTTGTCGACCAATCGATGGCCCCATCCGTCGCCGATACCATCCCCGTCGCCCGGCTGCGCGGCTGGCGCGGCGCGAGAACCGACGCGGTGTTCCCCAAGCGGCGATCCAGGTCGGTGAGGAAGGCGCGATAGAGCCGGCAGGCCTCGTCATCTCCTACTACCCGGGCGAGTCGGGTCTTTACCGCGCCCGATTCGGGATACCTGGCCATGATCGCGAGGATGTCGGTCACTTGCGCAGCGTAGCAGATCTCAATTGACCGAACACGCGAGTCGCGACATCCTCGGACAATGTCGCAACCAGCATTGGCCGGATTCGCGGTCCTCAGCTTCGAGAGTCGCCGCGCGGCCGAGATCGCCAAGCTCGTCGCTCGCTACGGAGCGACAGCGATCTCAGCGCCGTCGATGCGTGAAGTCGCGCTGGCCGAAAATGCCGACACCCTGCATTTCCTCGCGGCGCTGCAGGCGGGCGAGGTCGACATTTTCATTCTCATGACCGGTGTCGGTACGACGGCGCTGGTCGGCATCCTCGAACCGCGCTGCGATCTGGCACACCTGCGCGGTCTGCTGCGCGCGACGACCGTGATCGCGCGCGGCCCGAAACCGCGTGCGGTCCTGCGCGGCTTTGGTATCGAATCCGACTACACGATCGCCGAGCCCAACACCTGGCGCGAGATTCTCGCAACGCTCGTACGACTCGGCCCGCTGCGCGGCAAGCGGATCGCGATCCAAGAATACGGGCGGCGCAACAGCGAGCTCTGCGCCGCGCTCGAAGAGGAAGGTGCGCGCGTACTGCCAGTGCCCGTGTATCGCTGGGCCCTACCGGAGGACCTCGAGCCGCTGCGAGCGGGTGCGCGGGCACTCGTCGACGGCGAAGTCGACGTGGCGATCTTCACCAGCGCTCAGCAGTGCAATCACCTATTCTCAGTCGCCGACGACCTCGGGCTGGCCGCCGGCCTCGTAGCGGGTGCGGCGCGTGTGGTCATCGCTTCGGTAGGCCCGATTTGTAGCGCCGCGCTGCGAGCGCGAGGCATGCCGGTCGACATCGAGCCCGCCAGGCCGAAGATGGGCCCCTTGATTCGAGAGATCGCCGCACGCGCCCCCGCCCTACTCGAGAAAAAGCGATCGCTTCGCGATACCGACGCGACATATTGACCGGCCTGTGCCCTTACCGTAGCTAAGTACGAGAGCATCCGCCGTGCGAGAATCGACCTTCCTGAGAGCGTGTCGCCGCGAGGCCACGTCCCATACACCCATCTGGCTGATGCGTCAGGCGGGTCGTTATATGGCGGAATACCGCGCCGTACGCGACAAGCTGAGTTTCCTCGAGCTCTGCCACGACGCGCCGACGGCGTCCGAGGTCACAGTGACTGCGGCGCGCAAACTCGGCGTCGACGCCGCGATCATCTTCGCCGACATTCTGCTGGTCCTCGAACCGCTCGACGTCGGACTCGAATTTACCAAGGGCGAAGGACCGAACATACGCGAGCCGGTCCGCTCGCCCGACCGCATCGCGTCCCTCGGCCGCTACGACACCGCCGACAGGCTATCGTTCGTCTACGAGGCGATCCGCATCACCTGCGACGAGTTGACCGAAATCCCGTTGATCGGCTTCGCCGGCGCACCGTTCACCCTTGCCTCCTACCTCATCGAAGGTGGCGGTTCGCGCAACTACCTGGCGACCAAGCGCTTCATGTACGACCACGAGGACGCCTGGCACAGGCTCCTCGACCTGCTCGGCCAACTGGTGAATTCCTATCTCGGACACCAGGTCGACGCCGGCGCGCATGCCCTCCAGCTGTTCGACAGCTGGGTCGGATGCTTGTCACCCGACGATTACCGGCGCTATGTGTTGCGGCATACGGCTACTGCTTTGGCCGGCCTGTCGGAGCGGGTGCCGGTGATTCACTTCGGGACCGATACGGCCGGAATTTTGCCCGAGATCTGCGCCGCCGGCGGCGACGTCATTGGCGTCGATTGGCGCGTCGATCTCGACCAGGCGTGGAACACCATCGGCCGCGAGCGGGCGGTACAGGGCAATCTCGATCCGATCACCCTCTTCGCGTCGAAGGAGAAAATTGCCGAGTCGGCCGCCCGCGTGCTCGCCGCCGCGGCGGCGCGGCCCGGCCATATTTTCAACCTCGGACACGGCATTCTCCCGCAGACCCCGGTCGACAACGTCCGCTATCTGGTGGACCTCGTACACGAGACCAGTGCCCGCTAGCGACCGAGGCAAGGACCGTACCTCCACCGGCGGAGCACGCGGATGTCCGCGAGTGGCGATCGTCGGCGCGGGCATCACCGGCCTCGCCGCGGCGCACCGCCTGTTCGAGATCAGCCGCGATCGGCGCCGAGCACTCGACGTCGCGATTTTCGAGTCTACCAATCGCGCCGGTGGGGTCATCCGCAGCGAACACCGCGATGGTTTCATCCTCGACCACGGCCCCGACTCTTTCCTATCCAACAAGCCCGCCGCCCTGGCCCTGAGCGATCGCCTGGGCATCACGCCGCACGTGATCGGC
>Ga0114931_10010955_pt1 | contig 10745 bp, 5 predicted proteins | sample 2SBtaG_FD_89579 | JGI IMG/M metagenome (GOLD analysis project Ga0114931, IMG submission 89579) | Deep subsurface microbial communities from Kolumbo volcano to uncover new lineages of life (NeLLi) - 2SBTROV14_V59a metaG | ecosystem: Environmental > Aquatic > Marine > Volcanic | place: Kolumbo...
AGGGGCCTGCCGCCATCTGGTCAAGGATCGGATGGACATCACCGGGGCCCGGTGGGGCCTGCAGCGGGCAGAGGCCATCCTCAAGTTGCGCTCCTTGAAGATCAGTGGCGATCTGGCGGCGTATCTGGAGTTTCATTTCAAACAGGAACACAAACGCAATTATCCGGGACCACCGATTCCCGTGGCATTAGAGGAGGCCGCATGAGGGCCAGCCTTGCGGCGGGTGCGCTATTTTCCATCAATTCCAAGTGCTTGAATCTGGGTGGCACGGTGTCGTTACGGAAGAGCCGCACCCTTCGAAATTCTTGTTGGATTCGTTGGATGAGAAGCCAGGACTCGTTGGAGACAAGTGTTTCGAAAGGGTGTTGGGAGAGGCAAAGAGAGCCGAGGAGGTTGGTGATGAGTAGTGGTTCTTCGCTCCCCTATCAGCTTCGACCCAACAAGGCTGTGGATAGAGATCTATTCTTATCGTTTTTGAGCCGGATTGCAGCAACACTGAAGTTGGAGAGATATGGGTACATCGGGTTAGGCGGACCTTTCCTTGAGGATTTCAGGCTCATACATGCACGTCTTGGTATCAAGGATATGGTCTGTATAGAGGCTGAGGAAGACGTTCACAGGCGGCAATTTTTCAATCGTCCAGTAGACTGTATCGAATGCGTCCATGACACGTTGGAAGACTACTTGGATGGCAACGAAATCAAGCACCCATCGATCATTTGGTTCGATTACACCGAGCCTGGCAGAATTACCGACCAGATCGAGCGGTTCTCCAGGACTGTTGGCGAAGTCCCAATCGGTAGCATCCTACGTATCACACTGAATGCAAATCCGAGTTCTCTAGGAAAACCCGATCCAGACGAGATCACCACAGAAGATGGGCCTATCGAGAAACGGCGGGGTGGTAAAAACAATCTTCAGGAGTGGCGGCTAGAAAGGTTCAGGGAAAGAGTGGGATCGATGTTTCCAAGTGAACTTCGGCCAAACGACATGACGTTCAAGAGATATGGGCGAAGTGTACTTTGTACTCTCGATCTTGCGGTCGATCAATATGTGATTGGGTTGCCGGACAGGAAGGTTATTTGGGTCTTGGCGACGCACTATGCGGATGGACAGCCAATGGTGACCGGCACTCTGCTCGTATCGAGTGAAGATGAAGAGAGCAGGTTGAAGGAATTGATAGAGGAATGGGGATTCTATTCCACTCCGAATGATCCATTGCTTTTGGATATGCCTGCGTTGTCTGCACTAGAGAGGCTTTGCATGGAATCTAGCGATGATCCGAGAGCAGCCTTGGACTTCGACCTGCCAAAGACGGAGATGAGAGAGGATCCATTCGAAGCCTTCAAACGCTTCTATCGGGTATTTCCTCATTTCTCACGGGTAGAGGTTGGGCCTTGATCATGAGGAATGAAGTTAGATCTGCATGGTTAGCGCGCCTACAGACGCCTCTTCATACAAGAGGTTCATTTGTGCTTCCTGGGGATCTTTCCAACTATCTTGGAATGAAACAACGCGATTGGGTGTTGGTCGTCGACCAGGAAGGAGTGGTGCTCCAGTTTGGAAGAATCTATAGTATGCGTTCTGTTCTGGGTGGTGTCCGCATCTACCTAGATAGGAACTTGGTGATCGATTCGCCGGTTTTGCTTTCGGAGGGCGATCTCTCACCATCCATGGATCGACGTGTGGTACGCATCCAATGGACCGACTTCGCCGAGGCCATACCAAAACTCTGCGGCAAGACTCTGGCCGAGATCCCGCTGATCCAGGATTCGGCCTACATCCGAGAGCTGTTGCAACTCGCCGTCACGGACGATCTGTTGGGCCCCGCCAACGGTCCCCACGAACAGATCGTCGACATGAGCGTTCGCGACCGCTACCTGGTGGGCAAGCTTGCGCCCATGGAATCCAATCGTGGGGGTATCGAAGGGTTGGAAGGCCCGTTGGCCCAGGAATCTGAAGGCGAGCCCGATGACTTGCTGGTCCACGAAGGCCGTCACGATCCCGGGGCCGAATTCGATTCCACCACCGGAAAGGTGGACGCCGAGTCCGAGGCGGCCGACGAGATCGACAGTACCAGCAACCAGTCCCTGGTGCCGTCGAGCTTCGGCATCACCTCCTGTGTCGACGGCGATGTCGAGCGCATCGAGGTGGAGGCGCGATGGGGGCTCTACGAGCGCGTCTATGACCACGAGATCACCAAGATCCGCGTGAACAAGGAGACGGGCAGGGAAGAGGAGGTGAAGGCCAAAGTCTGGCAGCGTATCCCCTGCGGTGGGAAGTTCGTGCTGGACCTGAAGGAAGGCGCCATCTCCCATCGTGCGCCCGATCCGGAGAATCCCGAGATTCGTGTACAGGGCACCGTTCGGGGACGCAACGCGAATGGCGATCGGCTGGTGACGCTGTTCCTGGTGAACGGCCAACAGGAGCCGAAGACCAACAAGGATGCTGCCTGGCTGTTCCAGCCGGAATTGGTCGTTCGTGCCACCGAGGACGCCCCCGATCCTGCCATCTTCAGGAAACGCCCCATTCTCGACGAGAAGGCCGAGGACGAGCGTGCGGCGCTGCAGATGGTCTATCGCAATCGCGTCGAATTCGCCGTGGGGCACGGTGTCTCGGCGCATGCGGAGACCAGCCCGGAACGTTCCGACCGTGCCATCGAGATCAGGTCGGTAGTGATTCCCCAGTACGAGTTACCCGTGACCGAGACGCCAGGTCTCGATCCAGGGGATCGTCCGGCGATGCGGCGGATGATCGAGGCGGGCTATCTCGACATGGAACGGCTCGCGGAGTTGGAAAGAGGCGAGCTCGTCGAGGCGCTGTCGATCCTCACCGATGACTATCGTGCCTGGATCGCCGAGCAGCGAACTCGCATCGGCATCGACGCCGTCGAACACGGCGATCAGGCCGAGCTGGCTCTAGGGCGCTGCGAGACGATCCTGGAACGTTTGAAGGAAGGGTTGGCTGTCCTGGAATCCAGTGACGAGGCGCTGGAGGCCTTTCGGTTGGCCAATCGGGCCATGGCCAGGCAGCGCATCCAAAGTATGTATGCCCTGGCCCGTCGTCGTGGCGAGAAGAAGGGGCTGGCGGGCTTCAACGAGCGGAAGAATCGCTCCTGGCGTCCCTTCCAGTTGGCCTTCGTCCTGCTCTCCATTCCGTCCTTGGCGGATCCCAATCACCGGGATCGTACGGAGCCGGCCCAGGCCTATGCCGATCTGCTCTGGTTCCCCACGGGTGGCGGCAAGACCGAGGCCTACTTGGGGGTGGCCGCCTTCACCATGTTCATGCGTCGTCTCCAGGGCGATCTCGGTGGCTACGACGGTAGTCGTGGGCTGTCGGTGATCATGCGCTACACCCTGCGGCTGTTGACCCTTCAACAGTTCCAGCGTGCCACGACCCTGATCTGTGCCATGGAGGTCCTGCGTCGGGAGATGCAGGCGGCTGGAGACGCTAGGCTGGGCTCCACACCGTTCACCATCGGACTCTGGGTAGGCAATCGGGTCACGCCGGGGTCTACGGAGGAGAGCCACAGAGCCATACGGGACATCAAGGATCCGGACAAGTGGGAGGCCGGGGCGTCCTCGCCGGCACAGTTGACCAGTTGCCCCTGGTGTGGTTCCGAGATCGATCCCAAGCGCGACATCGAGGTGGACAAGGCGAGATTGCGCACCTCCCTCTATTGTGGCGACAAGAAGGGACGGTGCGAATTTTCCAAGGGAGGCTCAGCCGGACAGCCCTTTCCGGGCATTCCGGCGCTGGTGGTGGACGAGGAGATCTACCATCGGCCCCCATCGATGATGATAGCCACCGTGGACAAGTTCGCCATGATGGCCTGGCGGGGCGAGTGCCGGACGCTGTTCGGTATCGCCGACCGAGAATGTCCACGGCACGGACTGCTCTGGCCCGATGCGTCCTGTACAGGCAATCATCAGGCGGACAGGCGAAACGACCTGCCGGCCACGAAGGTGCAGCGGATTCCTCGTATACGTCCTCCAGACCTCGTCATCCAGGACGAGTTCCATCTGATCAGCGGACCGCTGGGGACCATGGTCGGTCTCTACGAGACGGCGGTGGACGAGCTTTGCACCTGGCGACTGGATGGCAGGGCGATCCGACCCAAGATCGTGGCCTCGACGGCCACGGTACGCAAGGCCAGGGAGCAAGTCGGCAATGTCTTCATGCGCAACGTCTCGGTCTTTCCGCCCCATGGCCTGGACATCGAGGACAACTTCTTCTCGGTACAGCGTCCTGTCGAGGCTAAACCTGGGAGGCGTTACCTCGGCATCTGCTCACCTGGGGCATCCCGTCCCTCGGTGTTGATCCGTGTCTATACGGCGTTCCTCACGGCGGCACAGGCCCTGTTCGACCGATTCGGGCCGGTGGCGGATCCCTACATGACCGTGGTCGGCTATTTCAACTCGCTTCGCGAACTGGGTGGAATGAAGCGGTTGGCGGAGGACGACGTGCAGACGCGTGCCTACCGCGTCCAGATGAGCCTGGTCGAACGACCGGGGTTGGCCCGACGTTCGGTCTCGAACATCAGGGAATTGACTTCCCGTGTCTCCAGCCGGGACATTCCCAAGTACCTGGATCAGTTGGAGGTGAAATTCAAGGCAGACTACGATCCGAGCGAAGGCCGTTGGGTGACGAACTGGGAGAAGGGCGAGTTGCGAGCCATCGACGTGGTGTTGGCGACCAACATGCTCTCGGTGGGCGTGGACATGAACCGCTTGGGCTTGATGGTGGTGAACGGCCAACCCAAGGGGACGGCCGAGTACATCCAGGCGACCAGCCGTGTGGGGCGCCAGTTCCCCGGCTTGGTCTGCACCGTACTCACCTGGGCTCGGCCCCGTGACCTCTCACACTACGAGACCTTCGAACACTATCACGCGACCTTCTACAAACACGTGGAGGCGCAATCGGTCACACCCTTCTCGCCCAGGGCCATGGACCGGGGGCTCACGGGTACGATGCTCAGCATAGTCCGGCTCGAGAACGACGACTTCAATCCCAACGATGGTGCAAGCGAGTTGGACCGTACGGATCGATACGAGGTCGTACATGCGCTGAATGTGATCACAGACCGAGCATGGCAGGTGGCTGGCACCAGGACCAGAGACCTCGCCAAGAACGAATTGGAGGCACGAATCGACCTGTGGGTCAAGGAGGCCAGTGTCGGTGGGCGTAGATTGGCCTACGAGAAGAAAGGACAGCGACGTGACACGAAGGTCGCTTTGATCGAACGTCCGGGGTCGAAGCCATGGGGAAACTTCACGGTCCCAATGTCCATGCGGGAAGTGGAACCTGGAGTTGCGCTGGTGATGAACAGTGGACGCTTGAAGGAGCATCCTGCATGGGGGCCTCATCCCGTCTCCGAGGAGCGGCCACCCACTGGCGTTCCCTCCATGACGTCCGAGGATGCTACGAGAAGCGCTGGACCATGGCTGACCGAACTGGTGGGCAAGGATCTCGAAGGCAGCCGATTCTCCGTGCGATTGCCCGTAGAGGAAACCGAGAGAACGATTCGGTTCCTGGCGCAAGGCGAGCAGAAACCGGATAGGAGTACTCTGGTCGTCGTCGCTCACGAGAAGGCTCTACAACACGATGTCGCCAAGGGGTTCGCCTACGGCAGGCTGCATTGGTCCGAGCGACAGGATGCCAAGACGGTGAGCCACAGGTCAACGTGAAGATCAGGCGTCCTGGCGCCATGACGTCCTTCCTGATGTCCAGGGAAGAATGGGAAACCTTCTCCGGGATCGGGGCGGTCGAGTCGGAGGAGAACGGCTGATGGCGCGTCTGATCCCCGACATTCAGATCGATGAGATCGAGAACAAGCCCGAGCGAGACGTGGCTCGTGCATTGGTCGAGCAACTGCCGGATCGGGTGACGGTCTACCACAGTTACCCTTGGCTCCGCCCGGATCGCAACGATAGGACAGGGAAAGTGACGCTCAGGGAGGGTGAGGCGGATTTCCTCGTATTGTGGCCAGAGCTCGGATTGTTGGTGCTGGAGGTCAAAGGAGGCGAGATCTCCTATGACTCGGAGAGTCGTCGCTGGGCTCGACGCCTACCCAATGGCAACGAGAGGGACATCGAGGATCCGTTCGAACAGGCCGGCCGCAACATGCACGTCATCGTCGATGCCATCGGTGAGCGGGTGTATGGTGGGAGAGTTCCGGACTTCGCATACGGCTATGCGGTCGTCTTCCCCGATTGCCGCTACGAAGGGAACACTCCCCCTGGGGCTCAGCCAGTCATCGTATTGAGTAGTGACGACTTGCCCCGATTGGCGGACAGGATCGCCCGCGCGCTCAGGCAGTGGAGCCGGAGAGATCCACCCGTGGAGATCTCGAAGGAAAAGCTGCGTGAAGTGAAGCAGGCGATCCTGCCACGGTTCAATCTCTTTCCCATGCTCGGTAGGACCATAGAGGAGCAGGAGGAGAGACTGATCCGGTTGACCGACGACCAGATGCGCCTGCTCGACTTTCTGGGTGAGAACAGTCGTGTCGCCATCGAGGGCGTGGCGGGATCGGGTAAGACGCTCCTGGCAAAGGCCCAAGTCCAACGATTTGCCGAACGTGGATTGCGGACGCTGTTCCTCTGTTACAACAAGACCTTGGCCGAGTGGCTGAGAGATGCATTGCCGGAAGAGCATCGTGAATCGATCTGTGTCACCCACTTTCACAAACTCTGTAGCGACATGTGCCGTGTGGCAGGAGTGGAGTTTCGCCCCCCGGATGGAGATGTCAGTGTGTTCTGGAGACACGAGGCTCCGGAGCTACTCTGGGAGGCATTGGAGGCTTTGCCCGAAGAACGATACGACGCCGTCGTCGTGGACGAGGGACAGGACTTTCACCCAGATTGGTGGGACCCGATCCAGACGATCGAGAGAGACGGGGAGAATGGCTATCTGTACGTCTTCTACGATCCAGCGCAGAACCTCTACAACGAGTCGGGTGTTTCGATTCCTTCGCTGGGGAACCCGTACCGGTTGCCGACCAACTTCCGTAATACGTGCTCCATCGCCGAGACCTGTTCCGAGATCATCGGACGGTCCATCGAGACCAGACCCGGCGCACCCAAGGGACTGGAGACCAAGGTCGTCGAGGTGGAGGATCCCACCAAGACGATCCAGCATCTGAATGCACGGGTGAAGGAGTGGGTCAAGAGGCAGGGCTTGGCATCGTCTCAGATAGCCATTCTCTCCCCATTCAAGCGAAGGAACTCGTCCTTGGCGACGAGAGAGCATCTCTCTGGAATATCGATCACCGAGGATCTGGATGCCTGGCGTTCGGATAGAGGCATTCTCTTCTCGACCATTCGTTCCTTCAAGGGGTTGGAGGCGGATGTCGTGGTCATGATCGACGTGATCGCACCGGATTCCATGCCGACGTTCCTGAGGTCGGACCTATACGTTGGGTGTTCACGTGCCAAGCACGTGCTCGAGATCGTCGGTTCTGTGTCCCCGTCGAAGTTGTTCCTGGATGGGGGGGCGACTCATGAACGATAGGACGCCGGTCGGGGAGATCAGGCCCAGTCAGCTCCTATGGACCTATGGACCTGGTGCACTCATCGACCTGCCAAGTCTCTCCGTGATCACCCTAGGGACCGATCGGTGGGAGAAGGAGCGGTGCCTGCCGATAGAGGAGGGACGATTGCTCTCGGCCGTGAGAAGCGTGCTGGGGCCGCAGGTCGATAGCCTGCGTATGCCACCCTTGAGGAAGGGCGAGAATGTTGGCCAACGAACGGCCGAGGACTATATCGGTGTTCCCGTTCGGCCGTTTCCTCGGTGGTTGCGTTGTGTGAAGTGTGGTCTGCTCTCTGAATACGACGTCGGGCTGTTCGAGCTCAAGGAGGTGTGGAATCGGCCCGATCTGACTCGTTTCGTCCACAAGGGCTGCAAGGGATCGAAGGGAGACAAGAAGCCGACGGATGCCGACGCCGTTCCTGCACGTTTCCTGGTGGCCTGTCGAAACGGACACCTCGACGACTTCCCTTGGCACTACTTCGTCCATCGCGGCACTTCGGATTGCAAGGGGACATTGCGTTTCTACGAGAGTGGTGCATCGCTGCAGACCGAGAACCTGTGGGTGAAGTGCGATCAATGTGGAGCGTCCAGGAATATGGCGCAGGCCTTCGGGCAGTCTGGGAAGGAGAACCTTCCCGGCTGCCGAGGCAGGCATCCGCATCTGGACACGTTCGACGAAGGATGCGAGGAAGAGGCACGGGCCGTTCTCTTGGGTGCGACCAACAGTTGGTTCCCGGTCACCCTGTCGGCCCTCGCCATTCCATTGGCCGACGATCCCATATCCCAATTGGTCCAGGACGACTGGGAGTCCTTCGAGGATCTCGAGTCGGTCGACGAAGTAAGGGTGGTCGTCAGGCAACTCAGGAAGAAAGGAATGCTGCCGGGAATCGAGAAGTATTCACCCGAGGAGATATGGAAGGTCGTCGAAGCCAGGAGGGGTGGAGTCTGCGACGAGACTGTGACCGAGTCGGACATCAAAGGGCCGGAGTGGAAGGTGCTGACCGCCCCGAAGCCACCGACCGACTACCCGCATTTCATGAGTAGCCCTGTCGATACGCCCGAGGGATTCGAACGGTATCTTTCCGGTGTGCTGTTGTTGGAGCGGCTCCGCGAGGTCAATGCGCTGTTGGGTTTCACCCGTGTCGAGGCGCCGGAGGAGTCGTCCGATCCCGAGGAGCGCGCGCCGATGGCATCCTCGTGTCGGGGGAAACCGCAGTGGGTGCCTGCCAATCAGGTGCATGGTGAAGGCATCTTTCTGCGTTTCGACGAGTCCGTCGTGGAGGCATGGGAGTCGAAGGCCGAGGTGCAGGTCGTCGACAGAATGTTGTTCGAAGGCCATCGTGGTTGGAGGAACGCCCGCAGGCTGAATCCGAACGAGGGCTATCCTGGGGTTCGCTATGCGATGCTGCACACGTTTGCGCACCTGTTGATACGAGAGCTGGCCCTCGAATGCGGCTACAACGCGGCGAGCATTCGGGAGCGCATCTACGCCGATGTGGAGGGAGAGGAGCCGCAAGTCGGGATCCTGATCTACACGGCGGCTGCCGATTCCGACGGCACCTTGGGTGGCCTGGTGGATCTGGGTAGGCCGGAGAACCTGGGGCGTCTGATCGAACAGGCTTTGAACAGGGCGATAGTCTGCTCCTCCGATCCGCTCTGTTCCGAGCACGATCCGAAGAACGATCGCAGTCTGCATGGCGCTTCCTGTCATGCCTGTAGTTTCGTGGCAGAGACATCCTGTGAACGCGGAAACCGCTATCTCGATCGTTCTTTGCTGGTACCGACACTCGATCAGAACGATGCAGCATTCTTCGATTGATGAGCGATAGCAGAGAACGGTTGATGGAAGTCGTGATCATGCTCGTGGAAGGCATGCATCCCAGCCGTGTCGAGAAATTGGCATCTCTCGTCCGAGACGCGGACGTTGGGAAGGGAGTGGTTCCCCACGACTGGGTCGGGGTCGTTCCCAAAGAGAAAGGGCGGCTTCTATTGGATAGATGGCGAGCTACGGATGTCGCTCCCGATGAATTGGCGGGCATGTTCATCGGTGCGAGCCATGCCTATCATGCGGGCAGATCAGAAGTCTCGGTGCAACTGGTTTGGACAGGCCCATCCACAGAACTGGTGGCGACTCGAAAGACCGAGCAGGTACTACTGGAGATCGTGGGAGCAGCGAAAGAACGGATCTTCCTCACGAGCTTCGTGGCATACGAGGTCGAGTCCGTCGTCGAGGCAATGTCTCGTGCGATCGATCGAGGGGTCGACGTCTCCATCCTTCTCGAATCCAGTGAACGGCATGGGGGTGACCTGTCGGTGGACTCCATCGACGTCATGAGGAAAGCCCTTCCTGGAGCCAAGCTGTATTGTTGGAAGAACAAGAGCGAAGAGTTCGTCGGTGGAAGGGTCCACGCCAAGGTCGTGGTTTCCGATGCCAGTGTATGTTTCATCTCCAGTGCAAACCTGACCGGATATGCAATGGACAAGAACATGGAAGCAGGGGTGCTCGTCAGGGGTGGCGACGTTCCAGACAGGCTTCATCGGCATCTCGATGCCTTGGTGGCGATCGGTATCGTTTCCATGGTTCGATGACAGGCGGATCGAGATTTGCCAAGATGGATACGATCTAGACGCGAAACCTCGACAGTTAGATTGTGATAGCGAAGCGAGCCACGATCTAGCGAGGCTGCGCCTCAGACCCACGAGCCCTGTGGTGCTCGCATCTGCCACACATGCAGAAAGGGGCCTGATGCTGGACACAGGTTGTCCGCAAAATTTGACTCATTCGTAAAGGTCCTGCCAGCAGCAAGGATGCTAGCCTAATTCGTTGTGGCCGTTTCCCTTTGTCGGGGCGCCATTCCCAAGCCCCAACAGCCCTTTCGGATAGGGCCTTTCCCGTTATGGATCCATTCCCCTCGAGTCACCCTTTGCCCTTTCATTTGCTGAGATTGTCGACCTGTCCACTCTTGGGCCTCTTCAGTTGTCCGGGGTCACCCAACCCCTGTCCGGCCTCCAGGCAGCGCCCGGTAAAGCGTTGCCGGTGATACGCCCAGCCGGTCGGCCACCTCCGCCACCGTAATGCTATCCTCCTTGAGCAACGCCTTGGCTGCCATCAGATCCTGATCGTTGAGTTTCTTCTTCCGCCCCGGCTTCTTTCCCCGGCGCCGGGCGGCGGCGAGGCCGGCGCGGGTTCGCTCCCGGATCAGGTTGCGCTCGAACTC
>Ga0114931_10010956_pt1 | contig 10745 bp, 7 predicted proteins | sample 2SBtaG_FD_89579 | JGI IMG/M metagenome (GOLD analysis project Ga0114931, IMG submission 89579) | Deep subsurface microbial communities from Kolumbo volcano to uncover new lineages of life (NeLLi) - 2SBTROV14_V59a metaG | ecosystem: Environmental > Aquatic > Marine > Volcanic | place: Kolumbo...
TCTCCTTTATCCTGTCAAACCGCGCCATGATTGTCTACCCCTGCATTTGCGACGCCCATTTTTATACAGACCTCGCAAACCCTTGCTACCATTGAGCTTCAAGATTCATGCTTCAGGGCTGCGCGCGCGGCCGCTACGCTGGAGTGCGGAATGTCCTGCCCGGGCGCGGAACGAGCAGGGTGTTCTCGGCGCTCAAGATCCCACCGCGAGACGACCCGGATCAGGTCGGCCGCGACCCCGGGGCGGGGAACTTGATACTCACCTTCAGTCCGATCCCTTGCGGGCCGTCGTCGAGGATCAGCAGCGCCTGATGCAAACGCGCGATACGCGTGACTATCGACAGACCGAGACCACTTCCCGGCGCGTGTGTACCGGGCAAACGGTGGAATCGTTCGAGCACCCGGGCGCGCTCCACGCTCGGAATTCCCGGTCCGGTATCGGTCACCTCCAGGGTGGTGCCGTCGTGATCCGTGGCAACCTCCACGGTCACATGTCCGGGGCCATGGGTGTGATTCAGGGCGTTCTTGATCAGGTTGCGCAGCAAAATATGCAGGGCGTCGACGTTGCCGCGAATCATGCACGGCGCTTGCGGCGCGATCAGGCGAAGTTCGATCCCGTGGCTTTCCGCGCTGCTCGCGTGGGTGATGACGACATCGTGGGCGATTTCGCACAGGTTCACGGTATCGGACAACGCATTGGATCCGTCCGCGTCGAGGCGCGAGAGGGTCAGCAGGCTCTCGACCATGCGGGTGCAGTGGGTGACGGTCTGGACGATCGCGGCGAGCGAGCGCTCGCGTTGCGCCGGATCGGTGCTCCGCTCCGCGACCTGCGCGTGCGTGTGGAGCACCGCGAGCGGGGTGCGCATTTCGTGTGAGGCATCGGCGGCGAAGCGACGTTCACGTTCGAGTGCCGCCCCGAGCTTGGCGAGCAGACCGTTAATCGCGACGATGAGTGGCCGCACCTCGTGTGGCGCATGATCCGCTTCGATCGGGGTGAGTTGTTCGGGCGCACGCAAACCGACCTCGGTGGTGAGTCGCTTGAGCGGCGCGAGGCCGGCACGCAGCACGACGACGAGCGCCGCGAGGACCACCGGAATCAACAATAGCAGCGGCCCGAAACTGTGCCACACGAGTTTCCGTGCCAGGGCGTTGCGTACGCGGTACGAATGCGCGGTCTGGACGGTGGTTCCGAGCTTGTCGTCGCGCATCGTGAAGACCCGCCACGCGACGCCGTCCGTCCGTTGCTCCCGGAAACCGCTCTCCGGATAGACGTCGAGCGACGGCGCGTGCGGCGAGCGCATCATGACCTTCCCGGCGGAATCGCGGATGACGGCGACCACGCGCGTTTCGTAGGCGTGGTGGGTGGCCACGCTTGGATCGAGGATGTCGATCTCGCCGAGTTCGCCTTCGATAATCTCATGGCGGGCGAGGCTCAACAACACTCGCGCGGTCTGGGCGAGATTGGCGTCCAGCATTGTATCGGCTTCGGCGCGCGCGTCGAAATACACCCACAAGCCGGAGAGTGTCCAGGCGAGGCTGGTGACCGCAACCAGCAGCAGGGTGAGGTTACGACGCAGCGAAGGCGCCGCGCGCCGTCCGCGGGCGGTTGCGGTGGTCAAGACTCGGCGGGCTTTTCGACCAGATAGCCCACGCCGCGCACCGTTGCGATGACGTCCTTGCCGAGTTTGCGTCGCAAATGATGGATGTGTACCTCGACCGCGTTGCTGTCGAGGGCATCGGTGGTGCCGCGTACCGCCGCCTCGAGTTCCTCGCGGGCGAGCACATTTCCGGCGTTCTGGACCATCGCGCGGAGTACCGCAAACTCGGTCGCGGTGAGACTGACGGGATTGCCGTTGAGATAGACGCGGTTGCTGGCCGCGTCCAGTTGCAGGCCACCAAGCTCGATGATGGTTGCGTCGCGGCCGCCGCGGCGCCGCACCAGGGCGCGCAATCGCGCCGCCAGCTCATCGAGATCAAAGGGCTTGGTCATATAATCGTCGGCCCCGTGGTCGAGTCCGGCGACCCGCTGCGCCACCGTGTCCCGGGCCGTGAGCACCAGTATCGGGATGGTGCTGCGGGTACGGAATTCGCTTAGCAGGTCAAGCCCGTCACGGTCCGGCAGGCCGAGATCGAGAACCACCAGATCGATCGCGTGCTCGGCAAATAGGCGTGCCGCCGCGCTCGCGTCACGCGCCCAACTAACCGTGTAGCCGGTCTGCTCGAGCCCCGCCTTGACGCCTTCTCCGAGCAGTTCGTCATCTTCTACAAGCAGCAGTTCCATGGCGGTTAAATCTTACCTCAATCGCAATCCCGCGACTCATGTCGGGCTAATCGGGTCGGAGCTTAGCCGACCCGCACCGTTCCGCCAAGGGTGCGGCGCGAAACCGGCGGCGTCGCGCCCTCAGTGATGGATCAACTCGCCCAGCCCGGCCTCTTCGAGCACCGCACTGCCGAGGCGCCGCACGTCATCGGCGTAGCGCAGGCGTAGCGCCCGATCGAGCAGTTCAGCGGCGTGGCCGCGGCGGATACTGCGCAGCACCCATTTGACCCGCGGAATACTGGATGCAGCCATGCTCAGGGACTCGATGCCCATCCCCAACAGGAACAGCACCGCCACCGGATCGCCCGCCATTTCACCGCACACGGAAACCGATCGGCCCACCGTGCGCGCGCCCGCGACGGTATCACGAACAGCTTGCAGCACCGCAGGGTGCAGGGTCTTGAAGAGGCTCGCGACGTGGGCGTTATTACGATCCACGGCGAGCAGGTATTGAGCGAGATCGTTGCTACCGATCGAAATGAAATCGGCACGTTCGGCCAGTTCGCGGATCTGGTACACGGCGGCCGGCACCTAGATGTTGACTCCGATCGGTGGCAGTTCCACGGCGCAGCCTTCTTCACGCAGTTCGTCACGTGCACGGCCCAATAGGGCGAGTGCTTCGTCGAGCTCTTCGACGCGACTGAGCATCGGCAAGAGGATCCGCAGATTGCCGTGGCCGGCATGAGCGCGGAGCATCGCCCGCAGTTGCGGAATGAAGATCTCGGGATGGTCCAGCGTCACCCGGATCCCGCGCCAGCCGAGGAAGGCGTTGCTGTCATCGATGGGGAAATAGGGCAGCGGCTTGTCGCCGCCCACGTCCAGGGTGCGCAGGGTCACGGCGTGCGGCGCGAAACTCGCCAGGACTTCCGCGTAGAGTCGCTGCTGCTGATGTTCGGTCGGGAAGGAGTCATGCAGCATGAACGCGAACTCGGTACGGTACAGCCCCACGCCCTCGGCGCCGTGCTGGTGGGCCAGCGGCAGATCGGATAGCAGTCCGGCGTTGGCCGCGAGGGTGATTCGGAAACCGTCCGGAGTGAGCGCCGGGAGGTCGCGCAGTCCGCGCAACTCGGCGCTGAGCGCCGCGTCCTGGGCGGCCACCCGTCGCCATTCGGCGAGGATCGGGCCGCTCGGCTCGACGAACACCCGGCCGCGATAACCGTCGACCACGATCCGACACCCGTCGAAGTGCGCCGGGTTGACGTCGCCGAGTCCCATCACCGCGGGAACCCCGAGCGCCCGGGCCAGCATGACGGTGTGCGATAGGGCCGAACCACGCAGGCACACGATACCGACCAGGCGCCCGGCCGGAACCTCCGCGATTCGCGCCAGGTTCACCTCGTCGCCGACCAGGACGCAACGCTCGGGATAGCGTTGCTCGGCCGGACGGGATGCGCTCAGCCGTTGTAGCAGGCGCGCGCCGACCGCGCGCAGATCCTCGGCGCGCGCGCGCAGATAGGCGTCTTCGGCCTGTTCGAGCTCGCCGGCGAATTCGAGCACCGTATCGCGAAGTGAGACCGCCGCGCAGTGCCCGGCACGGATCCGGCGTACGGTGTGCTCTACCAGTTGGTCGCCGCGCACCAGGAGCGCGTAGACGTCGAACAGTGCGTTGGCCTCCTCCGAGAGTCGATCCGCCATGCGCTCTTTGCTGCGTGCGAGTTCGTCCGCAACTTCGGCGACCGCATTGCGAAACGCTTGCTCCTCGGCCTCGAGGTCATCGGGTTGGCGATCCCGGACTTGCGAGAGTTCCGCGATCGGCGTGGTGGCGACCGCGGTACCGATCGCGACGCCCGGCGCGCCGGTGACTCCCTGCAGGAAAGGCGGTGCGGGGGCGGTGCCTCGGCGGCGCACCACGTCCGCAATCGCCACCCCGCTGATCGTCCCGGCGACTTGGGCACTCACGGTGACCAGGAAAGCGGTCGCCCTGGCCGAAAAGGCGCGTCGGGCGCGACGCCGTGCGACGAGCACTCCGAGCATTCGCCGGTAGTGCATCACCGGCACGCCGAGAAAGGCATGAAAGCGTGCGTCGACATCGCTCGCGTCACCGCATGATGCCGCCGGGTGGGTGCCGGAGTCGGCGACGTTCAGCGGTTCTTCGTGGCTCGCCACCCATCCGACCAAGCCATCGCGAGACCAAGATCCCGCACTTTCAGCCGCCATTCCCGGCGGTCCGTTGCTCGCCATCAACTCCAGCCCCGTTGTACCGGGCCGCGCCAGATATACCGAGCAGGCGTCCGCGTCGATGAGCGCCTTGACCCGCTCGACGATCAGTGCCAGCGCGGCGTCGAGGTTGTCCGCCGCACCCACGTCACGTACCAGCGGACCCAATGCCTCGATCATCGATTGCGCCAACGCCGTACCTCCTCGTCGTGGTGTGATCGCCGTGCGCGACTCGTCGCTACTATACCGTCGGCCCGCCACCGTTCGAGCGATTTGATCGCGGTTTCCGTTTGGCAGCCACCTTATTTGAGCCTCTTGCAATACTCATGAGCGGCGATTGGCTTCCGCACTTCGGCCCATTTCCGAGCTGGAATTCGCTCCATGGAACAACCATGCAGCTCATCCCAGCTCGAAAATTGACTCGAAGTGGGATTGCCACTCATCCACTCAGAGTATTGCAAGAGGCTCATTTGCTAAAGAATGTCTGCGCCGGTGTCGATAGAACGTATCCAAGGGGCGACCAGCGACGGGCCAAAGCGCGTCGCCGCGGACTCATCGGGTTCCAGGCAGCGGTACTTTCGAGGTGTGTGGCTGACGGTCGGGTGTGCGACAGGATGAATGGATGAGTGCCGGCAACCGGGCCCGGGATCAGGCAAATCAGGCACCGAGAACTGCTACCGCGAATGACGGTCTTCCGGGCTTCGCGGAGCGTGCCTCCGTCGCCATGTTGTTTCGTCGCGCCCGGATCGGGGTGGCGGTCAATCTTGGCGTTGCAAGCGCCGTGCTGGTGGCGTTGTGGCAGGCGGTGCCGGCGGCGAAGCTGCTCCTCTGGTACGCCGCCGTGCTGGCGGTGACCGCGGCGCGCGGTCTACTGGTGTACGCTTTTGCACGGAGCAACGCGGATCGCCTCGCGCGCTGGCGCGAGCGCTTCGTTTTCCTGACCGCGCTGAGCGGCGCGACCTGGGGCAGCGTGGTGCTGTTGCTGGGGCCCACCGTCGGACCGCTGCCGCAAGTGGTCGTGATCCTCGCTTTGGCGGGGCTGTGTACCGGCGCGGTCGCCGCGCTTGCCGTGGTCTGGCGTGCCTACGCTTGGTACCTCGCTTCGATCATTCCCCCGGTCGTTTTATGGCTGTGGCTGCTCGGGACGGTGGCCCATCGGGCATTGGCCGGAATGGTCGTGATCTACGCGATTGCCTTGTTGATGCTGGCGCGTAGCCATCGGCGAGGCCTGTTGGGCGCTTGGTCGCTGGCCGCCCGGAACGTTGGGCTTGCGCGGCGCCTGCGACGTGCGAACCGCGATCTCAGTGCCAGCAACGAGAGCCTAGAGTCCCGGATCGACGAACGCCGCGAGGCGGAGCACGACGCACAGCGCAGCGAGGCGCGGTTCCGCGATATGGCGACGATCGCCGCGGATTGGTTCTGGGAATGCGATACGCGGCTCTGTTTCGTTGGTACCTGGGGCCGTCATGAGGCGCTGCTCGGGCTTGGACGGGAACAGATTGTCGGGCGGCGACTGGCGGATTTGCTGAGCGGCCACGGGGTTGATGCGGCCCGGGCCGAGGGTTGTTCGGCGGCGCTAAGCGCCGGGCATTCGATCGATGATCTGGAAGTGGGCTGGCGGCGTCCCGACGGGGCGATGCGTTTTCTACGCCTGAGCGCCAAGGCCGTGCTCGACGACGATGACCGGGTCATCAGTTACCGTGGTTCGGCGCGCAACGCGACCGCCGAGCACCGCCTCGCGGCGCGACTTGCCTATCAAGCGCGCTACGATCCACTCACCGGCCTGATCAGTCGCCGCGAATTCGAGCGCCGTGTTCAGCGCGTGCTCGCGACCCCGGAGCGCGGCGAAAACGCGCTCTGCTACCTCGATCTGGATCAGTTCAAGGTCGTGAACGACACCTGTGGTCATGTTGCCGGTGATGAGTTACTGCGCCAACTGGTGGGCGTGCTGCAGCAGCACGTGCGCGGACGCGATTCGCTGGCACGCCTGGGGGGCGACGAGTTCGCGCTGCTCATGGAACATTGTCCTTTGGTGCAGGCCAGCCGTGTGGCCAACGAACTGCGCGAATCGGTGGCCGAATTTCGCTTCAACTGGGAGGGTCGGATCTTCAGCATCGGTGTGAGCGTGGGCGTGGTGGCCATGGCCGGCCGCGGCCAGACCTTCGTCGATCTGCTGCGCGCGGCCGACGCTGCCTGTTACGCGGCCAAGGATGAGGGGCGTAATCGGGTTCATGTCTACGAGCCGGACGATGCCGAGTTGGCGCAGCGTTTCGGGGAGATGCAGTGGGTATCGCGCATCACCGAAGCGCTGGAGGACGGACGATTCGAGTTGTTGGCTCAACCTATCGTCCCGGTGGCGCGTGGCGCGCGCCCGGACCAACACTACGAACTGTTGCTGCGCATGCGCGGCCTCGACGAAAAGCTGATCCCGCCGAGTGCCTTCCTTCCCGCGGCGGAACGCTACAGTCTGGCGACGCGCCTCGATCGGTGGGTGGTCGAAACCGCGCTCCAGTGGTTGGAGGCCCATCCGCGCCACCTGAATTCCTTGCACCTGTGCGCGATAAACCTCTCGGGCCGGTCGATCGGCGATCAAGGCTTTCTGGCCCGGCTGATCGAGCGCTTGGCGGCGAGCAACGTGGCGGCGGAAAAACTGTGTTTCGAGATCACGGAAACCGCGGTGATGGCGAATCTGGCCAACGCGGTGCGCTTCATTCGGTCGCTCAAGGGGCTCGGCTGCAGTTTCGCGCTCGATGATTTCGGTAGCGGATTGTCTTCCTTTGCCTACCTCAAGAAGTTGCCGGTGGATTATCTCAAGATCGACGGAACCTTCGTCCGTGATCTCGCCACCGACCGCATCGATCGAGCGATTGTGAAATCCATCAATGACATCGGTCACGTGATCGGCAAACGGACCATCGCCGAGTTCGTGGAAAGCGAGACGATCCTCGATCATTTGCGCGAAATCGGCGTTGACTACGCGCAGGGGTTCGGGATCGGGCGGCCGATGCCATTGGCCGAACTGGCGGTTGTCGCTGAAGACGAGATTCCGCGGCGCGCCCGGGCGTGAGCCGCGTCATCCGCGCGATCGATCCCTGCTAGACTCGCGTCTGATTCACACAGGGGCGTGCGCGTGTTGGAGATCGATGGCCGGTCGTTGACCCTGGAGCGCTTCGACGCGGTGGTGCGTGGAGCGACCCGAACGCAGCTCGCGGCGGCGGCTCGCGAGCGAGTGGTGCGGGCTCGTGAGACGATCGAACGGGCGGTGGCCGGCGAGGCCGCGGTGTACGGCGTCAACACCGGCTTCGGTGACCTCGCCCGGGTCCGTATCGAGCGTGAAAATCTTGCCCGGCTCCAGGAGCGCTTGATCCTCAGTCACTGCGCGGGGCTCGGTGACCCGCTGCCCGCCGAAGTGGTCCGGGGCATGCTGTTGTTGCGCGCCAATACGCTGGCGCGGGGCCATTCCGGTGCGCGGCCGATCGTCATCGAGAGCTTGCTCGCGATGCTCGATGCCGACGTGCTGCCGGTGGTGCCGAGTCGCGGCTCGGTCGGCGCGAGCGGCGACCTTGCGCCGCTTGCCCATCTGGCCTTGGCGTTGCTGGGGCGCGGCGAGGTGGAGGTGGGCGGCGTGCGGATGGGCGCGGCCGAGGGGCTCACCCGCGCCGGGGTCGCTCCGCTGCGGCTGCAGGCCAAAGAGGGCTTGGCGTTGATCAACGACACCCAGGCGATGACTTCATTGACGGTGCTGGCGGCGCTCGATGCACGGCGTCTAGTGGGTAGCGCGGACCTGGCGGCGGCGCTTTCCACCGACGCCTTGCGCGGCACCGACACCGCTTTTGATCCGCGCCTGCACGCATTGCGTGCCTATCCCGGTCAGATCGCGAGCGCCGCCAATCTGTGGCGCCTGTTGCACGATTCCGCGATCCGGGGATCGCATCGGGTCGCGGATCTGCGCGTCCAGGACCCCTACAGCATACGCTGCGTTCCGCAGGTCCACGGCGCGGTCCGTGACGTGCTCACGGACGTCGAGAGAAAACTCGCGGTGGAACTCAATGCGGTGACCGACAATCCGCTGGTCTTTCCCGATCAGGACGAGATTCTGTCGGGTGGCAATTTCCACGGCGAACCGATCGCGATCGCCGCCGATACGCTGGCCATCGCGGTCTCCGAACTCGGTGGAATCAGTGAGCGACGAATCGAGAAACTCACCAACACGGCGTTTTCCGGCTTGCCGCCGTTCCTGGTGAGCGACGCGGGCCTCAACTCCGGTTTCATGATCGCCCAGGTCGCGGCAGCGGCGCTGGCGAGCGAGAACAAGACGCTCTGCCATCCCGCTTCGGTGGATTCGATCCCGACCTCGGCGGACAAAGAGGATCACGTGTCGATGGGTATGGGCGCGGCGCTGAAACTGCGCCAGGTGGTGTCCAACGTGCGCTACATACTCGCAATCGAATTCACCGCCGCCGCGCAGGGCATCGATCTGCTGCGACCACTCACCAGCAGTACACCGCTGGAAGCATTGCACGCGGCGCTGCGCCAGCGCGTCCCGATGTGGCGCGAGGACCGCGAGATGGCTGCCGACCTCAACGCCGTGCACGATTTCCTGTGCAGCGGCATCGAGCCGTTTATCGATAGCCTCGACTGAACGCCGGCGCGCGAATCTTTCGTAACGGTGCAAGCTTTCAAGTGAGGAAAGCGCAGGGACATGATTCCTATCGTGTCCCCTTCGAGGTCAGGCGACAGCAGACAGTTTCCATAGCCACGTATCCGACCAGCGACAGCATATCTTTATCTGTAGACACGCTTCACCGGAATCGGGCTGCTGCCGCTGACTTTTGAATCGGCGCCTTCCAAGAGTGGGTCTGCTGGCGCCGGGCCTCGAGGGGGACACGATGAATCGTGTCCCCGCGTTTGCCACGTTTACCGCAGGCTGAGGTCCAGCATGATCTTGCCGATGTGAGTACTGCTCTCCATCAGGCGGTGGGCCTCGCTGGCCAGTGCCAGTGGGAAGGTTTTGTGAATGATGGGCCGGACGGCCCCGGCCGCGAGCAGCGGCCAGACCTCCGCGGTGAGTGCATCGGCAATCTCGGTTTTCTCCGCCACGCTGCGCGGGCGTAGCGTCGAACCGGTGACAGTCAGTCGCTTGAGCATTACCGGCAGCAGGTTCATTTCCACCTTGGGGCCTTTCTGCAATGCGATCTGTACCAGGCGACCATCGCGTGCCAGGCATTTCAGATTCCGCGGCAGGTAGTCGCCGGCCACCATGTCGAGGATCAGGTCGACGCCGGCGCCGCCGGTGAGTTCGTCGATCCGCTCCACGAAATCCTCGCGACGATAGTTGATCGCCGTGGTGGCTCCGAGTTGCTCCGCGTAGCGGCATTTCTCGTCGCTGCCGGCGGTGGTATACACCGTGGCGCCACGCGCCCGCGCGACTTGAATGGCGGTGGTTCCGATGCCGCTGGTGCCACCGTGGACCAGGAATCGTTCCCCGGCCGCCAGCCGGCCGCGCTCGAAGACGTTGGTCCACACCGTGAAAAATGTCTCCGGCAACGCCGCCGCCTGCACCGCGCTCATTCCCGCCGGGATCGGCAGGCACAAGGCCGCGGGAGCCGTGCAGTACTCGGCGTAGCCGCCGCCGGTGAGCAGTGCACACACCTGATCGCCGATTGCCGGGCTTTCCGTGTCCGGTCCGTGTGCCACCACCTCGCCCGCGACCTCGAGTCCCGGCAGATCCGAGGCCCCGGGCGGTGGCGGGTACATGCCCGCGCGCTGCATCACGTCCGGGCGGTTGACCCCGGCCGCCGCAACCCGCAGCAAGACCTCTCCCGCGGCCGGCTCCGGAAGTGGACGGCTGACCACCCGCAGCACCTCGGGGCCGCCCGGTTCACTGATTTCAACGGCGTCCATCCGCGCTGGTAAATCCATCGTCAGTCCTTGGTTCAGGGTTCAGAGGTTCAGAGGTTCAGAGGTTCAGAGGTTCAGAGGTTCAGAGGTTCAGAGGTTCAGAGGTTCGAGCGTTCAATGAGGTAGAGAATAAGGGGAAACCATCCAACCCGGAATCCGGAACCCCGAACCCAAGCAGTTAGTCTTTTTTCTCGATCAATTCGATCTTGTAGCCGTCCGGATCTTCGACGAAGGCGATTACGCTACCGCCGTGTTTCATCGGGCCCGGCGGGCGCGGGATCGGCACGCCGTCGGCCTCCAGCCGTTTACAGGTCGCGTAGATGTCCGCCACGCCGATTGCGAGATGGCCGAAGCCGTTACCGAGTTCA
>Ga0114931_10010957_pt1 | contig 10745 bp, 10 predicted proteins | sample 2SBtaG_FD_89579 | JGI IMG/M metagenome (GOLD analysis project Ga0114931, IMG submission 89579) | Deep subsurface microbial communities from Kolumbo volcano to uncover new lineages of life (NeLLi) - 2SBTROV14_V59a metaG | ecosystem: Environmental > Aquatic > Marine > Volcanic | place: Kolumbo...
ACATGATCGCCGCGCATCGCCGCGGCCAGCCGGCCGTCCCGCCACATGTGTTCGCGTATACAGCCGACGGCCCGCTCGGCGGCGGCCAGACAGTCGTCGCCGAGATCGTGTCGGGCGGCGATCGCGAGCCCCCGGATCGCCAAACCGTTCCAGGACGGCAGGATCTTATCGTCGCGACCCGGCGCGATGCGCTCAGAACGTTTGGCCATGAGCCGCGCGCGGCAGCGAGACATAACCGCAGCGGACGTGTCGGCCTGGCCGCGTCGGCGCAGATGCCAATGACCCTCGAAGTTCGCGGGACGGTCCAGGCCGTAACAGGATGCGAATTCGGAATAATCGTCACCGAGCAGTTCGCGGACCTCGCCCTTGTCCCAGACATAATAGGCGCCCTCGCCGAGCGGGTTGTCGGCATCCAGGGTCGAATAGAAGCCGCCGCTGGGCGCCTGCATCTCGCGCAACATCCAGTCAACCGTCTCGCGAGCGGCGCGGGTATAGACCTGATCGCCCGTCACGACCCCGGCCTGGACATACAAGGGCAGCAATTGGGCGTTGTCGTAGAGCATCTTTTCGAAGTGCGGTATCTCCCAGGCGCCGTCGACGGAATAACGGAAGAAACCGCCGCCGACCTGATCGAACAGGCCGCTGGCCGCCATGCACTCCAGGCTGAAACAGGCCATGCGCAGGGCTTCTTCATCCTCGCGACCGGCGTTCCGGCTCTCCGACCAATAGCGCATAAGGCGCTCGATATGCCCCGGATGGGGAAACTTGGGCGCGTCGCCGAAACCGCCCTCCTCGGCGTCGAACTGGTGAGTGATCTGATGGCGGGCCATATCGAGCGGCGCGGCATCCAGACGCGCCCCGCCGTCGGAAGCGCCCGACCGATCGCCATCGGCACGTTGCAGGAGCCCGATCAATTCCTCGCGCTGGGCCGCGATATCCTCGGCGTGGCTGTGAAAGTACTCGGAAACCTTTTCGAGGATGCTTCTGAAGGCCGGCATGCCGTAGCGCGGCTCGCGCGGAAAATAGGTCCCGGCGAAGAACGGGGCAAGGGTTACGGGATCGAGGAAGACCGTCAGCGGCCAACCGCCCGTGCGGCGGGCAATGATCTGATGGGCAAGCTGGTAGACCTTGTCGAGATCCGGACGTTCCTCGCGATCGACCTTGATGTTGACGAACAAGCGGTTCATGACCTCGGCCGTCGCTTCATCTTCGAAGGACTCATGGGCCATGACATGGCACCAATGGCAGGCCGAATAGCCGATCGAGAGCAGGATAGGCAGACCGACGGCACGCGCACGGGCGAGGCTGTCGTCGTTCCAGACCTGCCAGGCCACGGGATTGTCGGCGTGTTGCAACAGGTAGGGACTGTGCGCCACAGATAGGGTGTTTTTGAGTGTCATGTTCGTCGGGGAAAGGAGCGGATCGTCCTTCTATCTAATCAGTTACCGAGGTCTCTGGTCAAACCTGTCGTAACCTCCGCGATACGGTCGATCGTGGCCGGGCGTCCGTCGGACCAGGCCGACGCGCATTGGCGGTCGAACCATTGGCCGAGCGCCTCGGTCGAATCCGGGTCGATGGCGCCCGAAATCAGCGCGGTGCGTATGCCCAGGTCACGGGCGAGTCTCGCTGCCCGGAGCGGGAGTTTGCCGGCCAGGGTCTGGATGTCGCTACGACCCTCGCCCGTGATGAGCCAGTCGGCCCCAACGAGCGCCGTCGCCAAACCACAACGATCGATGATCCAATCCGCGCCGGACACGAGCTCGGCGCCGAGCAGCGCGAGCGCGAACCCCAGACCGCCGGCCGCCCCGGTCCGTGGAGCGCTTCCATCCGGACCGCCCAAGAGGGCGAAAAAATCCGCGAGACGAGCGACGGCGGCCTCGACGATTCCGATATCGTCCGCCGTCAGGCCCTTTTGCGGCGCGAAGACGCAGGTCGCGCCATCCGGCCCCGTCAACGGCGTCTCGACATCGCACAATACGACCAAGCGCTTCTCGGAAAAGCGCCTGAGATCCGACAGGTCGACGTTCTCAATCGCCATGAGGCCGTTGAGATCCGGTGTAACCGGCGACCCCGAGCGGTCCAGAAAGCGCGCGCCCAGGGCCATGAGCATACCGATGCCCATATCATGCGTGGCCGTTCCGCCCAGGGCGACGACCAGCGATTCGACACCCTGATCGAGCGCGTCCGCCATGGCCGTCCCCACGACCGTAGTACCGCGTTGCCGAATGGCGCACCGAGCCATATCCGGGTGATGCAGACCGACAAATCGCGCCGATTCGATTAGGGCGACGGACCGCCCATCCAATTCGAATACCGGAATATCGAGGTCTGCGCATGCAATCCAACGCGACGGATTGAGCCGCGATGCAAGTACGGCCGTACTGCCTTCCCCGCCGTCGGCGAGTGGAAAGAGGACACATTCATGGACCGGATCGAGCCCGGCCGCGATGGCCTCGACGACCTCGCTCGAGCTTAAGCTGCCCTTATAACTGTCCGGTGCAATGACGAATTTCATCTCGATTCAAAACTTTGAGGCAAAGTCCTTGTCGTTATTCTTGGGTGTCGGGAATTCGGCGCTATAATGCAGCCAGCCCATATACATTAACGGTCCGCAGATCTATCGCGCCCATGATAGCCCGTCAAGCCCTCAGAACCCTTATTGGATATTCATGCCGATCCTGATTTTCCTGATACTGTTCCTGTCCCTGGACGCTCATGCGGCGCCGACAGCGGGTGGAATCGGGCTCGACGCTCAGGTGCAATCCCTGCGCATGGACCGGCTCGAACATATCGCGGCGTTGGCCGCATCCGGTCAAGCGACGGGCGCCGAAAGTGAGCTTGAAGACCTTTACGCGCGCTTTCGAAACGGCCGCATCAATACCGGCGACGTCGCCGGACTCGTCCGACAGCTTATCAGGGCCGGACTGCCAAAGGGCGCGGTGATCGTACTCAACGGCCGGATGGGCAAGCGGCTCGTCGTCGAGAGCAAGGAGGCGCTCTGGTTCGAACTTGCGGAGGCCTGGCACCTCCGCGATTATCGCGCCGAGGCGGATGCCGCGCTGAGTCACATCGAACCGCTTCGGCGAGGGGTTCGGTTTGAGCGGTTGGGCGCGAAACTGGCCATTCAGGCCGGTCGACGCGAAGAGGCGATCACCCTGCTCTCAGCCCTGAACCGAAAGGGGCAGGCCACCGCGCTTGAAAGATACAACCTCGCCATTCTGTCCATGGCGGGGACATCGTTCGGATTGGATAAAGAACCTGCCCGAATACTCTCCAATCTGATCAACACTACCAAGCCCGCAGACGCCGCGGCCAAGAACCTCGCCGCCGTCACACTGGGCAGGGTCCTGCTCGACACCGGTGATTTTCGATCCGCGATCCAGATCCTCAAACAGGTCGATCACGGGAGTATCCAGGCGCACGAGGCCCATTACATGCTCGGCAAGGCCCATATGGCAGCCGATCAACCCCGAAAGGCGATCGGCCTCTGGGAACAACTCGCCCGCCATCGACCTACCAATCCCTTCGCAGAGCGCGCCATGATGACCCTGCCCTCGGCCCTAGGCGCGCTTGATGCCACTGGCGAGGCCGTTACGCGCATCGCGGCCATTCAAAAGCGGCTTGAGGCAGCGATCACTGACCTGTCCGGGGCGCTCAATGAACTCTCGGCCACAGACTGGATCGATCGCATCACATTTAGCGCAGGACAAGAAAGTCTGTCGGCCAAAAACATCGCCCAAATTCCGGCAGCCGCCTACGTAGTCGAGCAGATCTCGACCAACCGGTTCCAAACGGCACTGGCTAATGCCGAGGCCCTGCACAAGCTGAAGTTGCGGGATCTGCCCGAAGACCTCCAGCGACGCCGGCAGATGCTTGTCACCGCCCAGAAGGCATACATCACGGGCTTGATCCGACCGATCGTGGAAATGCGCCTCGGCATGATCGAACACGATCTGCTCGACACCCGTTTCGAGTATGCGCTGTTGCTGGACAACCAAGCGGGACAGAAGAAGTGATCGCAAACCGGCTCCGTCCGCTGATGCTTGTCCCCCTGCTCGCATCCTGCAGCACCACGCCGACGCCACCGCCGGAGCCGACTACGCTCAGTCAGTTCGGCGAACGCCCGGTCGTCATCGTCCATGATCGCGAGCGCGAACGCGGCGAACCCATCCTTAGCGCGATCAGGCAGTACCAGGACTTTCTCGATGCGGCTCCCATGGACGACCCCAGGCGAGCGATCGCCCAGCGCCGGATGGCGGACCTCTATCTACGCGCCGGCGAGGCCAAGACGCTCGAGGAACGTCATCTCGACGAGGCCGCCAAGTACCTTCAGAGCGCGGCCGACGATTATGAGGCCCTGATCGGCGCCGGATCGTCTGGCGTGGACGCCCTGCTCTACGCGCAGTCGCAGGCCTACGCAGGCATGGCCAAGGACCGCAAAATGGCCGACAGCCTGAGGCGCCTGGTCGGCGAGCACCCAAAATCTCCCTATACCCCGGAGGCTTGGTTCCGCCTCGGAGAGTACGACTTCGGTCAAGGCGATTACGGCGCCGCCGAGCGCGCCTATCAGGCCGCGCTGACTCTGAACGGGCTCGTGCCGTATCGCCTGCATGCTCGCTACAAACTAGGTTGGGCCCGGTACAAACAGAGGCATTTCAAGGCGGCGGTGGATACATTCACGGAACTCATGAAGATCCGCATGGATGCCTTGGCGCAATATGGTCAGGAAATCGACACCCTGCCCAAGACCGAACGCGCCTTGATTGACGACACCCTGAGGGCGATCGCCCTGTGTGTAGAACACCTGGGCGGTATTGCTGCGATCGATACCGTGCTGCAAGGCATCCCCGACAACCGGACCTACCTGATCTACCAGTCGCTCGCCGAACGCGCCCTCGAACACGGCAGCGCCTCGGATGCGATCGCGATCTATACGCGTTATACGCGACGCTTCCCGCAGACCCTGCCGACCGCCCGATTCTGGCTGCGCATCCATGAGCTTCAGCTCAGGCAACGCAAGGTCGATGCGGCTTGGCGGACCTTGGCCGAATTCGGCTACCAATTCGGCGCACCGAGCACCTATTGGCGATCCCATTCACCCGAAACGAGCGTATGGCTGGCAGCCCAGCTCAGGGACGCTTTCAAGAAACTCGCCCGTCATGAACACGCCCTGGCCCAAAAAACAGATGACAAGAGCGCTTATCAGAGGGCGGCGACTTGTTATGAAGCTTATCTGGCCCTGTTCCCAGGAGATTCCGAGGCACCCGACATGCGTTACCTGCTGGCGGACCTGCTCTACAGCAGCGGACAGTATCTAGCCGCCAGCGAGCACTACGAGGCCTTCGCCTATCAATTCCCCGGCCACGCCAAGGCTGTGGAGGCGGCATATGCGGCCATTCAGGCCCGGACACTCGTCGAGGACGCCACCGGCCCGGAGGCGCTCGACACTCTGGAGAAGCGCGTCCGACGCTTCGCGATCCACTTTCCCAGCCATCCTCAGGCGGCAGCCGCACTGGCCAAGGTCGCCCAGGAACGCTTCGACGCAGGCAACCTTACCCACGCACTGGGCCTGGCCGAAATCGTCATCGGACTCAAACCTGCGGCTGCAGCCGTCCCGCTGCGCGCCGCATGGCTCATGAAGGGCTACATCAACTACGACAAGGCCGACTACGTGCAAGCGGAGAAGTCTCTGAAGCACGTCCTGTCGATGACGGGCGACGCCGGAGCCGACGTTGAAGCCATCAAGGAAAAACTCGCGGCCAGCATCTATAAACAAGTCGAACAGGCGCACGCGGCCGGTGACGCCAATGCCGCCATCGTCCATTTCAAGCGCATTCACGAGGTCTTGCCTGACAGTCAGATCGACCTGACCGCCGCCTTTGACACGGCCACGCTGATGCTTGCTCAAGAGGACTGGGCGGGCGCGATCCCGGTGCTTGAGCGACTTCAGCACGCCAATATCGACAAGACCCGGCTACCAGGTATTCGAGAGAAACTCGCACTCGCGCTACTCAAAACCGGCAACCGGCAGCGTGCGGCGGAGATCTTCGCGGTGATCGCCGAAGACCCGGGCCAGACCGCAGCAATCCGCCAGGAGGCCCTCAGGAAGACCGCCGAGTTGAACGATGAACTGGGCCACGAGGATCAGGCCATCATCTATTTCCGGCGGTATCTAGTCGCCTACCCGAATCCGATCGACCCAGCCCAGGCGATTCGCCGCCGCCTCGCCGACCTGTTCGCGGGCCGCAAGCAATTCCATATGCAGCGTTACTGGCTCGAGGAGATCGTCCGCGTCGACAAGGGCGGCAAAGGCCCGCACCTGATCGCGGCCCGGGCCAGTCTCGAACTGGCAGGTATCCTCGACAAACTGTATCAGGACATCCGCCTGACTCAGCCGCTCAAACGAAGCATGGCTCAAAAACGGCAGGCCATGGAGACGGCGCTGGATGCCTACGGCGCGGCGGCGGACTACGGCATCGCCGAGGTCACGACGGCCGCGACCTTCCGTATCGGCGAAATCTTTCACGACCTCGGGCGGGCCATTCTGAGGTCGCAGCGGCCGCAGGGTCTGTCTGGAGATGATCTGGCCGATTACAATGCCGCCCTGGAGGAACAGGCCTACCCGTTGGAGGAACAGGCCATAGGCCTGCATGTGGACAATATCAAGCGGATACGTCAGGGGCTCTACGATCGCTGGATTCAGTCCAGCATGGATCAGTTAGCAGAACTATTTCCTGCGCGTTATCGTCGAAAGGAACATTATGATGCCTTTATCCAACCCAAACAGCCCGAAGCGGCTCGCTGACGTGCGTCTACCGGGACACCTGTCCCTGAGCGTCGCCCTCGCGGTCATGCTGTCGGCCTGTGCGCAGGCGCCGGTCACTCCGCCCGTCGCTCCGAAGTCACCCGTCGTGGAAGCCTCTGCCACGGGCGCGCCCAATACCGACGAGGACATCCAAGCCATCATTGCGCTCATGACAGCCGGAAAATATCAGGAGGCGATAGAGCCCATCAAAAAACAGATCGCGACCCACCCCGAGCAAGCCGAGCTCTATGCCAACCTGGGCATCGCCTACGCCCGTGTCCATCGCCTCGGGGATGCCGAAGGCGCCTTCAAGGCCGCCCTGGAGCGCCATTTAGAACACGCCGAACTCTACAATCAGCTCGGTATCGTCTACCGCGAGATGGGCCGTTTCGATGATGCCGAGCAGGCCTACCTCAACGCACTCAGGCTCGACCCCAAACACGCCAATGCCGAACTCAACCTGGGCATTCTGCTCGAACTCTACTTTCAGTCCCCGGAACGTGCACTCCCGCACTTTCAAGCCTATGAGGCCCTGCGCAACAAGGACGAAGAGGTCTCCAAGTGGATCAAAGACATCGAGCGCCGACGCCGGGAGGGTGAGCTGTGAATCTCAAACGTCACGTCGCCATCAATATCGTACTGGCCGCCCTGACACTGTCATGGGGCATGGATGGCCGCACCGAAGAAATATCCACCGGCGCGGCCTCGGAACTGCCTCAGGCATTATTTATCCTGCCCTGGCAACCGCGGGGGAAGACGCCGGTTGCCCGCAAGCGCTGGCAGAACAAACTGCCGCCGGCGCACACCCGAACCGTCGATGAACAGGAATTGAACCGACAGCTAAACTATCACGCCATATTGAGCCGTTCCGCCCCGGTCTCAGCGGGCGACCGCGATCAGGGCGCACAGGAGGAGTAGATATGCACATGTTTGACACGATCGTCGCCTTTTTTCAGGATGGCGGGGTCTTTATGTATCCGATACTGTTGGTACTGACCCTGGGAATCGCGATCGCCGCCGAGCGTTGGCTGTTCCTGCGTCAGGCCCAGACCTCGAATCAGAAACTCTGGACCGAGCTGGCGCCGGTCATCGCTGCCGGCGACAACCGCCGCGCCCTTGATCTGACCGAAGGCAACCCGTCCGTGCTAGCGAAGATCATCAGCTACGGACTGGAACGCATCCCCACGGCCGAGCACCGCGAGGAGATCGAGACCGCCATGGAGGAAGGCCTCATGGAAGTCATGCCGAGACTCGAAAAACGCACCCATTATCTGGCTCTGTTCGCCAATATCGCGACCCTGCTCGGCCTGCTCGGCACCATCATCGGCCTGATCCGCGCCTTCACGGCCGTGGCATCGGCGGATCTGGCGGCCAAGGCTGACATGCTGTCCGCTAGTATTTCGGTGGCCATGAACACGACGGCCTTCGGTCTGATTGTCGCGATCCCCTTGCTCATGATCCACGCCTTCCTGCAGACGCAGACAACCGAGATCATCGACCGGCTGGAAATGAAGGCCGTCAAATTCCTCAACGCCAGCAGTTGGTCACTGAAAGGAGGCGCCAGGGGATGATTCGCCGTTGGCGGCGATACCGGGCGCATGCGCCCGCGGAGATGAATATCACGGCCTTCATGAACCTCATGGTGATCCTGGTGCCGTTCCTGTTGATCACCGCGGTATTCTCCCATCTCGCCATTCTGGAACTCGACCTGCCGAACGCGCAGCCCGACCAACCGCTGGTGCCGCCCTTGGCGCTGGAAGTCACGGTCCGCTCCGACCGGCTGGAGATCGCAGACCACGGCCGTAAACCGATGCTGTTGCCCGACAAGGCTGGCCATCACGACTACCATGCGCTCGATCAGGTCCTGCAGTAGATCAAATCGATACGGCCCCAGGACAAGGCCATCACCTTGCTGCTCGAGCGCAACACGGAATACGACACCCTGATCCAGGTCATGGACAAGGTGCGCTCGACGCGCGTGGTTCAGGCCGCATCGGTCGTCGAGGCCGAACTCTTCCCGGACATCTCGATCGCCGACGCCACTGCGGTCGATGACAGCGAGGCTGCGAACTCAAGATGAAGATGTCCAGACGCGCCCGCCGCATGGCGCGCCACCATCGCAAGCAAAAGCACGTGACGGCCCTGAATCTGGTCTCACTCATGGACATCTTCACGATCCTGGTGTTCTTTCTGCTCGTGAGTTCATCGCCGGCGCCGAACCTGCCCAGCAGCCGCGCCATTCATTTGCCCGAGGCCGAGACCAACGAACTCCCGACGATCACGCCGGTCATCATGATCACGCCCGAGGCCGTTCTTGTCCAAGGCCGCAAGGTCGCAGAGCGCCCAGCCATCCTGCCCGAAGACGAGCAGCCGGGACTGCCAGCGCTCTATAACGCCCTCGTCGATCTGCGCGGAAAGGAGACGAATACTGGAGTCGGTGCGCCCACGGACGCTGCTTTAGAGGATCGCATCACCATCATGGGCGACGCCAAGGTCCCCTATGAACTCTTGAAGCGGATCCTAGCCAGCTGTTCGCAGGCCCGTTTCACGAAGATCTCACTCGTCGTCAGCAGCAGCCAAAGGCGTCCCTGATATGGCCGTGGACACTGCATCGATCGATGCCAGACTGATGCCCCTGCTGGGCCATCTGGACCAGGACCTGGTCGAAGAGCGTCGATTTCGAATCCTGGTCGCCGGCGCGATCGTTATCGCGATGGTCATCGCAACACTGATCCCGATGTTGCCGCATCCCGACGGCGCCAAAACGACGACCAAGTCCCTGAAGCCTCATCGAGCCAAGCTGATCCTGTCCCCGGCCCCGCCACCGAAAGCCGAACCGAAACCGGTAGAGAAGCCGAAACCAAAGCCCAAACCTGAACCGCCCAAACCCAAAGAAAAACCCAAGGCGAAGCCCAAGCCAGAACCTAAGCCAAAACCGGTGGTAAAGCCGAAGCCTCAGCCGAAACCGAAGCCAAAACCCGTGCCGAAACCGGTCTTCAAGACCAAGTCCGTGACGGCAGCTCAGGCAAAGGCCCGGGCTCAGGCCAAAGCCGATCTCCAGGCATTGAATCAGGACCTGTCCGCGCTCAGGCGAAATACGGCCGTCGATCGCGTCGCCAAACAGCGCCCGCTCAAGCGGGCGGTGAACGAAGCGCCGCTCCAACCGCAACCGTCCGTCATCGAAGCCAAGGCCCGCCAGGAAAGCCAGGGGATCGACTCCATCGAGATCTCACAGGTGGCAAATCAGGCTGAGCTCGAAGATCACGCAACCGTGGAGGTCCAGGATGAAGCGATAGAGGCGTCAGTGGAGGCATTGCCCGAACCGCCGACCGTACCATCGCGCGACCTCGCCGAAATCGCGCGCGTCATCGAGGCGGAAAAGAATCGGCTGTACATCCTGTACAAACGCGCCTTGCGAGGCGATCCGGGCATCGCCGGCAAGATTGTCCTGCGCATCACGATCGAACCCGACGGCAAGGTCTCCAGCTGCAAGGTCGCGTCAAGCGACCTGCACGCGGCCAAACTGGAAGATCAGATCCGCCGCCGCGTGTCGCGAATCGACTTCGGCGCCAAGGACGTAGTGACGACTACGACGGATTATGCGATGGAATTTGGAGGTTAAAGACAGAGGAAAACAGATACAAGAGGAAAGATACAAGATACAAGTAAAGACATAAGCTTGTTTGCGCTGCGGCTTCGAATTCCTTGTGTCTGGGCGCCGAACCGAGCCTGTAAATAATTCTGTGTAACTGCTCTTTTTCAAACGAAGTCCGCCAAGCGATCTTCGAACTCGATCATAAAACGATTGAGTGCTGCTTTCCAATTTCTAATCGGCATAGTCCATTTTTTTGATGCCTCCTGTATCGCTAGGTAGACCACCTTTTTGGCCGAGTCATCAGATGGGAATAGCTTGCGCTTTTTGATGACCTTGCGGATGACG
>Ga0114931_10010958_pt1 | contig 10744 bp, 13 predicted proteins | sample 2SBtaG_FD_89579 | JGI IMG/M metagenome (GOLD analysis project Ga0114931, IMG submission 89579) | Deep subsurface microbial communities from Kolumbo volcano to uncover new lineages of life (NeLLi) - 2SBTROV14_V59a metaG | ecosystem: Environmental > Aquatic > Marine > Volcanic | place: Kolumbo...
GCCCGGCGAGTCGCTGTCGCTCGAGGTCGGGGCCCTGGCGCCGCGAGCCGGCCACCACGTTCTCGAGATCGGCCTGGTCCAGGAGGGCCAGGGCTGGGTCGCAGATCGGGGAGGGGACGCGAGCACCGCAGTCCGATTCGAGGTCACTTCGGCGCCAGCGCCCGCTGCGGCCCTGCCTTACAAAGCAGACGAACCTGGGGGGACCCCCCGGGCTCGGGCTCCGTGGCCCCTAGGTTATCCGCACCAGCATGCACGACGGGACGATGTCCCCAGCGCAGAGCGTTGAGCGCGCCTTCCACACGATCAAGACTGTCGACGTGAAGGTTCGACCGATTCATCACCACCTCGAGGACCGGGTACGCCGCCGCCACATCTATCTTTGCATGCTCGCCTGCTCCGTCGAGTACCACATGCGCCGTGACCTCGCCCCCATCCTCTTCAACCCAAAACTTGCCCCCTGATCACTAGTTGCACCGTAAGCGTCCTGCCAAAGACACGGCCATACGGGCACGCGGGTTGCTACGCAGCGTGATCGGTGGCGACAGCCTGGCGAAGTCCTTTTTAGCGTCGCGGGGAGAGTTCGTCGCTGCGTGAGGCCGGATGGGTACTTACCCGGTCGATGACGTCGCGCAGGTAGGCGAACGGATCGATCTGGTGCGCCTTGCAGCTCTGCACCAGCGTGAGCAGCACCATCGTGCGGTGCGCGGCCGCCTGAGATCCTAAGAAGAGCCAGTTCTTACAAGACACAGTGGCCGCAGCGCGTTCTCCGCCCCGTTGTTGTCGATCTCAGACTGCCGTGCTCGGTGTAGCGACACAGCGCGTCCCACTGGCGCAGCGCGTAACCAATGGCGTCGCCAAGCGGGCTCTTCGGTAGCGCCGTGACCGTGATCTGCGTGAGGTAGTCTTGAATCCTGCTCAGAATCGGCTCGGATATATCTTGGCGCAGTACCTTGCGCGCGTCGTGGTCGAGCTTTCTCTTCTTCGCGCTGCGCTCGATCCCGTATAGTTCCCCGATCCACACCACAACCTGGCTGCCTTCCTTCGGCTAGGTCCGCACTGCCTCTTTGAAGCGTCGCCGCGAATGAGCCCAGCAACCGATCTCCGGGATCAGCAGGCTACGGTGAGCCTCGTCGAAGGCCGGCGCAGCGTCCGATTGCAGATACCCCTGGTAGTCGGCCAGTAGCCGCATCGCCCTTCGCTTCGGACAGGGTGCTGCGGCTGATGTATATCCCGTGGCGCGGGAAGATCCGTTCGAGTCGGTACAGCGGCAAGTGGTCGGCGTATTTGCTTGTGATGACGTGGGCCAATAGCCCCGGCCCCGGTCGCCCCTTCTCGATCGGGCGGGCCGGGAGCTTCGCCTGCTCCACTCCGCTCTCGCGCTTGCGGCACGCGTATTTGGGCCGGACGTACTCCGTGACCATGAAAGAGGCGGGCACGTAGTCAGCCTGGACGGCGTGAAGAAGCTGGAAGACATGGGCGTGACCGAGGCGATCGCAGGCTTCCGCGATGCCTACCGCGGCCCGGACCAGCCGATCCAGGACAGGCTCGACACCCTCCGCAAGTTCGCCCATGACGTGATCGCAAAGGTGTAATTTCCCAGCCGCGGGAACAGGCCGCGGATTCTCGAGCCTGAAGCGCGGCTATCGCGCAGCCGCAAGATCCTTGAGCCGTACCGGAAATTTCTTGCCGGTGTAGCTTGCGACAGCGGCTGCGGCCTCTTGGTTGCCCTGATCGACGAACATCAGGAGGGCGTCGTACGCCGTAGCCGCGACCAACTCGACGGGGTCGTTGAGCATGGTGGCCAGGATGGGCACGGAGGAGGCGCCGCTCAGGCGACCCAGATCAAAGGCGATGTGGTGGCGAACGAAGCTGTCTTCGGTCTGGTAGTTCTGGCGTAGAACGTCCATCCCGCTCGGGTCGTTCAGGTCGGCGAGGACGAAGGCTCCGTAGAGTGCCCTGTCACCCTCCAAGGCGGCGCGAGCCACTGTTTTCATACGCTCCCGTAGCTCTTCGCTTCCGGGGGTTGCGATGAGTTTCTGAAGAATGCGACGAGCGTGCACGGACTCTGCGAAGTCTTCGCCGTTGATGGCGAGGTGGACCAGAGCGGCCTGTGAATCGCCGCGAGCGAGGAACGCGCCGCAAGCGGTGAGGATTCTCGCGCGAACGTATTTTTCCGGGTCACCGAGCAGCCTGACGGAGACGTCGGTCGCCTCCGAAGCCCCCATCCTGCACAGAGCGTCAGCCGCCCACATGCGGACGTAGCGGTCGTCGGAGGAGGTCTCCTTCACCAGAAACGGAACCGTGGAGGGGGCGCCGATCAGGCCGAGGGTGGTGAGAATTTCGTAGCGAACCTGATCGTTTTCATCGTTCTCGTAGAGAGTCAGGAGCGAAGGCAGGGCGCGCGGGTTGGCAAGCTCCCCGAGCCCTTCCACTGTCGAGATCCGGACATCCTCATCTTGATCCGTGAGAGCCATCAGGAGTGCCTCGAACGATGCGTCGGAGGGGATCGCCCCCAAGGTTTGGACGATTCCAACGCGGAAGTCTGGGTCGGGGTCCTTCAGCGACTGCTTGAGCGCTGGGATGGTGACCTCTCCCAGCGCCGCCAAGGCCCCCCTGCTGTTCTCGTCGTTCGGGTCGTGGCGCAGCTGCCCAATCAGCCGCGTGATAGCCTTGCTCAATTCGCTCACGCGGGGGGTGTGCTCCCCCTCCTGCCGCTTATCGGCGACCTTTGCTCCAGCGTCCTTCTCAGATCGGCATGAAACGCCGATCAGGGGTAGCGAGACAGCTAGGGATAGACATATTGCGTAACGGGAAACTCTCATGGAGAACCGTGATATCCCCGCCGCTTAGATTTTCCAACCTCTTCGTAGGGCCTCACGTGTGGGGCTGGCATCTTTGCTTCGGTGACGCCCGGTTGGCTTCGGCATTCTCAATGACCGAAATTACATGGATCGCTCGGATCGAGACGTTTCGTTCCATATTGAGAAGTTTCTTGACAGAATGTCGGCACAGTTCGTATACGTAGGGCCGTTCCATTGGGAAGGATAAGTTGGGGTGCGCAGCCCGTTCCGCGTACGGTTTGTGGGCTTCGTTGAGTTTGGCTCGTCGGGGTTTCCGGTGTGAGATCGGGTGGTCCGGGGGGAGATGAAATAGCAGCAGGGAGGGAACCATGGGAAAGTCACTCATCACAGCGGCGGCAGCACTAGCGCTGGTGGTTTCCGCTAGCATGACGCAGGCGCAGTTCAAGGGTGCCGGTAAGTATGCGGCGGGAATCATTGAACAGAGTGGTAACAGCACCGACTTTTCCTTCGACAAGGAGAAGAGTAAAGTCCAGATCAAACCGAGTAAAAAGGGCGGCGATGGCGGGTTCACCATTCAGCTCAATGCCAAGTTCATCGACTGTCCGGCGGTTGGTAACGATGGCGGCCCGGGCACCTGCGGGGTCAAGGACTTTCCCGTGATAGGGCATGTCATGGAGCTGAACATTACCGTTCTCGGTATTATTCCTGCCAAGGTTCCGCTCTTGTATGACATCGAAAAGGGCAAGACGAAGTTCCAATCGAGCGGCAAGAACAAGGCGCTTGCCGGAGTCGCGGGCCCGATCGTTTCGGTCCTTTTCAAAACCACGGTCGCTGTCGACAGTATCCGCTTACATGTACCGGGTAGTGACCCGGGGAACGTGGCGACCGGTTGTGACGTTCTCCCGCTACCGGTCGGCGACACCTGCACTGATGGTGCGGTCTACGCGGTCGCGGGTTTCCGCGCCGGCGAGGACCCAGATCTGACCTGTGCGACGACGGCCGAGTGTGACAGCAGCGGTGCTAACCCGACGCTGATTTGCTCCGGCGGCGGACTCTGCGCACCGGAGCCGTGCACCGCGGACGTCGATTGTGATCAGGATGGTGGCGGCTCGGGTGGTTCCGGGCAGTGTGACTGCACGACGAGCACTTGTTGCGATGAGGCAACACAGCCGGGCTGCAGCGCGATATGTTAGCGCGTAAGTATCGGTAATTGGGGACTGAGGAGGCCCCGGGGGGAATGCCCCCGGGGCCTCTTTTTTCCTCGCGGCCGGAACGTGTCAATGAAAATGAGACACTCTTGTTGCGAATTTAGCGTAAGCGTCCGGCCAAGCTTTCAATTACCCACAAGTATTGGCGGGGAGTAGGTTCACGGTATCGCAAGACCTACGCAAAGGAGTGGTCGCGCTGCTTCGATCGCGAAGTCAGCGGCTTGAGCTGTGACACATCTTCGCGCGACCAGCGCATCGCCGTGGCCGAGAGCAAGCTGCAAGCAAAGGTCGGCGGCGCCAAGGATCGCTCGTGCTTCGGCGCCAACCTGACTCCCGGTAGCCTCGGCCACGGCAGCACCTGCCCGGCTCCGTGCGGCGCGATCGTTCTCTTCGACATGGGCGATCTCGCAACCTGCGCAACCTGCATTGCCGAGACGCTGGCCAACGGCACCCTCGCCGGCGGCGTTGAAGTGCCAGAGCCTGCTCGACAAAGCTTCGGGCAAGTTGGCCGCGGCGTGGACCAAGGCGCGGGCGAAATGCGAGCAGAACAACGCATTCGAAAAGAACGTTCCCCCGCTCGACTGCACCACCGATCCGGGCGGTAAGATCGCCAACGCGCGGGCGCGCGCCGCGGCGAAAATCGCCAAGTGCGAGGACTTCTCCGGCATCCCAGGCTGCGCCAGCGCGGGCTCGGCGGCGGCGGTTCAACTCTGCATCGAAACCGCGATCGGTTCCCTGGTCGATCCGTTCACGGAGGTCGCCTACCAATGAAGACGCGCATGAGCGGGACCGGCAATCGAACTGTCGCCACCTTCGTCGCCGTGCTGGGGATCGCACTCTCCGCCGGCCCGATCCTGGCCCGGCCCCTGTACTTCAACAACTTCACCAATCTCTACGGACTCGTCGAGGGAGACGATCTGTACGCTTGCGGCGTCTGCCACTTCCGCTGGGAGGGGACCGGCGCGCGCAACCCGTACGGCTTCGCCATCGAACAGCAGTTGTACATCGGCCAGCCAATCCTGAGCGCGGTCATGGCCGTGGAGGGCGACGACACCGACCTCGACGGGTTTACCAACCTCGCTGAAATCACCACCCACGGCACGCTGCCGGGCTATTCGTGCGACAACTTCGCCGACGCCGACAACCCGCCGGCCAATTTTCAATCGCTGATCACGCCGTTCGTACCCTCCTGCCTAGCGCCGATGGACCTGTTGATCACCCCGGGGTCGCCGGCATTCCTGACGGAAGTCGGCGGCCAGGACGTCGAGGCGCTCGACCTGGGTAACGACGGAACAGACTTCCCCATCACCGTCAGCACGATTCAGTTCCTCGCCGGATCCGACCCGGCGCTCTCCTGGTCCGGACCGACCCCGCCAGTCGTCATTCCCGTCGGCGCGAGCGCGACACTGGCGGTCAGCTTTGCCCCCGCCACGAGCGTCGCCGTCGTCACCACCTTGCGCGTCACCTCGGACGACCCCGACCAGCCGACGATGGACATCGGCATGACCGGCCTCGGCATCGTGCTGCCCCGTGCGCCCGCCGACCAGCGCGCGGCCTGCCTGCGCGTCGCCGACAAGCGGGCCCGGGTCTATGCGAAGCGCAGCCCGTGGAGTGGGAGCGCTGCTACCTCGACGAGGTGGGCGGCCGCGCCTGTGACAGCGGTCGTCGCAATCTCAAGCTACAGCAGAGTTCGGACAAACTGCGATCGAAAGTGGGCGGCAGCAAAGACAAGTTCTGCGCGGGCGCCGGGCTGAGCCCGGCTCTGGTCGGTATTCCAAATACCTGTGGCGGCGCGTGCTCGTCGATTCCGATCGCTAACTTCGCCTCCTTCGCGGATTGTCTGATCTGTCGCGTCGACGAGGCGTCGGTGACCGCCCTCGACACGGCGTTCGGGGTTCAACCTCCAGATCTGCCGGCTGTCGCCGCCAACGCCGGCGTGTCGTCCTGCCAGAAGAAGCTCGCCAAGGCTCTGCGCAAAGCGGTGACCAAGACGCACAAGACGCTGGCTCGCTGTGAGTTCGACAACATCACCGCCGCGACCCCAGTCGATTGCTCGGCACAGCTGAGCACCGCGTTGGCGAAGATTCAGACCAAGGCCAGCGACGCAGTCGCCAAGTGCTCCGACAGCACCGGCCTACTCGGTTGCCCCTTCGACATGACACCGAGCCCGACCTGCCTCGGCGACGCCGCGGGCGGCATCGGCGCCGGCCTGGTCGACACCACGTTCGGAGTCGGCCCGTAAGCCGAAACTCGCCTCGCGGGTAGGCTCAGGCGAGCCCGGGGAAGGCTCGAGGCTCAATCCCGCAAGCTGAGCTGACCGCGGTTTCTCAACCGGCGATCTCCGCCCGCACGCCCACCGGATCGGCGCCGCGGATCTGCGACCAGCGGAAGGGCGAGGTAACCTGCGCCCACCAGGTCATGGGAAATGCCGGTAGCCCCGCCAGCCCGATCTCGAGCGGCGGCTCGCGGTCGCTCGGCAGAAACCGCGTGCCGAAGACCACGTCCCAGATGCTCACCGTCTGGCCGTAGTTGTGGTCGGCCTCGACCACCGTCTTGGAGTGGTGCCAGCGGTGCAGCTCGGCCATGCTGAAGAAGTAGTTGAGCGGACCGAGCCGCAGCTGCAGGTTGGCATGCTGGAAGATCCCGTGCACCGCAGTGACCAGGGTAAACAGGGCCAACACCTGCACGCCGCAGCCGAGCGCGACGAGCAATCCGTACGAGGGCACGAAGGTCATCAGATAATCGATCGGATGAAAACGCGCCGCGTTCAACCAGTACAGCCGCGGAGCACTGTGATGGGTCGCGTGAAAACGCCACAGGATTTCCCATTCGTGCTGGAAACGATGCACCCAATACCCCGGCAACTCGCCGATCACCAGGGCCAGCACCGCCTGCGCGAGCAGCGGCCAGTGGCTCGGCCACAACCCCATACCAATGGCGCTCGACAACCAGCCAGCGATAGCAACCCCGGCGGCGAGCACCAAGGGAGTCGCGATCGCCACCGCCAGGCCGATATTCAGGCTGTGCTTCACATCCACGCCGACGTCGTTACGCGAGATGTTCCAACTGCGGTGATACGGGTAGACCCGTTCGAGCACCGCAACCACGAAGAAGGCGCTCATCTGCGGAACCAGAATCGCCAACGGCTCGGCGACTCCACTCGCCATCAGCCGCATAGACCATAGTACCGAGCACCCCAGAACCAGAGGAAAGACGCTCCACTGAAACGGCGCGGGCGCCACCGGACGGGCCTCAGATGTATCCATGCACGAACAACATGCCACGGATCGGAAGAGGCCGCGACCGGTTGGCAACAGGAACCGCCGCCGTCTGGTCAACCCTCGACCAACGACGGCGGGTATGAGAAAGCGAGCAGAGGCGCAAGGAGAACGAGATGGCCGAAGAAGTACGCTACGAGGAACGCGACTCGATCGCAGTAATCACGCTGAACCGCCCTGAAAAGCTGAACACCTTGACCGAAGCGGTCGTCCAAGGGGTTGCCGACGGCATCGACGCGGCGACGGCATCAGCGCAGGTCCGCTCCGTCGTCGTCCGCGGCGAGGGACGCGTGCTGACAGCGGGTTACGATCTGGTCGCCGGCGACCAGGGAGGCTGGTCGAGCCCCTACGATGCGCCCGTGGTCGAGCCGCGCGACGGTGCCTGGGATCCCGTGCGCGACTATCAGTTCATGAATCACAACGTCGAACGATTCATGAAAATCTGGCACTGCCCCAAGCCGGTGATCGGCCAGATCCACGGATTCGCGGTCGGCGGCGCAACCGACCTCGTCCTCTGCTGCGATCAGCTCTTCATGGCCGACGACGCGTACATCGGCTACGCCCCGTCGCGAATCTTCGGAACACCCACCACCATGATGTGGGTCTATCGGCTCGGTCTGGAGCACGCCAAGCAGTTCCTGCTCACCGGCGAGGCGATCGACGCCGCGACCGCGGTCCGCATCGGCCTGGTGTCGCACGCCTACCCCCTCGAGGAGCTCGCGGGGCGGGTCGATACCTACGCCGAGAGGTTCCGCCACATCCCCGCCAATCAGCTCGCACTCAACAAGCTCCTCATCAATCAGGCCTTCGAGAACATGGGTCTGCGCACGACCCAGCTACTCGGCACCTTCTTCGACGGCATGACCCGCCATACCGAAGAGGCGTATCGCTGGGCCGAGTCGTTCCGGGAAAAGGGCTTTCGCAAGGTAATCAGCGAGCGCGACGCACCGTTCCAAGACTACGGCGAGCGCAAGTAGCTATTAGCTATTGGCTTTCGGCCTCGAGTTCTTGGCTTCGTGCGGCGCTTGATTCTCGCTACTGGGCTGCCTCGCAACGCATTCCGCTGCCCTTGGCGACACATGGAAGCGACTCGGCCACCCCACATGCCCCCGCCGTACCCGCAGCCAGGCTGTCGCCGAGAATGAGGGTCGCGCGCAGCGGCCCGACGAGCGAGCCGAGCGTCGCCTTGCGCAACTTGAAGACGACGTTCATGTCACGCGCGGAGCGCACCTTGTAGCGCAGCTTGAGCTTGCCCGGACCAGAGCCGGGGACACACGCCGGCGGATCGATCGCCGTCGTGCGATTTTTGTAGAGAGTCCTCTTCGGCTTCACCTTCCAGCCGTCGCCCGGGCCGCAGACACCGCTCGTCTGGCTCGGAATCGGTGTCGTCGCCGCCGTCAGGTCGAAGTAGCCGCTGCCACCGGACCCGAGATCTTCGAGCAGGAGCTGCGCCCCATCCGCCAGGCCTCCGGTCATCGGAATCCCCTGGGGGAAAAAGAGCTTGCCGCGAACCGACAGCGATTCGTTGCCGCTCTGGTCGAGAACGCCGCGCGTGTCGACGCGCATATCGAAGAAGCTCCCGGGGTTCGTGCAGAGCGCCGTGCCGGTCGGCGTGCAACCGCCACTGACGGCCTCCGGCACCCACCAGTTACCGGATAAAACCATCATCGTCAGCAGCTTGATCGAGTCGCCGTAGTACTCATCTGCATTGGGATTGGCGACGACCGTATCCCACAGCGAGTTGAGCCAGCCCTGGTTGCCGGCGTCCACCATCGCGCCGACGGCCATCGGCGCGATGAAGCAGAGATGCGCGAAGTCGGCGTCGGCGCTCAGCGTGCCGTCGAGCTCGTAGCCGCTCTTGATCTGTCCCGGATCGCCGCCGGTCTTACTTTGGATCCACGAATTGATCGCCTGCAGCGCGGTCTTGGCGCGGCTGTCACCACTCACCAGATAGTCCGTACCGAGCCGCCACGGCACCCGGCAGGAGTTGAAATTGTAAGCATCGTCGTCCGGCCCCTCGAGAAAGTTGCCAGCCACCGGGTGTGGGCTACCAACCGGATCCTCGACGAAGTCCGGCAGCAAGCCGGTCGCCGGACTGTGGTTCGCCTGCATCGCGGCAACGATCTGATAGATGCGATCGACTACGTTCGTCCAAGTCGAGTCGCCCGTGACAGCCTCGAAACTGCGGAAATGGTCGGTCATCCAATCCGAAGGCCGCGTGGAGGGATAGTAGGTCGTTTCCGATGGGGTCACCCAATCGCCGAGCAACAAGTACTGTGCAGCGGTATCCAGCTCACCCACCTTGATGTCGGCGATCACCGCCTGCGCTTCGGCCAGGTAGTTCACCGCCCCGCAGCTGCCCCACTGCTTATCCGCCAGCAGCAGCGCGAAGGCGATATCGAGATCGCCGTCGGTCGCGCTGTCGTTCCCCTGCGCGTTGCCGCACGACTTGCTCTGGTACCAGGACATCAGATTCGCGTGGAACGCGGTCGGGTGGTCTTTGAAGTAGGCGTACATGCCGTCGAAGGTGGCCCTCGCCTGCGGATCGTGGCCGGCCATCAGGGCAGAGAGGATCATGCCGTAGCCGTGCCCTTCCGACACGGTGAGATTGCCGCCCTGGATGTTGGTTCGGACATAGGCGCGCCCGGTCCCGCAACCTTGCTCGACATACGCCGCCTTCCAGGTGTCGTAAAAATCGCGAACCGCCTGGTCCATCGCCGCGCCGGTCACGTGATTCGGCTGGATCGTGCCCGCCGTGTAGGCGAACGGATGCGAGCCGAAGGGGTGATTTGCAGCCGCGACCGGCGCTACCCACGATAGGGCGAGTAACGCCAGCCAGAGCGCGCACGTGGCACGCAACCGGGCACCAAACGACATAGGACCTCCGAGTAGCCCTCGATGGCTCGGAACCTCAGATCGCGCAGTCATCCAACCTCCTTGTACCCGGTAGAAAACGGATCGAGAACGAATACGTTCCACGACCCCTCCCACAAGCGGAGTCTTCCCACCAATGTAGCCGGCGCTACTCCTCGTAATCCCTGTCGCTCATTCTCCAACCGCGAATCAACGCCAGTGAGAACAACCCGAGCCCGACGGCCGCGGATGCCAAACCGACAGTCATGAAAAGCGCCATGGTGAACGGCGAAAAAGCGATCAGGCATGCGAACATCGCAACGAGCGCCACTACCATAGCACCAATCGACATCCTCATATACGCCATTTTTTACTCCGATGCCCGCGTCGACCGATCCGGGTGTGCCTTGCCGTGGCAGGCAAAGCAAGTGATCTCGCCACTCTCGATCGCCGCCGCGAAGGCGACGTGCTGCGCTTCGTACTTGCGCGCGCCTTTGTGACAATCCAGGCAGTTGGCAACCTTATAGGTTCCCACGATTTTGATCGGCAGCTCGTACGTCCCGGTCTCGTACTTCCACAAGTGCCGAACCCCGGCGAGCTTCGC
>Ga0114931_10010959_pt1 | contig 10744 bp, 2 predicted proteins | sample 2SBtaG_FD_89579 | JGI IMG/M metagenome (GOLD analysis project Ga0114931, IMG submission 89579) | Deep subsurface microbial communities from Kolumbo volcano to uncover new lineages of life (NeLLi) - 2SBTROV14_V59a metaG | ecosystem: Environmental > Aquatic > Marine > Volcanic | place: Kolumbo...
AAAACTGTCCAAGAAGCTGTAGAAAAATATATTGAGTGGGTAGCAAAGTCTAACGATGCTAGAGCGAAATGGATTAGAGGGCAAATTAATTCAGGTGAGCTTAAAGGAAAGCCAATCTTCTATTATAAGGAATTAGGTGAACCTTCGCATGCTACTGCATTAGATTACCTAATAAATAAAAATGACCAACCTGGTGAAAATATAAATGCTAAACCACAGCCTACATATGGCACTATTTTAGATGGTTTCAAAGGTAGTACAGCTCAAGAATTAAATGATTACTTTGATGAAATTGGTATAGCCGATGGTGGTGTTAGTGATTTAACAAAAGCTTTACTAAAAATACATGGTGATACTCCAGTAACAGGTGTAGATTTAGGTTCTCCTACAAATAGAGGTTATTATAATACAAAGACTGGGGTAATAGTAGAGAACACTAGGGCTATATTAAAGTCTCCAGAAATGGTGAGACGTTCATTAGCTCATGAGCTAATTCATGCCTTTAGCCATGATTTCTTACAATCAGATATACCATCTGCTAAAGCATTTAGAGCTGATATAGAAGACATAATGGCTCAAGCTAAGTTGGCAGCAGCTAATGGCCTAATAGACCCAAGGATAAACCAAGTTTTAGATATGGGTGCTGATGAGTTCTTAGCATATACATTCGCCAACCAAGGTATAATGAGAGAAGAATTATCTAAAGTCAGTTATAGCAATGAGAAAGTAAAAGATACTTTGTGGTCTAAGTTCGTTAAAAGCTTAATGAAGTTCTTTAAAGAGAACTATCACGGTACTGGTACTAAAACTTTGTTAGACCAGCTTACAGATGTAATGGATAACTATATGAGTGATATCACTAAATTTCATTTAGACGGTATGAGCAATGCATTTGTTAGAGAACGAGCAGCTATGACCAAGGATGTCACTGATGGAAGGTTACAGACAATAGACAACTATGTAGCTGATATTATCAGCAAAACTAAACCTTTTACAGAAGAGACTATAGACAATGATGAAGCCACAGATGCTAACAATGTGCAATCTATAATAGATTTAACTGCTGCATCTCTTGGCATAGAACCAACCAAATATTTAGCATCTCTTAAGAACAAGAGCATAACAGATATTATTGGTGATTGGAAGAAAGCTGATGAACTAAATGATGGTGCTATTTCTAATTCTCTTAGTGATATGTGGATGCATAAATATAGAGGGAAAACACCAGGTAAGTTTGAAGATTTTAAAAGACAGTTTGCAATAAATAAACTAAGACATGCAAGGACTATAAGTCCAAAAGAACATTCATCTCTTAGAATAAAGAAAGTTTATATACCAAATGCTGGCATACAGGTTACAACACAAGTTGTTAGCTATGGAGCTACATCATTCAGAGACCCTAACTCTGGGACAGTACGTAATGCATATAGAGAATCATATCTATTAGAAGACTTTGTGCCTGCTCTGGAGAAGATGGTAGGGTTACCTGCTGGTTCTTTAAAAGCTACTATTATAAATGATTTTACTTCTACAGAAACAGATGGCTCAACACATTCCCAATCAATAGGACATGTGACGAAGTCATTCTTAGGACAAAAGAAAAATAATGCTCCCGTATCTGCAATTATAGCCCAAATGTTAGCACAGACACAAGATCAACAAGGGAACTTTCATTTATATATGGGTAACTTTGGCGGTAATAATGTTCTACCTGTAATAAAATTACATAGGAGCAATGGAGCACAGTTTAGAGAAGGGCTAAATAAAATAGGTGAGCAATATGGTATAAATCCCAATAACTCTGCTGCAATGTCGACTCTATTAAGATGGATGCTATGGGACCATTGGAGTGGTAATTTACAAGAAAATGGGCAACTAAGAGACCCAGCCAAATCTGCAGTTAATGGGGATATGGTCAAGCTCTTAAAGAGAGACAATAGATTTACGCATGGTATACAAGTAGCTATTCAAGACAAAGATGTTTTAAAGTCTTTAGACAAAGATGGTCAACCATTAAAACCAACGAAAGATTTTAATAATACACTATATAATGGTATCAGGTTAAATGATAAAGGCAAGTTAATTGTTAATACTTATATGATGCCTACTGAGCCAGGTTCGACCGAGAGATTAGATTTTATCAAAGCTGTGGCAGATGAGTTTGGCTTAGATGACATAGAAGCTGCCGCGTGGATAGACAATAATTATGGTACAGATACTACAGATGGAGCTTCATTTTATGTAGTAGGGAACTTTGGACATTTAATTAGACGAGTGTTTGGTTCACTTAAAGAAGGAACCGTCAAAACAGTATATTCTTCTAAAGCTGGACAAGATCCTCTCTATATTAAGCATGCATCACATGCAGTCTCTAGAACTGGTGCTTTAGGCAAATGGATGATCAAGAACCATATTGGGTTGTTGGTATCAGAGTCCGCTATAAAATTAGGCAAAGAAAACATTCGAGGTAAATCATTTGAAACTAACTTAGAGCAATATGATTATATCAAAGAAGAGCATGATATAAACAAGCAGAGAGGTGCTCTAAAACAAATACTTGGTACATCAGCTATAGTTAAACAAAACAAAGCTTTTGCTAAAGCAGACCCAAACGGAGACACTGAGAGAGCCTTCAGAGACTTTATGGCTAAAGCTGCTGTAAATGTACAATCTGCAATGGGTAATTTAACTGATGAACAGTTTTTATCTACTGTTGAAAGGATGGTAACAGAGCCTAACTCATATAAAGAACAGAATGTATCTAACATATTTAAGAAATTGTTTAATGACATATCTGACCCAGCCGAGAGACGTGCAAGTCTATTAGGTTTAATGGACGAGCCTATGATAGCAGAAGTCCTAAGACAGCGTATTATGAAGCAAGTAGCGCTCACATTAGAGAGTAAAGTCAAAGGTGCTCGTGTTGCTTTAGGACCAGATCTAGGGTTGAAGGATGCAAATCAAGCTATAGTACCAGCTATAAAATCTATGAAATATAGAGCCATCAATTACCCTATAGACCATGAAATTTTTACTGCTGCTGTACCTAATAAAGATATTAGAAGCTCTATAAACGCACTATTATATTTCCAGAAGTCTTTGAAAGAAGCTAAAGATTCTGGGGCCTCAGTTGCAGAACAAATGAGGTTAGAAGCTAAAGTTAATAAAGCAAAATCAGAGTTAAGAAAACATAAACCAAATTATAAGTCACCTACAGATTTTGTCGATTTGAAGAATAAGAAGGTCGAAAAGTTCGTTAATAAGCATATAGAAAAAATATTTGATGTTAAATTGACTGATGGGCAGCTGAAAGGTACTGGCAGAATTAAGAATGGGTTTATAACTATATCCCAAGATGTTGCTAAAAGGCATAACCTGAAAGTAGGTGATAAAGTTTTAATAGTCGTTACGCCTACTGATTCAGCTAATGGTATGGCTGCTGTAGAAGTTGGGGCTATTACGCCAGTATACGGGACTAACAAAGTCGGCGATAGGAACAAACTTATAGCCAATTCTGAATATATACAAAGTGTTGTTGGCAAAGATTTTGATATTGATACAATCTCTCTTATACCTTATAACAAGGGTTGGAGTTCGCAAGAATGGTCTTCTATTTTAAAGAGTTTTGAAAACCTATCTGACAATTACACCACAGAGATGGTCTCCGAAATGAACTCTTTATTCCAAGATAAAGGGATTTGGCCTGATGGTATATCTAAAGTTACTAAAGAGAACTTGCAAGATGAGTCTACATCTAAAGAGATTAAAGTAAAGTATGCCCAGTTAATGATGGGTGAAAACTCTAAGTTTAAACCTGACTTTAAATCAACTAATGCAAAAGACTTTCATACAGTGAATGACATGTTCTTAGCGGACAAGTCTACAGCTATTGTTCAAAGACGATATCATACAGCACTAACGTCAATAGGCTTAAAGACCAAAATAAATGGTGTTAAACTTGATATAGCTAACAACCCAAAATGGAATAGGTTACATGTATTCCATTTAATCTGGACTAATGATAATGTAGATGCTCCAGCTTCAGATGCACTCTATAGATATAACCATGATATGAAAGACCCAGATACTTGGGAAAGACATTTTGACCATATGTGGGGAATCCCTAAAGGGTAGAACCGCGTTAGTATTGGTGATAAGAAAATATTTGGAAAGGTCTATAAAGAATTATTTGGCAGAGCTACACAAATAGCTGCTATTAAGGAATATGGTACTTATGAAAAGCTTGATGCATTTACCCTTGCTAGAGCAATACAAGAACAGAAAGCTATATTCCATGCATTAGAAACTAACCCAGCTTCTTTAGCTAAAAATATAGCAGAGAGTATAACGCCTAAATGGGCCACACCTGCACAGGCTAAGAATGTAAGGACTACTGTTGATGAAGTGATGCAGAATATGTCTGTTGAAGACATTAACAACTATCCTTTGTACGCTATGATTAATAACTTAGACGGGTATTCTTTCCCGCTTAAGGGGCTGTCATACGAGGATTATACTAAAATAGATATGAGCATAGTCAAAACTCTATTTAAGATGATACCTGCTATCAAAGAGGCTGGTATTAAAGCTGCTAAACAACTTAAACTAAAGACTACTGACACAGCACTAGATCTAGCGAAGATATCAAATACAATCCCATTCTATATGGGTGAAAAATTGAATATGGCTAAGAAAAGAGTGCTAGCTTTAGTACAGATGCAGAGAGAAGTTAATGGACGTGGGCCTATTGCAGTATTAAATACTAAAGCTAGAGGCCAGGTATTCCCACAATTGTTTAGAAAAGTATTAGAGAACCCAACAGTTAGATTTACTGGGGTACCTAGTACAAAAGTAATGAATGGTGAAGTAACTCTTGTACCAGATCATGGTAATATATCCTTTTTGTATAAAGATAAGAAATATAATTCATACCAAGTCTTGGCAGGTGTCGATGATGATGCAAAAGTTTTAAACAAGTATCTGCTAGGTAAATATGGAGGTAAAACATTAGCTACTAATGGTAATGAGAGGGCTAAGTTAGCTTCATTTATAGACTTCCAGCAGAACCTAGATGTAGATACAAGAAAAGGATTAATTAAGCAAGAAATAAAGAACTCTATATACAAAAATGATTTAACTAGGAACCAGCAGTTAGCCTTCTGGACCACTTCCATAGTACAGGTTGCTAATAAGCAGACAGAGAACTTACTTCCTAGTAAGCCTACTTATGAAGCTACAAAGCCGCATAAAGGTTACAATAACTCAATGCTTAAAGAATTGATGTCTGATTTTGAACCAGATCTGTTCAAGTGGTATATGCAAGAATTTTCTAATCAAGCTAAGTTATATCCCAATAGTTTAAGAAGCGCTATACCAGGGAATGCTTTAACTGGTACTGGAGATGAGATATTATACGAGACTGATTTAGATTACAACGACAACTTCTACAATTCAAAGATGAACTTCTTACATAAGTATATAGATGACTTAGAGCCAAAACAGTTTAAAGCTATAGCTTGGGTTAAGTTCCATAAACTTATGAAAGAGAAAGGCTATGGTGCTGCATATAAAGAAGTGCAGAGATTGGCTAATGATATAGCAACCAGAATGGCTATTGCAGAGCAAGGAGTTGTTGTAGCGGATCTAAATCGTGACTTAAAGACATTGTCGGCTAAACAATTTAAAGCTAAATATGGGAACGTACAAGAGTCGAATCTTGAGAGAGGTATTGCTTTAGCTAAAGAAGCTGCTAACTTAGATATTAAAACTAAGTATGAATTAAGCAACACAGAGCAAGCAAGTGACCAAGCTAAGAATAACTTAGAGGCTGCTTATTGGATGCTACAGACGGCTCGTAAGCCCTATTTAAAGGCATCTGAGCCTACTAACTCTAAGACTCTTAATAGAATTATAAAGAATATTAGAGGGTTCGCAACTACTGTACCATTTATAGAAACAAAGAATTTCTTATTTAGAGATGGTGCAGACCAGACGATAGGTTTTGCTTTTGACCCAGACCCAAATAATCCTAAAAGTTTTAAAAGGATCACACTTGGCGAAGTTAAACAAAATGCAAAAGACTATGCCGAGAGATTGGACATTGGCATCGGGGAAGGAAGCGTAGCTGTGTACAAGCAGGAGCAACTAGCTAGAAATCTTAAATTAGCTAGGTATAGGATGGAGGACAAGTTAGACAGAGTCTATGATGCACTAGCTTATTCAGACCCGGCAAAAAGAGAGAAGGCTATAGTAAATCTTTCTGGTAAGAAGGGAGAGTCTCATATAAACAAATTTGTATTTAACAGCTTATCAAACTATGGAGAAGAAACTGGTGATTCAAATACAGAGATGCGAAAGATATATGAATTAGCTGAAGACATGGCCAAAAGAGAAAACATCTATATAGGTAAAGGTGCTGGAGAAAATTCTGGTGTGCTAGGTTGGTGGCATGGTAATGAAACATGGCGCCCATTGGATGAATGGTCCCACTTTATTGAAGACGTGATACCTGACGCTAATGGTAGGACTAAACTAAGACTAGCTTCTGCTATGCATATCCGTCAGCTACTTGATGTACATGCTACTAATTTAATGTCTAAAGCACGTGATTATATACGTGATATGGAAGATAATATCCATAAATATTATAATGACCCAGAGACAGTCGCTACTATAAGAGGAATTTCTAACAGATTAGACTTGTATTTAAGCTCTATGGGATTCATGAAAGCCAAGACTAACAAAGGGAAGTTTGGTAACTATATGCCACAACAATTCCCAGAGCATATTATTGAGATGATAGCTAAGGAAAGAGAAGTCTCAAGGCTTAAAAAAGAATACATGAAGCAGCGTAACTATCATAGACAGTTAATGGCACAAAACGATCCATCTGCTAACCCAGCAATAGCCAAGATGACTGACGAAGAAATGAAAGATAACATAAAGAAAGAATCAGATGATCTTTTGTTAAAAATGAGAGCCGACATTTCAGCTAATCCAATGAATGTACATTTCCTTAAACAATCTGGGAAGTATAGTCAATATATTATAAAAGATGATATTGAAGTAATGGATACCTATATTGATAGGCTTATAAATGGTTTAAACAATGAGCTAACTCATGCTGAGTTCCTGTTAGCAAGAGGGCGTGCTATAAAGGCTGGCAACACCCCGGGTATGGTAGAAGACTTGGCAACATATTATGCAGACCAAGTTGGTAACAAGTTCTTAAATTCTAGAGCTGTGAAAGTAGAAGACCTTAAACGCGGATCTGAGGTTAATTTCTTAGTCCAACAAGCTGGACTTGATAGACAAGGCAAGATGACAATTGACTGGCATATAGTTTCAGGTGTACTTGATAAGTCAGATGACCGGTCAGTTACGCTACATGTAAACCATAATGCTGTGCAAAGAGAATCAGAATTTAAGATAGAAAAATATGTAGATTATTATAATACAGCCATTGACCCAGAGGGGTCTGGTACCAATGCGGGCACTGCCAGAACATTCCCTGGCGCTGGGACTTATTGGCAAGAACTTGTAAACCTTGCCCAATTTGGTTACCTTACAAAGGAGGAATTCGACTCCATTAGTTCAAGAGCTGATTTGTGGAAGGCATTAATAAAAGCTAATGATAGGGTTGTAAAAGACCCTAGTAAATTTGGAGTATACAAACGTTCAAAGATACAGATTCAAGACGAATATGGTAAAATAATAAAAGATGGTACACATTTAAAGAAGTTTGGGTTTAGAGGTGGCTTAGGCTGGTGGGAAGGCGTCGCTAGAGAAGCTAGAAATGCTGATGTTATAGATGGTGTCGATCCAGAGAAATCTAGTGGGCAGAGAGCATATAATATCTTTAAGAAAGGGTTGAGTGCTACCGTAATGACTAAGAAATTTATGAATTGGATGACAATGGGTCTTTTCCCTGGGTCTCCAGCTACTGTAGTCAACTACATGGGAGCATTTAAAAACAATCATATTGATAGTCCAAGAGAAAATTGGAAGTATAGGAAGCAAGCTAATATTATTATAAATAGATTTAAGAGTACAAACCCAGAAGATTTAACTGAGAATGACAAAAGAATCAACGATAGGATGAAATCGTTAGGTATATTACCTCGTCAAAAGATAGAACTTATGGATATGTCATTATCACAAGCAAATGTTGACCCAGATAAAGCTCTTTTGAAGAAGAAGTATTGGGCAACAGTTAAAGAATTAGCCGCAGCTACAAAGTCTGCCCCAATATATCAGGAGTATAAGGCTAAATTAGACGAACAGTTCAAGAAACATATAGACGCTGTTATATCTAATGATACAGTGGCAGAATTAGCTTCACAAAAAGAAATAGAAAGGTTGAACTTAAGGTGGGCTAAATATGTTGAAGATGCTGTTGAAGTTTCTAAGAAGCTCTCTCCAGAAGAAGAAGCAAAGATATTAGAACAAGTTAAAGATGATGTATTAGCTGGTAAACTTACCAAGACTAATATGGCAGAGAAATATAATGTTACACCTGGCCAAGCACTCAAGTTATTAGCTAAACTAACATCAGGCAAGATATACACATCTAAGTCTCTAGGAGTTGGCCTACAAGCTACTGCAGAGGTCCAGAGAAGCCCCGCATACTTAATAGGTTACCTAAAGGCCTTAGACTATGGCTTCTCAGAACAAGAGGCTGATATCGTCGCATTAAGGAATGTTGCTAGACAGCATGCTTTATATGATAACGCTCATAAACAACGTGGCTCTAATACTATGGGTGGTAAACTTATGTATATGTATTCTACCTATAAATATAATGCTTTTAGAAAGTATATGAATATGTGGAGAAGAGCTATACCGCAGTTTATAAAGCATAGAACTAGGATGACTAAATGGTCTGATTGGCCTAACTTATACAAAAATGTTAAGTTTATGTTTAACAAAAATATAGAGCTAACAGATGAAGCTTTAAAGGATATGTCATATCTTAAGAGAGAAAACAAAGTCACAATGAAAGATGTCAATGTGTCTAACTATTTAATGATGAGGTCGGCTTTAGGCATGGTCAGTGCACAGTTATCTGGGTCATTGTTATATGGTCTAGCTAATTCTGACGACCCTGTTACACAAGCCCTATATGACTTGATAGAAATGTTTAGTAAGCTTTGGGATCCAGATAAAGATGACGCTTATACTAAGAACGTTATGTGGTCAATACAATCTGCCATATTTTGGGCAGGTATGCCGCAGTCACTCGCATTGCAAGTCCCATCTACTGGTATATTCTATGATTGGGATAAAGCTAAAGAAACATTCTCACGTGGTAGATTTGGTATGCAAAGAGAATTCTTGGCAGAACGTCTACCGGCTACTCTAAAACAAGTAGTTGGGCAAAGAGTGTCCCCAAAAGAGAAGACATTATTTGATGTTAAAGCACTTGATAAATTATTAGGTATAAAATTATTTGGTTATAGCAAATATGAAAATAAATGGATAGATGGTAGAGACAGATTGCCTCTAGTATTCAACCCATTAAATTGGATCCCTGATCCATTACACATTAAAAAAGCAATCGGTTTATAAAAAATGGAGAATATCTGGATGAATATTGGAACGGAAGTATCTTGGATGGTTAGTGGACTTTTAGGGGTTATCAATGGGTTGCTCTTTTACCAGTTAAAAAAATTTGGTGATAGGTTAGACTATTTAGAGAAAGAAGTAGTAGCAGTTAAATTAAACTATATAAATAGATTTGAGTTGGCAACTGCGGATAGAGTTTCTATGAATGCTGATTTGCTAAAAGCTATTAATGATGTTATTATAAGCAATGAAAAAACACATAACTCGATTATGAGACAGTTAAATGTTGTTTAGAAATAACACTGTAATTTGCTTTTTAAGGGGCCTAGCGTGCGTTTTAAGCGACTTTAATACAAAAGTAGTATAAAAGTATAAATAATTAAAAATTAAATAAATATGAGAGATTATAATGGCTACAAGTACATTTTTTAAATATTTTAGAGATGGTACGACCGATACAGTAGCTACTGGTATGGATGTATGGATTGTACCTCAAGCAATAACCCCAACATCTAACTCAGATTTTTTGAGATGTACAGAAGTAGCTGGTCGTCCTGGGTTATATGAAAGAGCCAATGTTGAGGATGGTGAATATAAACTATATATATATACTGCTGGTGGCAGTTCAACGCCAATTTCAGATGCTGTATTACAAGACCAAAATATATGGCATGGTGATGAAAGACTTAGCACTATTGCAGATAACTTTGACGCAACAGATTCATATAAGCTCAAGACAAGCGGGGTAAAAGATGGTGCTATAACGGAAACAAAACTTGGTTCAAGTTCTGTATCAAGGACTAAAATCGCAGACCAAATTGTTACAGTAACAGATATAGCAACCCCTACACCAGATTATATAGGACAAATAGGCCGTGATACTTCAGGTAATAACTATGTTGCTATTTCAAAGACAGGTACTAAGTGGGAAGCTATCGCTAGCGGTAGTGCTAGTATAGCTGATGGTTCTGTAACAACAGCTAAGTTAGCTAATAATGCAGTAACAGAGGATAAAATAGGTAATGGCGCAGTTAGTTTAACTAAATTTGGGAATAGTGTTATCCATTATGACACAATTGCCCCCACTGCTGCTGAAGATGAGTCAAAGGGTTACCTTGAAGGCTCAATTTGGATTGATTATACCGCAGATATAGCTTATATGTGTATTGACTCATCAGCT
>Ga0114931_10010960_pt1 | contig 10743 bp, 12 predicted proteins | sample 2SBtaG_FD_89579 | JGI IMG/M metagenome (GOLD analysis project Ga0114931, IMG submission 89579) | Deep subsurface microbial communities from Kolumbo volcano to uncover new lineages of life (NeLLi) - 2SBTROV14_V59a metaG | ecosystem: Environmental > Aquatic > Marine > Volcanic | place: Kolumbo...
CAAACGTCAGCCGTATGGCGCCGTCCAACGCCCCGGCAGATCGCGACCACCAGGAGCTGCGTACCGGTGGACGGGGCACCGGGTGCCAGGAGTCCTCCCGCCAGACTTCGCACACCGGACCCAACACCACCTCAACCGGACAGGGCGGATCCGGGAGCCGGGTCGCATCCCCCCGCGTCAGCACGAACCTCCCCCCTCGAGGAACGGCCACGGCACGATGCGCCACCAGCACATCACCGGCCACAAACGCAATCACGTCGCCCACGGTCCAGTCGTGTCCCGATGCAATCCGTACCCGCGCACCTTGCGGGAGCGTCGGATGCATGCTCGATCCCACCACCACCGATTCGACGCCGGTTCCAGTCTGGCCGAGCACCGCCGCCACTCCGGTCATCCACGCCGGCTTCGCCAACCGCTGGTCACGGGGTGGCCTCATGCTGCGATCCGCGATGGAGGGGTGAGATACGGACCGATGGTTTCCCGCACATGCGGGATCCGGAACGCCCACACCAGGCCGTCCAGATAGAAGTGGATCAGGGTCATCGCATTCCAGATGATGACGTACGCCATGCCAATGCCCAGGGCGACCAGCGCCTTCTCAGTCAGGAAGAACACGAGTCCGACCGTACACATTGCCGCGACCACCCGGCGCCAGTTGGCACTGATCGCGGCGAGAATCCGTTGGTGTTCAGACCCATCGGCCCCGGCATACTTGCGACGATTGAGCAGCCACACAATGGCCAGATACTGAATGAAATGGCCCATCAACATGGCGAACGTGGCCTGATCGGCGTCCGGTACCCACAGGTAGGGGTGAAACAGGAGCAGACTCGAAACCAGGAACCCGATCTCCGCGCCGGACACCGGCCGCGTGCGCCGGTACAACAGCCACCCGTACCGGAGCAGCGCTACTCCCGCGACCGGGACGGCCACCACCCGCACCATCCACGGCAGGGCGGGATGCACCGTCTCCAACAGGGTGAACAGGGGAGGAAACCGGTCGGGGTGCCAGAACGCCATGGCCGCGTTCGTTCCAAGAATCGCCAGGCCCGCCGAGCGTTTTTCCAGCACCGCGCCGAGATTGAGGCGCCGGTACAGCGCCAGGATACCGGAACTCTGCCGCGACACGTGATAGATGTTCCATACGAACATGGTCGACTGGACCGGACGATGGAATCCTATCACTCGCAAACCGGCAACGATCGCGAAGATCAGGACCGGTCCTGCGAAGTACGCCAAGCGCCGCGCTCGATAGTAGGGGAGGTTGTCGTCACCGAGGAAAAAACTGAACGATGACAGGTAGTGCGGAATGGCGACCAGAAACGTCGCGGCCACGATGAGCTGTGAGCCAAACGGCAGGCCCCGGCCCGCCCAGATGATCAGCAGTCCGGCCAGGGGCGACAGAATGAAAAACGTCAGGTCATAGGGGCGAGACTGGATCCACCCCCGCACCGGATCATCCGGCACCCAGTCGGTCCCGAATCTCGGCGCGACGGGCCTCCGCCTGCTCGACGGCTACGCGTACCTCACCCTCCTCAAACCCGGCCAGGCGGCGGGCTTCTTCCGCCACCGGGTACTTGGCCTGGTCCGTGCCGCCGTCGCTCATGACTTGGTGAAAGACAGCCGATCCGAACGTCAATGCCTGGGCAATCTGCATCACGGCGCGAGGCTCCCGCCGAACGGTCCGCTTGATCCACTCATTCGCAAACCGAACGTGAAGAATCTCGTCAGCTGACTGGGCGTCGTACATGTCGGCGAGATCGTCCTCGCCTCTCGCCCGGGCGTCCGCCACGGCGAACACGGCGGCATCAAGCCCGTCGGCCTCAAAGGTCCGGTTCTGCACGGCGAGTCGTCCCACCAGGGTGTCGATCGCCTTGAGGATCTTGAACTGAAAATTCATGACCGGATAGGCACCGACGGGAACGCCACGCACGTCCAGTGCCCGACGGTACGCCATCACGTGCCGGGCCTCGTCACTACACTGCCGCGCGAGGCCCAGGCGGATCTCCCACGGTTCGTCGGCGAAATCGACGAGGCTCCGCGCCGCATTCTCCATGACGTTGGCCTCCTCGTTCATCTGCCGGTGCAGAAACTCCGCCAGCTTCTGCGGATGATCTTCCGGCAGGTTGCGGCATTCCCGCCATCGGTCCACGACTGGCACGCCCGACTCCCGGGCCGGGCCGGGTTCGCGGAGACAGGGATCCAGGGCCCCGGCGTCGTTGGTCATGAAACCTCCCGCGGGAGGATGGATCGGAATCCGGCCTGGCGCAGCACCTCGCGCACTTCCTCTTCCGTGAAATCCGCCTCGAGGCGGGCGTCGACGTCCACGGCTGGCGGCCGGCGGCTCTCGGCAGTGAACGCCACCCCAACGGCATTGACCGATCCGACGGCGGGTTCCAAGGCTTGGTTCACCCGGGCCAGAAACCGGACGGCCATCGCGACATCGAGCAGCACGCGCGGGTTTTCTTCCGTGAGGCGGCGAATCCATCGGTTGGCGAAACGGACATGCGTGATCTCGTCCGAGAGAATGGCGTCGAGAACCTCGGCGGTGGTCTCGTCACCTGCCTCGCGCCACGTGGTGCGCAGACTGCCCAACAGGTCAATGAGTCCGGCTTCAAAGGTCCGGTTCTCGATGGCCAAGCGACCCGGGAGCGTGTTCACCATGTTGGTGACGCCCCATTCGTAGTTGGCCACGGGGAATTCGCCCCGGTGGCCGTTGAGTTCGTCGAGACGGCGCGCGAGCAGGAGCACGTGACGGGCCTCGTCGGCGGCCTGTCGCGCCACGCGCATCCGCAAGTCCCACGGCGCATCGGGAAAATCCACCAGGGCCTGGGCCGCAATCTCCATGGCCCCACATTCGTTGTTCATGTGCCGATGGATTCGCTCCCGCCTCGAGACGTCCGACATCCCTGGCCATTCGTGCATTTCGGCATCGGTGTGGACCACCGTGAAACAGGCCTCCCGAGCCGGATCGTCGCACAGGGCAACCCCGTGAACGGTCTTCGTGCGGAGGCCAACGCCCGTGGCCGTCACGAACCCGCACCCGCCGGCATCGGACGAAAGTCCACGATCTCCTCAATCGCGTTCAATGCCTCGATGATTCCTCCATCCAGCGGCCCGGCCAGGTCAGGCCGCTGGGTCAGTACCTCATCCCGCTCGCGAATCATGCGGGCGAGATCGGTCTGGGCCCGCTCGACAATCCGGACGGTCGGCTCATCCATGAGATGATCGACCGCTTCGAGATAGGCTCGATACCGCCGCTCCAGGTCCGGGACGATCCCGTCGTACATGCGCGTGAGCCGCGTCGGGGTGGGATCACTCGCGCGGACGGTCTCCAGGATCGTGGCATACGCTTCCGTCGGCGGACGGTTCGCGTGAAAGCCCAGCCGCAGCTCCGAGGTGCGCTGGCCCAGCGCATCGGCATGTTGGGCAAATTCCCACAGGTGACGTCCAAACAGCGTCTTCGCTTCATATTCCGGGGACGTCGGAACCCATCGGGCCAGGGTTTCCATGAGGTAGACCGACGTATGTCGCAGCGTGGCCACGGTGTCGGCCCGGGCACGTACGGACAATGGCATCACATTGTTCCAATCTGTTCAAGAAGGTCGACCGTTTGCTCGACGGGACCCACGGTCAGCGCGTAACACCTCACCCTGCTGGCCAACGCCAGCAGGCGCATGGCCCGGAGAGGGGTGGAGGCGTCCCACATGGTCGCTCCCAGCGGGGTCAGCCCCCGCAGGACCGCCGGCCCGGGATCAAGCTGTTCGATTTTGGCCCGTGAGTCGAATCCCCGCAAGGTCACCATCGCCCGAAGGGCAACCGGTCGACGTCTGAGGGTGCCCGGAAACATCCGTCCGACCGCGATCCGGGTTCGCATCTCGCCGTCCGGGAACCGCTCGCTGGACCAGCGACCGACCCGCACCCGTTCCGCGACCACCAGCGAACCAGGGCCGGCGCGCATCGACGCGGAACGCGGGACCGGCAGCAACTCCAGGGTCTTCGGTCTGACGGCGGCGATCTCGTCCCCAAGGAAACCGTGCCCCCGCGCCGCCCAGGCCAAGGCCATCGTGGTCTTCCCGGCCCCCTTGGGCCCGGCCAGGAGCAACCCGGCCTCACCCGCGGCGAGCGACGCCGCGTGCAGGAACACGGTTTCCTTCTGACGCTGTACGAGCCGACTGAAGACAAGGCTCCCGACCAGCGACTTCCACCGGCCGGGATCCACCGCCACGACCAGGTTTCCCGAAATCCACGCCTCCGGGCCTCCGTTGGTCGAGCCGATCGCGGTCCATGGTCCCGACCCGACCGGTGTCGCCGCCCAGTGGCGTTCGGGAAAGGCCCTCAGGGCAAGCGCCACGAGATCCGTATCCGGGTCACCATCCACCGTGGCCAGCACCGCTGGTGGACGGCCACGGTGCCGCACCGTCACGCAAAGCGGATCCACGCGCCGGCCCTCCGGTCCTCCGGGAACCACGCAGGCACCGAACAGTGCTTTGAAGCGGGACAGGAAGCCCTGGTGCGTCGATTGCAGACCAAGCCACCCATCCCCGATGCAATACCACGTGACGGGAAGCTCCGACCGAAGGGCCGCGGCGGTCAGGTCCCGGGCTATGCGCTCCGGATGCTGCTCCACTGGGTCACCCGATGCCCGCCGGCTGGTACCGGCCGGCCATCAGCCCGACGTTACATCGTCCACCAGGATATGCTGGCGCTCGTGACCTGGAACGCCTCGAGCACCTCGTCCTGGTTCATGGGGCGAATGGTCGGGGGCGAGTAGCGCGGGCGATCGTTCGCCCCATCGTGTTCGTGGTTTTCCGACATGGTCCTCACTCTGTGGTTGAAGCCATCGTGATAAACTCGAGGTCTCGAAACTGCTGCAGCGCCGATTCGACATCCTCCGCAACGCGCGAGGGATCCGCATCGGCAAATCCCTCCGCAACGGACGCGGCCAGCGCTTCCGCCGTCGTGGGCGTTCCCAGCCGTTCCCAGAGAAACGCGGCGGTGCCGTTCAGCACACAGAACTGTTGGGTCGTCGGATGGTACAGGATCGTCTCATCCTGCATCGGCGCAATCTCCACATCGGACACCCGCTGATACCGCTCACTCATCGGCCATCTCCTGTCATCCTTCGGACCGCGGCACACTGGCGCGGCCGGCAGTCAACGCGACGGATCCCGCCGCCGGGGTCGTCCCCCCGACGACCGATCGTCCCCACGTCCAGATCATCCGAAACGGCGAGACGAGCTGCGAGATGAGCGACTCGCGCATCGGCAATCCGTCTACCCCGAACCTGGACGGCCGCACCCCGCCCGTCGCCGTCCCGAACACGTGATCCCACACCGACAGCAGCTTGCCGTAGTTCCGATGATGATACCTCGCCTCCCTCCCGTGGTGAAAGGCGTGGAACCTCGGCGACACGACGATGGGATAGAGCCGACCGTACCCCCAATCCAGTTCCGCATGCTGGACCGCTTCAAACGCCTGCTGCATGACATAGAGGATCAGCCAGACCCGGGTGGGGATGCCGAGGACCAACACCGGAATCAACATGATCAGGTTGGCGATCAACATGCCCACGGGGTGATTGCGGAAGGTAGTGAGGAACGTCATCCGCTCCTGTGAGTGATGGACGGAATGAAATGACCACAAGACCGGATTTGCATGTTCCAGACGGTGCACCCAGTAGCCAAGAAAATCGAGGATGATCCAGTACAGTACGAAATCCACGGGCGCCGGAAGGAAGCGGAGCAGGTCGAGCTCAAACATGGCCAATCGAGGCTGGAGCGCGTTGGCCACTGCCGCGTATATGAAAACGTTATAAAACCCGCCTTGATAAAACAGCGTATAGACGCAGTCGTGTAGAAAGTTGCGCGACAGGTACCGCCCCCGATCGGCACCGCTGCGCCTTTCCAACATCCACAGCACCACAAAAAACACGCCCAGCAGGCCGATCGCCTTGACGGCGGAACGCACCAGTGCCGGAAGACCGGTGAGGGAGACAAGTTGTCCGACGACGGAGGGATCGGACAGTACCACCAGGACGCCACCCGGGTCAATGAATCCTTCTTGCATAATACGGGGAACGCAACGCTGTCAAGAATTCCTTGACGGTGCAGGCTCTCCGGCCTACGCTATCCCCTCTCTTTCCGGAGGCGTCGTGCAGGTTCGTGACGTCAGGGATGCCCTGAGGATCCATCCCGTTGCCCGCCGGCTGCCGCTGCGGTTCGACCCGGGCCAGCTCCTCGCCGACCTCCAATCCCTCGACGAAGGGTGGTGGGAGGGGCACCTCGGCCCTTTCCACGATGGCGGATGGGAGTCGATCGCCCTCTGGGCCCCGGGCGGCAGCCGGCGGGCACAGCGCAGTCGCGGCGCCCCCTTCGCCCGGACCGAAGCCCTCGACCGATGTCCATACCTCGAGACCGTGATTGATGCCGTCCCCGGACCCAAGAACCGCGTGAGGCTGCTGCGTCTGCAACCCGGCACCCGCATCCTCCGGCACACCGACCCTGTCCATCAGATCTCCCGTGACCTCCTCCGCCTGCACGTCCCGATCGTCACGGCGCCCGAGGTCCGGTTTCTCGTTCGCGACCGCCCGGTCGTCATGCGTCCCGGCGAACTCTGGCACCTCGAAGTGCGATTCCCCCACGAGGTACGTAATGATGCCGACGTGGCCCGCGTCCATCTCGTGATCGATGTCTTGCACACACCGGCCCTCGGGGCCCTCCTCGACCGGAGCGTCGTCCAGGGCCGTGGTTTCCTGTTCGGATACTATGCCACGTACGCGCTCCCGGATCGCCTGCGATCGGCGTGGGAATCCCGAATGCCGCATCGTCCCCGGACGCCCTGACCGCGCCCGATGCGCATTGCCGTGTTCGGGCTTCCAGGCCCCCTCACGCTGGCGGTCCTGGACGCAGCCCATCGGGCCGGACAAGTCGTGCTCGTGGTGCGGCCCCCTCCGAGTCGGCCGCCTCCCCTCCGCCACCTGGCCCGGACCCTGATCCGGAGCCTCGGTTTCCACCCCGATCTCCTCGACGCCGCCGCAGGCGCCCGGGACCTTCCCGTTCTCACGGCCGCCACGCGTGCGGATCCCGCCGTGATCGACGCGTTGAAACACCACCGGGTGGAGATGATCTGCATCGCCGGTTACCGGTGGATCCTGCCTCGGACGGTCTGGAGCTTTCCCCGCCTCGGCACGGTCAACTTCCACACCGCCCTGTTACCGGCCCACCGCGGGCCACTCCCGCTGTTCTGGATCTACCACGACAACGTCACGGAGACCGGCGTGAGCGCTCACTGGGTCACCGATCGTGTCGATGCGGGAGACATCCTGGCCCAGGAGCAATTGGCCGTCGGGCGCGGAGAACCGGTCGACCATCTGAACCGCCGACTGGGAACCTGCGCCGGACACCTTGCGACCACCTTGCTTGCCCGGATCGCCACGGGGACCACCACGAGCACCCCGCAGGATGAGAATATGGCCTCTGACGCCCCAATCGTCAGGCCGGGGCAACGATTCATCGATTTTGCCAACTGGCATGCCGAACGGGTCTGGCATTTCCTGGCCGGGCTCTATCCGCGCTGGATCGAACCCCTGACCACGGCCGATGGAAGACCCGCAGGCTACCGCGGGGTGTTGGGTTACGAACGGGGTACCGGGTCCAACGCGCCCGGAACCCTGACGCCCCATCGGAACCGGCTCGCCCTGCAGTGCCGCGACGGCATCGTGTGGCTGCGCCGACCCTCCCGTCTGGGGTCTCTCGGATGAACGACATTGCCGCCGCCATAACCTTTCTGGGATTCCTGACCACCGCCGTGATCCTGGGACGCAGTCCCAACCGACAGCGGGTGTCCCTGTTTCTGGTCTACGCCCTCGCGGTCACGTTCGGCGTGGGCCTCACCCAGCGGGACCTGTGGCCGTTCGTCAGCTGGCCGCTCATCGCCGGGACGGTAGCCCCGGTTGTGTCCCAATCCCGCTACCTCGCCGTTGATGCGGCGGGCCGGGAACACGACATCGATTACCGGGCCTGGTACCCGATCAGCTTCGACGAACTCCTGGCCTGGTCGGAAGAGGTGCTTCTCACCCTCGACGCCGACCAGCGTCAGCAGGCTCTGGGGATACTGCTCGGCCGAGTGGAAGCCGCCCGACGCCAAGCCATCCGAACGGGCCGGGTTGGCGCCTGGGACCGCTGGCTGGGACCGGCCACCGCCCCGTTCTTCCTGCTTCACCCGTCCCGATGGACGACGCCGGAATCGACTCCCAACACCCCGTTCGTCCGGCTGCGCTACTACCGCGAGACATGGAGCCCTGAACTCCTCGCCCGGGGTCGGACCCGCATCCGCCGCCGGCTGCTCGTTGAATACCCGGCGGGTGACCGATGATCATGCGGGCGTGGAACCGACTCTGGTTTACGCCAGAATCGCCGTACAACCTCGCCGGCGCCCGAATCGTGATCGCTCTTCACGCCCTCTGGATACTCCTCTCGCGCAACCTGTCCGGAACGTCGGCGCTGCCCCCGGTCTTCTGGTCTGCGGTGCCGACCACCAGTCAATGGCGTTACGCCATTGTCCCGGGCCATCCGGCCGTCGAAACCGCCCTGCAGGTGGTGGTGGTCCTTGGCCTCATCGCCGTGGCATTGGGCCTCTACGCGCGACCGGCCGCGCTGGTGGCGGCCCTCCTGCTGTATCATCTGGCTCCGTTGCAAACGATCATCTGGTCCCCGAGCCCCTACGAACGCGGATTCGAGGTCACGGTGCTCGCCCTGGTCGTCCTCAGTATCTCACGCTCGGACGATGTGTGGGCGGTCCGGCCAACGGCCCGCTCGCCGGTGACGGCGGCCTGGGAATACCGGTGGCCCCTGGTACTCGTCCAGTTGTTCGTTGCGCAGATTTATCTGTTCTCGGGATACGCCAAGCTGTATCGCGTGGGGTGGCACTGGATGTCATCCGGCACCCTGCGGCCCTGGCTGCTCGTGCTCGGCCAGCAGGACCAGATCGCGGTGTTCCATGCTCCGGGGCAGTGGCTGGCGAATCACCCAACGCTGACCACTCTGGTGGCCGTCGGCGCCGTGCTGTTCGATCTGGGTTTTGTGTTCGCCGTGTTCTGGCGACGCGCCCGATGGATTCTGGTGCCCGCCGCACTGCTCTTCCACACCGCGATCCTGTTCACGATGAACATCCTTTTCCTGAACGCGCCCCAGTTGCTCGTTTTTGTCGACTGGGGAGCTGTCCGCCGGTTCGGCCGAGCGGTCAGGTCAGCGAAACGCCCATGGCTTCTGCCCAGCTCACCATCCCGATAACCCGCCACGCGGTAAACGTCTGCCGCAGGGACAGTTGTCGGTCCCGGTCGAGGATACGAAGCCACCGGTTGATACGCTCCACCGGCACGCACCCGATCTCGCGTGACTGTTCCAGCCACCGGATGGCCTCCGGATTCCCGGCGAGCCAGGCTTGATTGGGGACAGAAAAACCCACTTTCTCCCTCCGGTCGAGGATGGCGTCTGGCACAATGCCGCGCATTGCTGCCCGGAACAGCGCCTTCCCGATGCCATCGGGTCCCACGATGTACTCGGATGGAAGACCGAGCATGCACTCCGCAAGTTCCGCGTGCACGAACGGCAGCCGGGCCTCTACCGAAACCCCCATGGCGTTGCGATCCCCGTATCGGAGAAGCGCAGGCAGGCTGCCCGCCCGCAGCCCGCTCCACAACACTTCACCAACCCGGCTCAACCCTTCAGGCCTCCAGGCCGCGGGGATCGAGTCCCTTCGGCTCCGGGACAACAGCCTCAGGGCTCTCAACAGCGTCCCCGTGGCGGTCGGCTCCCGCGGGTGTCGAGACTTCGCGATTCCCCGCATCAGGCGGGCGGCATCCGTCCATCGATGCCCACCCATGGCTTCGGCCAACGCGGTCACCCAGAGGCTGCGATAACCGCCCAGCATCTCGTCTCCTCCCTGCCCATCCATCACCACCCGGATGCCCAGATCCGCAGCGTGTCGAAAGACCTCGCGCTGGACCACGACAGCCATGGACCCGAACGGTTGGCCCTGGGCCCGGACCGTCCCGCCAAACTGCGCCAGCGCCCGTACGCGATCGACGTCGACATGATGGGCGATGGCCCCCGACGCCTGGTTGACCACATCGATCCAGGGGCGCTCGTTGATGACGCGGTCGCGCGGGATGTAGCTGAACGTGTGCAGTTCACGATCAGGCTGAAGATGATGAATGGCCATGACGACCGCCGAGGAGTCCACACCCCCCGACAGCGTCACCCCGATCGGTACGTCACTGCGAAGATGAAGCCGTACGGAATCCAGAAACCGCTCCCGGAGTTGAGCGGCCGCGCTCGCGAACGACCCGCGCCCACGATCGATCCGGGGGGTCCACCAGGACCGGACCGTCGGAGAACGCGGATCGCCGGCAGTGAATGCCATCCAGTGTCCCGCCGGCACGGTGCGAACCTCGGCCAGCACCGTGTGAGAACCGACGTCGGTGACCCCCCGATCCAGGTATGCTGCCACGCGTTCCTCGTTCGCCTGGCGCGAGATGCCCGTGGCCAGCAGCGCGCCCATCTCGGACGCAAAGACGAGTGTGCCGTCGCGATGTCCGTAGAACAGCGGTTTCATGCCGAAACGATCCCGGGCCAGGGTCACCTCGCCTCGATCCCGGTCGACGGCCGCGCAGGCAAACATGCCGACAAACCGCCGAAACGCCTCCCGGCCCCACTCGCTCAAGGCGGCGAGGACCACCTC
>Ga0114931_10010961_pt1 | contig 10742 bp, 10 predicted proteins | sample 2SBtaG_FD_89579 | JGI IMG/M metagenome (GOLD analysis project Ga0114931, IMG submission 89579) | Deep subsurface microbial communities from Kolumbo volcano to uncover new lineages of life (NeLLi) - 2SBTROV14_V59a metaG | ecosystem: Environmental > Aquatic > Marine > Volcanic | place: Kolumbo...
CCGGATGCGGTGCATCGCGTGGCTCCCGTTGTCTCATGCAGCGGGAGATTAGCGGCAAGCGTTCAATATCGGCTTAACGCAGTTGCGGGGGGCGCTTCACGTCTTTCACGCCTTTTTCGCCCGCGCCGGGCTGCGCGATTTCCCGCGTCAGCGCGGAGAAATCGAACAGCGCCGGATCGAGAAGGTGGGAAGGCCGCGCATTCATCAGCGCGCGGAACATCACCTGCCGGCGGCCGGGATGGCGGGCCTCCCATTCGTCGAGGATGCGCTTGACCTGCTGGCGCTGCAAGCCGTCCTGCGAGCCGCACAGATCGCAGGGGATGATCGGATATTTCATTGCCCGCGCGAAGCGGGCGCAATCGGCCTCGGCGACGAAGGCAAGCGGGCGATAGACAAAGAGATCGCCCTCTTCGTTGACGAGCTTGGGCGGCATCGTCGCCAGCCGCCCGCCGTGAAAGAGGTTCATGAAAAAGGTCTCGAGGATGTCGTCGCGGTGATGGCCGAGAACCACCGCCGAGCATCCCTCCTCACGCGCGATGCGGTAGAGGATGCCGCGCCGAAGGCGCGAGCAGAGCGCGCAATAGGTGCGCCCCTGGGGCACCTTGTCCATGACCACCGAATAGGTGTCCTGGTATTCGATCCGGTGCGGCACGCCCATCCGTTCGAGAAACTCCGGCAGCACCGTCGCGGGAAAGCCCGGCTGCCCCTGATCGAGGTTGCAGGCCAGAAGCTCGACCGGCAAAAGCCCGCGCCATTGCAGCTCGTGCAGGATCGCCAGCAAGGTGTAGCTGTCCTTGCCGCCCGACAGGCAGACCAGCCATTTTCCGCCCTCCTCGATCATGCCGAACTGTTCGATCGCCTCGCGCACCTGCCGCAGGATGCGCTTGCGCAGCTTGTTGAACTCGGTGCCTTTGGGGGCACCGGCCAGCAGCGGATGAATCTCGTCGGCGGGCATGAACATGGGCCGCGAAATAGCCGCTCGCGGCGCGACCCGCAAGACTGCCCGGGTCAGGCGCAGGGGGCGGGCGGCGCGCTTTCAGGACTGGTCGCTGTCCTCCGCAAGAGCGCGGATGATCGCGCGGGCGCTGTCGGAATTCCAGTCGGCGTCGCCTTGCAGGCGGGCGATTTCCTGCCCGGAGCGGTTGAGGACAAGCGTTGTCGGCAGGCCGAGAACCGCCGATTGCCGGGCCAGTTCCATCCCCGGGTCACGGTAACGCGGCAGGTTGGTGACGCCGATCTCGGCAAAGAACGCGTCGATGGCCGCGGGCGGGTTGCGCCCGGTGGCGATGGTGACAACCGCGAAATCCGGCCCGCCAAGCGCCTCTTGCAGCGCCGCCAGCGTCGGCATTTCCCTGCGGCAGGGCGCGCACCAGGCGGCCCAGAAATTCACCACCACGATCTTGCCCCGGTACTCGGCCAGAGAGGCGGTCCCGCCCTCGGCGGTGATGATCGGGGTTTGCGCGACATCGCGGGGCGCGTCGAGGAAAACCAGCTTTTGCATGTCGCCCGCGCGCAGCGCCTTGAGCGCGGCCGCATCGGCCAGCGCGCTGTTTGCACCAAGCACGAGGCCGGTATAAAGGACGAGCGCGGACAGGATTTTCATCGTTTCTCCCAAAAAGCAGGTGCATCATGAGTGACGACAGCGCGAACCGGATGTGGGGCGGTCGTTTTGCCGCCGGCCCGGATGCGATCATGGAGGCGATCAACGCCTCGATCGGCTTTGACAAGCGTCTGGCGGCGCAGGACATCGCCGGCTCGCGCGCCCATGCCGCGATGCTGGCGGCGACGGGCATCATCACTGATAGCGATGCCGAGGCGATGAGGGAAGGGCTGCTCACGGTGTTGTCAGAGATCGAAGAGGGCCGTTTTGCATATTCGACGGCGCTCGAGGACATTCACATGAATGTCGAGGCGCGGCTCAAGGAGCTGATCGGCGAGGCGGCGGGGCGGTTGCACACCGCGCGTTCGCGCAATGACCAGGTGGCGACCGATTTTCGCCTCTGGGTGCGCGATCAGCTCGACGCGGCGGAGGCGGCGCTCGTCACGCTCTTGCATGCGTGCCTCGCGCAGGCCGAATCCGGCGCGGATTGGGTGATGCCGGGATTTACCCATTTGCAAGTGGCGCAGCCGGTGACCTGGGGCCATCACATGATGGCCTATGTGGAAATGTTCGGCCGCGATCTGGGTCGGGTGCGCGATGCGCGCGCGCGGATGAACGAATGCCCCCTCGGCGCGGCGGCGCTCGCGGGGACGAGTTTTCCCATCGACCGCGAGATGACCGCGCGCAAGCTTGGCTTCGAGCGGCCCTGCGCCAATTCGCTCGACGCGGTGAGCGACCGCGATTTCGCGCTCGAATTCCTCGGCCTGGCCTCGATCTGTGCGATGCACCTGAGCCGGCTCGCCGAGGAGCTGGTGATCTGGTCGTCGGCGCAGTTCCGTTTCGTGGCGCTCAGCGACCGGTTTTCAACCGGCTCTTCGATCATGCCGCAGAAAAGGAACCCCGACGCGGCGGAACTGATCCGCGCCAAGATCGGGCGTATCTTCGGGGCCAATGTGGCGCTGATGTGCGTGATGAAGGGGTTGCCGCTCGCTTATTGCAAGGACATGCAGGAAGACAAGGAGCCGGTTTTCGACGCCGCCGACAACCTCTTGCTGGCGCTTGCGGCGATGGCGGGGATGGTGCGCGACATGACGCCCGACCGCGCCCGGCTCGAGGAGGCGGCCGGCAGTGGTTTTTCGACGGCGACCGACCTTGCCGACTGGCTGGTGCGGGTTCTGAACCTGCCGTTTCGCGAGGCGCATCACGTCACCGGGCGGCTGGTGGCGCTGGCCGAGGAGAAGGGCTGCGATCTGCGCGATCTGTCGCTGGCAGACATGCAGGCGGTGCATCCGGGCATCACCGGGGATGTTCGTGCGGTGCTCGGGGTGGATGAATCAGTGGCCTCGCGCAAAAGTTACGGGGGCACGGCGCCCGCGCGCGTGCGCGAACAGATAAAACGCTGGAAGGAGATCCTTGGATGAGACCTGTCTGGGTGATTGCCACGCTTGCCGCGCTTGCTGGTTGCGGCGTCGATGGCGAGCCGGTGGCGCCGGCGTTCAACGCCGGTGTCGGGCTGGGCACGCAGGGCGTAAGCGCCTCGGGCAGCGTTGGCATAAGGAAGGGGCCGTTCTCGATCGGCTGGGGCATGGGGCTTTGAGACAGGCCCGCCGCGGGCGGCGGGCAAGTTGCGCATTCGAGGCAAGATGAAAGGCCGTGACGCGCCTTGGCGCGGGCGGCAGGAGACGGGGTAGGGCGTGGATCATTTTCTTTATCGTGACGGTGTGCTTCATGCCGAGGATGTGCCGCTGAGCGATATCGCGGCGGAGCTGGGCACGCCCTTCTATTGTTATTCCACCGCCACCCTGACCCGCCATTTCCGGCTTTTCGACGAGGCGCTGGCCGGGCTCGATCATCTGATCTGTTATGCGATGAAGGCGGCGAGCAACCAGGCGATTCTCAAGCATCTGGCCGGGCTGGGCGCGGGGATGGACGTGGTCTCGGGCGGCGAATATGCCCGCGCGCGGGCAGCCGGTGTGCCGGGGGAGCGGATCGTCTTTTCCGGCGTCGGCAAGACGCGCGAAGAGATGCGCGCGGCGCTTGAGGGCGGTATCCGGCAATTCAATGTCGAGAGCGAGCCCGAGATGCGCGCGCTGAGCGAGGTGGCGCGGGGGCTTGGGGCTGTCGCGCCGATCACCATCCGCGTAACCCGGACGTGGACGCGCGCACCCACGCCAAGATCGCCACCGGCAAGGCGGAGAACAAGTTCGGCATTCCGATCGGGCGCGCGCGCGAGGTCTATGCCGAGGCGGCGCGGCTGCCGGGGCTCGAGGTGGTCGGCATCGACGTGCATATCGGCAGCCAGCTGACCGATCTGGAGCCGTTCCGGCAGGCGTTCGAGAAACTGGCCGATCTGACCGAAGTCCTGCGCGCCGATGGTCACGCCATTCGCCGGCTCGATCTCGGCGGGGGTCTCGGCATTCCTTATACGCAGAGCAATGTGGTGCCGCCGCTGCCTTTGGACTACGGCGCGCTCATCCGCGAGACGGTGGGGTATCTCGGCTGTGAGGTGGAGATCGAGCCGGGGCGGCTGGTGGTCGGCAATGCCGGTGTGCTGGTGGCGCGGGTGATCTATGTGAAATCGGGGGAAGGGCGCGATTTCCTGATTCTCGATGCGGCGATGAACGACCTCGTCCGCCCGGCGTTGTATGACGCCTATCACGACATCGTGCCGGTGCTCCAGCCCGCGCCGGGGGCGAAAGCCGCCCCCTTCGACATCGTCGGCCCGGTTTGTGAAAGCGGCGACACCTTTGCCCGGGGGCGGATGATGCCGTCGCTCGAGGCGGGGGATCTGGTGGCGTTTCGTGCCGCCGGGGCCTATGGCGCAGTGATGGCGAGCGAATACAACACGCGGCCGCTGACGCCCGAGGTTCTGGTGCATGAGCATCAATTCGCCGTCATTCGCCCGCGCCCGTCCTTTGACGAGATCATAAAACGCGATACCATCCCCATGTGGCTGTAACGCCGAAGGCACGATTGCCCGGCCCCTGACGCGGATGTGAGCATGGCGCACGCCCCCCTTGACGGCACCATTCCGGCGCGGCTGCGCCGGGCGCTTCTGCTGACCCGGGCGGGGATGGTCGCCGAGCGTCTGGTGCGCGCCTTCTGGCCGCTCTGGACGGTGCTCGCAAGTTGTGCGGCGGTGCTGCTTCTGGGGCTGCACGAGATGGTGCCGGTCGAAGCGCTGTGGGGCGGGGAGGCGCTTGCCGGGCTGGGCGCGCTGGTTTTCGCCCTGCGCGGCGTTATGGCGTTTCGCTGGCCCGAGCGGCGCGAGGCGTGGGCGCGGCTCGACAGCGTCCTTGCCGGGCAGCCGCTTGCGGCGCTTGCCGACGAACAGGCCGTGGGTGCCGATGATCCGTCCTCAAGGGCGCTGTGGCAGGCGCATCTTGCGCGCATGGAAGCGCGCGCCAAAGATGCGCGGGCGGTCGCGCCCGACCTGAAACTGGCGGCGCGCGATCCTTATGGCCTGCGCTATATTGCGCTCACGGCGCTGGTCGTGGCGCTGATCTTCGGGTCGCTCGCGCGGGTGGGCTCGGTGATGCGGATGGGGCCGGGGGGCGGTGCGCAACTGGCCACCGGACCCGCCTGGGAAGGCTGGATAGAGCCGCCCGCCCATACCGGCCTGCCGAGCCTTTATCTGGCCGATCAGCCGGCCGAGATCGGGGTGCCGCAAGGCAGCCGGATAAGCCTGCGCCTCTATGGTGCGCCCGGCGCCTTGCAGGTGCGCGAAACCGTCTCGGGGCAAGGCGGATCGGCGGCGGATGCGCGCGCGCCGGAACAGGGCTTTGACGTGGTCAGGAACGGCCGGCTGGAGATCGCCGGGGCCGCGAATGCCGGCTGGAGCATCCGGGTGATCGATGATCGCCCCCCGGAGGTTGCGCTGATCCCGGACGGCGCGCGCACCAGTTTCGACGGCCAGATGCGCCAGCCGTTCAAGGCAAGCGACGATTACGGGGTGGTGCGTGGCAGGGCGATTTTCCGCCTCGATCCCGACCGGGTGGAGCGCCGTTACGGGCTTGCCGCAGAACCCGATCCGCGCGCGCCGATCGTGCTCGATCTGCCGATGCCGATCACCGGCGACCGGGCGGATTTTACCGAAACGCTGGTCGAGAATCTCTCGCGTCACCCGTGGGCGCATCTGCCGGTGACGCTGGAGCTGAAGGTCGAGGATGCCGTCGGGCAGGAGGGGCGCTCTGCCCCGGTTGCCATGAGCCTGCCCGCGCGGCGGTTTTTCGATCCGCTGGCGGCGGCGGTGATCGAACAGCGCCGCGATCTGCTCTGGGCGCGGGCCAACGCCCGGCGGGTGGTGGAGGTCTTGCGCGCAATATCCTATCGGCCGGAGCCCGGGCTTTTCCGCTCGGCAGGCGCCTATCTGCGGTTTCGGGCGATCCTGCGCGATCTCGACCGGCTGACCAGAGCCGGCCCTTTGGGTGATGAAGAGAGGGCCGGGATCGCCCAGGCGATGTGGGATCTTGCAGTTGCGGTCGAAGACGGTGATCTCGGCAATGCGCTGGCGCGGATGCGGGCGGCGCGCGAGCGGTTGAGCGAGGCGATGCGCAACGGCGCCAGCAGCGACGAGATTGCCCGCCTGATGGAGGAATTGCGCAGCGCCACCGAGGATTATCTGCGCCAGAAGGCGCAAGAGGAGCGCCGCAACGCCAAAAACCGGGGCGAGGATGCGCAAGGATCGAAAAACGCGCAGACGCTGACCCGCGAGGATCTGCAGGCGATGATGGATCGCATCCAGAAACTGATGGAGCAGGGCCGCTATGCCGAGGCCGAGCAGGCGCTGCGCGAGTTCCAGCAGATGATGGAAAATCTTCGCGTCACCCGGAGCCAGCAGGGCAAGGGTCCGGGCGAGCAGGCGATGGACCGGCTGGGCGACACGTTGCGCGGTCAGCAGGGCCTGTCGGACGAGGCGTTTCGCAACCTTCAGGAACAGTTCAACCCCAATGCCGGGGCTGGCCGCGCGCCTGACAATCAGGGCCGCGAGGGCGCGCAGGGGCGTGGCCAGGCGCATCAGCCCGGCGAGGGCCGCGGTCTCGGCGCGCAGCAGGGCCGGGGACGGGGCGAGGACGGGCAGGTCGGCAAGGGGCAGGGCTCGCTCGCCGACCGGCAGCGCGCGCTGCGGCGCGAACTGGAGCGCCAGCGCGGCAGCCTTCCCGGCGGCGGCAGCGAGGCCGGAGAGGCGGCGCGCGAGGCGCTCAGGAAGGCGGAGCGCGCCATGCGTGGCGTCGAGGAGGCCTTGCGCGAGGATGATCTGGCCGCGGCGCTCGACCATCAGGCCGATGCGATGGAGGCGTTGCGCGAGGGGATGCGCAATCTCGGCGAGGCACTGGCCCGAAATGACGGGGCAACAGGCAGCCAGGGCGAAGCGCGCGGCGCGTATGGCCAGCGCCAGAGCGATCCGCTGGGGCGGCGGCCGGGGCTGGGCGGACAATTGGGCACCCGCGACAGCCTTCTTCAGGGCGAGGAGGCCAATCGCCGCGCGGGCGAGTTGCTCGACGAATTGCGCCGCCGGTCGGGCGAGAGCGACCGGCCCCAAATCGAGCGCGATTATCTCCGGCGATTGCTCGAACGTTTCTGAGGCGCCGATGCCGCGCCTTGAGCGGTCTTGAGCCGCAGGCGACGCGATTTCGCCGGGCTTCGCCGGGCATTGCGCGGGGCGTGGGCGCGATGCCGCAAGCGGGCATCAGGCCGGGCCGCGCGCGACCGCGACGGGGTGACCGTGATCGGGTGCGAGGCGTACTATCGCGCGGTGAGCGCCTTGATGGTTTCCACCAGTGCGCCGACCTTTTCATCGAGCATGATCCGAGCCGCGTTGACCGCCTCGACATAGGCGGTCAGCGGCGCCGACAGGGACGGTGCGGCGGCGATGATCCGCGGGGCGTAGACATAGATGGCGGTGGCAAGGATCGCCAGCAGGATGGCCAGCCGCATCCCCCGCCTGAATCCGCCCGCGCCGCCCGGTTCCGTCACCGCGGTGGCGCTGCCGTCACGGGCGGAGGCGTCTTCTGTGGTGCTCTCGCGACCGGTCTGAAGCGCCGGGCCGATATCGTCGATCTCGGGCAGGAAGTTGCGCCGCGACGGCGCCATCATCTCCGCGCCCGCATTCCTTTCGGCCTCTTCCCGGGAGGGTGCGGTGCCGCGCAGACGGGCCATGCGCTCCCGCGTCTCGCGCGCCCTTGTCGAATCCTCCCCCGCAGAGAGGCCAAGATCGGGCTGCGTTTCGAGGCCGCCACTGGCGCGCACCTGTCTTTCGCGCTCGGCCTCTTCACGAAGGACGCTGGCCACGTCCGGATCAAGGCCGCTCCGCCGCTCCGCTTTGCTCTCGGGGCCGTCATCGGTCCGGGTTTCGGTCTCCTCTTGGGATTCGCTCCACTCCGGCTGCCCGCGTTCCTGCGCGTCGGGCTCCTGCGGAGTTTCATGCATGTTGGGGGCCGTTGCGTGGGGCTGAAACCAGGTTTCACCGCAATTCGAGCATTGAACGTCGCGCCCGCCTTCCGGGATCACCTCATCAGGCACCTCGTATTGAGCCCCACAATTTGGGCAGACGATTCTCATCATGTCACCCGTTCGCTGGATGCCCCTTTCTGCGGCAGCTTGCCGCTGGCAACGACTCCTGAGCCTAGCTGTAATGGCAACAGCATGAAAAGGCAAAGCGAAACGGGACGCTTCCCGTTGCACTGCGCGGGGCGCTCAGGCATGAAAGGGCGGATGGCAGAGAGGTCGGCCGTGATCGAACTTGAGAACGTGGCATATGATTACGGCGGGGGCGCGCTGCTCAGCGACGTTACGCTGGAGCTGGGGGCGGGGTCGTTTCATTTTCTCACCGGCCCTTCCGGGGCTGGCAAGACGACGCTGTTGAAACTGTGCTACGGGGCGCTGGTGCCGACCTCCGGTCAGGTACGGCTTTTCGGCGCCGATCTCGGCGGGATGGATCGCGACGATATCGCGCTGGCGCGGCGCCGGATCGGGGTCGTGCATCAGGATTGCCAGTTCCTCGATCACCTTTGCGTCGCCGACAATATCGCACTGCCGCTGATGGTGGCCGGGCGCGACCTTCTGGCCGAGGGCGCCAACCTGAAGGAACTGACCAACTGGGTCGGTCTGAACGCGCGCTCCGGGGCCTTTCCGCCGGAGCTTTCGGGCGGCGAGCGTCAGCGCGCGGCGCTGGCGCGTGCGGTGATCATGTCGCCCGACGTGGTGCTGGCCGACGAGCCTACCGGCAATATTGACTGGGATATGTCGCAGCGCATCCTGAGCCTGCTGGTGGAACTCAACCGGATGGGCAAGACGATCATGGTCGCCACCCATGACCTGGCGCTTATCCGTGCGGCCAAGGCGCTCGTTCAGGCGCGCGTCTTGCGGATTTCGAACCACGGCATCCAACTGGCGGGGAGCGATCTGTGATGGCCCGCTCCGGTGCCGTGATCGGTTTTTTCCTTGGCGAGCCCCAGGCCGCGCGGGTGGTGCCGCCGACCGGCTTCACCGCCTCGCTGACGCTGCTGAGCGCCGCCGCGATGGCCTTTCTGGCGATCTTTGCGCTGGCGCTGGCGCTGGCCGCCGGGCGGCTGGCCGATCGTTGGGGCGCGGAGCTGGCACGCAGTTCGACCATCCGGATATCGGCCCCCGAGGGGCAGATGGCGGCGCAGACAGAGGCGGTGCTCAAGGTTCTCAAGACGACCCCGGGCGTTGCCTCGGCGCGGGTGCTCGGCAAAGATGAGCAACAGGCCCTGCTCGAGCCGTGGTTCGGCCCCGATCTGCCGCTGGAGACATTGCCGATCCCGCGGCTGATCGCCATTACCGAGACCGCGCAGGGCTATGATCCGCAAGGGTTGCGCCTGCGGCTGGCGGCCGAGGCGCCGGGGGCAGTGCTTGATGATCATACCCGCTGGCGGCGGCCGCTGGTGCGCGCGGCCGGAAGGTTGCGGATGCTGGGCTGGGTGTCGATCCTGCTCATTGCGCTGACGATGGCGGCGATGGTCTCGCTGGCGGCCAACGCCGCGCTGGCGGCGAATGCGCAGGTCATCCGGGTGCTGCGCCTGGTGGGGGCGCGGGATGCCTTCATCATCCGGGCCTTCGTGCGACGCTTTACCCTGCGCGCCCTGACCGGGGCCGCCGGCGGGGTGTTTCTGGGGGGGCTGGCGGTGGCGTTTCTGCCCGCGGCGCAGCCCGAGGGCGGCTTTCTGACCGGGCTCGGCTTTCAGGGCTGGGACTGGCTATGGCCACTGGCGGTGCCGTTCTTCGCGGCGCTGGTCGCCTTTGCCGCAACCCGCAGGGCGGCGCGCAAGACGCTTGAGGGCATGTCATGAACGCATCGCTGCAATGGCTGCGCTCGCTGATCTTCGTGATCCAGATCTATGCGATGATGGGGGTCATGGGGCTGATCTTCTTCCCATGGGCGCTTGTCAGCCGGCGGGGCGCGCTTTTCGCCTGCCATGTCTGGTGCGGCTGGGTGCGCTGGAGCGCCCGCTGGATGGTCGGGCTGAGGACGGAGATCCGCGGCATCCCCCCCGCGGGCGAGGTGATGGTTGCCGCCAAGCATCAATCCTTCCTCGACATCATCCTGATCTTCGGCGCCGTGCCGGCGGGCAAGTTCATCATGAAGCGCGAGCTGATGTGGGCGCCGGTGATCGGGCAATACGCGCTCAGGATCGGCTGCGTGCCGGTCGATCGCGGCAAGCGCAGCCAGGCGATCAAGCAGATGGTGCGCGACGTGGCCAGGGGGCGGCAGGCGCCGGGGCAGTTGATCATCTATCCGCAAGGCACGCGGATCGCGCCCGGAGTGAAGGCCCCCTACAAGATCGGCACCGGGGTGCTCTATGAGGAGCTGGGACAGGACTGCGTGCCGGCGGCGACCAATGTCGGCCTCTTCTGGCCGCGCAGGGGCATCGCGCGCAAGCCCGGTCTTGCGGTGGTGGAGTTTCTGCCGCCGATCGCGGCGGGGCTCGAGCGGGCGGCGTTCATGGCGCGGCTCGAGGATGAGGTCGAGAGCGCCTCGGAAAGGCTGATGCGCGAGGCGGGGTTCGACCCCGAGGGCGCCGCGTAGCCGCTCATCGGGCCTTTCGGCCCGCCTCGCGCGAGGCAAGCCGCGAGGCTTGACGAGCGGCCCCGCGTTCAGGAATGAATCGCGCCGTCGCCG
>Ga0114931_10010962_pt1 | contig 10741 bp, 7 predicted proteins | sample 2SBtaG_FD_89579 | JGI IMG/M metagenome (GOLD analysis project Ga0114931, IMG submission 89579) | Deep subsurface microbial communities from Kolumbo volcano to uncover new lineages of life (NeLLi) - 2SBTROV14_V59a metaG | ecosystem: Environmental > Aquatic > Marine > Volcanic | place: Kolumbo...
GTGCGCGCACAGCCGCTGAAGGGCCCCAACGCTCAAACGCTTCCTGGGCTCCCCCCGCTCTTCAGCAATGCGGTTCAGAAAATGATCGCAGAGCAGCGGGATGTCCGAACGCCGTTCGCGGAGGGGAGGAAGCTCGAGCTCCACGACCGCCAATCGATAATACAGGTCTTCTCGAAGCTTTCCCTCCGCGATGAGCTCCGCCATCGACCGCTTGGACGCGGTGACCAGACGCACATCGATGGGCTCGTCCCGGGTGCCGCCGACGGGCCGAACTCGCCGCTCCTGCAATACGCGAAGCAAGTCGAGCTGCATCCGCGCCGACATGTCTGCGATTTCGTCCATGAACAGCGTACCGCCTTCAGCCTGCTGGAACACACCGTCGCGCCCGTGCATCGCGCCGGTGAACGCTCCCGCCACATGACCGAATAGCTCGCTTTCGAGCAGCCCTTCGGGAATCGCGCCGCAGTGGAGCGAAATGTAGGGCGCGTCGGCACGGGCGCTGCCCCGATGGATAGCGCGCGCGACCAGCTCCTTTCCGGTTCCGCTCTCTCCGATGATCACGACCGGCACTTCGTTGGCGACGAGACGATCGAGCACTTCGTACACCCGGCGCATACCCTTGCTCGCGCCGACGAGCCCCCATCGCTCACCTCCCGAAGTCGACACTTGAAGTCTGGCGATTTCTCGCTGGGTGCGTTTGAGCGCCTCGGTCTGTCCCTGCAGCCGCTGTTCAAGCTGCTCTTTGGCTTCGCGAAGCGCCATGTTGGCGCGCTCCAGGCTTCGCTGTTGTGCCTGGATTCGCTCGAAGAGGTCTGAGGTTTCAATGGCGATGGCTGCTTGATCGGCGTAGGCGCCCAGCAAAGACAGATCGGTCCCTGAAAAGCGGCCGCTGGCGCTTCGGTGCTCGAGGTAGAGAACGCCCCAGACTCGGCCCCGTGATTCGATGGGCAGACAGGCGACGGACTTGAGCATCAACTGATGGACGGACATGTAGTCCTGTACACGGACGTCGTGCGCGGCATCGACGGTGACAATAGGGTCGCCGTCGATCAGGACCGTTTCCGCGATCGTTCGGCTGAAAGCAGCAGTCTGCTCACCCATCTGGTTCTGGGCGCCACGAATCGTCTTTGCTTCGAGCGCTCCTTTTTCGTCGACCAGCAACACAAACCCTCGTTCCGCGCCACTCAGGGATACGGCGCCGTCTGTGATAACCGTAAGGAGCTTCGAAAGATGCCGTTCGCTCGCAAGCCGCCTCAGGTTGGCAAGCAAGGGCGCCAGGCGGTTCGTCGCAGGCACGCCCGCCGAGGTCTTGCCGGGCTGAGACGCCTTGCGAGTGCTCTGCCGCTTTTCGTCAGACCAGAAGCCCGCGCGAAGCGGTGGCGGCAGCGAGGTCGCCATGTCGTCCCAGAGCTCGACCGCGTGCACCGCCGCCTTGCGCATCGCCTCGGCATCGCCGCGTGCGTAGTGGAGCCTGCTTAGATCGGCCCAGCTTTCGGCCGCGATGCGGGCGGCGCCCTGCTTCTGCGCTTGCGCGGCAATACGGGTTAGCGCCATCAGTGAATCCTCCGGGGACATCTGCGCCCGCAGCGCTGTGACACCCAACGCTTCGACCGCACTCTTCGGCGCCACCCGGTCGAGAAGTCCTGCTGCGTCTTCCGGGCGATGCAGCTCGATGCTCGCCCGGGCGGCGAGCAGCAACGCCCTAGACACCCCCGGCCCTGCCGCCACCGCTTGCGAGGCATAACCGTGTGCCGAGTCCCAGTCGCCACGCGATGCCGCAATGCGCGCCCGAACCATCGCCGTTGCCGCCAGCTCTCGAGTCAGAGGCTGGATCAATGCGAGGGCCGCGTCCTCGTTGCCGCAGTACGCCTGCAGCTCCGCCCGGATGAGCTGGCGAGGGCCTGCCAGCTTGGGCCATTGCTCCACTTCCCAAAGGAACCGAAACGGCTCGCCAAGCTCTCCGCGCTCCACTTGGCACCAGATCCAATCGGCTTCGAGCGCGAGCCGCTCGAAACCGCGCTTGCTCTGCAGCCCCTCGAACAGGGAGCTTGCCAAGTCATCGAGGCTCACTAAGGCACGATCTGGCACACCCGCAGTCTAGCGGATCGTTAGTCGCCCAGTAGGTCGATGATCAGAACGCCCCGTTTCGACTCCTCATCGCGATCGCGCGGCTTTGTATCTTCCGGAAACGGCACCTCGACTTGCACGGTCGGACGCTTGGCTTGCTCTTCTTCCTCGCGTTGACGGATTTGATCGATGATGAAACCGGGAAGCATTCTTTCCTCTATCTTTAACCTAGGTCAATCTAGGGTTGGCACCAATATAATAACGCTTTACCACCTGACAATCCTCGTGACGCGAGGGGATCTGCCGTGGCCTGTCGATGCCAAAAACCCCATGATGTTGAACGGTTGAACCGATGAGCGGTACTCTCGGGGATCCGCCCGATGCACGGGATCTCCTTAGGAAATACGACCTGCTACCCAAGCGATCCTTTTCTCAAAACTTCCTGATCCAGCCGGGTGCCATCGCCCAGATCGCCAACGCTGCCGCAGCGCTGGGCCATCAGCTCGTCGAGCTCGGCCCGGGCCTGGGCGCACTGACGCACGCTCTGCTGGTGCGGGATTGCGCCGTCCTGGCGATCGAGCTCGATCGGGACATGGTGCGCGTGTTGCGAGAGGAGCTGGCAGACCAGAAGCGCTTGGAGGTTCGCCACGGAGATGCCGCGAAGTTTGATTTCGGCGCATATTCTCGGGATTGTAGATCGAAGCTAGTCGTCACGGGAAATCTTCCCTATCAAGCCACGGGAGCGATCCTCAGGCAGGTGATCGCGTGCCGTCCGGTTCTGGACGGCGCTGTCTTGATGGTGCAGCGGGAGGTGCGAGACCGCCTGGTCGCGAAGCCGGCGACCAAGGAGTACGGGGCGCTGACGGTCTTCACGCGCGCGGGCTTTGAGGTGGAAACGATTTGCCGGTTGCGGCCTGGCTCGTTTTATCCGGCGCCACGAGTCGACAGCGCGGTCGTGCGTCTCCTGCCAGGCAAGGCTCCCCTGGCAAAAGAAACCGAGTCCTTCCAGGCGGTGGTACGGGCAGCGTTTCAGACCCGCCGCAAGACGCTTCGCAATGCGCTGCGCGCGCTGGGCGATGCAGACCGGGCCAGCCAGGCGTTGAGCGAGGCCCATATCGACCCTGGGAGACGCGGTGAAACCCTCTCGATCGAGGAGTTCGCGGAACTGGCAGCGTGCTGGGCGATGGGAGGCTGAAGGGCGCCTACGTGGCCAGGCGGCGGCCAGCCATGTATCGTGCCCCCCCATGTTGAGAATCGCATTGCCATGCGCGGCCCTGGCCCTCGTGATCCTCGCGGCCAGCTGCGTACCCAAAAAGGTCGAAAGCCCACTCGAAAAAGCACCCCCGGACGCCATCGCGAGGGCCAGGGACCTCGCTTCGAGCGGGGACGTCCGTGGTGCACAGAATGCGTACGAGACGTTCATCATCGACCATCCGGGTACGGCAGAAGCGGATCTGGCCCGTCTGGAGCTCGGAATCCTGGGATCCGACATCGGCCAATGCCAGAGCGCCATTGCGCAGTTCGAACAAGCCAGGGACAGCACAGATCGAGCGATCGCCCTGCGCGCCTCGCTTCACTTAGGCGCTTGTCAACTGCAGTTGGGAGACCCTGAACGGGCTCTGCAAACGCTTGCAGGTCTCGCCGGGGAGCGCTTCTCGGCCGGGGAGCAGATGCTGCTGTGGAACACTAGCGTGAGCGCCAGCGAACAGACGACCGCGGCGGCCCCGGCGCTGCGAGCTCTGGACGCCCTCTTCGAGCATGGGGGCGCCCCACCCGACCCACAGCGCGCGGCCGCCGCGGCCGACCTACTGGCTCAGAAGCTGACGATTGAAGAAGCCATGGTGCTGTTCGACGAGCTACGCCCCGGCGCCTTGCCTCAGGTGGCCGTGTCCAAGCGCCTGCTCCGACACGCGCTGCAGACGCAAGACGCCAACCTGGTGGCGCGCGCTGCGGATGCGTTGCGCGCGAGCGCTTCCGTTGAAGACCCCGAGGTGACGGTCTTGATTGCGCGCGCCGATGAGTTCCTTCATGGCAACCCCTATGTCGTCGGGGCCCTGCTTCCGTTGAGCGGGCGCGGACGTGAAGTCGGCCGAGAGCTCTTGCAAGGGATGCAGGTCGCGGCGCTCGATGAAGGGGGTCCGGAGCTGGCCGTCGAGGACACCGCTGGAAACCCCGCCACGGCTGCTGCAGCCGCCGAGTCGCTCATCGGCAACCAGCGCGTCGTCGCGGTATTCGGACCCGTCGAGAGCCGCACAACCGAAGCGGCCGCTGAGGCGACCGAGCGTGCAGGCGTGCCGCTGTTGAGCTTCTCCGCGTCCGAAGCGGTGACGAGCACGGGCGAGCGGGTCTTTCGCTTCCTTTACAGCCCCCGAGAGGAGCTCACGGCATTGGTCACGCGGGCGCGGGCGCAAGGCTTGTCGAGGTTCGTGATCCTATATCCAGACCATGGCTACGGGCGTATGATGGAGCGCCTGTTCGACCAGGAGGTGGCTACGGCCGGCGGGGTCTATTGCGACGGCGTCGCATACCCTGCAGGGACCAAGTCCTTTGCCGATTACGTGCGCACCGTCCTCGAAACGACCTGCGACGTCGTCCTGTTCGCCGATGCCGCCGATCAAGTCGAGCTGATCGCGCCCACCTTTGCGGCAGAAGGTGCCTGGAGCGTCAGCGCGGGCGATGCCCTGCCCGAACACGCGGAGCGCCAGGTGCACTTTCTTCTGCCGAGCCCGAGTTGGTCACCCACGCTACTTCGCCGCACGAAGCGTTATCTGCAAGGCGCGCTGGTCGCGCTACCGTTCTATGATGCCTCCGAATCCGCGCTCAATGAGCACTTCCGCACCGCCTATGAAACCCGATACGGAAAGCCTCCCCAGATGTTTGCCGCGTATGGATACGATGCCTATCGCATGGTGTCGGCGACCCTGCGTCAGGGAAATACGAGCCGTCAGGCGCTTGCCGACGCGTTGAAGAGCGGCTTCGGGGTGCCGACGGTGACCTCCATGGATTCGTTTTCAGCGGAGCGCACCCCCGCGCATCCGCCTGGAGTCTACGAGGTTCGACAGGGGCTGCTCCAGTCGGTCGAGTGACGTTAAGCTCAGTGTGCGGGTTCGGGCAACGCAGGCATGGCGAGCAGCCGCTCGACGCCCTGCTTGTCGTAGTGAACCAGACCCTTTGCCTGGAGGCCCTGGACGATTTTGATGACCTTCTGCAAGCGCTTGGCCTGGCTCAGCCGCTTCCGGATTTCGCCCTCGGCGGAGGCGAAAGTCGTCCGCTCGGCTGGGATGATTTGAGTCAGCACAATCGCGTGCCAACCATACGAAGTCTTCACCACTTTTTTTAGAGGCCCTATGGCTTTCGCCGCAAACAGCGCGTTCTTGTACGGCTTTTCGATATTTGCGTTTTTGGTGATAGGGGGCAGCTCCTCCGCCTTCACCTCCGGCCCCGTCCCCGCCGGACCGGTGTTCGCGTATCGCTGGTAGACGGTCCGGGGGTCGTCGGCTTGGCGTAGCTCCCGCAGAATCGACTCGGCAAGTGTTCGGCCCGCGTCGCCCGTATCTTTGACGAGAATGTGCCATGAGCCACGACGCTCTAGGACCTGCAACTGCTTGGCATGCTGGGCGTAGTATTCGCGGGCTTCTCGCTCGGAAATCGACTCAGGCGTGTTTTCCTTCTCGAGGTCGTGAAGCATCGCACGCACCATGAGCCTTTCGATGCTGCGCTCGGTTGCTCGCTCTTCCGTCAATCCCAAACGCTCGGCTTCTTGAAGCAGGAGATCTTCATCGATGAGCTCCTGGAGCGCGGCTGCCGGGCCGACCCCGTCCGCTGCCATGCGGGCCTCGACGTCGGCTGCCCCGATCGAACGGCCACCCACGCGGGCAACGACGTCGGCCACTGCCCGAACGTCTCGCGCCTCTGGCCGGCGCTCTTCGGCGTGACGATGGCACCCGGCTACGGACCCAGCACCGAGCATCACCAGGGCGATGATGAGGCGTACCACGGCTCAGACGCCACTGGGCTCAGCTGGCATCACCTGCCCGGCTGCGAAGGCGCGCCTGAATCGGCAGCGCCTCGCCGCGGAACCGCGCCCAGACGGACTGACCCTCTTCGCGGGCCCGAAGCTCGTCGATCTTGGCGACCGCGGCAGGGCTCCCTTTGACCGCGATTCGATCGAGCGCCATGAGCGCGGCGAGGCGGACGCCGAGGTCCTCGTTCCCGAGCTGGCTGATCAGCGCATCGATTGCTTTGTCATTGCCGCGGCCGTAGCGTCCTAGCATGTAGGCGCCCTTGCGCGCCGTGTTCGCGTCCATGCTGCGGGCCTTGGAAATCCAGCAGTCGACGCTAGTGTCGCACTCCTTGGCCAGGTCGAGCTGGGGTTTGTGCTCTTCGAACTTCTCCCGGTAACCTCCGGCCTCGGAACGCTTCTCTTTGGAGATGGCTTGCAAGAGCTTGGCCGCCTCCTCCTTATTTGCGAGGAGCGCGTAGTTCTGAACGGCGACCAGGCGGACCTCCGGATTGGCCTTCTTGTCGACCACCTGCTCATAGATGAAGGGCATCATCTGCGCGTCGTATAGGTGCGCGATCGCTGCGATCAACTGTCCACGCAGCGTAACGCCTTCCAAGCCTTTCGGTAAGTCGGCATAAACCTTTTGCAACGTCGAGCGCACGCGGTCTTGCTGTCCGGGGGGAACGTCGATCCGCACCAAAGCAATGGCCGCGTTCAGCTTGCGCGCCGTGTCCGAGGAGCCAGCCTCCTTGAGGAGTGGTCCTAACGCTTCGGAGAACCCAAGCGCGCCGAGCGCAAAGCTGGCTTCGCCACCGGTCACCTGACGGACGGTCATGCGGGTGGCCAGATCCGGCCGGCGCGCTTTGATGGCGTGGATGTACTGCTTTGCGACGGCATTGGCAGTCGCATCCTTGCCGGCAAGAACTCCGAGCAAGGGCTGGAGGGAGGGGCGACCGATGAGGATCAGCGCCTGAGCGGCCACATCGTTCATGCGCAGCTCCGGGTGATTGGGCGCGAAGAGGAACAGGCACCTGATGAGGGCCGGAATTGCTACCGGGTCCCTCAACTCGCCGAGTTGCTGCGCCGCCAAACGATTGATGATGAAGTTCTGCTTCTCGTCTTGTTTGGTAGCAACGCTCGCGAGCACCTTGGTCGCGCCCTTGTCCTTTAGGGAGCCGAGTGCGCGAATCATCGACACGCGCATCTTGTTGTCTTCCGGACGCGAGCCTGTGATGCGCCCCAACGCATGCGCAAGCGCCTGGATGACCTTGGAACGCTCTGCTGCGGGAACCTCCATCGTTTGAATGGTCTCGGCGGCGCGAACGGCGTGGTCCTCCGACACCTCCGTGCGCCAGTTCAACGCCTCGATCAAGGCCGGCAGGCTGCGAGGGTCTTGCATCTCATATAGAAGATCCAGAATCGCGAGCCCGTTGATGCGGTCTTCTGGATAGTCGAGGTAGGCCCTGGTGAGCGGGTCGACGATGACGTCGGCGACCGATTGCACCGCCGCGCTGTTTCGATCACCGCCGTTTGCCGCCAGTGTTTTGGTGTAGATCTCTTTGAGATTGAAGATGGCGTTCTCTCGCCGAACCGGATTGGAAAGCTCAGCGACTTGTCCCTCCGGATCGTCCTCCGCCGCGTGACAACCCAAACCAAGCGCTGCAATGAGAACTGCAACCGTCCACCCCCTGTGGCGCACAATCATTCTGAACCTCCCCGCACGGCCCGTTTCCCCATTCGTTACAAAGGCTTACGTGACCGTGCAATCATAGCGACCAGGCCTTGAAGCTGTCAAACCTTCTTCAACCGTCTGTCGAGGGCAGAAGGTTCCAGCGGAGGTCGGCGCGGCCCCTGGCGCCGGTAAAACGGAGGATGACGAACGGGGCGCCATCGGGAATGGTCTTGCGGCCGTCCGAGTCGACGGCCGGAAAGGTGATGCGAAACGTTTGCCTGTAGGGGCTCACCTGCGGAAAGTAGACCTTGTCGACCGCGGTGGGGCGCCTGACATGCTCCATCAGCGCCGGGACGGTCTGATGGCCCTGCGGGTCGATCAAAAGCACCCGCCAAGCGGAGGTCTTGCCCGCGAGGTTGGCTTCCTTGAAGTCCATTCCGACCAAGGTCACGAAGAAACGGTGCTCCTGCCGTGAGCTCGCCAAGCTCGCGTCGAGCATTGCATCGCGTACCTTGGGAGCGAGGCTATAATCGTAAGCGTAACGAAACACGTAGGCCCAACGAAACTCCCAGGATTCAAAGGTTGCGGTCACGTGTATCTCGTGAGCGAGCTCCTTCCAGGAGAAGACCTCGGCTTCGCGCGTCCATGCTTCCCAGACGCTGGGGTACGACTCCGGCGTGAACGTGCGGGAGCCGGGTGTCATCGAAATCGGGTGCTGCTGACAGCCCGAAACCAGGACCAAGGCGGCGATGGGCCATAGCCATCGTAGCCGATTCATGCGTGCCCCATGAAATCGGTTCGGTCGTAAAGTGTGCTGAACGACACGCCCGCATCACGAATCGCCGCGGCTCCGCCTTCTAGACGATCGACCACGGCAATCACACCGGCCACCTCGAATCCTGCGTTGCGGACGGCCCGGACCGCACGAAGCGTCGAACCACCCGTAGTCACCGTGTCCTCTACGATGACGATCATCGCGTTGGGCGCGAGATGGTCGGCACCTTCGAGTGTCTTTCGGGTGCCGTGTTCTTTGCTCGACTTGCGGATGTAGACGGCGTCGATGGGGCGGCCCTCCGCCCAAGACGCGCACGCGACGGCCGAGGCAAGTGGACAGCCGCCGAGCTCGACGCCGGCCACGGCGGAAACCGGGCCCATAACGTCCTGTATTTGCTGCAGCAGCGCCTGGCCGACCAGCGCGTGGCCCTCGGCCAGGAGCACGGCCGGCTTACAGTCGATGAAGAAGTCGCTCTCTTTTCCAGAGCTCAAGACGAAGTGACCACGCCGAAAACCGCGTTCCCTGAGAAGCTCGAGCAATCGATCCACGGGGGTGTTCCACCACGTCCGGGCGACTCGTGCAACCGTGAACTGACCTCGGCTGCGAGCACGCGGGCGGGCTTCGTGGTAATCTCCGTCGCCCGACGGGCGGACTCTGAGGACACGTTGCCGAAACCCGATGCCCCGCTTCGCGGGATGGATGACTTGCTCGCGCTGTTTCACGTTGCGGAGAAGCCGCGAGAGCGCTGGCTGATCGGCACGGAGGCGGAGCGGATCGCCGTGCGCAAAGCCGACGGCCGACACCTTCCCTACTCGGGTCCTGTCAGCGTGGTGACGATCTTCGACCGCCTGATTCGCGAACACGGCTGGGAGCCGGAGCGTGAGACCGCAGGCGGACCGATCATCGCTCTTCGGAGAGAAGATGCCTCGGTCACGCTCGAACCGGGCTCGCAAATCGAGCTCTCGGGCGCGCCGTACAGGACGGTACACGACGGCAAGGCGGAGTCAGAGGCACACTGGGCTGCGCTGCAGCCGGTGATCGAAGACCTCGGGCTCGTATGGCTCGGGCTTGGTTGTCACCCGTTTGCGTCGGTGCAAGAGCTCGGCTGGGTGCCCAAAATGCGTTACGAGGTCATGCGCGAGTACATGCCGACCCGAGGCTCGATGGCAGGCGACATGATGACCAAGACCTGTACCGTGCAAGCGAACCTCGACTACGTGTCCGAAGAAGACGCGATGCGCAAGCTGCGCGTTGGCCTACGGGCGCAGCCCATCGTCACGGCCATGTTCGCGAACAGTCCGTGGGAAGGAGGGAAACGAAGCGGCTTTCGGTCGTATCGTGCGCTCGCCTGGCTCCACATGGACCCCGACCGCTCCGGGCTCTTGCCTTTCGCTTGGCGCGACCACCTGTCTTACATGGACTACGTCCAATGGGCGCTGGCGGCGCCGATGTTTCTCGTCAAGCGCCATGGCAAGGCCTACTACAACACGGGTCAGACGTTTCGCTCGTTCATGGAGGAAGGCTTCCAAGGCCTCGAGGCCAACTATGGCGACTGGGTGGCTCACCTGAGCACCCTCTTCCCGGAAGTGCGCCTCAAGAGCACGCTCGAATACCGCGGTGCAGACGTGCAACGCCCGGAACTTCTCTTTGCCCTACCCGCCCTTTGGAAGGGGTTGCTCTACGACGAAGACAGCTTTCGCGCGCTCGAAGGCCTGGTGGACCCCTGGTCGTTTCCCGAGGTCGAGCGTCAACGCGAGGCGTTGGCGCGACTTGGCGTGCGCGCCAAGTTCATGAACCGCGATGCGGTCGATTGGGCAGGCGAGGTCCTGGAGCTGGCCGAGGCCGGTCTACAGCGAATAGGCCACCAGAACGAAGCGGGCGAAGATGAAACGGTGCTGCTACGCCCGCTGCGTGCGCTGCTCGAGGGCTCGCGCTGCCCTGCGGACGTCTTACTTGAACGTGTCGACGCCGAGAGCCCATCCCGCGAGGCGATCATTCGCGTCGCAGGGCTTTAGGCTGTAGTTGGGCCGCGCTCGTCTTTGCTCGCACCCCTTATGCCTGGTGCTTCAGCACCTGACCGAGAACGTTGCGCCTGAGCGCAACAGAGCTGCACAGCATGCCTCCCATCAATGCGCCGACTACGCCAGCAGATGCGATGTCGGCGCCGGTCAAATACAATCCCTTGAGCGGCGTGCGGGGGCGAAGCCAACGTTGCTCGAAGCGA
>Ga0114931_10010963_pt1 | contig 10741 bp, 9 predicted proteins | sample 2SBtaG_FD_89579 | JGI IMG/M metagenome (GOLD analysis project Ga0114931, IMG submission 89579) | Deep subsurface microbial communities from Kolumbo volcano to uncover new lineages of life (NeLLi) - 2SBTROV14_V59a metaG | ecosystem: Environmental > Aquatic > Marine > Volcanic | place: Kolumbo...
CCGGGATGGAGTCTGTGAGGGGAAGAACGACATGTACACTGCCACCAGTCGCGATACTGCTAACTGTAAAATCGAAGCAACCGCCAACACAGGCCTGATCCATGCCGTCTGGGCCATCCCGGTTGTCGCTATCATCACCGGGATCAACACCAACAGCCGCTTGAACTTCGCTCAGTGAGGCTCGTCCATCGTTGAATATGTTCTCGTCTGCTGGTCCACCTGTCGTGGGGCTTAGAGTACCGGCGTTTGCTGTAGGAGAATTCGGTGGAGTGAACAATGAATCTGGTGCCACCCCGGAACCGACTAGGTACCAGGTCGGTGTCCAGTTTGAAAAGCCTGCGGAACCAGGATCTTCCGATACGTTAATGAGTTCTTCTCCAGAGAGTTTAAAGGTAAAGCTGGTAACACCGCCGGAAGATCCAGTGATGGTGTATTTGCCGCTAAGGCGTACACCCTGATTTCCTTCCTGGCCCAATGGGAAATATGTATCCGCCCATTGGGCTTCAAGCACAGGGAAGAAAGTGCTGATTTCCTGCTGGGTGACATCGATCTGGATACGCCCAACACCATAATAATTCGCTGCCGCAGAACCCTCAATGGGAGCAAGGAAGCCAAATGCGTTGCCAAAGAAGTTGGCAGATAGATGGAGTCCGGGTCCCCCATCAGGTGCTGCGGGACTTGCAGGGGTATGAGCACCGGAAGTGTCATCAGTGCCTGTAACACCAAGCATATGCCCGGTAACTTCGTCAAAAGACCATGTTTCACCGCCGTCAAACAGGTTCTTTTGCAGAGGTAAACCACCACCGAGATTGCCAGATGGATCGCACATACGGAACTCACGTCCGGCTATAAAATTGGATGTATTGCAGGTGAAGTTGAAGTCTGTTCCCTGAACGCCTGCAGTTGTGGTATTAGAGAATGTCAAGACAATATCAGCATTAGCAGCAGCTGGTACTAAAAGGGCTACGCTCGTCATTAAGGGTAAGATTATTCGCTGTTTATTTAAAATCATAATTTGTTTCCTACGTATATTTGTATACTTCGTATTATACTTTTATATGTGCGTGCGCTCAGAATTTGTAACCATAGCTAAATTCAATAGCGAATTGGCGCATTTCAAGTTCAATTTTCTGGTCAACAAACGGTAAGTCGGTATTTGCCGGTATCTGCTGAGTTTCTGCATTTGCCGGAGCGTACATAACTGCGGCATTGATTTCCGAGTTGGCAGAAATATTGTATTGCCCACCTGCTGTGTAATGCCATTCGGTTACAGCAGGAGCCAGTACGTTGACTTCAAATTCACCACCACCAGTATCATTGCGGATTGGTTGTTTGCCGTAGTTGACACCTGCGCGTACAGTCCATGTTTGTCAATCATGTATTCAACACCCAGCTTGAATATGGTCTGGTCTTTCCAGCCGAAACCCGGACCAGTATCCTGTCCCATCTTGTTGGGGTCGTTGGGATCACTGGATGCTGATATCGGTAAGGTTCTGTTTCCAATAGCTCTTACACTCTGATAAAAAACACGTTCAACATCAAACGCCACAGTCAGAGGATCAACCGGTTTATAAGCGACACCAAGTGTCACGTTGCCTGGAACATCCATATTACCCTGTTCGGCAAACAGGCCTTTGTACTTGCCAAATTTCTGCATATATATTTTGCTTGAGTAGCTGGCGCCTAACTCTAACCGGTCTTGCATAGCATGCATCTGCCATCCCAGTCTTAACCCGCCACCAACACTGTAGTCCAGACCATTCTCATGGACATTCTCGGGACTCACTGAAAATCGCGTAAATGCCTGGAGCCCATAGGCACGAAAACGTTGAACACCGATGAGCAATGACATACCAACGGATTGTGTTTCATTGATTTTATATGCCAGGGATGGACTCATTACCGCCAGGGTGTATTCGATACCCAGTCTTCCGGTATCACCAAGGTCAAAAAAGTTTTGCGAGTAATCGGTTCCACCGCCGCCATATCCGAGGAAGCCAAATCCCCAGCTCAAATCGTCATTGATTTTCATTGACATGGCAAAGTTGGGTATAAAGTAATATGGAATATCACTGACTTCACCTTCCGGGTCAGTGCCGTCCAGTGCGTTACAACATGCGGCCCTTCGTTGTGGATTGAAAATCATCAGGCCTGCATCGAGCCGCTCTTCGCCGAAGGACAGCGCAGCGGGATTCATGGTTCCATCAATCGCATCATCGGACATTGCGATCTGGGCACCGCCCATTGCTCTTGCTTTTGCGCCGTATCCGATTAGAAATATACCATTTGTTGCATTGGCTGCAGGGATGGAGCCAAGAAGCGCTGATGTAAGACATAAACAGAGCGTTTTTTTATGTAAAGTCATTTGATAGTCAACCTCGCAAAGAATATCAGTTAGTTATTATTCTGGAAATTGGTGGTATTATGCCGTTAGTTATTATAATAAATATTAGGATATTCTAATTTTTTGTTATTTAACGCATGAAGCTATCCAACACCAAAATTCGTGCTGTACAATATTCCACGATCTGCAAATTTGTCAAGAATAATCGAAATTACGGGCGAGTGTGTGCAACATATGCAGTGTTTAATATGCAAAAAACAACTGTCTGAATCTCGCAATATTGTGGTACTTACAAATTAATATTTTGTCTTCATTATGAACCAGCGATACTGGGGCAGGTGGTCAAATAGTCATTCTGTGCTGATCTTGTGTTATGCAATACAATGTATTGAGAATTTCAGTTCCTTGCAGGTTTTCCAGTATCATCCTAATATGATGTGTCATATTCAATGTCTTGAAAACAGGAATGCTTGGTGAAGCTGGAAGGCATCAGGATGCGGTATTCCGGGTAGAGGTTTGGCGTAATATAAAAGTGAATATTTCAAAACTCGATAAAATGAAGCAACGTGCCAGGCAGTTGCTAAATGAGAGAAAATGGGAAGAAGCGAAAATTCAGCTAGAGAAACTTTGTAGCAAATTCCCCCGTGATTTTGATTCATGGAATCTTCGCGCAGCATTATGCGGCCAGATGAATGATCTCGAATCGGCTTTGAAATGTTCAAAAAAAGCGCTTTTTTTGAATCCCAGGCATGCTGGTGCTTTGTATAATCATGCAATGGCACTATCAGGCCTTGGTAATTTAACCGAAGCAGTGTCTGTGTACCAGAAAGCATTGCAATATAGTCCCCAAAACCCTGCGATCTATTACAACCTGGGGAATCTATATAAGGATTTGCAGAACTACGACGAAGCCATTAAGCAATTACATGAATGTATCAAGCTGGATCCCGGTAGGGCAGAGGCATTGTTTTCTCTGGGCACCCTGTATACGGAGTTAGGCCAAGTAGACGACGCGTTGGAATATTTGAATAAAAGTATTGCTGCGGACACGAATATCAAGTCTAAAGCTGACTATTTCATTACCGCTTTGTCGAATAGTACCTCCAGTTCTGATGAGGGCGCTTATGATCATGTAAAGTCGCTACACGATACGCATGCAGAAATATTTGATTATCATCTGCAAAAAGGCCTCGGTTATCAGGTACCTACACAGTTCTACGAAATATATCGCCAGTTAAACAAGAGCGGGGATAAAATCGATGTTCTGGACCTGGGTTGCGGTACCGGCTTGTGTGGAATAGCATTTAAAGAATTATCGAATACTATAACAGGTGTCGATCTATCTCCTGGAATGCTAGAAAAAGCACATTTGACGAATTGTTATGATGAGCTTGTTGAAAGCGAACTGTCGCAATATCTAGAAGATAACGTCAGAAAATTTGATTTGATATTATCAGCGGATGTGTTTATTTATATAGGTAAACTTGATCGGGTCATGCCCGCTTGCACCAACGCATTGAAACCGAATGGCTACATGTTTTTTTCTGTGGAAAAGGTAGAAAATCAGGACTACAAGCTGCGTATATCCGGACGCTATGCCCATTCTGCTGAATACATAGAACGACTGGCTTCTGAATCTGGTATGGAAGTCGTGATGAGAAAAAATACGATTATTCGTAAAGAAATTGGCAGAAATATAGATGGTTATATATTTGTGCTTAAACAAGCATGAATTTTGTCGGTATAAGGGTTGCGGGGTGGGATTCTCGGTATTATTTCTGATTCAGTAAATCATTGCCTTTCTGGCACCATGCTTCGAGCTGGCTTTTTACCGGTTCGGGGGCGAAAATCATGAGCATAACCTTGCCGCTTGGTTTGCCGTTGAACTGCATTTCGTTTTTACCGATAACTGCCATTCTATTATGCGCTTTAAAAAACACTAGCAGCCATTCGATGGTTTTTCTGGATATTTCTTCCCCCACAGGCACGACCTGATCAAACGTATATCCTTGCCACTGAATTGCATTGAACAGGACTATGGCCCTGGAGTTATGTGGTTGCATCCATTCAGGCAAAGGGCTATCTTCAGCAGCCCAGCCACAGAAAAACGTTCTACAGGGATTTTCCGGTCTGGTTGTATAGATACCACAACCAACATCAGATAAGTGCTGGCATGCCTCGCCGATAGGGATTTTAATTTCGTCAGTATTGATTTTTAGCCAGCCGCGGCAACATACATCACATTCACCGTAGTCTCTTCTTGCCGCTTTGTTCTCTGTCATAATCTAGCAATATTTATAATATGTAAATTGACTATAACACATGGATATTAATCAGGCGAATGAGGTTTTTATTGCATGCATCAAGAAGAGGTAAATAATTAATCATGTTCTAGTGTGAATCGACCATGTCTCTACCGAGGCGATTTCTGCATGACAATAATAGCGCCTTCGACGGGGTGATACTCCTGGCGACGCAATATCACGGATTGGTTCTCGATTATCTGTAAGTTGTTGTTGTCTGCAAGTTTTTGTATGTATTTTAAGGATTGTGAATATCTTCCTGTAGCATTGATTTCATATTCAACTTCCTTTGAAGTGGTTTCAATCGAGAAGGCAAAAAATCCATTGGTATGGAGAAGTCTGGATGCTTTATGAAAGATTTCTGCCAGGTCACCGATATATATAAAGACGTCAGCAGAAATAATAATGTCATATTTTGCTTGATGGTTGTTTAGCGATGCCAGGAGATCGGACTGAATAAGATCAGTGTAAATTTCTCTAGCCCTTGCTTTTGCAAGCATATTCTGTGATAAATCGATGCCTACGAGCTGTCTGGCATGTTTTGCGACTAAAACGCCACACAGGCCGGTGCCGCAGCCTAGATCCAGTATTTCCAGTGTCTCGAACTGGTCTGAAATATATGTGTGAATTGCCTCGTAGATTTGCTGCGGGGCCCTGTATTCAAGCTTATCCACCAACTCTGTATCGAAACTGCTGGCGTAGTTGTCGAACAGTTCTATGATGTATTGATCGGGAGCCTGGCTTGGCGTTTCAGCATTGCCTAGGCAGGCCAGATAATATTGTTCGTTAACGAGATCAGGATTTCGACGGAGGGCCTGCTTAAAAGCTTCCGCCGCCTCGTTGTAATGACCCAGGTGTTTCAGGGCAACGCCTATGGCGCTATAGGCTTCCACGTATTCCGGATCAAGTTGGATTGCTTTATTATAGGCTTCGACAGCATCCTGCCAGCGATCCAGCTCCTGTAGCACTAGCCCGCGGTTATAATGAGTTCCTGATGCAGATGGATTTAACATGAGCGATCTGTCGTAAGCCAGTAATGCTTCGGAATACCTGCCCAGTTTTTTTAGTACTATGCCACGGTTGGTCCTGGCACTGGCGAGTAAAGGATTAAGGCGAATTGCCTGTTCACACGTCTGCAATGCTTCTGTATAAAACTCTTTTTGATATAGCTCTGCTGCTTTTTTGAGTAATAAAGTGATTGTGTTTTGAAGATCAGACATAAAAAGTGACGTCAGCAAGTCGATTGATCGCAGGTCCAGTATTCATTAAAATCTGATTTGCAAAAGCCTGCTTTTTCCAAATCAAAATCCACTAGCATGACTACTGGATAGCACGTGGTTATTATACGCTGTGAAGATCGATTCAGCCATTCATTCATAAACTTCGGAATACCATGGCATGTTTGGGATTAATTATTTTATGTTTTAATAAGAATATATGATGGCAGGGTATTGTATTGTGGCAATGTCGCAACCAGTCAGGATTCAGGTGTCATATTAGGGGCTGCTTATGCTTGTCCCGGATACTTATCTGGCTGCACATTGATGTGCAAATGTGCTAATTTATCGGTATTTGCTGAATGCAGCTGCTGGTAATCCGGTATGATGAGCCGGTTGATTCCAGATTATTATAAAACTGAGTTAGATGGCTTGAGTAGGAATTTTAATTGTGAGTAATTCGGCTATATCTCCCGATAAAGCCCGCGCTTTTTCGTTGTTTCAACAGGGTCGCTTTGAAGAAGCGAAAACGCTATGTACAAAGTATTGCAAGAGCAATAATAAAGATATCGATGCCTGGAATTTATTAGGAGCGATTCATGGGCAGCTGAATGATCTCAACAGTTCCAAGAAATGTTTTGACAAAATTGCAAAACTTCAACCTGATAATTACCAGGTGTTTTTTAACCTCAGTGTAATACAGCAAAGAACCAATGACCTGGCTGGCGCAGTCAGGAATTTATTGAAAGCTATTAATCTGCAACCAGCGTTTTTCGAAGCGATATATAATCTAGCAGACATTTACCGCATTCAGGGGAATCTGGAGAAATCCAGCCTGTTTTACCAGAAAGCAATATCGCTTAAACCGGAATATATTCATTCATATTTGAATCTGGGAAGCGTCTATCGACAATTGATGTCCCTCGACAAAGCCATTGAGTGTCTTGAGCAGGCCAGACTGCAGGATCAGAAGAATGATCAGGTACTTGTTAGTCTTGGGATGGTTTATTCGGATAAGGAGATGCCTGTTGAAGCGGAAGACGCTTTTAAAAAGGCCATTGCAATTCACCCATCAAATCCCAGGGCTTACCTGCAACTGGGGATTCTTTGTTACAGTAATCAGTTACTGGATGTAGCGGAAAAGTATGTCGGTCATTCAATCACTATTGACCCGGTAAACCCGGTATCACATTACAATCTTGGAATTATACAAAAAGATCTCCATAAGTATGAAGAAGCAGAGGCGTCTTTCCGAAAGGCGATAGAGCTCGATAAAACATATACTAACGCCTATCAGGGGCTGGCATCTCTAAAAATGGGACAAGGAGCTCAGGATAAAGCACTGGAAATCATGTATGAAGGGCTGGAATATAACCCCGTATCTGCATGCTATTATACCGATCTCGGAAATATGGTGGCGTATCAGGGTAATCTTGCAGGTGCCGTTAAATTTCATCAAAAAGCGGTAGAAATCGATCCGAATGACTTTAAGACCAACATGGGGCTAGCATATAGCTTATACAATACTAATAACTATGATGCAGCAATTAAGGTCTTCCAGAAATCTTCCGAGCTTGCGACTAATGACTCCGATCTACAGCAAGCAACCGCGAATATTGCAATCATACTGGAACGACGCAAGCAATATAATGCGGCGTACCAGTTGATAGAGCCATTCCTGTCTGGAAGCAATAATCCCTGGGTTGCGCTGGCTTTCGGTAATCTGGCAAAGAAAATCGACCAACTGGATGAGGCCCTTGATTATCTTCAACAGACATTGTTACTCGAAGATATCAGTCATGAAAAGCAATCTGAAATCTTGTTCCTGCTAGGTAAACTGTATGATGGCAATAACCAATATGATAAAGCTTTCGATTGTTATCATGCCGGCAATGAGCAATTTCGGAAAGTATACGCGGATCAGATAGCTCGATATGGGATTGAAAAGGAAAAGGCCTATATCAACAACATCAAAGACGTATTTACCGAAGAGTATTTTAAATCACATCCCAGCTCCGGTTGTCTGTCCTCAACACCGGTTTTTGTCGTTGGTATGCCTCGTTCAGGGACTACCCTGACTGAATCGATCATTGCAAGTCATCCACAGGCATATGGCGCGGGTGAAATGCATGATATGGCGGAAATCAAAAAAGCAACCGAAGTTGATTCACTGCAAGCCTTCCCGGAATCGATGAAACATATGTCTGTGCCCGCATTGAAGAAACTTGCTGAGCATTATTTAACTCGATTATCACTAAAAAGTAACGCTATGCGCATTGTTGACAAGATGCCACATAATTTCCTGTTACTGGGTCTGATCGCACAGTTGTTTCCACAATCGAGAATTATCCATATTCAGCGTCATCCCATTGATAATTGCTTATCGATCTATTTTCAGCGATTTAACATTACACACACTTACGCAACCGATCTGAAGCTCCTGGGAGAATATTATCCTTTGTACCTGGATTTGATGGCACATTGGAATCAGGTGTTGCCAATTCCCATATTGAATATCAAATATGATGAACTGGTTTCCAATCAGGAAGCGGTGACCCGGGAAATGATCGATTTCTGCGGTCTGGACTGGGATGATGCTTGCCTGTCGTTCCACCGAGCAAAACGTGATGTCAGCACCCCTAGCTACGACCAGGTCAACCAACCCATGTACAACCGGTCTTCAGGACGGTGGAGTAATTACGAGCGACAGATTCAGGAACTGGTCACCTCTCTCAAGGAATTCGGTGCTCTGGACGGACGCAGTGATACATAAGCTATTGTTATTGTTAAGATTATATCTCTGTCGGCTCGCTTTACAAAATTAGCAAGGCCTAATAAAACTTCCTGTAAGGTAGCTAAGCGTTTGATTATATTGGAAATATTTTTCCTGAGCCGAACTACCTCCTGACTATGTGTCGATATTTTTTACGTGTATACCCTTCTTCTCCCGGTACTTCCTTCGCTTTTTATCATACCTTATTGATTAATAGAGGAAAAATTGATGTGGTATAGCGATTGCATACATGCACTCACTGTGGTTCATATGCTGCAGGGTATTAGTTCTACGAACTATACAAATTTTAAAACTTTAATGAAAAATCAAGTCTGACCTCTGGAGGTTTAAAATGAAGACGTCTTCTTTAGGAGCGGCGATTGCTTTAGCGCTGACTGCAACTGGTGCACAAGCTGTAACCTTAAATTTTGATAACTCAACTGTTGCTGGTGTTCAAGGCACAGATTTCAACTATACCGTATGTACTGGAGTTGCCGACAAAGCCGGTACTGAATTCCGTATGTGTGATCCTTCCGGTGCTGCCCTGGGTGGCGGTATTCCGCTCAAGAAAGACACCATCAACGGTTCGGAATCCTGGGATTTCAACTCTGCTGGTGAAATGACTGCTGTTACCAATACCGGTGTTACAGCTGGTCTGAGCCCGACTTCTGTCTCTTATGGTATTCCTACTGGTGATGCCGACGGCGGCCCAGCTATTGACCAGGGTGCGGACTTCTTCGGTAACGGCTTCGGTTTCCTGGCAAATACTGTAGGTTCATCTGCTGCTGCTGCATACGGTCCGGGTATCTAAGAAGCAACAGGTGCCAACTCATTCAACATCACTTTCAGCACACTGGAAGCACAGTGGGGTGGTACTTCATTCCTCTGGCTGATGTTGTGTTCAGTGGTACTACTGACGGTACTAACTTCTCCATGTGGGCAGAGCACACCATCCTGGCAAGTGAAGACCCGGGTTCAGCTGGTTTCGCAGACTGGACTGCTCAATGGTACTACGTAGGTACTATCGATGGATTCGCGCCGCCTGCAGCTGTGCCTGTACCTGCTGCCGTATGGCTGTTTGGTTCTGGCCTGATTGGTCTGGCTGGTGTGGCTCGTCGCCGCAAAGCTGCTTAATTTCTCATTCGAGAAGTTTGGTATCTGGATGGGAACTTCGGTTCCCATCCTTTCCTAAAATCCCGTATTTATCTCAAACATTCACATTGTTTGAAATGGATACAGGCAAATAGCCTAAGCTCAAGAGATATAAAATGAATATAAAAACTCTACTTCGATCAGCGGTGTTTGCACTTGGTTTGATTTCAGTCATCACCAGTCATGCAGCACCAGTCGCAATCGATAGCCTGTTTGTCGACAATGCGGCAGTTACACTCAGCAGCAGTACACTCGGTACCGACTCTGCCAGTGCAACTTTGCCATCCATTGAAATTACCATGGGAAGTTATCAGCCTTCTATCTTTCAGGTTGGTAGCTATCCATTGACTGTAAATATTTATTCAGCGGGCCCCAATTCTGCGCCATCCGGTTATGTGGATGGTACCAGTATCAATGTGGATTTTTCTAGCCTAAGGGCTTCCATCGATTATTATGGCAACAACCTTGATGTTGGTTTGTGGCCTCTCAATACCTCACTCGACTATGGTACTTACGATCCTCTGAGCAGTAATTATCTGATTGGCTGGACAGAAAGCGTGAGTATCGATATTAGTGGCCTGATCTCGTATTCAGATACTGCGAGCCTGGATGTTAATCTGTCAGGTTATCTGACAACCGTTCCAGTACCCGCAGCCATCTGGTTATTTGGTAGTGGATGTCTGGCGCTGTTTGGATTTGCTAACTCCAAGCGGAAACTTTATAAATAAAGCATAATAAGCCTGGATTTCATGCGTCCAGGTAAAAAGTGAAACCAATAATAATATAAAACAATTCAGCGTAGAACTGGATGACATAAAAATGAGCCAGCAACAAACGATTGATTATGGAAATATATAAGGCTCATACTTATGAGAAAAATAACGACAGCACTTGTGTTGGCGATACTGATTGCGCCAGTTACTTGCCTGGCTAACTCCGTTAGCGTTTATGA
>Ga0114931_10010964_pt1 | contig 10741 bp, 12 predicted proteins | sample 2SBtaG_FD_89579 | JGI IMG/M metagenome (GOLD analysis project Ga0114931, IMG submission 89579) | Deep subsurface microbial communities from Kolumbo volcano to uncover new lineages of life (NeLLi) - 2SBTROV14_V59a metaG | ecosystem: Environmental > Aquatic > Marine > Volcanic | place: Kolumbo...
ATCCCATGCAATTTGATACTCACTACGGAAAGGCAATAAGGCCTGCATGGCAAGCGCAGTGGTGTAAAGACTGGATACATTTACGCCATCACTCCAGGAGGAGTCCGCAGCCTGGTGATTGGTCAGATAGTTAATGGCAGCCCATGCAGAAGCTCCCGCCTTTTCGCCTCCTGCAACCAGCGCCTGTAAAGCAAAGGCCGTATCGATAATGGAGACGTCATAGCCAGGCAATTCTCCAAAACCACCGTTAATATTTTGATAGCTCTTCAGTTGGGCAGTCAGAGCGGTGACATCATTCCCCAGCTGCGTATTTATGATGATTCGACGTGACAGGTATTCCGTCGATTGAAAGGTATCGGCATCGAGAAATTGAACGGCTGAGGGGATCGCCAACTGTGCTGTCTCGCCCAGGGCATTCAAGGCCTTCAGTGATTCGGCCGTCGCCTGATAGGCGGTGCTAATATCAGAGACAGTTGCAATACTGCCGTCGGCTTGCGATTGGGTGGCTAACCAGTCAACACCGGGTGTGGCATGACTGCTTGAAGTAACGATAAATCCCAGTAAGAAAAACGATGCTGCTAGATACGACTTAAAACGAACCACGAATAACCCCCAACCCTTTAATAATGCGTATTACCCGTAGGTAACACTTCCCCCAAAATTTTCGGCCGCAACTATACCAACATAAACTTAAGGTTTATGTAGGCCTATTCCTACATGGAGTGGGCGCATGAAACACAACAATTCTAATCCAGGCGAGCGGGGTATTATTTTTATCTATTTATCAATGAGTTATGATTATCAGCTGTCGCAGGAGTATCTATAAAAAGGATTATAAATAGAATTGGTAAACGAAATTATTATAACTTCAGTCAACAAGCGGGGTTGGTTCAAAGGCAAATTCAGGCCACTCACTGATCAAAAACACTAGCGTTCACCACGGATAATCCAGGTTGTGATACAAATGGGGCGCCGAAATGCCGCATTTCTGACACAACTTTTGACCATCATTGGCCTGTTTTCTCGCCGCTGCCAACACCAGCCCACACTCCCCTCCTAGTAGTTTAAAAGTCGCCTTGCGGTTTTCCCCTGCCATGTGAATCTGTTAACACACCCATTCAACGAGACCGCAAAATGGCCATAGAACGAAGCACAACCGCTTTCCGGGGTAAATCACCCCTCTTTTAGCCATTTTCTATGACTGAAAGGTCTCTAGCAAATCGGGGGCGATCCATCAGACACTCAGTAACCGTGTTACAGTATAATCTCCCATGACGGCTCCTGACCTAATTACGTTCAATCAGAGACATGGAGGACACATGGATCCAATTATTGTGTACGCGATTACTTTGGCGGCCATTGTCAGTTTATTGACGTGGTATGTAGACAGTCACAGAGAAACTCCTCTAACTGATTCGAAGTCAAAAAAGAGCAACAAGTCTTCTAAAGAAAATTCAGGGTAGATTTTTTAAAAATAGATGATAGTATTTCCCACATGTATTGTTAACGAGACTGGCAATACATGAGTCGCTCGTGGATTTGAGATACCGGCCCGGCCATTACTACAACAGTAACAGGTCGTGATCCATACCTTCGGCAGGCTAGTCTACCTTCCATACATCGAATGTAATGTAGTCTCAGCTGTTTGAATATGCGCTACACATGTGTCGACTTAGTCAGGCTTACTACTCCCTACCCAATAGTGACTTAAGCCTGGCTGGGTTGGATGCACCTAACATCGGTGTGGCCTGTTAATAAACACCAGAACAACCCTACTAATATCCCGTTAACGCCTATTCCTACAACTTGCCAAGTCATAAAAGCGGGGTGGTGCGAGTCGCACAAAGATTGGAGAGGTAGGTTTAGTGAGGAGCGCACCAAAATTCTGCTTGATACAAGTGAGATGTCTGGAAAGTTGACGCAACACCAAGACACCCCACTAATTTCAACCAAGAGCTCCCTATCCTGCCTCGTAAGTCATGTTCATTCATTTAAGGTGATATGGCTATTTTAATTATTTCCTATAAATATTTTTGGCCACGAAGCGTATCCTGCTCAGGCTCCACCCCTTCCAACTGCTGATAAATTTCATAGTAAGGCGTTGCTTCTCCCCGCCATGCACTGCCTCTGTAGACACACACCACTTCACTATTATCGAGCTGCGTCAGCTCATGGGGGAAAATAACTGGCTCCGTCTCAAGACTCTTTGACCTCGTCACATTTGGAATCCAGCTTTCACTTTTCGTCACTGACTTACTTTCAACCAAGCGATCAATGGTTCCAATCCGCTGGCTCATCCAATCGGCGGTGGCCATATCGTTCAGTCTAAACACCATTTGAAAATCACAAGCCGCCAATATTGTATTAGGACCTTCATCGGCTTTAGCGCCGTAGCTTTGCATTTGTTCCCGGCTTTGCCAATACAACCAGGTCGGCATTCTACGCGAGCGAATAGTATTCAGTTTTTTGGTCAGCCCATTAATATTAGGCGAGTTCCCGATCTCATCCAGCAAGATCAGCACAGGTGGCCTTGTTGTATGACCAATAAAATAGCGCAGTATATGGGCCGTCATGGTTGACAAGAGTTTTGCCGTGGTTTCCTGGTGCTCTTCCTCGAATTGAAGAAACAGCCCCACAGGTTGATCTTCATTCGAGAATTCGGCCAATGAGAAATCCGATGACTCTAACGAAACCCGGATATTCGGGAACCTCAAGAACCTTAGATTGGCTTTGAAGCTTGCGAATATCGATGCCAATAATCTTTCATTGCTGGCAATGGTTGTTAAGCCACTCGCCAACTCTCTAACGTCAGGATCCTCGCTCTTTAAAAGCTGTTGTAACAACTCTTTGTATTCATCTGCTTGAGCGACCATTTCACGGACGGCCGGGAGCGTTGGGGTTTGTGTTGTTGCGATATGGGAAATAATGGCATCCAGGAAATCTCGTGCCGACTCCACAAAGACTGAATTTTCTACCATTTCCGGTGGTATTAATGAGGCGGATAATTCTCCGATACCCTCGGGGCTATCAATGTCAGATAACGGATTGTATCGTTGCCCCGTTTTTGCTGTCGGATTATAGGTCAACAACCGGTAGCCTTTGGACTCAAGTATGTGACGAGTAATTCCATATATTTCAGGCTTGGCATCCAAGCAAATGAACGGCCGGCCGGATTCCGCCCATTCCAGCAGCTGAGTGACAAGGAAGGCCGTCTTCCCTGTACCTGGCGGCCCTATTACCAATCCACGGTCTTGTATAGAAGCATACAGGTTACTGTCACCAAAACGGCCACACCAAACCCCATCTTTCTTGTCGGCAAGCTGGCTAAGAACCCCCAGCTTGGTTACGCTGGACGATAATTCGTCTGGCCGATGCTTAACGACACTTTCAGAAAAGTTGTTTATAAGATATCGGTTATAAATGAAAACCACAAAAAACAGCAAGCCAAATAACGTGAAAAAATCTATATCGGATGCCGTCATACCAAGTTGGAATATACGCCCATTCCCGCTCATCCTAAGTAAAGCGAAAATGAGTAACAATTGGCCCAACCAAACCACATACCGACATTTAATCCAGTCAAATGGCTTGCCTTTCATTCCAACCGCTAAGGCAATCGGCACCGCATAAAATACCCCATAAAGCCAAAAAGCTACTATGATTTCTTTCAATCCCAATAATTGAGCGGCGCTACCCAACAATTCAAACACGCCAACCACAATCGCGGCAGTCACCAATACCTTCTTTAGCCGTATGCCCCTATAAGGCCAGTATCCACTAAGCATCGCCCATCCAATAGGCAATACAATCAGCAAAATCCATATTTCAATAAAATTTGTACTAATCATCCGGTACGGAGTCAAAAAGAGTATCCAGCCACATAAAGAGATTATTCTTGCAAGTATTGCTTCCGGGCCAATAAACGGATTTTTATAATATTTTTGTAGAATCATGACGCCATCCTCTGAATCTAAAGGGTTTGTAAGGGGAAAAAGGGTAAAAGGGCCAAACGGCGGCATCCGCTGCATTGAACATAATGGTTTGCCGACTTGCCGCCGCGCTCGGTGAGGCTATCGCCACACCAAGCGCGGCAAAGGGAATCAAGCACTTGCGTAACTTGACGCAGCAAACCTCGCGCATCTGGTAGATGCATCAAGTTTACGCATCGAAAAGGGTTGTTAAGTTGTCGCATTTTATTCAATGATTTCCTCCATTGTGATTGTTCGCGGTTGCGGAGTTTGATGTGCTCCACAACGCTGTAGTAAGTCTGGGTGCTCTATTCGACGTTTAAAATAATCGCAATGTAATGCATACCAAATGTCACCCTGTGACTTTGCCTGTTGCGGTGATTCAGAATGTTTTTCCTTTTCCCAGATCAGCAATCTCACCGCTTTACAATTCCCGCAAATTAAATCCTCTGACAATTGCGTCCATACTTTTTGCGTAGTAAGATTATCCACATGTCCTCCTGTGTGTTGTGGGCATTGAGCGTATTGCTCATTGCGTAGCGTGTCTCTGCTGAGTGAGATGACCACCGAGCTGTTAGGTTAAATCAGCACCCTATGACGGAAGAGCAGCGTCTAATCTGCCAGTCGTGATTAACCTTGTACGTGTTACTGGTGTTATGAGCGCAACGTCTATCAAGACGTTTTTCTATCCAAGCGATTGTCATCACCGTAAGTATGTTTCCACCACATCGCCTCGAAAGTGGCCTAACTCCTGGCTAACTATGTCTCGCGCTTCTTGGTAACGAATGCCCAGGTTTTGCAGTTCTAGCATCCGATCCTGCGCATAGGTATGGCGCAGTCCGTGCGCCCCATGGCTCCACCCAAGTATTCGGCTTGATGCATCACTGAAACTTTTTGACCAGGTATTGCCTCCTGTGATGTTGTAATACTGCTGGTAATGAACACCCCGGTCAATCACTAGTCGTGGCTCGGCTAACCGGCACTGCTCCAGTTTCTGAGCCGTTTCCTTAGTAAGCATCATTTCTCTTTTTAGTCCTCCTTTTCCCGTTACCATGTAGCGCTCGCCTTCTCTACCTAGGAATCTATCCTTGTGCCAATTTCGGTGTGAGGAAGGCCGTAGTTCACTTGTCTTACGAATTGTTAACAATTCATGAGCCCGAATTCCGGTCTCCTTGGCGATCGTTGTACTTAGGGCATTTTGCTCGGCTTGAACTTGAGTAATTAAATACACTTGTTCCTGTGTGTACCGCCGACTGGACTTGTCGGGACTCGCCCGAGAATGCACCTTCTCTATCTGATGCTGATTAAAAAAATACTGCATGGCTACTCTGTCCGTATCTAATTGCTTCTGACTAATACCCATGTCACGCCGATGCTCCAAGTACTGCTTGGCCATTGCGGGACCTGCTTCATTGAGAAAGCGGATACTGTGAGTCTTCTTCATCCACTCACCCGCACCCTTTAGCGACTCGCAATACTTATTAAATGTCCGTACGCTATGTATCTTTCCAGTGCTTTTACTACCCTTGATTGACTGTGACTGTTTAGCCTCGTGCCGACTTGATAGATCCAAATGTTTCTTCAAGACGGCACGCGCTTGATCAGCCATACCTTTACCTTTTCCTAATCGTGGCATCAGGCTTCGTCGTCTTGGTCGCCTCGCCAGCGATCAATCGCCCGCCCTACTGTGGTCGGGTGGACTTTGATTCGTCGTTCCTGCCTTAACCAAGTAGCGATATCACGCCAACTGGCTCCATGGTCAGTAATGACTTCTATTTCCCTGCGGTATTTATCCAGACGAGATCGCCTGTATCGGCGTTTTCGAGATTTTCGCTTGATTTCCTGAATTTTCTTAAATTGGCGGATAAGCTCCCAATCGTTCATAAATATCCCCCTTTGCTCATATTCAGGCCGTCTTCAATTTCCAGGTATTGATTCAGCCATTGATGCACTTGCTCCTTTGGCCATAACCGGTGCCTGCAAGCTGGCGGTTTTATCCTTGGTGGCAAAGGACATCCGTCATTTAGCTTGTTTCGTAATCTTGGAACCGTTATGCGCAGCAAAGCTGCTATTTCTTTGTCTGTGTAATAACCAATCATGCTTTCTACTCACCCTCTACTGTTTGTGATAACGTCAACATTGTTACCTGTAACTGAGGCGCCACAATTAGAATAATTTGCCTGAATTTACTTTTAATAATCAGATAGTTATGACAGAGAGAAAAATTCCAAAATCTACGAAATATGAAAAACAAGCTGCTCAATGGTTGAAATCTATGCGCACCACAGCTTGGTATAGCTATGTCAAGTCAAGTGGAATAGATTTGAATACAATCCGCCTAAGGCCCAGAGAAAATAGCAAATTAGTCGGCAAGGATGTTTATCGTAGATGGAATCATTGGAAGAAAGGATTAGGCAATGTAGAACTTGATGATCTACTAGCCACAGAAAAGAAGGTGCCTGGCAGTCGTGTTATTTACGAACAAGGCCCTGAGAGCGAATATTTTTGGGATGTTCTAGGCCCAAACTATGACTCTAATATTTTCTTAAAAAGCATACTTTTCCCCAAAGCGAATATAATTCCTAAAAGGCTAAAGAATGAATACTGGCCCCTATGGGTTGAAGTGCTTCATGATATTTTGGCTTATCGTGAATTGATTGGCGACATTCCTAAACAAAATCCTGAACGCCGCAAAAGCGATGAATCTAAAACAGGTTTAGCTAAAATTGAAGACAATCCGAAAGTCAAATTGATAAACACAAAAAATCAACTAAACAAGGAGTTAGTCAAAATAGCACCCGCACTAAAGAAGTACGGTTTATTTCCACAGGACATCTTCTATTATCTTCGGACTATTGCCAAAAATAACGAAGAACTCGTTGAATTTAATACGCGCAGCCATAATCGTTATTGGAACAATGTAACTTTATAAGCAGGTCCTCACCACCCTTATGAATAAACCCGAAGTGACAAGCCAAATCACTTGCAAATAGTTCTATTGGCTCAATCCCATTTTCAAAACCAATACACATGGAAGCCTCATTATTACCGTATAGCCAATATATTATCTATTCCTACTAACCAAGTGTTATTGTAATTGGAAATGTTTTTGTAGGGTAAAAATCTCATTTTCTTGGCAAAAGCGGAGCATTTTTCGTTAGCTTGTTCAATACCAATATATTTATATCCTAGCTCAGCCGCATTAGACGCGAGGAACATTACAAGGTCTGTGCCATAGCCTTTTCTCTGTTTTTTAAAATAAATCCTAGCAATCACCAATGTCTTTTCTGGCCAGTCTACAATGTTCCCAGAACATCTAAGATAAATGTCAAAAGAACGTCTTTTTGCGGATACAAGGTGGGGAAACTCTATATCTGCTGGGTTAGTCTTATAGTCAAACCTCTTTTTAAGATACTTATTGAGTATCGAGCACATTTTTTCAGTCGTGCTATTCACCTGTAGAATTACTCCAATTCAACCTGCCATAAATATTAAACATAAAGAACGAGAAACCCTTTATACCAAATGACAGATTAGCCAAGACCATATCGGCACGGTCATCACCTACTTCTTTGGCCAGAGCAACATTGGCGCTAATCGGGCATTCATCGCCGCCGATACTGTGCAGGTAAAAGTTCATGGTACAAAAGCGCACCACACTATCGACAATATCGTTACCGCGTAAGGCGTGTTCTTTGAGATGACGTTGTTCTTTTTTGGAGGTGGCGTGTTGGGCCATGTAATCGTGGGCGGCCAATAAAAAGCCGCCAATACCACAGGCGGGGCCGGCTACGGTGTCGGTGGGTTTGGGTTGCATCACCTCCACCATCGCCTAGATTAACGGACGCGGAGTAAAGTATTGCCCGGCACTGCCTTTCACATCCTATGCATTACGCTCCAACAAACCCTCGTAGATGTCGCCTTTCAAACCCGCCGGCAAAGTGAGCCACTACTTCTTGCCGATCATCTAAATCAAGCGTTCCAGCTTGGCGGGGGAGTGACAAATTTGCCAGGAAAAAATTTGATCAGCCGGAGGCCGCCCGCAGGGTGCTAGCCATGAAAGGCCTGCACCAATTTTGTTTCGCGCCTTACGGAAGATGGCGCCTAACATACCGCCTTGTTTACCCAGGTTTCCCAAGGTATGACAGTATTGCAGTTCTAAACCATCACTATCCAATTTAATTAAGTTTGCCCAAGCGTATCTGTTGGCGACACCTTTAACTCTCTCTCCCCCTGGAAGAGGGCTGGGGTGAGAGTGTTGAGGTGAGGGCATTCCACCTCTTTCACGCTCATCGGCCATTTTGAGGAAGATTAAATAAGTTATCAGCTCGACATAATCCCCATAGTCCACGCCATCGTCATGCAAGACGTGGGCGTAGTTCCAAACTTTGTTTACAATTTTCGATGCGCTCAAAATAACCTCATATTTTCAATAAGCTACAATTATTACTTTCTAAAACGATATAGAATTTTGCTTGATTTTTACCGATAAAATGCCGATATTACTAATGTGACGGGTAAATCCTGATTTGTGCCAAGCACGTTCCCTTCCATCGGTAGGCAAGAGTGTTGGATATCTCGACATAACAGGGTCCGTCTTCTTAACCAATCTGGAAACCAGCATGAAAATGAAATCTTTATTTAACTTAAATCCCTACCTACAAGATCCCAAGAAATATCGGGAGTCATTGGTTACAAGTGTATCCAGTTCCACCGCCATTGAAACAGGTGCCAGTGTCGAATCAGTAAGCCAACAAATTACAGATGTTTCGGGTAGCTACTTTCAACCTATTTTGACAAAGCCCGAATCGAACTCTCAATAATTTCAGCAAATAATCTTTCCATCGGCGCATAGTCCCGATCCATCCCGATTTGCACCGCAGCAAAATAATCCTCTTTCTTCTGGCCACCGATCAAGCTGAAGTCCAACACAGGCAAGCCTGCTTGCAAGGCCATGATGCTCGCCAAAATGCGCGAACATCTGCCGTTCCCCTCACGAAATGGATGTATCAATACAAGTTCAGCATGAACCTCTGCAAGTGCTTTAACGATCTCATTTCTATCTGAATAGTTGCATGGCGTGCATTTGGCTAATTGATCCATTTCGAACTGATCCATTAACTTCGGAATTTGCGCGGCCATGGCAAATGAAAAATCACCCTTGCTGATATTGATACTTCTATATTGTCCAGCCCATTCGTAAATTTCACCCAACCACAATCTATGCATATGGCAAATATCATCAGCGCTGAACTGATGATCAACATCATATTCATGAAAAAGCGCATCTGTCGCTTTAATTAGCGCTTCGGCCTCGACCCTGTCCATTTCCTTTGAGTCAGTAATGCCCAGCTTATTTCTAAGCACCGCGTCACCTGAACCAGGTTCAAATTGAGCCTCAATCGACCCGGAAACGTCATATCTTGCTTTTTTCTTCATAGCCAATATGCTTTAACCATTAATCGCAATACTCGCGCAACAAATCATTTATCTGCGCCAGATCAAAATGTTCTGAATCAAAATCACCACCTATCCATTCAAGCATATCTTCATATTCAGGATGTGAAGGATCGGAAATGGCTTCCAAGAACATCTCATAACCAGGAATGCCGCCTATATCTTCCGGTGGGCAGGAACGGCCCCCCTCAAGACAGATAGGCAATACAGTGCCAGCCTCAAATGGCAATATCTTTTCGAGCACAATTTCATGCTCCCAGCCATCGCCAAAATCATAGACATAATGCAGTTTATCCTTTTCCTTTTTCAATACCTGATCCAGTCGATAATCAATTTCATCGCGCACATCAGATGGAAAATCTTCATCAGGTATACCATACCGAGCGCGATCGTCTGCAAATTCATGAATATGTGACTTAGTCCAGCCCATCACAATCTATAAGGCAATATGTACGTCCTCCAGATTGTCCGTACTTGCAATCATTAACCTACGCCATATCGAAGGTCCGATACCTTTAAGCGTAACCTTAAGCTGGTAAATTGAACGTAAAGTTCGTGTTGTCATCTATATAGACACCCCATTTCCCGCCAACACCTCTTCCACATTTCTAAATTCTTCAAGTGCGACTTCTAGCTGTTCAACGATTTCTTGGGCCAGGACTTCAGGGGCTGGTAGGTTTTCAGTATCTTCCAGGGAATCATCTTTCATCCAAAAGATATCTAGATTAGTTTTATCTCTGGCGATGATCTCGTCGTAGGTGAAGGACTTCCAGCGTTCTTTCTTTTTCGATTCGCGGCGTTTACTTCTGTCTTCGGCTTTGTAGAGCTCTATAAATTCATCAAAATCACTCTTCACCAAACGTTTGGTTTTCAGGGTCATGTGTACGTTGGTGCGGAAGTCGTAGATCCAGAGTTTTTTGGTCCAGGCGGTTTTGGAAGCGGGTTTGGCGTCGAAGAAGATGACGTTGGCCTTGACGCCCTGGGCGTAAAAGATGCCGGTGGGCAGGCGCAGTAAGGTGTGGAGGTCGCAGCGTTCGAGCAGGTTTTTGCGCACGGTTTCGCCGGCGCCGCCTTCGAAGAGGACGTTATCCGGCACTACCACGGCAGCTTTGCCGTCTATCTTGAGCATGTTGGCGATGTGTTGCACGAAGTTGAGCTGTTTGTTGGAGGTGGTGGCCCAAAAGTCTTCGCGTTCATAGACCAGCTTTTCCTGTTCTTTTTTACCGCTCTTTTCGTTGATGACGGTAATGGAGCTCTTTTTACCAAAGGGCGGATTGGCCAGGACCATATCGACACGGTCATCCCCCACTTCTTTG
>Ga0114931_10010965_pt1 | contig 10740 bp, 12 predicted proteins | sample 2SBtaG_FD_89579 | JGI IMG/M metagenome (GOLD analysis project Ga0114931, IMG submission 89579) | Deep subsurface microbial communities from Kolumbo volcano to uncover new lineages of life (NeLLi) - 2SBTROV14_V59a metaG | ecosystem: Environmental > Aquatic > Marine > Volcanic | place: Kolumbo...
CCGGCAATCAGGTAGGTGCCGGTTTCAATCCGATCCGGCAGAACATTGTAATGAGTACCCTTGAGGTCAGCGACGCCCTCAATCGTGATGGTGTCGGTGCCGGCGCCACCGATGTGGGCTCCCATGGCGGACAGGCATTGGGCGAGATCCACCACTTCCGGCTCGCGGGCGGCATTTTCGATGACGGTGGTACCTTCGGCAAGACACGCGGCCATCATCAGGTTTTCGGTGCCGGTCACCGTCACCAGATCCATGACCAGACGGGCCCCCCTGAGGCGTTTGGCGCGGGCATGAATATAGCCGCCCTCCACCCTGATGTCGGCGCCCATTTTAGCCAGCCCCTGGATATGCAGGTTGACCGGACGCGAACCGATGGCGCAGCCACCAGGCAGGGAAACCGAAGCCTGGCCGAATCGAGCCAGCAGCGGCCCCAACACCAGGATCGAAGCCCGCATGGTTTTCACCAGCTCATAGGGTGCAAAAAACTCCTTGATACTGGAAGTATCCACCTCGATGTTCATGTGTTCATCCAGCACCAGGGACACGCCCATGCGGCCCAGCAATTCCATGGTGGTGGTGATGTCATGGAGATGGGGGATATTGCCAACAGTCACCGGGCTGCTGGTCAACAGGGTGGAAGCGAGAATGGGCAGTGCGGCATTCTTGGCGCCGGAAATTCGCACATCGCCATTCAGCGGCACCCCGCCGGTGATGATCAGTTTATCCAAGAGAACGCTGTTCCTGACTGATGCCACTGGGCCCGCGCACGGCTGCGCCGGGCATCAGGACTGCTGCTCACGCCATTGCGCCGGGGTAAAGGTCTTCAATGACAGGGCGTGCAGGGCTTCGCTGGCAAAATGCCCACCGAGGGTTGCATACACGAGCCGATGACGCGCCAAAGTTGCTTTTGACTCGAATTCAGGGCTCACGACCACGGCTTCGAAATGGCGGCCATCACCATCGACTTTGAGGTAACTGCATTCAAGCCCCGTTTCGATCAGGCGTTTGATGTCGTCAGGCTGCATCGGTCATCGAATCAAGATACTCAACCAGGCTGCAGACCCGGGCAATTTCCCGCAATTGCCGCGGCAGTGCGCAAAAGCGCAATTGTACTGAATTTGCATGGGCTGTACGCAACCAATCGATCAGCAGCGCCAGAGCGGAGCTGTCGCTGCCATCGAGGCGGCTCAAATCCAGAATCAGCGGCCCGCCGCCACCTGCCGCCTCCCGGATCCGCGCCCTTCCGGTTGGATACAGGTCAGCAACGCTGGCATGGTCCAGGCGCCCCGAAAGATACAAGCGTGTAGATTCCTGGCTGAGTTGAGCGCGGCTGCGGGAGGTATCGGACACTAATTAGCTGCTCGTATATGTCGATCACGAGGCGTTGCGCTGTGCCCCCTCCACCGCGGAACATGGGGGAGGGGCGGGGTGGGGGATGGATAAGGAGCGTACGCGAAGGCGGGTGTACCTTGAGAACGGATGGGGTTTGTCTCAATAGCGTCAACCCGGAGTCGAAAGTCAAGCATCGTTACGCTCAGTTATTCAGGTGTTTTTGCTGTTATGGCTCGACAGGCGCCTGATCAAACCGTCGATGCCGTTGCGCTTGATTTCCTGATTGAAACTGGCCCGGTAATTAATCACCAGACTGACACCATCGATGGAGACATCGTAGACTTTCCAATCGCTACCTTCCATGGCCATCTTATAGGTGATGGGAATATCCGGTCCTCCAGGTTGATGAATACGGGTGCGTACCACAACCGTGTCCGCCGCCGCGGCATTCACTGGTAGAAACACGATCTTCTGATCCCGGTAATCAATCAGTGCCTGGCCATAGGTGCGTACCAGCAACCCCTGAAACTGTTCCATGAATGCCTGCTTTTGTGCTTCGGTCGCCTTGCGCCAATGCCGACCCAGCACCCAGCGCGACATTTTGCGGAAATCAAAATGCGGTAATATCAACTGGTCGATCAGCTGGTAAAGGCGCTCCGAATTGCCTTTGAGCCCATCGCCTTCTTTGCGCAATACCGCCAGAACCTGTTCGGTCGTGCTGCGCACAACTTCCTGGGCGGATTGTTCCGAGGCGCCGCTGGCGCTGCCCATAGTGAGCACGAGGAAAGCAATACCCAGCAGCCAATGGCCCGTCATTACTCTGCGATTGTGTTTCATGGATTCAATTTCCTGGCTAAATGGATGTGCGGGATTCAAGGCTTGAATTGACCATTATTTCCCGCCTGGTTACTGGACTGACTGAATAAAAACTGTCCGATCACCTCTTCCAGCACCACCGCCGACTGGGTGATCGGAATTCGACTGCCTTCTTTTAAAAAGGTTTCCTCTCCACCGGCCTGTAGCGACACATACTGTTCTCCCAACAGGCCCGCGGTAAAGATACTGGCGGACGAATCGGCCGGAATCCTGGAATATCTGGAACTGATCGTGAAGGTCACCCTGGCCTGGTAATTCTTGTCCTCCAGTTCGATGGCCGACACCCGTCCGATCTTGACCCCGGCCAACGTCACCGCGGAGCGCACCTTGAGGCCACCCACATTGTCGAACAGTGCCGTCACACTGTAGCCTTTGTCGGTGGATAAATCCGTGAGGTTGCTCACTTTCAGTGCCAGCACCAGCAAGGCGGCAATGCCCAGCGCCACGAACAATCCCACGGCGGTTTCGATGTGTCTGTTCTGTATGGCAGTCATGCGCTGAAACTCTACAAATTCCGTTACTATCAGTCGAACATCAAGGCGGTGAGTACAAAATCCGAACCCAGCACCACCAGCGAGGCATTGACGACCGTACGGGTGGTTGCGGCACTGACCCCCTCGGATGTCGGAACCGAATCATAACCTTCAAATACGGCGATCCAGGTCACCAGGACTCCGAACACCAGGCTCTTGATCAGGACCCCATTGACGATGTCATCAACCAGATCGACCTTGGCCTGCATCTGTGACCAGAAAGCGCCATCATCAACACCCAACAACCCCACTCCCACCAGAAAACCACCCAGGATCCCAACCAGGGTGAAGATCAGGGCCAGCAAAGGCATGGCGACTATACCCGCCAGAAAACGTGGCGCCACCACCCGATGCAACGGATCAACAGCCATCATTTCCATGCCATCGAGCTGCTCGGTGGCTTTCATGAGGCCGATTTCCGCGGTCAGGGCCGATCCCGCCCTTCCAGCAAACAACAGGGCCGATATCACAGGGCCCAGTTCCCGAACCAGGCTCAGCGCCACCAGCACACCCAGTGTCTCCTCGGCGCCGAAATCAACCAGGGTATTATAGCCCTGAAGCGACAACACCATGCCGACAAACAGCCCGGAAACGATAATGATCACCAGGGATCGATAACCCACTGACCAGAGCTGCACCAGAAACTCACGAAAATGCAGCAGGGCCTTGGGAAAACCTCCCAAAACCTGCACCAGGAACAGGTGGCCGCGACCCAGACGTTCAACGGCGGTAAGGGTCCAACGGCCCAGGTCTCGAAGGCCGCCGATCAACATGGCGCCTCGTGCAACAATTCCTGCAGATAATCCGCCGCCGGGTAGTGAAAAGGAACCGGGCCATCGGGTTGGCCGGTTAGAAACTGCTTCACCCAGGGAGATCCTTCGGCGTGCAATGCGGCCGGGGTTCCCTGCCCCACCAGCCGGCCACCACCAATGACATAAATTCGGTCGGCGATAGACTCGGTTTCCGGTACGTCATGGGAAACCACGATGCTGGTCAGACCCAGGGCCTGGTTCATTTGCGCAATGAGACTGACGATGGTGCCCATGGAAATTGGATCCTGACCGGCGAAGGGCTCGTCATACAGAATCATCTCCGGATCCAGGGCTATGGCCCGCGCCAGGGCCACCCGCCTGGCCATGCCGCCGGATAATTCCCGGGGATACAGATTCCGGGCTCCGCGCAGCCCCACCGCCTGCAGTTTCATCAGCACCAGATCCCGGATCATGGATTCCGGCAAGGGGCTGTGTTCGCGCAGGGGATAAGCGACGTTTTCGAAAACATTCAAATCGGTGAGCAAGGCGCCGCTTTGGAACAGCATGCCCATGCGCCGGCGCAGCCGGAACAGTGCATCGCGGGAGAGTCCGGCGACCTGTTGCCCGGCGACTTTGACGGAACCCGAATCCGGTTGTAACTGGCCGCCAATCAGCCGCAGCAAAGTGGTCTTGCCGGTACCGCTGGGACCCATGATCGCGGTAATTTTGCCCCGCTCGATATCCAGGCTGATGCCGTCGAATATTTTTCGGGATCCGCGGCTGTAGTGCAGATCGCGGATCTCAACCAGGTTCGGCCCTTCAGGGGCGGGCATCGGCTTCAGCCCCTTCCTTGGCCACCGGCATCATATCCTTCTTGCTGACCCCGAGGGCCAGCGCACAGGTGCTGGCAACATAGATGGAAGAGTAGGTGCCGACCACGATACCAATGGTCAGGGCCGTGGCAAATCCGTGAATCAATTCTCCACCGAGGAAAAACAATGCCAGCAATACCAGCAGCGTGGTCAGGGAAGTCATCAAGGTGCGCGACAGGGTCTGATTCAAGGATGTATTGACGATTTCCGTTGGACTGCCCTTGCGCATCCTGCGGAAATTTTCCCGTACCCGGTCAAACACCACTATGGTGTCATTCAATGAATAGCCAATCACCGCCAGCATCGCGGCCAGCACCGTCAAATCAAAATTCAACTGCAGCAGGGAAAACACCCCGAGGGTAATGGTGACATCGTGAAACAGTGCCAGCACCGCACCGAAGGACAGCTTCCAGACGAAGCGAAACATGACATAGACAAATATCGCAGCCAGGGCGATGAGCATGGCCAGGCCGCCTTCTTCGGCCAGTTCGTTACCGACCTGGGGACCGACGAATTCGACCCGCCGCAGGTCCACATGATCGCTTGAAGCCTGACGCAGGCTGGCCAGCACCTGGTTACCGAGCTCGGATTTGCTGACCCCCTCCTGGGGTGCAATACGCACCAGGACATCCTTGCTGGTGCCGAAATTCTGTACCACCGCTTCCGCGAACCCAGCCTTGGCCAGGGCCGAGCGGATGCCGTCGATATCGGCTTTGTGGGAATAGCCCACCTCGATGAGGGTACCGCCGGTGAAGTCGATGCCGAAATTAAGCCCCCGCAATCCCAACGTGATGATGGCGATGACGACCAGGGTGGTTGACAGATAGGTCGCAAATTTTCGTTGTGACAGGAAATCGATTTGGGTGGTAAGTTTGAACAGGGCCATGGCGGGGATTTCCTCAGATGGACAGGCGCTCGATTTTTTTACCGCCGTAGATCAGATTAATGATCGCCCGGGTGCCCATGATCGCGGTGAACATGGAGGTGGCGATGCCGATGGACAGGGTGATGGCGAAACCCTTGATGGGTCCAGTGCCGAACCCGAAAAGCAACAGGGCCGCAATCAGGGTGGTGATGTTGGCATCGGCAATCGTCGAAAAAGCTTTTTCATAACCGGCATGGATGCTGGCGTGAGGGGAATTACCCAGCCGCAATTCCTCGCGGATTCGCTCAAAAATCAAGACGTTGGCATCCACCGCCATACCCACGGTGAGGACAATACCGGCGATGCCCGGCAGGGTCAGGGTAGCCTGAAGCATGGACAGCACCGCGACAATCATCACCAGGTTGAAGGTCAGGGCCAGATTGGCCACCAGCCCGAACAGCTTGTAATACACCAGCATGAATCCGAGCACCAGTACGAAACCGACCTCCACGGACAAAAAACCCTGATCGATATTCTGTTGACCGAGGCTCGGCCCAACGGTGCGCTCTTCAATGAAATCAACCGGCGCGGCCAGAGCCCCGGCGCGCAGCAACAGCGCCAGGTTGTGCGCCTCAGTGGTATTGTCGAGGCCGGTAATCTGGAATCGCTTGCCCAGTTGATCGCGGATGGTGGCGACATTGATGACTTCACGTACCGTGATCCGGCTGGCAACTTCCTTGCCCTTGACCTGCTTTTTAATTGTTTTGTTTTCGATGTAGATGGTGGCCATGGGACGCCCGATCTTGTCCCGGGTGCGCCGTGAGAACAGGCTCGCGCCCTTGCCGTCGAGAGTGATGAATACCGCCGGTGTTCCTGACTGCTGATCAATCCCTGAGGTGGCGTCGACGATTCGGTCACCGGTCAACATGATACTGCGCTTGACCAGCACCGGTTGCCCATTACGCTCGTAGTACAGTACCGAGGTTGGTGGCACCTGCCCCGCCACCGCGCTTTGTACGGAATTGCGGTCATCCACCATACGGAATTCCAACGTCGCCGTGGCATTCAGGATTTCCTTGGCGCGGGCGGAATCCTGGATACCGGGCAATTCCACTACGATGCGGTTACTGCCCTGTTGCTGGATGACCGGCTCGGCCACACCCAGTTCATTGACCCGGTTGCGCAAGGTGGTGATATTTTGCTGCAGGGCAAAATTTTGGATTTCCTTGCGGGCCGGCTCATTGAGCTTCAAAACCAGTGAGTTCGCATCGCTGGCAGCCTGGTCGTCGGCCACCAGTTCCGGCATGAACTGGCGCACCAGGGAGGCGCCACGTTCCCGGTCCGCGGCGCTGCGAAATTGTACATTGATACCGCCAGCGCCACGCAGCCCGACACTCCGATAACGTACTTTCTCACCACGAAAACGGTTCTTCAGATCCCCCACAAATCGTTGTTCGGCTTTCTTGATGGCCCCGGCCATGTCCACCTCAAGAAGAAAGTGAATGCCACCGCGCAGGTCCAGACCCAGGTACATGGGCAGAGCATTGAGGGCCCTCAGCCAGGCCGGGGTTGCCGGTGCCAGATTCAATGCCACCACATACTTGTTGCCCAGCTCCTTGGTCAGTTCCTCGCGAGCCTGTAACTGCTCTTCATCATTGTCAAAACGCAACATCAGCCGGCCATTCAACAGTTGCGTGCCCTTCGGCTTGAGCTTGAACTGCTCCAGCCTGGACAACAGTCGTTGTTCGAGACCGGCGTTTACGTTGCCGCCACGGGTGGCGGAGATCTGCACCGCGAAATCCTCGCCATAAAGATTGGGCAGGGCATAGACAATGCCGATGGCCACCGTCACCACCAGCAATACATACTTCCAGGCGGGATACTGATTGATCATGATCGCGGCCCGCGGTTGCGGAGCCGATACCGTTGCCTGGCACGCGGTGGGCAATTCCCGGCGCTATGGACAGAATGAATACTTAACACTGGATTACAAACACCGCGAATTGGCCTCGAATCCGTTTCAAACATTGCGAAGATGCCTGAAACCGGGATTCCGGCAATCAGATGGATTTGATGGTTCCTTTGGGCATGATGGCGGAGATGGCGCTTTTCTGGAGTTTGATTTCGGTACCCGCGGTTATCTCGACCAACACAAAGGAGTCGGTAATTTTGGTGACCTTGCCGAGCAGGCCGCCCTGGGTGATGACTTCATCGCCCTTGGCCAGGTTTTCAACCATGTTTTTATGCTCTTTCTGGCGTTTTTGCTGGGGGCGGATGAGTAGAAAGTACATGAGCACGAAAAACCCGCCGAGAATGATAAAACTCGGAAACGGGCTGCCCTGGGCACCCCCACCCGCCTGTGCGTATGCATCGGAAATCAGAAAATTCACCGGTTGGCCTCAATCATTATGCGCAACTAAAGTAGTCAATTATGACAGCAATATCCGCTGGACGGCTAGCCCTGGAAGCGTTTTCATGGCCGTCACTCAGTCCCTCGGGTCACTGCGCCGGGAATGGAATTCTGCCACCCAGGCATCCAGGTGTCCCGTCCCGATCGCCGCGCGCAGATCCGCCATCAGGCCTAAATAATAATGGAGGTTATGGAGAGTATTGAGCCGCGCGCCGAGAATTTCATTACAGCGGTCGAGATGATGCAGATAGGCGCGGCTGAAATGCCGGCAGGTATAACAACCGCACTGCGTATCCAGGGGCCGGGTATCATCCCGGTAGCCACTGTTACGGATTTTTATCAAACCGTTGCGGCTAAACAGATAGCCGTTGCGGGCATTACGGGTCGGCATCACACAGTCGAACATGTCGATACCCCGGACCACCGCCGCGACGATATCCTCGGGGCGACCGACTCCCATCAGATAACGCGGCCGGTCCCCGGGCAAATGCCCTTCCATGTGTTCCAGCACCTGGATCCTCTCGGCCTGGGGTTCACCCACCGCCAGGCCGCCCAGGGCATAGCCATCGAAGCCAATGCCCAGCAGGCCGGCCAGCGATTCTTCACGCAGATCCAGATGGGTGCCGCCCTGGACGATGCCAAACAGGGCCGCCGGGTTATCACCGTGAGCCACCCGTGAGCGTTCCGCCCAGCGCTGGGTCAGACGCATGGATTCCGCCGCCTCCCGGGCCGTGGCTGGATAGGGTGTGCATTCATCGAAGGCCATGACAATGTCGCTGCCCAGAGTCCGTTGTACGGCCATGGAACGCTCCGGATCGAGAAATACCCTGGCTCCGTCGAGCGGTGATTTGAATGTCACCCCGGCTTCGGTGATTGTGCGCAATTGACCGAGGCTGAAGACCTGAAAGCCTCCGGAGTCCGTGAGTATGGGTCGCGGCCAGCCCATGAACTCGTGCAGTCCGGCATGGCTGGCAATGATGTCCGGACCCGGGCGCAACATCAGATGATAGGTGTTGGCGACGATCAGTTGCGCGTTCAGGTCTTCGAGTTCCAACGGACTGACCCCTTTGACCGTCGCGTAGGTCCCCACCGGCATGAATACCGGAGTTTCGACCACGCCGTGATTCAGGTGCAGGCGACCACGCCGCGCCAGCCCCTGTTTCGCCAGGAGTTCGAACTCAAGCGCCATCGGCTTCGCAGGGTTCCATGAACATGGCATCTCCATAACTGAAAAACCGATATTCCCGCGCCACCGCGTGCTGGTAGGCGGCCAGGACCCGCCGGCGGCCGGCAAAGGCGCTGACCAGCATCAGCAGGGTTGAACAGGGCAGGTGGAAATTACTGATCAGCGCATCCACCACCCGGAAGCGGAAGCCGGGATAAATGAACAGTGCCGTCTCACCGTGCAGCGGTTTCAGGCTGCCGTCCATAGCGGCGCTCTCCAGGGCCCGTACGCAAGTGGTGCCGGCCGCCACCACCCGTCCGCCCCGGGCCCGGGTCGCCGCGACTTGTTCACAAAGCCGCGCATTCACCACCAGCCGTTCAGCATGCATTCGGTGGTGTGCGGGGTCGGCCACCCGCACGGGCTGAAAAGTGCCGGCACCGACATGCAGGGTGAGGTAGGCGATCTCGATCCGCGCCGCCGCCAATGCTTCAAGTAAATTCCGATTGAAGTGCAGACCGGCCGTCGGCGCCGCCACGGCGCCGTCATAGCGGGCGAACACGGTCTGATAGCGGTGCTCATCTGCAACCCCGGGCGGGCGTTTTATATAAGGGGGCAAGGGCATTTGCCCTTCGGCTTCAAGCAGTTCACCAAGACTGCCGACGCTCAGGCATAACTCAAAGAGATCCGCATGGCGAGCCGTTACCACGGCACTGATGCCGCTGCCGAACACCAGTTCGCCACCCACCACCGGCGCCCGGGAAGCCCGCACCTGGGCAAGAAAGCGCCGACCTGCGAAACCATCTACAGGGCGCTCGAGCAGTACCTCGGCGCGCCCGCCGCTCAGCTTGTGCGCCGCCAGCCGGGCTTTCACCACCCGGGTGTTATTGAGCACCAGCAGATCCCCCGCCCGCAGTAACTCCGGCAACTGGGCAAAACGCATATCCTGGCACCCATCGCAAGCAGCGCCCAGCACCAGCAGACGGCTGGCACCGCGCTCGGCGGTCGGCTGCTGGGCGATCAAACGCTGCGGAAGATTGTAGTGGTAATCCTTGAGGGACATGGCGCGCGATGGTACCAGCTTGGAACCGCGGCGGGTCCGGTCCGGCTCGCCCTGGGAGGCTTATACACCGTATAATCCGCAACCCTGCCGGGGTGGCGGAATTGGTAGACGCGCCAGACTCAAAATCTGGTATCCGCAAGGGTGTGCGAGTTCGAGTCTCGCTCCCGGCACCAGTATCTTATTCAGTACCGAAACCGGATCCCGTGGATTTATATATCTCCCTGGGCGGACTGAAGACATCCAGAATCCGTGCACCACTGGGGCCGGCTATCACACTGTGGGGGACACCCCCGGGGGTTCGCCAGAAGTCCCCCGTCTTGACCGGAAACTCCTCGCCGTCCTGGATGCGCAACGCCTCACCTTCCAGCATTACGCCCCATTGTTCTTCCGGGTGGCTGTGCACGGTACCTCTGGCATTGGGCTCCAGAGTCACCACCGAGAGCATGGCCTGATCGCCGGGAAAAATCCGCGTATTGATGCCCTCGGCCAATTGCCGGGCAATGCCCTGGGCGGGATCACTCAGATTAAAAAAATCAGCGCGTTCATTCATTCATTCATCTCCAGTAGAACCGTCACATTCCGCGGGTTGATAACACCACCTTACCCTGCACCCGCCCGTTTTCAATGGCTTCCAGGGCATCGGCGAACTGGCCCAGGGGATAGACGTGCATGACGTGGGGTGTGAGGCGGCCATTTTCATAGAGGCTGTACATATCGTTCTGAATTCGGCGCACCCAGTCCGGTTCCAGAACCCGGTAGTTGCGCCAGTGCAGACCGATGACGCTGATATTTTTCATGAGCAGATAATTGGCCTGCACCACCGGGATGCGCCCACAGGCGAATCCCACCACCACCAGCCTTCCGGACCAGGCCAA
>Ga0114931_10010966_pt1 | contig 10740 bp, 10 predicted proteins | sample 2SBtaG_FD_89579 | JGI IMG/M metagenome (GOLD analysis project Ga0114931, IMG submission 89579) | Deep subsurface microbial communities from Kolumbo volcano to uncover new lineages of life (NeLLi) - 2SBTROV14_V59a metaG | ecosystem: Environmental > Aquatic > Marine > Volcanic | place: Kolumbo...
CAGGTCGGTCTGGTCGAACCACTGTCCGCGCGCCCAGCCCTCGCACGGCACGACCTCGACCTCGCACTTCACACCGCACCAGGTGACGAAGTACCGGGCCAGCTCCCCGACGGTCATGCCGTGGCGAACCGCGAGCGGGAAGGCGCTCACGAAGCTCTCGTAGCCAGGCCGCACCACGTTGCCCTCGACGTGGGCCCCGGTGATCGGGTTCGGGCGGTCCAGCACCATCACCCGCACCCCGAGCGCCCCGGCGACCTGCATCGTGTACCCGAGGGTCGCCTGGTAGGTGTAGTAGCGGGCGCCGACGTCCTGGATGTCGAACACGACGACGTCGAGGCCCTCCAGCGCCTCGGGCTTCGGGCGCAAGGAAGCCGCGGCGGCGGTGTACAGGGAGACGACCGGCAGGCCGCTCACCGGGTCGCGCTGCTCGTCGAGACCGATCATGTCCTGCACGGTGGCGCGCACGCCGTGTTCCGGGGCGAATAGGCGCACGAGGTCGACGCCGGCGTCGCCCAGCAGGTCGACCGCGTGGCGCAGGCGGCGGTCGACGGCGGTGTGGTTGCACAGCAGGCCGACCCGCTGGCCGCGAAGGCGACCGAGGTGGCGGTCCAGCAGCACCTCGAGCCCGACCCTCATGCGCCCTCCGCGCCGCGCAGGTGCTGGCCCACCCGGTCCCACCCCGGGAGCGGTTCCCCGTCCAGTTCCACCACCGGCGCGATGTCGCGGGTGACCGTGGCGACGTAGAGCGCGTCCCACGCGGCGTGGGCTGGCGGGCCCTCGCGGCGGACCTCGATCCCGAGCCGAGCCGCACGGGCGAGAAGCTCGTTCACCGTCGTCGACGGCAGGATCCGGCCATCGTGGGGGGCGGTCCACAGGACCCCGTCGAGCACCGCGAGGATCCCGCAGCTCGTGCCCTCGGTGAACCGGTCGTGCTCGTCGACGAGGAGCACCTCGTCCTTTCCGGAGCGCTCGACGGCGACCATCCACGGGGCGCGGCTGCCGTGCTTGACCGCGCCACCCAGAAAGGGCTCGTCGCGGTGCACGCCACGCACCGCACGGATCGGCCCGTGCCGGCGCCCCGTCGGCAGGGGGGCGCCCTGGACCACCCGGTGCCCCCCGCGGGTGAGGGTGATCCGCACGCGGACGGCGCCGCCCACCCGGTCGGCGAGGTCGGCGACCTCCGCGTACAGCACGTCGCGCGGCGGCATGGGGATGCAGGTGGCCTCGCAGGAGTGGCGGAGCCGCTCCATGTGCTCGTCGAAGGTCGCCGGTGGGCCGCCGCGTGCCACGAGCGTCTCGAAGACCGTCCACCCGTGGGTGAAGCCGGGATCGGTGACCGGCACCGAGGCTTCTTCGAGCGGCACCATCGGGCCGCCGTCCACCATCGCCCAGGCCGCGCCCACCATCACCTCCGCCGGCCTCCTGGCCGCTGGCCGGCCCCTGGCGGCCGGCTTAGGAAGGGCGCCTTCCCTTACCCGGCGGGGACGCCCTTCGCCACGACCCCCGAGGACCCCATGGCCAAGTTCGACGGCGTGGACTTCTACCGGATCGACGACCTGCTCACCGACGAGGAGCGCGCCGTGCGCGACAGCGTGCGCGAGTGGGTGGAGGAGCGCGTGCTCCCGGACATCGAGGAGCACTACCAGGCGGGCACCTTCCCCGCGCATCTCGCCCAGGAGATGGGCGAGATGGGCTTCCTGGGCGCCAACCTCGACGGGTACGGCTGCCCCGGGCTGAACAACGTGATGTACGGCCTGATCTGCCAGGAGCTGGAGCGCGGCGACTCGTCGATCCGCTCCTTCGCCTCGGTGCAGGGCTCGCTGGTCATGTTCCCGATCCACGCCTACGGCAGCGAGGCCCAGAAGGAGAAGTGGCTCCCCCGCCTCGCCGCCGGCAAGGCCATCGGCTGCTTCGGGCTCACCGAGCCCGACTTCGGCTCGAACCCGGGCGGGATGATCACCCGCGCCGTCGACAAGGGCGACCACTACCTGCTCAACGGCGCCAAGATGTGGATCACCAACGGCACCCTGGCCGACGTCGCCGTCGTGTGGGCCAAGCTCGACGGCGAGGTCCGCGGGTTCCTCGTCGAGAAGGGCATGGAGGGCTTCTCCGCCCCCGAGATGACCGGCAAGCACAGCCTGCGCGCCAGCGTCACCTCGGAGCTCGTGTTCCAGGACGTCCGCCTGCCCAAGGGCAACCTGCTCCCCGGCGTCAAGGGCCTGAAGGGCCCGCTCTCGTGCCTGACGAACGCCCGCTTCGGGATCGCGTGGGGCGCGCTCGGGGCCGCGATGAGCTGCTTTCACTCGGCCACCGAGTACAGCAAGAGCCGCATCCAGTTCGACCGCCCCATCGCGAGCTTCCAGCTCGTGCAGAACAAGCTCGCCTGGATGCTCCGCGAGATCACCAAGGGCCAGCTGCTCGCCTGGCGCCTGGGCCGCATGAAGGACCAGGGCATCATGAAGCACGAGCAGGTGAGTCTGGCGAAGATGAACAACGTCGACATCGCACTGCAGATCGCGCGGGTCGCCCGCGATGTGCACGGCGCCAACGGGATCCTCGGGGAGTACCCGGTGATGCGGCACATGGCGAATCTCGAGTCGGTGTTCACCTACGAGGGCACCCACGACATCCACAACCTCGTGCTCGGGAAGTGGATCACCGGGATCCAGGCGTTCTCCTGAGCCGAAGGGGGGCCGAGAGGCCCCCTCAGCGCACCATGACCAGGGCGCGCTCCCCGCGGACGGACAGGGGAGTCCAGGCGTCGCCACAGGACCAGCCGTCCTGGTAGTCGTCGGCGCCGGCTGTCTGGGCGATGTAGGCACCGGTGGTGTTCGTGCCGTCGGTGAACCCGAAGGTGACGGCCTCGACCCCCGACCCTCGGCTGAGCGACCCGATCGAGGTGCCCCCATCCATGCCCGCGCATCCCGGCGAGCCACAGATGTACATCACTGGTCGGGCCTCCGCGGGCTTCCCCGCGGGCTACCCCGTCACCACCGGCAGCTACGGGCTGGAGTTCGGCGCGGTGTCCCCCGCAACCACAACTCGCTCGGCCTGCGAGCGCTGGCGATGACCGCGCCTCCGGCGGTCCTCGGACAAAGCACGTCCTCCTCGGCCTTCGGTCCGGCGCTCACCTGGCGCTACCTGGCTCCCGTCGGCAGCATCCTCGAGATCTACCCGACCGCTTACGTGGCGATCAACGTGGGGGTGTCCTTCCCCGCGAGCCGGAGCGGGAGCCGCTAGATGCCCCGGCGGCGTGGCAGCCCGCGCAGGTGGCCAGCACGGCCGCCACGCGTGTCGCCGCGTCGCTGGCTCCGGACGCCGACCGCACCGCCTCGGGCAGGTCCGCGGACGGGGGACCGCCCGGACGGTGCCAGAGCAGGGCGTCGAGGGCCCAGGTCGCGAAGGTGGCGTGGGTGCACGGTGGGGCGGGCGGGGCGGTGACGTGCTCTGCCGCGTGGCACCGGCCGCACCCGATCGCGGCCCGCGCGACGCCGGTGGCGAGCTCCTCGGGATCGCGAGCCACCCGCAGGAAGCCGAGCGCCCCGCCCACGGCCGCCTCCGCGTCCCCCCCGGCCCCGGCCACCCCGGCGACGGCCTCGCCCCCGTCCATCGCCGTGGCGTAGGTGCCGACCGAGCGGAGGTCGCCATGCCAGGCGGCGTCGACGAGGGCGTGCCACGCCTCGTAGTGCGGCGCGCGCGACGGCGGCTCGCGCGATCCGAGACAGCCGGCGAGGCCGACCGCGGCCCCGAGTGCGATCCCCCACCGTCGCGGGCGTCCCGTCACGTCCCTCCCCGAGCCCGCCAACGTGGGGGCCACGGCTGGACCCGGCGCCTCCAGCGGGGCATCATCCCTGTCACTATGCCGCGCAACGAGTCCTGGCTGCTGAAGCTGCTCGCCCGCGCGCTCTCCTTGAGGCGCAGCGAGGCGATGACCCTGGGGAGCGGGCGGAGCTTCCGCCAGTTCCTTCGGTTCGCGGCGCTGTTCAGCCTGTCGATCATCGTTCCCGCGGGGCTCCTGTCGGTGTTCGCGCTCCGCTCGATCCAGGCCGAGGAGCTGCAGGTCGACGCCGACCTGCAGCGGCGCGCCGACGCGCTCGCGCTGGAGGTGCACCAGGAGCTGCAGCAGACCTTCGACAAGTTCGAGAGGCAGACCTCGGACCGCCTGCTGCATGGCCAGTCGCCCCTCGCGAACCTCGCGGAGCTCTCGCCCTACCTGCGCGCGGCCTTCCGATTCGACGCCGAGGGACGCCTCGTGGCACCCTTCACCCTGTCGGACGGACCGCTGGTGCGCGAACCGTCGACCTTCTACCAGCGCCAGTGGACGGCGGGCTCCCGGGCGGAGCGCGCAGGCCGCTGGGACGAGGCGCTGAAGGCCTACCGAACCGCCGCCGCGACCACCTCGGATCCATCGCTGTCCGGGGAGGCGGAGTACGCTGCGGCGCGGGTGCTCGCGAGCGCCGGGCACGTCCAGGAGGCCGACCAGGCGCTCGCGGACGTGTACGCCGCTCGCGCGGACGTCCGCGACCGGTGGGGCTTTCGGATCGGCGACCTCGCGACCCTGAAACGCGCCGAGCTGGCGATGTCCCACAACCCCGACGTGGGCCGCGTGGCGCTGGAGTCCCTCGTCGAGCAGCTCCTGTCGGATCGATGGTCCGTGGGCCATCCCGGCGAGGCCGCTGTGGCGCGGCGCGCGCTGCACCTCCTCGACGGGCGCTCGGACCCGGACTGGCTCGGGCGCATGAAGACCCGCCTGACCGAACGCACCTCGCAGCTGTTCTGGGCCGGGCAGCTCAAGCGCGAGCTGGTGCTGTTCCAGGGCGACGTCGAGCACCTGGATCGCGGGCGCTTCCGCTACGTGATGCGCTCCGAGAAGAGTCCGCTGTGGGCCACGCTCTGGCTCGGCAACAGCCTGTACGTGTTCTCCTTCGACTACGGGTCCATCGTCACCGACCTGCGCGCCGACCTGCAGCGCTCCGCGCGCCTCGACGACGAGTTGTTCGCCCAGGTCCTGCCCCTCGGCGACCAGACCCCGGAAGGCACCCTGAAGCGCCGGAGACTCGCGCCGTGGGCGCCCTACCAGTTCGTGGTGGTCGGGATGAAGAACCCGGCTTCCATCGTCGGCAAGAAGATCCGCATGCGACGGACCCGGATGATCATCGTGCTGCTCGCGGTCAGCATGAGCGTGCTGGGCGTGTTCCTCTCCCTGCGCCTCGTGCGCAACGAGCTCGAGGGGGCGCGGATGAAGACCGACTTCGCGGCGAACGTGTCCCACGAGCTGCGCTCGCCGATCACCCAGATCCGGCTGAAGGCCGAGTCGCTCCAGCTCGACCTCGTGTACGACGACGACGACCGGCGGGCGCACTACGACGCGATCGTCCACGAGGCCGAGCGCCTGTCGCGTCTGGTCGACAACGTGCTGGACTTCGCCGCCATCGAGCGGGGTGCCAAGCGCTACACCTTCCGGCCCGAGGACGCGCCGTCGATCCTCTACCAGGCGATCGAGGCCGCCCAGAGCGACTTCGAGAGCCGCGAGGTCGCGGTCGAGGCGGAGATCCCCGAGGACCTGCCGGTGGTGTGGTGCAATCGCGAGGCGATCGGCCAGGTGATGACCAACCTGCTCTCCAACGCCGCGAAGTACGGCGCCGACGGGGACTGGGTCGGCGTGCGCGCACACCAGGAGGGCGACATGGTCGAGGTGTCCGTCGCCGACCGGGGCCTGGGGATCGACCCGGAAGACCAGGCGCGGATCTTCGATCACTTCTATCGTTCGGCGAGCGCTGCGGTGCGTCGTCGCAAGGGCACGGGAATCGGTCTGTCGATCGTGCGATACATTGTCGAAGCCCACGGGGGGACCATCACGGTGGACAGCACCCCTGGCGAGGGGACGACCTTCACCTTCACCCTACCCCTCGAGAACCCCGAGGAACCGACCTACTGAGGGACCCATGGCACGCATCTTGTTCGTGGAAGACGAGGCACCCGTACTCGACACCCTGAAGCGGTTCTTCGACCGCGAAGGGTTCGACGTGTACGGCGCCCGAGGGCAGGGGGAGGCCCTGGACCTCGCCCAGCGGTTCCCCCCCGACGTCGCGGTGCTCGACGTGATGCTCAACGAGGGCCCCGAGCCCCAGTTCGACGGCTTCGCGGTGTGCAAGCAGCTCCGGGACGAGGGCTTCGCCGGTCCGGTCATCTTCCTGACCGCCCGGACCACCGAGGAGGACAAGCTCGCCGGCTTCCAGCTCGGCGCCGACGACTACGTCACCAAGCCCTTCTCGCTCAAGGAGCTGAACGCGCGAATCACCGCGGTGCTGCGCCGCACGGGCGGCGCCCGCTCGATCTACCGGTTCGGCACGGTCGAGGTCGACCTCGACAACTACGTGATCCGCCACCCCGATGCCGAGGAGCGCCTGTCCAACCGCGAGCAGGAGTTGCTGCGCTACCTGATCGAGCACCGCAACAAGGTGCTCCCCCGCGAGGAGCTGCTCACGAGCATCTGGAAGTACTCGCCGAACGTCACCACGCGCACCGTCGACACCCACATCCTCAACGTCCGCAAGAAGCTGCGCGACGACGCGGGCAACCCGCTGTTCATCGAGACCATGCACGGCGTCGGCTACCGGTTCATCGCCGAGGAGGGGTGAGCTGAGGGCGCTGCTGCCACTGGTGCTGCTGCTCGCGGCCCCACCCGCGGCGGCCCAGGAGAGCCAGGGCGGCTGGGAGCACCTGTACGACACCCTGCTCCTGCAGGCCGGCGACCACGACATCGACGGGGCGCTCGCCGGCTACGGGGACCTCGTGCGGAACCTCGGCGCCGACGACCCGGTGCGGTCCGCGGCCCTGTACTGGCTCGGCCGCACCCGCTACGAGCAGGGCGATGTCGACGGCGCCCGCACCTCCCTGCGGGAGTGCGTGCGGATCGGCATCGAGAAGGCCCGCTGCCTGGAGCTGCTCGGTCACATCGAGCTGGAGCAGAGCGCCATCCGCCACGTGCCCGTACACTGGACCTTCGACGACACGACCCACGGCTTCGTGCACCCCTGGCGCTACGCCGACAAGGGCTCGATCCGCATCCACCGCGAGGGCGATCTCGACGATCCGATGCTCGCCTGGCGCACCTCCGTCGACGTACGCACCGATGACGAGCTGGTCGTGGGCTTCGACAACCCGAAGCCCCCTCCGAGCGGGGTCAAGTTCCTCCTGCGCTCGCGCGACATGAACGCCTACATCCGGCTGCGCGTCTACGACATCTACGGCCGCCAATACGGCGCTGCGCCCCCCCACACGGTCGTGCGGGTGCCGAAGGGGCAGATGATCGTGGTGGAGCTGCCCTTCGACGAGGTGGTCGGCGACGACCCGGACGCCGTGCCCTTCGACGCGCGGAACATCGACCGCCTGGTGGTGCAGGACGTCACCGCCTACCACGGCGACCGCACTGGCGAGAACGAGCTGACCATCGACGACTTCCAGGTGTACTGACGCGGGGTGGCTCCGGGCGACTGGAGTGCGAAGTCGGGCCGCCCACCGTCCTCCGCTCAGACCAGCGCGGCGCGCACCGCGCGGACCGCGTCGTCCACCCGCTCGGGCGGGACCTCCCACCACGCCGCGTCGCCCTCGGCGCCGGCCTGGGTCACCGGGATCGCCGCCGCGGCCAGCGCCGCCTCCCCCCGCGCGACGAGGTCGAGGCGTGCCCCCAGCCCCGAGCCGACCGCAGTGACCATCGCCGCGGACGCGTGATCCTGCACGCCGACGACCGCGTCGAGCCCTCCGTGCGCGTTGCGCAGGTCGACCCACAGCAGGCTGCCCAGGCGGCGGCGCACCCGGGCACCGGCTGCCGCGAGCCCCTCCGCCGCCTCGACCAGCGCCCCGGGAGCGACCCGGATCCGCGCGAGCTGGGCCTCTCCGGTGACCGCACGGGCGCCCTCGGTGGCCCCCACGTCGGCGCGCAGCCGCGTGCCCGCTCCGGGCCCGAAGGTCGACGACGCGTGGATCTCGACGCCGTGGTCGCGCGCGTAGCGCAGCGCGTCCTCGAAGAGGACCTTCGCGCCACCCCGCGCGAGGGCGAGCCCCTCGTCCAGGGACATCTCGTCGATGCGGGCCGCCTCGGCCACGACACGCGGATCGGCGCTCCATACCCCGTCGACGTCGCTGCAGATCTCGCACCACGCGGCGCCGAGCGCCGCCGCGAGGACCACCGCGGTCGTGTCCGAGCCCCCGCGCCCCAGGGTGGTGACCTCCCGCGCGCGGCTCACCCCCTGGAAGCCGGCGACGATGACCACCTCGCCCGCGTCGAGGTGCCGGCGCACCCGGTCGGGGCGTACCTCGACCACCCGGGCGTCGGCGTGGGACTCGTCGGTGATGATCCCCGACTGGGAGCCGGTGAGCGAGCGGGCCGGCACCCCGCGCTCCCGCAGCGCCATCGCGAGCAGCGCCATCGCGATCCGCTCCCCGACCGAGATCAGCATGTCCAGCTCGCGCCGATCGGGGTGGCGGGTGACCTGCCGGGCGAGGTCCAGCAGCTCGTTGGTGGTGTTACCCATGGCCGAGACCACGACGACGACCCCCGTACCGTCGGCCCGGGAAGCCGCGATCCGGTCGGCGACCGCCCGGATTCGCTCGAGGTCGGCTACCGAGGACCCACCGTACTTCTGCACGATCACACGCATGGGGTTCTCCATCGCGGCGGGCACGATACCCCGGGGGCTTCCGAAGGGCTCCTCCGCGGAAATTGACGGAACCCGACCACGGGAACCCTTGCCTCACACCCTCCGGTTGCCTAATGTTCATGCGTTCAGCACCCAGGGAGCACGCGGGTGATCCGGCACTTCCTCAACCCACCCAACTGGTTCACCTCGGCCAGCATCTTCTGCAGCACCTACGCCCTCGCCCTGATCATCGGCGAGGGTGCGGCGGGCCTCGACGAGAAGACCCTCGTGAAGGCCTGCGTGCTGGTGATCTTCGGCGGGGTGTTCGACCTCCTCGACGGCCGCGTGGCCCGGATGACCAACCGGTTCACCGAGTTCGGCATGCAGCTGGACTCCATCGCCGACATCATCTCCTTCGGCGTCGCCCCCGCCATGCTGGCCTGGGCCTGGCGCCTGCACGAGTGGGGCTCCCTCGGCGCGATCGTCACCTTCTGGTACGTGCTCGCCGCCGCCTTCCGCCTCGCCCGGTTCAACGTGAACAGCGTGCACCGCGCCTGGCCGCTCGAGGGACACTCCCAGGGCCTGACCACCACGATGGGGGGCGGGGCGCTGGTGACGCTGGTGTGGGTGAGCAACGGCTACCTGCACGAGTACGTCCAGGTCTCGACCGGGCTCGTCGCCGTCGCGGTGATCGTGCTCGGCTTCCTGATGGTCTCCTCGGTCCCCTTCCGCAACTTCAAGGACATCCGCCGCAACCGCTTCGCGAGCGTGTCGCTGGCGGTGGCCCTGGCCCTGAGCCTCGCGGGCGCCGTGGTGCTCGACCCGTCCATGCTGTTCGGCGTCGGCGCCTTCCTGTACGTCACCTGGGGTCTGGTCGACGGGCTGGCGGTCGCGGTGCACCACCGCCGTCTCGGGCGCACCCTGGATCCCGACGAAGAGGTCGGGCTGGCCGAGTTCGTGGAGTCGGCCCTCGCGCAGTACGACGACGAGGACGAGCGCGAGGAGTTCACCGAGGAGCACGTGAAGCTGCGGCGGTAGGACGACCGGGCGTCGCGCGGGCACGCCTGCGTTACACTCCCCCGACTCCATCCTCCCGTGGCTGCAGATGTTTCCGCACGACAAGCTCGACTGGAACCTGAGCCGCCTGGATCAGCGGCTGGAGGGCGCGCCGGACGACGCGGTCGCTCGCCTGGACTTCGCCCGTGCGGCGGTCTCGCGAGCCATGTTCCACGACGGCGGCGAGGTGTGGTTCAACACCGCGCTCACCCAGGGGCGACGCCTGCTCCAGCACGACCCGACGAGCACCGGCGCACAGATCGTCGCCGGCCTCGCGCTGGCGGGCCTGGGTCGCCCGGAGCCCGCCCGCCGGTATCTCGACGAGGCCCTGAAGCTCGAGCCGGAGCGCGCCGACGTCCACCTGGCCTTGGGGGAGCTCTACCGGCAGGAGGGCGACCGCCACCAGGCCGTCCGCGAGCTCGAGATCGCCTGCCGGCAGGCGCCGGAGAGCTGGGAGGCCCACGCGCTCCTCGGACGGCTCCTCGGCGAACGCGCCGCGGAGGTCGGGGCGCCCCGGCGCCTCGTCGAGCGCGCCCAGTTCCACGTCGTGCGCGCGCTGCAGCTCGGCTGCTCGCCCGCCTGGGAAGCGCCGCTCCTGCACGAGCTGGGCGTGATGTGCCTGCGCACGGGTCGCTACGCCGACGCGCTCAAGCTGTTCACCCGGCTGCAGAGCCACGAGCGCTACCGCGACCGCGCCGCCTGGTACCTCGGCCTCGTCGCCTACCACCTCGGCAAGTACAAGAACGCGATCGTCCACCACCGGCGCTACCTCGACAAGCACCCCGAGAACGCCCACGTCCACGCGCGGATCGGCATGTCCTACCTGCACCTCGGCGAGGTCGCCAAGGCGCGGGAGGCGTGCAACCGCGCGCTCGCCATCGAGCCCGGCGACCCGCAGGCCCGGTGGACGCTCGCCTGCGCCCTGCTCGAGGAGGACCAGCTCGAAGAGGCCGTGCGCTTGCTGCGCGAGCTGCTCCACGACGCGCCCGACCACCTGCCCGCCTTCTCGGAGCTCGTCCGCCTCCGCCGCGACCGGCACGAC
>Ga0114931_10010967_pt1 | contig 10739 bp, 10 predicted proteins | sample 2SBtaG_FD_89579 | JGI IMG/M metagenome (GOLD analysis project Ga0114931, IMG submission 89579) | Deep subsurface microbial communities from Kolumbo volcano to uncover new lineages of life (NeLLi) - 2SBTROV14_V59a metaG | ecosystem: Environmental > Aquatic > Marine > Volcanic | place: Kolumbo...
CCTCGTTCCAGGTGATCCGGCCCTCGGCGTCCGAGATCTCCGGGTTCACGACGACGAGCGGGTCGCGCTCGCCATCCTCCTCGCTCCACTGCGTGTCGACCACGATCAGGCGGACGGCTTCTCCGACCTGCGGCGCGGCGAGGCCGATACCGGGCTCGTCGTACATCACTTCGCACATGTCGCGTGCGAGTTCACGGAGTTCTTCCGTGATCTCGGAGATCTCCTGCGACCGCTGCTTGAGCCGGCGATCGGGGAATTGCAGGACTTCGCGAAGGGCCATGGGATCGCGGCTCTATAGCATGCTGACCGGATCGACGTCGACCACGGTCTGGACCGCCCGGGGCAGCTTCGCCGCGGCCTCCCGCACCGCGCGCGCGACTGCGAGCAGCCGCCCGCGCTCCCTTCCCTTGAGCAGGAGCTGGAAGCGGTGGCGTCCGCGCAGACGCGCGAGCGCGGCGGGCGCCGGTCCGAGGACCTCGACGCGTTCGTGCGTGTCGCTCTCGGCGCTTGCGCGGGCCGCCGTGCCGAGCACCGCCGCCGCGCTCTCGCAGGCATCCGCCTCCTCGGACGAGATCGTCACCTGCACGAGCGCGCCGAAGGGCGGATAGCCGAGCGCCGCCCGCTGCTCGATCTCGTGCGCGTAGAAGCGTTCGTAGTCGTGCTCGACCACCGGCGCGATCGCATAGTGGTCGGGGACGAAGGTCTGCAGCACGACGCGACCCGGCAGGCCGCTGCGCCCGGCGCGCCCCGCGACCTGGGTCAACAGCTGGAAGGTGCGCTCGGCGGCCCGGAAGTCCGGCAGGTGCAGCCCGAGGTCGGCCGCGATCACGCCGACGAGCCGGACACCCGGCAGATCGTGCCCCTTGGCCACGATCTGCGTACCGATCAGGACGTCGAGGTGTCCATCGCGCAGCCCGCGCAGGACCGATTCGGTGTAGCCGCGTTGCGAGGCCGTGTCGCGGTCGAGGCGCGCCAGGCGCGCGTCGGGAAGCAGCGCGTGCACTTCCTCCTCGAGCCGCTCGGTGCCGACGCCGAGCAGCGCGGTATCGGGCGCGCCGCAGCCGCCGCAGACGCGCGGCGGTGTCTTCGCGAAGTCGCAGTAGTGACAGCGCAGCTGCGCAGCTTCGGCGTGGTAGACGAGTGCGACATCGCAGTTCTTGCAACGTTCGGCGAAGCCGCACTCGAAGCAGAAGATCTGTGTGGAGAAGCCGCGCCGGTTCAGGAACACGATCGACTGTCCGCCCTCGTCGAGGGTCTGCTGCAGCGCCCGCAGAAGCGGCCTCGTGACGATCGCCTTGCGTCTTTGCGCTGTGCGCGCACGCTCGCGCTGCAGGTCGACCACTTCGACCGCGGGCAGGGGCCGTCCGCCGATCCGGCGGCTGAGGACGAGGCGTTCGAGCCCACCGCCGTCGGCCGCATAGCGGGTCTCGAGCGACGGCGTCGCGGTACCGAGGATCAAGGGGCAGCCCGCGCGCTCGGCTCGGCGGCGCGCGAGGTCGCGCGCGTGATAGCGGAAGCCTTCGTCGCTCTTGTAGGCAGGATCGTGTTCCTCGTCGACGACGATGACACCGAGGTCGGCCAGGGGCGCGAAGAGTGCGCTGCGCGCGCCGACGGCGATTTGCACGTCGCGCCGCTGCACGCGCCACCACTGCTCGAGCCGTTCGCCGGGGCGCAGCCCGCTGTGGAGGATCGCGAGTTCGTCGCCGAAGCGCGCGCGCAGCCGAGCGATGATCTGGTGGGTCAGCGTGATCTCGGGCACGAGCACGAGCGCCTGGCGCCCAGCGGCGAGGGCCGCCGCGACGGCGCGCAGATAGACCTCGGTCTTGCCGCTGCCCGTCACGCCGTGGAGCAGGTAGCTGGCGAAGCGGCGGCCCCCGATGGCGTCGCTGATGGGAGCGAGGGCATCGCGCTGCTCGCGCGTCAGCTCGACCGCGTCGCCGGCGTCTTCGACCGGCTGGCCGAGGACGTCGCGCGGGGTCTCGCGCTCTTCGAGGCGCACGAAGCCGCGCTCGGCGAGCGCGCGCAGCGCCGACGAGGCGCCGCCCGACGTGCGGGCCAGCAGCGACGTCGGCACGGGGCCCTGCGCGGCGATGCGTCGAAGCATCGCGGCCTGTCGGGGAGCGCGCGAGAGCGCCTCCCGGCAGGCGATTTCGACGCCTTCCGCGTCGATGCCTTCAGCGAGCAGCGCGACGCGTTCTCGTGCCAGGCGTGCGCTCGGCGCGCGTTCGGACACCACCGCTCTCGCGAGTCCGTCGCGCTCGAGCGCGCGCAGGGCCTCGGGCGCGACCCGCAGACCGCGCGCGAGCGCGCGCGGCGAGCGCGCGCCCTGCGCGAGTGCCCGCAGCAGCGCGAGTGCCGGGGCGCGAGCCGCCCCGCTCTCGAGCGCGCGGCGCCCGCGTGGCGTGAGCGCGAGCTGTCGTATCATGCGCGGCGCTGCGCCGGGGGGCAGTGCCGGCTGGAGCGCGATGCCGGGCGGGCAGAGGCTGTCGCGCGCGGCGTCGAGCAGCACCTCGACCAGCTCCGCGCTGACGACGGGCGTGTCGTCGAGGACTTGTTCGATGCGCGCGAGCCGGCCGTGCCGGTCGCCGGCGACATCGGCATCGACGAGCGCGACGACGAGACCCGTCAGGCGCCGGCCGGAGAAGGGCACCACGACGCGTCGATGCAGCAGTTCATCGGGACTCTCGCCGGCAGGGGCCTCGTAGTCGAAGAGCGAGTCGATCGGGACAGGAAGGGCCACGCGCAACGCCGCACGCCGGGCGCCTGCGAAGAGCGTGTCGTGCATGATGCGAAGTCTAGCCGAGGGGGTGTCGTGCCGAGAGAGCCCAGGGGTCGCAGGCCGCGCGTCGAGGTTCACGAGAGCCGGTACGGCCGCGAACTGATCGTCGACGGGACCTTTGCGTCGTTGCGGCGGGCGGGTGATGCGGCGACCGGTTGTGTCTGGGATGCGATCGCTGCGCCGGTGCTCGCACTGGCTCCGTCTCCCCGCCGCCGCTTCCTGGTGCTCGGCCTCGCCGCGGGCAGCGTGGCGCGCCTGCTGCGGGCGCTCTCGCCCGCAGCCGAGATCGTGGGTGTCGAGATCGACGACGAGGTGCTCGGCGTCGCCCGGCGCTCCTTCGGGCTCGACGCGCTGGGCCTCGAGGTGATCCGCGACGACGCGTTGGCCGTCCTCGGCCGCGAGCGCCGCCGCTTCGACGCCATCTTCGACGACGTGTTCGTCGGGCGCGGCGACGACGTGCACAAACCCGCCTGGCTGCCCGAGCCCGGCCTCGCGCTGGCACGGCGTCGGTTGCGTCCGGGGGGGCTGCTCGTCAGCAACACGCTCGACGAAGCGGCCTTCGTTGCGGCGCATCTGCGCGCGCACTTCGAAGCCGTCGTCGAGCTGCGCGTAGACGACTACGACAATCGCATCCTGGTCGGGGGCGGCTGCGGGCTGGCCGCACGCTCGCTGCGTCGCGCCGTCGCCGCGTCGCCGCTGCTGCGGCCGACGATCGAGGTCCTGCGCCTGCGCACCCTGCGCGCGGAGTCACGCTAGTCGAGCAGGGAGAGCAGACGGGGCGCGAACACGATCAGGCCGACCGCGAGCGCGCCGAGCGATGCCAGCAGCACCGCCGCCGCCGCGACGTCCTTGGCGCGTTCGACCGTCGGGTGCCGGTCGGGCTAGACCGCATCGCACAGCGCTTCGAAGGCCGTGTTGAGTGCCTCGGCCGACCAGACGGCCGTGATGGCGAGCACGAGGGCGAGCCACTCGTTGCGGCCCACTCCGAGCGCGCCGGCGAACCCCAGTACCAGCAGCGTCGCGATCGCGTGGATACGTGCGTTCGCCTGGCTGCGCAGCATCACCGCGATGCCGCGCAGCGCGTAGCGGAAGCTGCGCAGCCGAGCGCCCAGGTCGAGCCGGAGGCTCATCGTGCGCCCGCCCGCGACCGGGCGCTCCCGTTCGCTCGGCTCTGCTGGTGCGGGCCCGAGCGGTGCTCGCGCCGGCGTCGCGCGGCGGGTTGCATCACGGGGCCGCGAGGAAGTCGTCGACCAGGCGGTTGAAGCGTTCGGCCGATTCGACCATCACGAGGTGCGCGCCGTGGCGGATGGTCGCGAGGCGTGCCCTCGGCGCTTCGTCGGCGATCTCGCGCGCCAGGCGAGGCGGCGTGAGCTGGTCATGGCGGCCGGCGACGACGAGTGTCTCGTGGGGCAGCTCGCGCAGCCGGTCGTAGGTGTCGTGCGCGGCACAGGCCCGGCACTGCCGCGCGAACAGGTCGGCCGATACCGGGAGCCCCTCGCGTGTCAGGAACGAGATCATCGTCTCGATGATGTCGCTCTGCTCGAGCGTCTCGTCCTGCAGCGACCAGAGCATGCGCTCGCGCACCATCGTTTCGACGCCGGTCCGAGAAGCGGCCAGCGATGCCCAGACGTCGAGCAGCATGCGGCGCTTGGCATCCGCACGGGCGTAGGTCCCGGTGAGTACGAGACGTCGCACTCGCGCTGGGTGGCGGAGCGCAACCTCCTGCGCCGCCATGCCGCCCATGAAGACGCCGAGGACGTCGGCCTGCGCGAGCGAGAGGGCGTCGAGTAGGCCAACGATGTCGTCCGCGAGGTCGGCCGTCGTGAAGGGAGTGCCGTCGTCGCTGCTGCGGCCGACACCGCGGTGGTTGAAGAGCAGCAGCTGTCGCTTTCGTCCGAGTTCGGGGACCTGCAGCGGTAGCCACCCGCGCAGCGAGCCGGCCATGCCCATCGCGAGGACGAGCGGCGGTGCTGCATCGTGCGATTGCGATGGATCGCGGCCGTGCAGCTCATACTCGAGTGTGCGGCCCCGGTAGCGGACACTGGCCATGGCGGGATTCTAGCCCGGCGCAGCAGCGTCGCGGCTATGAACCGAGCTTCTTGAGGTCGCTCAGTACGCCCTTGGCGACGGCCTTCAGGGTCTCGAAGACGCCCTTGCCGACGGTCGCGCAGGCTTCGTACTCTGGGACGCAGAGCGGGTTGAGCAGGCGCTGCATCTCGTCGAGCGGCGCGGCGTTCGGCAGGACGCGCTTGTTGTACTGGATGACGTACGGGACGTTCTCGATCTCGTATCCCTGCTCTCGCAGGTTGATGCGCAGGTTGTCGAGGCTCTCGACGTTCGCCTCCATGCGCTCGATCTGGCTGTCGGCGACGAAGACCACACCATCCACGCCCTTCAGGATCAACTTGCGGCTGGCGTCGTAGAAGACCTGGCCCGGCACCGTGTAGAGGTGGAAGCGCGTCTTGAAACCGCGGATCTCGCCGAGTGCGAGCGGCAGGAAGTCGAAGAAGAGGGTCCGCTCGGTCTCGGTCGCGAGCGAGATCATCTTCCCTTTCACGTCGGGGTTCGTCTTCGTGTAGATGTACTGAAGATTCGTCGTCTTCCCGCAGAGCCCGGGACCGTAGTAGACGATCTTGCAGTTGATCTCGCGCGACGAGTAGTTGATGAACGACATGCGCTGGTCCGCCTAGTCCGAAAACAGATTGTCGATGTCGTCGTCGGTGATCTCGCCAAAGGGCGACCCGCCGGCGCGCGCTTCCTGCTCGGTCTTCTTCTCGATCTCTTCGAAGATCCGCGCGAGCTCGGCGCCCGCCTTCTTGACCCGGAGCCGCACCAGGCCCAGGGAACTGCGGTCGTCGAACACGACGACCAGGATGATTCGAGAACCCACCATGGTGATGTGCAGGTTGTCACGCTGACCCTGGTGGAAATGGATCGGGAACTCGTCCTCACCGACGATCTTGGCGAGGCCACCGGTGGCGGCGATGCAGCCAGCAGTGAGCGAGGCGAGGCTGGTGCTGTCGACGCCCTGCATCTCGCCCGCTTCGGCCATCAGGTGGCCGTTCTTGTCGACCACGAAGATGCCCTTGGCGTTGGCGTCCTTCACGAGGCGCGTGATCACCGCGAGGATTCGTCGGTGATCGTCGTCGCGCATCACAGCTGGGCTTCGAACATCGGCAGCCGCCTCTGTAACCGCTCGGAATGACTTGGATTCCGGGTCAACGTACCCGGGCCGTCACCCAAGGGCAACTCGGTTTCCTCGCGTCGGATCGGATGGACTGCGCGCGGGCTTGAGGAGTCGATCGCGAATCGCGCTGCCGTGCACGCGTGCCTGGGCGGGAAGGGTGTCGCGGTCGCTGCAGCGGCGGGGCGCTCACTCGAGAGAACGACGGTGTTCGAGGGAGCGGCCGACGGTGACGTGGTCGGCGTACTCGAGATCGCCTCCGAGGGGCATGCCGTAGGCGATCCGGGTCAGCCGCACGCCGAGCGGGCGGAGGCGCTCGGCGATGAAGCTCGCCGTCGAGTCGCCCTCGGCGTTGGGGTTGGTCGCAAGGATGACCTCGCTGATGCCGCCCTCGCGCACGCGCCTCTCGAGGTCGCCGATGCGCAGCTCGTCCGGCCCGATGCCGTCGATGGGTGCGAGTGTTCCGCCGAGCACATGGTAGTGGCCGCGGAAGCCGCCGCTGCGTTCTACAGCAACGAGGTCGGCCGGTTCCTCGACGACGCACACGATCGAAGCGTCTCGTCGCGGGTCGCTGCACAGCGTGCACGGCGAGGCATCGCTCAGGTTGAAGCAGCGCTCGCACAGCACGATGTCCTGTTTGAGGCGCAGGATCGACTCGCCGAGTTCGCCGACCACGGCGTCCGGTGCGCCGAGCAGGAAGAAGGCGAGTCGCGTCGCGGACTTTTCGCCGATGCCGGGCAGTCGTTTCAGGGCGGCGACGAGGCGATCGAGCGCGGGAGAAGTGCTGGCCACTCAGGACTCGCCGCCAAGGAGCTTCCCGAGCGCACCGCCGATCCCTCCGATGCCGCCGATCCCGCCCGCCGCGCGTTGCATCTCTTCCTACGCGACGCTCTGGGCGTTCGAGAGCGCTGCATTCACGGCGGCAGCGCACAGGTCCTGCAGCATCTCGCGATCGCCGGTCTCGAAGATCTGCGATTCGATCTCGATCTCGAGCACGCGCATCTGCCCGTTGACGACGGCGCGCACCATGCCACCGCCCGCGCTGCCTTCGATGCGCCGGTTGGCGAGGTCGCGTTGCACGGCCTCCATCTTCGCCTGCATCTCCCGCGCCCCCGCGAGCAGCTTGCCGAGGTCGGGCGCACTCATGACGGCCGACCGAGCGGCTCGATGTCGACGATCTGCGCTTCGAGCACCTCGAGCACCGTGTTTACGGCGGGGTTCTGGAGCGCCGCCTGCCGGATCTGACGCTCGCTCTCGCGGCGCTCGGCGGGACGGTCGTTCGCGCCCGCTGCCGGCTCGGGCTCGGACGCGGCGTGGCCAGCGTCCGGTGCATCGTCGCTCGTGATCTCGACGCGCGTCGCCACGCCGAAGAAGTCGCCGCAAAGGCGCTCGAGGTCGGCGCTGCGTTCGCGCAGGCGCGTCGCGTGGAACTCGTTGCGCGTGGCGATGCGCAGCAGCCCGTCGCTCCGCTCGACGATGCGGCTGCCCTCGAGCGAGGCGAATGCGCCGCGGTTGCGATCGAAGGCGAAGGCCTTGAGCCTGTCGTGGACGACGTCGAGCGGCGCAGTGGCGTCCATCGGCGCAGCCGGCGCTTCGAGGTGTACGCGCTCGTCGCTTCGCGGCTGCGGCGCTGCGGGCCGTTCCGCCCGAGCGGCCTCGGCGGAAGCCGCACCCCGGGTGCGGGCACCCCCGCGGCCGCGAGCGTCGGTGCCAGGCGCGGCGCCGCCGGGCCCTGTCCGCGCTGGTGCGGCGCCGCTCCCGCCGGGCGCGCCGCCGCGGCCGCCTGCGCCGGCGAGCTTGCCTTCGAGGGCGGCAAGCCGGCCGAGCAGGCGTTCGACGTCGTCGCCCTCGGGCATCGTCGCGAGGCGGACCAGCGCCATCTCGAGCACGGCGGCGGGCTGTGGCGCCCAGGCCAGATCCTCCTGCTCGCGCACCAGGGCGCGGAACATGCGCCGCAGGCGGGTTGCGTCGCTGCGCCCAGCGAGTTCGCGCAGCTCGGCGATGTCGGCGTCGCCGGCTTCGACGAGACCCGCGTCGGGCGCCACGGCCGTGACGACCAGGTCACGCACCAGTTGCACCAGCTCGGCGCCCAGGCGTCGGGCTTCGCTCCCTCCCGAGAGCGCGTGCTTGCAGGCCTCGAGCGCGGCCGCGGCGTCGCGGTCGATGCACGCGCCGAGGATCGAGAGCAGCAGGCGGCGGTCGACCAGGTCGAGCACCTCGGCGACGGTCTCGTCGGAGATGCTGCCGTCTCCGCCGTACGCAATCAGCTGGTCGAGAAGTGTCTGCGCATCTCGCATCGAGCCTTCGCCCTCGCGGGCGATCGCGAGCAGGCTGCTCCGCGAGATGGTGATGCCTTCCGCTTCGGCGATGCGTGCGAGCTGGTCGGCGACATCGACGAGCTGGATTCGCCGCAGGTCGTAGCGCTGGCAGCGAGACAGCACCGTGAAGGGGATCTTCTCGGGGTTCGTGGTCGCGAACACGAACAGGCTGGCTGGCGGCGGCTCTTCGAGCGTCTTCAGCAGGGCATTGAAGGCCGCGTTCGAGAGCATGTGCACTTCGTCGACGACGAAGATGCGATGCTTGCCGGGCGAGGGCGCGTAGCGGATCGACTCGATCAGTTCGCGGACATCCTCGACGCTGGTGCGGCTGGCGGCGTCGACTTCCTGGACATCCGTCGAACGACCGGCGGCGATCTCGGTGCACGAGATGCAGGTTCCGCAGGGAGTTTCCGTCGGCCCCTTCTCGCAGTTCAGACAACGCGCGAGGATGCGCGCGAGCGTCGTCTTGCCGACACCGCGCGGGCCCGTCAGCAGGATCGCGTGCGGGACGCGGTCGGCGCGGATGGCGTTGCGCAGGGCGGTCGTGACGTGTTCCTGGCCGACGACCTCGCCAAAGGCCTGGGGGCGCCACTTGCGTGCGATGACCTGGTAGCTCACGGGGGGTGTCCACCTGCGTCGGAGTGCATCGGGCCGAGGGGCTTGCGGCAACAGAAGACCGCAGGGCACCCCCACTCGCAACCGGAAACCCGCTACGGCTGCTCCCTTCCGGGCCTGACCGGGTTCGCGAATCCCCGAGCTCGAGCGGGACCCTGCGATCCCCTCTTGCCGCAGGCCCGCCGAGAGTACCGCGGCTCAGACGACGTTGCCCTCGACCGTCGAGGCCAGGCGTGCGCGCGACGCGTCTCGAATCCGGCGCCAGCGCAGCGGGGATGCGAGTTGCCGCCAGAAGGTCATCGGAAAAGCAGGGAGTTCGGGAATGCCGACGTCCTCGGGCGGCTCGCGGTCTCGCGGCCAGAAGAAGGTGCCGAAGACCAGGTCCCAGAAGATCACGTTCTGGCCGTAGTTGTGCTTGGACTCCCGAACGAGCGGCGAATGGTGCCAGCGATGCAGCTCCGCCATCGAGAACACGTAGTTCAACGGGCCGACCGAGACCCGGAGGTTTGCGTGCTGGAAGTACCCGTGCACCGCGGAGACGATCGCGAAGAGCAGGTAGACCTGCTCACCTGCGCCGAGCGCGAGCAGGGCGAACACGCCGAGAAAGCCGTCGATCGCGATGTCGACGGGGTGGAAGCGCGTGGCGTTCAGGAAGTACAGACGCGGGCAGCTGTGGTGCGTTGCGTGGAAGCGCCAGAGCAGGTCGGTCTCGTGCTGGAGGCGGTGGTGCCAGTATTTCGGCAGCTCCGCGACGACGAGCGCGAGCGGAAGCTGTGCGAGCAGTGGCCACTGTGTCGGCCACACGCCAGCGTGCCTCGTGCCGGTCGGCTGGGCGATCTGGCCGACCAGCGCGACACCGGCAAGCGCGGCGACCGCCGCTGCGGCGTTGCTCGTGAGCGTGACCGAGACGACGTGCGCCAGGTCGACGCGCAGGTCGCCGCGCGAGTGCAGCCACGAGCGGTGGTGGGGGTAGAGACGCTCGAGCAGCGCGACCGCGACGATCTGCTCCGGGTCCCAGCCGCGTTCGAGCGCCCCGAGTGCCAGTGCGAGCGCGCCGCCGAGGACCAGCGGGAAGGCGCCGATGGCGACCGCGCGTTCGCCGGCCTTCACCGCTTCCTGGGATCGGGCAGCCCGTAGACCCGCGCCATCAGCTGCTGTGTGAGACCGGCGCCCGGGAGCGCAACGCCGAGCTTGCGCGCGAAGGCCAGCGCAAGCGCGAGGTCCTTCTCTGCGAGGTCGGTGATGCTCTCGAGCATGTCGCGGAGCGGTCCCTGCGAGCGATCGGCGTCGCTGCGCTGCAGACCGAGGAAGGCCTGGATGTTGGGTGTGAGCGAGCCGTTCGATCGCGTCACGTCGTCGAAGCGGTCGAGGTCGATGCCGGCGCAGGTGGCCAGCAGGTTGGCTTCCGCGCGCCCAGGAACTGGATGTAGCCCATCAGGTTGTTGCAGAGCTTCGTCGCCATTCCGGTGCCGAGGCCGCCGCAGTGCACGACCAGGCTGTAGGCGGCGTCGAGATAGGGGCGAATGCGTTCGATCTGTCCGTCGTCGCCACCGACCATGTAGGTGAGCTCACCACGCTCGGCGACCGCCGTGCTGCCGGTCAGAGCGGCATCGAGGACGTGCACGTCCTGGTCGCGTGCGACGACGGCGATCTCGAGCACCGTTTCCGGCAGGATGGTGCTGTGCAGCACGACGAAGCTCTCGCTGGAGGCTCCTGCAAGCACTCCGTCGTCGTCGTAGACGACGCTGCGCGTCTGGTCGTCGTCGCGCACGACGATACCGACCACCTCGGAGGCTTCGGCGACCTCGCGCGGCGAGGTCGCCGCGCGTCCGCCGATCTCGAG
>Ga0114931_10010968_pt1 | contig 10739 bp, 5 predicted proteins | sample 2SBtaG_FD_89579 | JGI IMG/M metagenome (GOLD analysis project Ga0114931, IMG submission 89579) | Deep subsurface microbial communities from Kolumbo volcano to uncover new lineages of life (NeLLi) - 2SBTROV14_V59a metaG | ecosystem: Environmental > Aquatic > Marine > Volcanic | place: Kolumbo...
ATTTTCCCGACCGCTGAAGCGGTCTCGCCCCCGACCGCTGAAGCGGTCTCGCCTGGGTTAGGCTCGCTGAGATAGAAATTGTCGAGCGGATCGCGAGCCGGATGCGACAACGGGATATTGAGCGCCTCAAAATTGTGCCAATCGTCCTCAATCTCGGGTCCTTCGACGGCCGTGAAGCCGAGCCGACCCATGATGTCCTTCATTTCGCGGATCGTCTGTGTGATCGGATGCAAATGACCAACACGCAGTTCTTCGCCTGGCAAGGTTACGTCGAACGGCTCGCTTGCGTCCTGGCCAACGCCCCCCCCAGCAAGACGCTGTTGTGCCTGCTCAAACTCACGCTCGACGAGCGTCTTCACTTCATTAAAACGTTTACCCGCAGCGGGCTTGTCAGCCTTATCGACTTTGCCAAGACCCTTTTGCACCTGACGCAAATGGCCACTCTTGGCGCCCAAAAACTCGATGCGAGCCGACTCGAGCGCATCTTCGGCGTCGGCAGATGCAAACGCATCGCGAGCCTGCTGGGCGAGTTCATCCAAACTGGCGAGAAAATCGGCGAGAGCCACGAAACCTGCCTCTGCTAGGCTGCCAACGCTTCGCGGGCCTTTTCTACCACGGCATCAAATGCAGCCGGGTCGTGAATGGCCATTTCAGAGAGCATCTTACGGTTGAGCTCAACGTTTGCCTTTTTCAGGCCGTTGATTAACTCGCCGTAACGCAAACCACGCTCGCGAGATGCGGCATTGATGCGAATAATCCAGAGCTTACGAAAATCGCGTTTGCGAACGCGACGATCGCGAAACGCGTAAGCCTCGGCCTTGATAAGGGTCTCTTTCGCGGTTCGCAACAGCGTACCGCGACCACCCACGTAGCCTTTGGTCTTTTTATAGAGACGGTTCTTCGCCCGATTACGAGCACTGCCTTTGGTGGTTCTCATCGATCTGGTTGTCCCGCAAAGGGGAACCCTTTAATTTGGGTTTTGCACACCTAGGCCCCTTCCTGCAGTGAAAGGCGTTTGCTACCCGGCGTGTTTGCTTGGTCTTGTTCGGGCGATTTGTCCGAACGCTGCTACTGGCTAAAATGCGTCCTTGGATATTTCGTCATTCGTGCTTTGCCTAATAGCTATTCCCTGCTAGCGCCTTCGCGACCATCTTCGAATTGGTATCGTTCGTGTTTGTGGTGCCGCGCAGATTGCGTTTGCGTTTTTGGCTCATTCGCCCCGCCAGGTGGCTCGTGCCTGCCGCACGATGCTTTGCCTTCCCTTTGGCAGAAAGTCGGAACCGCTTTTTGGTGCCTTTGTGTGTCTTTTGCTTGGGCATAATCAAATACCTTCAGTCTCGTATCAATTCTGTGTTGGGGGGAGCCCCATATTCTACCGACTCCTGGCCCACAGCAACAGGGGGAGTTTTGCCGCCCTTTCCCGGCTTATCGGCAAAGACCAAGCCGCTTTACTTAGGCGCCAAAATCATGACAATCCGCCGGCCATGCATCGAGGCGGCTTGCTCGACTTTCGAGATGTCCTCAAGCTCCACCACCAGCCGCGCGACCAGCTTAAACCCCTCGTCGACATGAGCATTCTCTCGACCTCGAAAAATCACCGAGCAAATCACCTTATCGCGACCTTCCAAGAACTTGCGGGCCCGATTGGCCTTGGTCATGAAATCGTGCTCGCCGATCTTCGGCCGCAAACGGATTTCTTTGTTCTTGCTATGATGGGTATGACCCTTGTTGAGCCGCTTTTTTTGCTGGTATTTGAACTTCCCGAAGTCCATCACCCGGCAGACAGGAGGTTTTTCCAGCGGGGCCACCTCGACGAGATCAAGTCCCTGTTCGCGGGCCTGCTCCAACGCCTCGTCTCGACTAATGACGCCCAGCTGGGCGCCGTCTGCGGCAATCACTCGTAACGGTGTCGTGCGGATCTGTTCGTTGATCCGTTGTTGCTTATCGATCTTGAAAGTCTCCTCTACTGGGAAAATAAAACCTAGCGCAGCGCTGCCACAGTATCGGTCATAGACCGGTCCGTCGTCAACAGAATAGGCCTATTTTTCAGCGACCTTTCGGACGCTTTTCGCCTCAATCTCTGCTTGCAACTTAGCTATCGCTGCCGCGAGCGACATCGCCCCGAGATCGCCCTCGATCCGGTCTCGCACTGTGACCGTGCCATTTTGAGCATCTTTCTCGCCGACAACCAACATGTAGGGGATCAAACCGATCTGGGCCTCGCGGATTTTTGCCCCCAGCTTTTGGCCCCGGTAGTCGCCCGTCGCCCGAAAACCGGCTTCTTCCAACTGCCGCTGGACTTCTCGACCGTAGGTCTCCGATTTCTCGCTCACCGTGAGCAGCCGTACCTGCTCTGGGGCCAGCCAAAGCGGAAATGCCCCGGAAAAATGCTCGATCAACATGCCCACAAACCGCTCCATTGAGCCAAACGGTGCCCGATGTACCATCACCGGCCGATGCGGCTTGTTGTCGGCACCGGTGTACTCCAGGCCAAAACGCTCGGGCAATTGATAGTCGACCTGCACCGTACCCAACTGCCACGAACGGCCGATAACGTCGCGAACGACAAAATCGATTTTCGGACCATAAAACGCCGCTTCGCCTCGCTCGGCCGTAAAATCAACGCCCATCGCCTCTGCCGCCTGCTGGCAGGCCGCCTCGGCTCGCTCCCATTGTTCCTGCTCGCCTACGTATTTGTCGCTCTCAGGATCGCGCAACCCCACGCGCACCCGGTAGTTCTCCATGCCGAGCGTACCCAACACGATCTTCACCAAGTCTAAGCAGCCGGCGATTTCGTCAGACAATTGCTCTTCGGTCACAAACAGATGGGCATCGTCCTGAGTAAACCCTCGCACACGCGTCATGCCGCCCAGTTCGCCTGACTGCTCCCAGCGGTAAACCGTGCCAAACTCGGCCAGCCGAATCGGCAAATCGCGATAGCTGTGCTTCTCGCTAGCATAAATACGAATATGGTGCGGGCAATTCATTGGCTTCAGCAAATAGCCATCCACCTCGCCAGCTTGAATCATGTTTGCCAAATCGCTGCAACTACAGCCCTCGTCGGCCAGCTTCTGCATTTGGTCGCGATCGATCAGCGGCGGAAATTGCGATTCTTGGTAGTAGGGAAAATGTCCGCTAGTTCGGTAAAGCCCCAGTTTGCCGATGTGCGGCGTAAACACTTGGCTATATCCTTGACGCTTGAGATGCTGCGAAATAAATTTCTGCAGCTCTTCTCGCACTACCGCCCCGCGCGGCTTCCAAAGCACCAAGCCCGAGCCAACTTGGTCGTCGATTTCAAACAGCCCCAGTTTCTTTCCCAACACGCGGTGGTCGCGTAGCTTCGACTGTTCCAACTGCTCCAGATAAGCCGCCAGTTCTTTCTTATCGAAAAACACGGTCGCGTAGAGTCGTTGCAACTGCTGCCGCGAAGAGTCGCCTTTCCAATACGCACCCGCCACGCTGAGTAACTTAAACGCTTTGCCGATGTGCCCCGTGTTCGGGACGTGCCGTCCTCGGCAAAGGTCCATGAATTCGCCTTGGCGATAGAACGAAAGCGACTCTTGATCGGCCAAGCCGGTCTCAATATGCTCGACCTTAAAATCCTGACCCAGCTCGCCACAGACCGTCAGGGCCTCTTCTCGCGACATTTCTAATCGCTCGAATTGGGCAGCCGCTTTGACGATCTTACGCATCTCGGCTTCTATTTTCGGAAAATCTTCTTCCGTAAGCACATGTTCTAATGCGAAATCGTAATAAAACCCCGTCTCCGTAGCGGGTCCAAACGCAAGTTGCACCCCGCCATACAATCGCATCACCGCTTGGGCCATGACATGCGCACACGAGTGACGCAGCAAGTCCAGTGCCTCGGGGTCTCGTTTGGTCAGTAGCCGCAACTCCACTTCGCCCGTCGCAGGCAAAGCCGCATGCAGATCGACCAGTTGGTGGTCGACCTCAGCCGCCACGGCCGCCCGTGCAAGGCCAGGGCCAATCTCTGCCGCGACATCGTACGAGGAGACCGAGGTCTCGTACTCGCGCTGTGTTCCATCGGGAAGCGTAACGGTAAGCATGCTAGTGATAGTTTTTCCTTGCTAGAGTGGCATTCAGAATACCGCAAGTATAGGCTTCCACTTACGAATTGGCCAAGTGCGATAGCGATTGACAGACACGGCTCGCGTTAGCGCCGTTGGCCACGACGAACTACTCCCCAGACAACAAAAGCTCCAATCCCTGCGTAGGATCCGGCACTCGCAGCACATAAATCGCCACCATGCCGCAAATGGCCGTGACGATCAAGTAATAAATTGTCGGCAAAATAGTTTTTCGGAGCGTGGAACCTTCTTGCCCCAGCAGCCCCACCGTCGCCGAGGCGGCGACGACGTTGTAGATCGCGATCATATTGCCTGCCGCGGCACCGACCGCCTGCAGCGCAACGACCATCATGCCGCTCACATGCAACTGCTCGGCTACCGAGAATTGGAATTTCGCAAACGTAAGATTGCTGACCGTGTTTGAGCCAGCAATGAATGCGCCCAGCGCGCCGATCGCCCCGGCGAATATCGGCCAAACGCCCCCCACGTTTTGCGAAACCCACTCCGCCATCGCGACGGGCATGCTTGCGTAGCCGCCCTCGTTGACACTTGAATTGATGAGTATCTGCACCATCGGCACCGTAAAAATCAGTACAAAGCCCGCGCCGAGCAGGATTTTCGAGGAATCGCCGACCGCCCGTTTCAGCTGCTCAGTGTTCATGCGATGCAAAAAGAAAGTCAGCGCAACGACAAACACCAAGATCGTCCCCGGCAAATAGAGCGGCTTGCTCGCGGCGGTAATGCTGGTGCCCAACACGTTCGGCCAACTCAAGGTCAGACTCTGCAGCAAGTCTCCGAGCCCGACCGACTTGATGCGGCTCAGTAGCAGCAGGACCGCGACCAACAGATAAGGGAGCCATGCGAGCGAGATCGACATCCCTCGCGGCTCAGGCTCGTGGCTTTGGATCGACATCGTCCTGCTATTCCACTCGGCAGGCCACGTTTTCTCATTGCCGAACGTCCAAGGCTCGGCCGGCAGCAGCCATTTGCGTCGCGCTACGAAAGTGACAATCGGCAACCCGACCAGGGCCCCAAGGAGCGAGGGAAACTCGGGCCCCAGGATAAAAGCGGCCAGGGTGTAGGGGATGGTAAAAGCGAGGCCGCCGAAAAGGGTGAATGGCAAGGCTGAGAGGCCGGCCCGCCAAGATCGCTTCGCGCCAAAAAATCGCGTCATCATCATCACCATCAACGTGGGAATCAACGTGCCCGCGATGGCGTGGATCACGGCCACGCGGATGCCGACTTGGTACAGAAACTCTCGCATCGTCAGCCCGTGGATGGCAAGCTGCTCGCCAAACGCGACACCTCCCATGCCATCGTGGACGCCTACGAAAATTGGCGTCCCCGCCGCCCCAAACGTCACCGCAGTCGACTGAATCATCATGCCGATCATCACGGCACAAGCGGCAGGGAAGCCAAGTGCGACCAGCAGCGGGGCCGCAATCGCGGCCGGAGTACCAAAGCCGGCAGCCCCTTCGATAAATGAACCGAACAACCAAGCCACGATTACTACCTGCACACGCCGGTCGTCGGAGATGTTATGAAAGCTACGACGAATCGCGGTGACGGCGCCCGATTGTTCAAGCGTATTTAGCAGCAGAATCGCACCAAAGATGATCCAGAGCAAATTCGCCGAGACAACCAGCCCTTTTACCGTTGCAGCCGCTACCTGGGTAAAATCCATCTGCCAAGCCCATAAGCCGATGATCGCAGTCACCACATAAACGGCAGGCATAGCCCACTTCGCAGCAACTCGAAATCCGATCAACAGTACGCCACCCAAAAGAATAGGCGTGAATGCCAGGAGTGCCTGGACGGAAAGACTCATTGCGACGGACTCCGTGGATTGGCCGAGAAACAAGGAGCCCGTCAGTGTAAATGACCAGTGTCCAAGCCTCAATGACCAAGCCACAAAGACCAAGGCAACTGACTTAGCTCAACTCGGAATTGGACATTCGAGCTTCGTCATTCGAGCCTTCTGAGTTGGCTAATGCTGCGTCAGAAATTCGTCGCTATTGAAAATCACCCAGCAAAGGTCCTCCAAGCCTTCTCCTGGCCTCTCTTTCGCAGAGATATGCTTCAATGCGATTTTTAATTCCGCCTCGGTGGGCGGCCGGCTCAGCGCGGCTCGGTAAAGCTGATCGAGTGCCACTTCAGGAGTCTTCTTTTCAGTGATCAAACGATGAAAACGATTTTGCTTGTCGGCTAGCTTCTTGTGAATCATCGAGCCGTTGAAAAGCTGAATCGCTTGGGCAAGCGTCGAGTCGTCGCTCCGCTCGCAGGCACAGGCGGTGGTACGGGCAGGTCGGCCAAAAGTATCAAGAAAAGTGTGGCTAAAATCGGGGCTGGGAATCTCGGTAGCAAGCGTGCCAGCAGGCAGGCCAGGGAACGACTCCTCGACTTGCGTGACCTGACAAATCGCGTCCAGCAATTGTTCGGCACTGAGCATTCGCATCTTCGAGTGAGAAAACAACCGCTTGTCGTTTTTGTTCAACTCATTGGCTTCGCTACTTAACTGATAGGTACGACTATTAAGGATCGTGCGGATCGTTGATTTTTGGTCGTATCCATTCGCAACGAAGTCGTCCGCAAGTCGATCCAGCAGCACCGGGTTGGCGGGCGGATTCGATTGGCGAAAATCATCGACCGGCTCAACGATCCCCTGCCCCATCACCTCAGACCAAATTCGATTTACCGCCACGCGCGCGAAAAATGGATTTTCTGGCGCAGTGAGCCAGTCAACAAATACGCGACGACGATCGTACGATTCACTTTCCTCGACCGCCCCTTTGCCGGGCAACCACGGTTTCATCGTCTGCCCGGTACGCGGCTGACGCACCTCGCCTTCGCGGGAGACAAATACCACTTCCTCTTCAAACCGAGTTCCCGGCTTGTGGGTAACTCGATTAAAAAAAGCGTTGAGTCCGTAGTAATTGTCCTGCGTCCAGTTCTCAAACGGATGGTTGTGGCACTTCGCACACTGGATTCGCGAACCAAGGAAAAGCTGGGCCGTCGTCTCGGTCGCTTCCAACATATTGCTGGCCGCACGATAGTAGTTTGCCGCTGGATGGTCGTACGTGCTGCCCTGGGCAGTCAATAATTCACGCGCAAACTGATCGAATGGCTTATCTTGCTCAAAGCACTCCACGAGCCACTGATAAAATTTATGGACACCCGTCTCTTTGACGTTTTTCTTTTGCAATCGCAGCAGATCTCCCCACTTCAACGCCCAAAACCTCGCAAATTCGGGGCGCTCTAGCAGTGTGTCGATCAAACGCGGCCGTCGGTCCGGTTCCTTGTTTGCCAAAAAAGCACTCGACTCAGCCACGGTTGGCAGTACGCCGATCACATCAAGATAAACCCGCCGCACAAAGTCGTTGTCCGTACACAACTCAGACGTCGGATACTGAAGCTGCCGAAGCTTCTCATAAACGGCCTCGTCAACAAAATTGTTCGCCGGCGGGTCGGGCCACGTAAAACCTTCGACATCTCGCACCAACGTGAATTGGCAAGAAACCAACTTGTCCAGATACCGCGCCATGATGGCCACCTGCCCACGTCGATGGCCGACGACTTCTCCGCCCGCAGTCACCGTAGCCACTTCCTCGTCGGAGGAACTAAACTTTGTGAGCCGCGTCACATCGCGAACTGTGCCATCGTCTCTATGCGCAAGCGCAACAATCTGCTGACGAAAATTCGGATGCTTGAGAATCCTTCCCGAGGCGGGCAACAATTGCAATTCGACACAATGCTTCCCCTGAGCCGCATCGACGGCTGTCCCTTCAGCGATCCACTGCCGCAAAACCTGATAAGCATATTCATTTTTGTGGAGCCGCAGTCCCCCGCCATGCTCGACGGTCATTGTCGGCTTCAGCAGCAGCAAGCTTTGATCCGGATCGATGCTATTGGTCCTCCGTCCCTGGGCACCACGCACCAGCGAACGCTCGTCCATCGCATGATCGTACGCCTCAAGCGAAAGCAGAAAGCCACCCTTACCGCTCGGCGAGCCGTGGCAACCTCCCGAGTTACAACCCTGACGAGTCAGGGCAGGGACTACCTCGGTGCGAAACGAAATCGGTGCCGGCTCCTCAAACGACTCGACAAGCACAGAGACCGTAGCCAGCTGTTCGCCGATTTGCACCCGCACTTCCGCGGCCCCATTTCCGGAGGGCCAAATCACGCCGTCGTGCGAGACGACGACCGCCTCGTCGCCAGAAACAAGCTGGGCATCGTGTGTGAGATCCACAAGCTGCCCGCCCGCAAGATGACCAGTAACCAACAAGATTGCCTGATCACGCGACGAACGAAATTTTACTTGAGCTGGCTCGACTTCTATTTTTTCTAGCGCCGCAAGATCGAACTCAGCAGCTTCCGACCTAGAGCCGGACGACGACAATCCTGCGCAAGTCGCGAAAACGCAAAAGCAAAGCGCTAGGGATTGCCATCGTTTCGTAAGGGCGGTTGGCTTCATGATGAAGGGTCTCCCTCGACAGGTGCCTTGGCAGACGCCTCAGCAGGTGGGGGGGCTTGAATCTCGCCAGAGGCCGGCTCGCTCTGCACTACGATATTCTGACCTTGAACAGTCGTAGAAGCAACCACAATCAGGTTTTCGAACTTGCCCACGGGGGCGTCAGCGGCCGCATTTAGCCTTAGTTTTGCATGATTTGCGTCGCTTGGAATCGTCACAAAAATAGGTGCCGAAAGCCCCGCCGGCCCGTCGCTCACGTGGATACGAACCGGTTGTGGCTCTGCACCAAAACGATGCAAAGTGATTTCAGCTTCTTGCGAACTCCCCACACCTATCGGACCAGCAACCGTTATCTGGGCCACCAACGGCTTCGTAACTTGCAACGAAATGTTCTCCAAAGTCACCACTTTGGTTTGCTCTTGGAATTTTCCTGTACCAACAATACGAATCGGAAACGACCCGAGCTCGATTTCAGACGGCCCTTTGAGTGTCACACGATACGCCTTCAGCCCGTCTTCTACCGCTGCCACCTCGGCCGTAACTCCCTCTGGCAATCCTTCAACAGCTAGCGAGACCGCAGCTTTGAACGCCGCGTTGATTCGTTTGATTTCTATGTCAAATGTTGAACTGCCCACAAGCTGCGGAAAGTAAACTTTGTTACCCGGCACTGCGAGTTCAAAATAAGGAGCAAACGGCGGGCCAACGCCAATCGCAATCGATTCAACCAGCGGTGTCGGCAACGAAAATGTGTTAGGAAACAATGTCGCTAGCGGCTCGCGCTGATTTGCTGCCACGGTGTAGAAGTGCTCGCCATCTTTTGCCTTGCCCGTAATTTTTACTAATCGCATTTCTCCTTGCGGCAAGTCTTCTGGCAAGGTGATTTTCAACAAAGTATCGGCACCTTCGAGTTTATTATTCTCAAGCACCACGCCCGAGCCGAGTCCCTCGACGCCAAGCTCCAGCGGACCACTGAAGCCAGTCCGCTTGGCAAGCACTTTTACAACGACCGTCCCACCCTGGGGAGCGACATACTCCATTTTTTCAGCATGCAACGAAAACCCAAAGAAAGCATCCCGCGCGTCCAGGCGGTAGATGTACTCAGGGCTACCACCTGAAAGCAGGTCTTCGACTTGCAGCACATACTCTCCATCCTCGGGTATCAGCAAATTGAGCACCGTCTCTCGCGACTGCGGTGCGACCACCAGACGCGAGCCATCAGCCTTGTACAGACTCAGATACAAATCGCAGGGCGAACCCAATTCGCGAGTCATTGCCAGGCAATGCAGTCGTTGGCCTTTGCGGGCCTTGAAGCGAAAGTGATCGCGGTCGCCCGGCTTCTCTAGGCGGCCGTTAAATACCCCAGGAAAGCTAACCTCGGTCGCATCCTTAAGCTCATCGTTGGGCTCTTGTTCAAGCGACTGGCTGCTTGGATTGGTCTCGACCTGAAACCAACCGGTACCGCTCTTGGCGTCATTCCGAACGCCAAACGATACGAGGCTCGAACTGGAAACCTTCGGCAATGCCACATGCAAGGGCGAAAAGGGGTCGGCCGCGCTGCCGAGCAGTTGGAACGAAGAAATCTCGCCACACCTACCACCGGCCGGATAGACCGCCGTAATCAACGGAAACTCACCTATTCGCAATCGGTAATGATAGCCCGCTCCACCTAAATGCCGAACGTCCTCAATACCAATCAGATACTCCCCTTCGACTGCAAACGTATGCGAGAATCGACTGTCGCCGCCCGCACCTTCCGTATCGTCGACTCGGACAATCTCCTGGCCATCGCTGCCCATCAGCCGCAAGACTGAATCAAGCTTCGAGCCAAGCCGTTGCGCAACCACCTCGAACGACAACCGCTGCCCTGCCGAAACGAAAAATCGATAAATGTCTTCTTTCACCGCATCGCATTGCCCGTCGACCGCCAACGGCAAATCCAAGAGTTGCGCCTTGTCGACCGAGTGATTGTCTGCCGCTTCGCCCACGCTACGCAGGTCGTCGACCATCAGCAAGAGCGGATTTGAAACGCCGCCCGAGGAAACTGCTCGGAATGCACCGATGCCAACTTGCTGGTCGCGCGGAACCGTAACATGGCAGAGAAGTTTTTCACCCTTCTTCGCGCTCTCGTCTTCCGCAGCAGCAAACTCGGTCCGCGCTGCAAAAGTGGTCCACAAGCTGCGAGG
>Ga0114931_10010969_pt1 | contig 10739 bp, 6 predicted proteins | sample 2SBtaG_FD_89579 | JGI IMG/M metagenome (GOLD analysis project Ga0114931, IMG submission 89579) | Deep subsurface microbial communities from Kolumbo volcano to uncover new lineages of life (NeLLi) - 2SBTROV14_V59a metaG | ecosystem: Environmental > Aquatic > Marine > Volcanic | place: Kolumbo...
GCCCGCGAGTGACACGATGTCACGAGTGGGCGTGGCCGGGTCGGCTCCAACGGAGGTTCGACCGAGCCGGCCAAGCAACTCCGGCGTTCGTCCGACACGGATGGAGCCGGGTCGGACGAACGTTCGCGATCACCCGCCGCGCGAGAATCGCTGACTAAAGCGGCGACGCAAATCGCGGTCGGGTGGATCGTTTGGTTCTGGCGTAATCAAGTGAGAGTACAGTACGTCAAAAAGTCAATGCGTTCGGCCAAAGTTTGGATGGTGCCATGCTGATGTCTTGCAGGCCACCTGTCTTATGTGCGTCAACGGCAGCAACGACGGTCACCGTCGCTTGAAATGTCAAACAATTATCAACTTACAGCTCATTCTATCGAAGGCGTTTCGTCGGTGCCACCAAGAGGTGACTCGGCTCTGCCGTTGTCGTTGGTTGGCAGCAAGTGAACACGAACCATCCAATCGTACTTCTTCTTAACAGATTCGAATCCATTCTCGAGCGTGCCAACTAGCGAATGCGATTCTGCCACGTCGGAATCCTTGCCCACATAAATACCCTTTGTTCGGTGAGCGCTGAAGTACAGGGCCACGTAAAATAGCTTTGGCACTTCTACGGAGTCGACACCCAGAACATACCATCTGTCTCCTCCCCGCTGGAATATTGCATATGGATAGACCAGGTCCTGAATCACCTGACGCTGTTCGTCCAGAAGATAAACATGAAACTCCTCATCGGGTGGCTCAGGATATCCGTATCGACTTCCAAAGACTTCGATGGCAACAACGCGCGAGGCATCGTTCGATCGTTCAAAGCGAACAGCGTGACCGGAACCGCCAAAGCTTTGCTTCCCTTCAGCCGTATTGTCCACGTAGCTCAGCTGAATGGCTTTGGCTGGGATGGAGTACGACGGTGGAGGCTCACGATGCACCTGAGGTCGCATGGTTCTTCGCGATCGTTCTGCGTATGTGCTGCTTGCAGCCGCTTCAGTTGCCCAGTGCAAGCCTCCCTCCCGATCCATCAACCCAACAGCGTCGATCTCATTCCATCCGGCCACTGCGGGTGAATTGAGGTAAAGCTTGACGCGATTCACGTTGATATCAACCTGAACCGGCAACTTGGCGATGCCCTTCCGATCTTCGGGGGACAGAGGGTCCTTTCCTTCCCAGAGGATCACTTCCTCGCCTTCTGAGTTATAGGCCGTCACCTTCGCCACTGCTCCTGGATTGTACGTTTCGTGCACGTGAATGGCCGTCGGCTTGACGGGGCCTGCGAATCCGAGCAGCAACCACTCGGTTTGACCATCCTCCGTCTCGGAAGCCCAGGCCGTTCGATTGTCCCCAGCAGTCGGTGTATCAGGTGGCCCGGCCGCTTGTTCGGGACCCCAGGGGCGCTTCGGTTGCGGCAATTGCCAAACGCTAATGTCACCGGATGACGAGAAGGTTAGTAATCTTCTTCCGTCCGGTGCAGCCAAGATCTTTGTCAACTCATGCTGTCCCTGGGCGATCACTTGGATGCAATCCCCGGAATCCACATCCCAAAGGCGAAGTGTCCCATCCGCGCCAGCCGACACAAGCTTGCCGTCACGAAGAAATACTGCATCGAGCACTTCGCCCTGATGAGCCTTCAGCCGGTGAAGTTCTTCTACCTCGACGGTGGCCTTGTGCATTTTCACAGGCTTAGCGACTACAATACCCACAATCGTAAACCAGAAAAGCACTGGAGTGGCGCCGTAGAATGCTGTCCAACTAGATCGCATAACTCTTCTCCGTAATGCGGCTTTGCTTTCGTACGGCGTTCTCGACCAAAATGCCAGGAATGCGGCCACTGTGAACCAGATCGTTCCTGTGCTGGACGTCGCGCGATCCGTGACTCGACCTACCAACGGGTTGCCTTACGCCAGAATTATTTAACCGCAGTCCTGATATCGCTATCTTGCAGAAGTCTAGATAATTTACAAGTCCCACACGGTTCTCACTGGTAATCCTACTGCCTTTCCTGCACAATTTGCACCAAAGGCCTACTTGGTCTTCATAAAACAAAGGCAGCCATCTTTAATATGCGGAATTCTGGATAAGAAGGATATTGTGAATGCATAAATATATAGGCACGGATAGCGCGGCTGCTTCTTGTTCTTTGCGTAACCGACGAACATTTTCCATCCCCAGTGGCTGCAGCGAAGCAATCCGCCCAGCAGCGCCGTACCTTTCCTGGCTGTATCGACAGCAGTCGGTTTGCGGTGGATCGTATTGGCTTGCAGCATCGATAAAGTGCTCCTGAAACTCCTGCCACGTAATATGCCGTCGTGGTCCTAGTCGTATCTTCAGGGCCTGTTTCATCATGCCAATCCACCCCATTTCAGTAGTTCCAAATTGCCAACCAGCCCTACGAGGGCCCAGGCGATAGCCGCCCGGAAACGGGCGTTTTTAACTGCTAGCCCGGCAGCCCGAGCCGACTTCATTGGCCATTCTTGGAACCGCCCTATTTGAGCTCCCCGGGGCGACTTGGGAGCAGATTCCCGATTGGCCAACAGGAGATGGTAATCTATAAATAAGGCGTAGGTCTCATGTTTTGAGCAATTTTCAAGAAGAAATCGCCTGGCCGATGCATCTAAAAACTGATAACGAGCCGATTGGCCCGCAACCGGAGGGTGGTTGCCCCCAGGAAGTGGTCCAAGGCTGCCAGGGCGGGGACCGAGATAGTCAACAGCAATTTTACCAACACTGCCATTTGGCCATCTATCGCTTGATGGTTCGCATGGTGGGACTTCAGGAGGCTGCGGACGTGACCCAGCAAGTTTTCCTGCAGGCATTCCGAAAAATAGATCAATTTGCCGGACAATCGCGGGTCGAAACATGGCTCCATCGACTGGCGGTGAATGAGGCTTTGCAGCATTTAAGGCGTCTTAGCCGTCGACGGGAAGCTTCCCTGGAGGTGGAGCCAGCCGATCCTCATCAAACCAGATCCGCCAACTTAGCAAATCAGGAATTACTCGATCGGGCCCTGGCCCGACTGGAGCCGGACTTGAGAACGCTCTTCCTGAAACGAGAACTGGAACAAATGTCCTACCACCAGTTGGCAATCACATTGGATCTACCGGCGGGAACGGTTGCTTCGCGATTGAATCGGGCGCGGCGTTTGCTTCAAGAATATCTGCTGGATCTTGGCTGGGAGGCTGAACCATGAACTGCCATCAAGTCGAGCAATACCTCTGTTCTTACTACGACCGGCAGTTGGCCGGCGAATTGCGGCAAACAGTCGCGGGCCATGTCCGGGAATGCGAATCTTGTCAGCGTACATTGGAGACCTTTAAGAGTCTCTCGAAGTTAACCGAAGCGAGTTTCGCCCAAGGGGCCGGACTGGACCTCCAGCACCTGCAACCACCAGAGGATCTATGGTCGCGCATCGAAGGTTCCCTGCGCGAAGTCCCGCCAGCCAATCCCGGAGACACACTTTTTCCAACCCAGGACCAACCCGAGGTGGCCCGCTCCGAGACCGTGCAGCCCGATCGCAAATGGGCCAATCGCAAATGGGCCAAGCCGCGACACCCACAACAGCCACGCGTACGTTGGCAAGCAGCGCTCCGCTGGCAAGGGGCCGCGTTGGCAGCATTGCTGCTGATTGCTGCGGGGGTGGGCATCTTCTGGTTGCAGAACCAGCCAGCTTATCAAATCACGCAACAGGGCCAACTCACGCAACAGGGCCAGCACTCACATCAAGGCCAGCACTCGCATCAGGGGCGTCTGGCTCATTACATCACAACCTTCGCCCACGATGCGGACGCCGCCCAACAAACACTGGTTGCCGACTATGGAGCGCAACGGGTCGATCTGCGTGAAGCCTCCAAACGGTTGGGCTACCAACCGAAGATTCCGGGCCGATTGCCAACAGGCTATACCGTCGATGCGATCTATGTTTTCGAGATGGATTGTTGCAATTGTGCTCAATACGTTTGTCATCGCGGCAAGACCGAGCGGCTTACCATCTTTGAACATGGTAGCCCGCAAGCGGCCAATCTGGGCAATTGGCCCACCCAGGAAACCCACTGCAATGGCGAGTGTTGCCGGCTCACCCGCATGGATGGGGCACTGGTAGCCAGTTGGCAGGTTGGTCCCAGGCAAATCACGGTGGTTGGGGCGCACGACATCGAGGAAGTGCAACAGTTGATGATTCACTTTAAAAAGAACGACCAGGGAGCATCCTGACTGATGGACCACCACCCAAGCCCCCCCAAGCCATTCTCTTGGCTGGTGGATATCTGGACGCGCCACTGGGGCAAAATCTTGACGCTCGAAGCGATTGGCCTGCTGGGGCTGGGTTATCTGCTGGCGGCTTCTTCCGCTGGCGATCGCGCACAATCGGCGGCTCCGGCCGCCGATGCCAAGGCCGCGGCGCAGGCGGCCAAGGCCGAAACCGTTTGGACTTGCTCGATGCATCCGCAAATTCGCCAGGCGGGCCCCGGCCTTTGCCCCCTTTGCCAAATGGCGCTGGTGGAAGTCCCCGCGGGAGGCGGCGGCGGCGGCGGTTTGCGGACACTTACCATCAGCCCTGCCGCCCGAGCCTTAATGAACCTGCAGACCACTCCGGTCGAAAAGAAATTTGTGTCGCACGAAGTGCGGATGGTGGGCAAGGTCAACTACGACGAGACCCGGCTGAAATACATCACCGCCTGGGTGCCTGGCCGCCTGGATCGGCTTTATGTCGATTACACGGGCGCGGCCGTGAAGCAAGGCGATCATCTGGTCTACCTCTACAGCGAAGAAGTCTACGCGGCCCAGGAGGAATTGATCCAGGCCCTCCGCTTCAATCGCCTGCGCGGCAACCAGGTGGCGGACCCCAACCAGCCGCGTATCAACCTGGCCGAGTCGGCCCGTGAAAAACTTCGCCTGTGGGGACTCACCGACGGGCAGATCAAGCAAATTGAAAGCCAACAAACGCCCTCCGATCATATCACCATCTATTCGCCCATCAGCGGCGTGGTCATTGAGAAGCTGCGTCAGGAGGGAGACCGTGTAGCCCTGGGCGACCGGATTTACACCGTAGCCGATCTTAGCCAGGTGTGGGTCGAGCTGGATGCTTACGAATCCGATTTGACCTGGCTCCGCTATGGGCAGGGGATCGCCTTCACCACCGAAGCCTATCCGGGAGAGCAATTCCTGGGCCGCATTGTTTTCATCCAGCCGTTTCTCAATGACAAGACCCGTACCGTGATGGTGCGGGTCAATATGCCGAACCCCGATGGACGGCTCAAACCGGAAATGTTCGGGCATGGCGTCGTCCATGTTCAGGTTGGCATCGGCGGCCATGTGGTGGAACCCGAACTGGCCGGCAAATGGATCAGCCCGATGCACCCGGAGATTATCAAAGACCATCCGGGCAAATGCGACATCTGCGGCATGCCGCTGGTCCCCATCGAATCGCTCGGCTACCCGACTTCTCCCGAACGAGAACTGGCCAAGCCGCTGGTGATCCCCGTATCGGCGGCCCTGGTCACGGGCCGGCGGGCGATCGTCTATGTCGAAGTGGCAGACGCGGAAGCTCCTACGTTCGAGGGCCGTGAAATCGTTTTGGGCCCACGAGCCGGCAATGAGTACATTGTCCGCAGCGGTCTGGGAGAAGGGGAATTGGTGGTCACCCATGGCAACTTCAAGCTCGACAGCGAAATCCAACTGCAAGCCAAGCCGAGCATGATGACGCCGGATGGTGGCAACACCGCCGGCGCTAGCAAAGGTCTGCCGAAAATTTTTGTCAAGCGGATGCGTGAATTAATCGCCCTGAGTGAGGCGATTGCAGGTGCGACCGAAAAAAAGGACCTGCCCCGTGTCGCGAGCCTCTACAGGCAGTTCGGCCAGGTACTAAACAGCATCGATGCCAGCGCGCTGGCGGGCAATGCGCTCAACGTCTGGAACGACCTGGCGATGCTGTTGACCAACGACGTGGTGGAAGGCCGCGACTTGAATCAACTTCAGGAAGCTCAGCGTGTCTATGAATTGCTGTCCAACCATGTGCATCGAATGCGAACCGTTTTCAGTTTGCAGGATGAGGCGTCCAAACCCAAGCGGCTGGAGGTTCCGCCGGAGTTCCAGGCTCAATTGGCGCAGCTTTACCAGGTATACCTGAAACTGCAAGCGGCGCTCGCCGCAGACGACTTCGACCACGTCCAGCAGAACCTGATCGATATGCGGAAGACCGCGGCAGCCATCGACGATTCGTCGATCACCGCCCAGCAGACCCGCGCGGCATGGAAACTGGAAAATTCCAGATTGGCCCAATTGCTGGGGCATGCCTCCGACTTGCCCGACATCGAGAGGGTGCGGGAACTGTTTTCCCCGCTGTCCAATGAAATGGGAGTGCTGATCCAACGGTTTGGCCTGGGCGATGTTGGCCCCATCTACCAGCACCATTGCCCCATGGCTATGGACGGCCAAGGCGCCATCTGGTTTCAAGATCACCCAGAAACCAAAAATCCCTACTTCGGGGCAGCCATGTTAGGATGTGCTGACGAGGTGAAAAAGATTTCTCCGGCTGCCAGGCAGACCACGACCGGAGCGCCCCATGGTCGATAAGGTCATTCGATTTTGTCTGGAAAACAAGTTTCTGGTAGCCCTTGCGGTCGTCGGCTTGACCGCCTGGGGCTCTCTGGTCGCTCCTTTTGATTGGGACCTGGGCGGCTTGCCCCGTAGCCCTGTACCCACCGACGCGATCCCCGACATCGGCGAGAACCAGCAGATCGTCTTCACCAAATGGACGGGCCGTTCACCCCAGGATGTCGAAGACCAGGTCAGCTATCCACTTACCGTGGCCTTGCTGGGTGTGCCCGGCGTGAAAACGGTCCGCAGCTATTCTTTTTTCGGGTTTTCGTCGATCTATGTCATCTTCGACGACGCCATCGAATTTTACTGGTCCAGGACCCGGGTCCTGGAAAAACTGGGCAGCCTGTCCGCGGGGACTTTGCCCGAAGGGGTGCAACCGGAACTGGGACCCGATGCGACTCCGCTGGGGCAAATCTTCTGGTACACGCTCGAGGGCCGCGATCCCGACGGCAACCCGGTTGGTGGCTGGGACCTGGACGAACTGCGCACGGTGCAGGACTGGTACGTGCGTTACTCGCTCCTCTCGGCCACCGGGATCAGCGAAGTGGCGTCGGTGGGCGGATTCGTCAAGGAGTATCAAATCGATGTCGACCCCGATGCAATGCGGGCTGCCCGGGTCGACCTGAACGATATCTTCCTGGCGGTCAAAAAATCGAATATCGATGTCGGGGCCCGCACGCTGGAAATCAGCAAGGCCGAGTATTTTGTCCGTGGCCTGGGTTTCGTTAAAAACGTTGCCGACCTGGAGAATTCGGTTGTTACGGTTCATGATAATGTGCCCATTTATATCAAGGATGTGGGCACGGTAACCCTGGGCCCCGCGCTCCGCCGGGGCGCGCTCGACAAAGGGGGCGCGGAGACGGCTGGCGGCGTGGTTGTGGTCCGCTATGGATTCAATCCGCTCGAAGCGATCAAGAACGTCAAAGCGCAGATCGAAAGAATTGCCCCCGGCCTGCCGACCCATGTGGTTATCGATTATCATCAGGTCACTCCGGACGTGGTCGAAGCCTTCGCCCGGGAGCACCAATTCAAACCATTTCTGGGCACTGAGCTCAACCATCAGGCCTGGACTCGCTGGCTGAAATCGTTGCCCCACGACCAGTGGCCCGAGTGGTTAACGACCAGCCACGTCACGGTCGTGCCCTTCTACGACCGTACCGGGCTCATTTACGAAACCTTGGGAACGCTCAACACCGCGCTGGTCGAGGAAATTCTGGTCACGGTCATTGTGATTCTGGTCATGGTGATGCACCTGCGGAGCTCGATCCTGATCAGCGCCTTGCTGCCGCTGGCCGTGCTGATGACTTTCATCGCCATGAAAGTTTTTCATGTCGATGCGAATATCGTGGCCCTTTCGGGGATCGCCATCGCCATCGGCACGATGGTCGATATGGGGATCATCCTATGCGAGAATATCCTTACGCACCTGGGCGAGGCTGATCCCGAGGAGGATCGATTGGAAGTCATTTTTCGGGCCTCTAGCGAAGTGGGCGGAGCCGTGCTGACGGCGGTCTCCACGACCATCGTCAGTTTTCTGCCTGTGTTTACGATGATCGGCGCGGAAGGGAAACTGTTCAAACCGCTTGCCTTCACCAAAACTTTTGCCCTGGCCGCCTCGGTCATTGTCGCCCTGACGATTATCCCTCCGGTGGCGCACATTCTGTTTGCCGGCCGCATCAAAACGGCCCGGTTGAAGCAGTTTGCTTTGCTGGTCCTCGGCCTGGGAGGGCTGGCCGTCGCCTGGATGGTGGCCTGGTGGGCCGGAGCGATTGTGATCGGGCTGGCTGCGTACGGCCTGGCCGAAAATTCCATCCCACCCGCCTGGCGCCGTTATGCGCCCTGGCTGGCAAACAGTCTGGCGGTGCTGGTGGTCGGTTTTTTATTGACCCACGACTGGCTGCCGCTGGGACCGGAAAAGGGCATATTTCGCAATTTGCTCTTCGTGGGCATGCTGATTGGAGGGCTGCTGGCCTTTTTCAAGATTTTCCAAAATTGGCTCTACGAACCGCTACTGCGCTGGTGCCTGGGGAACAAGGTCCTTTTTCTCTCCATTCCCGCCCTGCTGCTGTTGGCGGGATTTCTGGTCTGGCTGGGACCGGCCCGCTTGTTGGGCCGGCTCCCCCGGCATGACGCCGCCCAAACGCTTGGCGGCGAACAAGGCAAACAAAAGGCCGACCTTTCCTGGTTGGACGGATACAAAAACCGCCTGGCCGCTGTAAAATCCAAGCCCTGGGCGGGAGACATCGCAACGAAGTCTCTGCTGACAAAAGTGAACTGGACCATCGCCAAAGGTTGGGACGGACTCTCCAAGGAGTTCATGCCCCCCTTGGATGAAGGCTCCTTCCTCTACATGCCCACCACGATGCCCCATGCTTCGATTGGCGAAGCGCTCGATGTCCTGCAGTTGCAGGATAAGGCCCTGATGGGCATCCCCGAAGTGGAATTGGTGGTCGGCAAACTTGGCCGGGTGGAGAGCCCTCTCGATCCGGCCCCCGTTTCGATGTTCGAAACGATGATCCGCTACAAGTCGGAATACATCACCGACAAACAGGGGCGGCGATTGGAATTCAAGGTCGATCAGGAAGGGAAATTTCTGCGTGATGCTCAGGGCGACCTGATCGCCGACCCGGGTGGAAGTCCGTACCGCCAGTGGCGCGACGAGATCCATACCCCGGACGACATTTGGCAAAAGATCACCCAAGCTGCCCAGGTCGTCGGGACCACCTCGGCGCCCAAGCTGCAACCGATCGCGGCCCGCATCGTGATGCTGCAAAGCGGCATGCGGGCGCCGATGGGAGTCAAGGTCAAGGGGCCCGACCTCGATACGATCGAACGGATTTGCCTGCAAATCGAGGGGTACTTGAAAGAGGTCGATTCGGTGCAGGCGTCGGCGGTGATTGCCGACCGGGTGGTCGGCAAGCCGTACCTCGAAATCGACTTGGATCGGAAAAAAATAGCCCGTTACGGGCTGACGATCCGGGATGTCCAGGACGTGGTCGAGGTGGCCATCGGTGGCCGAAAGATCACCACAACGGTCGAAGGGCGGCAGCGATTTCCGGTGCGGGTCCGGTACTTGCGCGAACTGCGCAATACCATCGAGGACCTGGAAACTATCCTGGTCGCCGGAAAAAATGGGGCCCAGATTCCCCTGGCCCAAGTGGCCAACATCAAATACCTCCGCGGTCCGCAGGTCGTCAAGAGCGAAGATACGTTCCTCATCGGCTACGTCCTGTTCGACATGAAGCCGGGCCAGGCGGAAGTGAACGTGGTGGAAGATTGCCAGCGTTATCTACGGGAAAAAATCGACCACGGCGAGTTTCTCTTACCACCCGGTGTGAGTTATACGTTTGCCGGCAATTACGAAAATCAGATCCGGTCTCAAAAAACGCTGATGGTCGTCCTGCCGCTGGCCCTGTTCATCATTTTCATCATCCTCTACATGCAGTTCCGTTCCGTGCTGACGACCACGCTGGTGTTTTCAGGAATTCTGGTCGCCTGGTCGGGCGGATTTATCATGTTGTGGTTCTATGGCCAGCCTTGGTTTTTGGATTTTGATCTTTTCGGCACCAGCATGCGAACTTTGTTCCAAATCCACCCCATCAATCTGAGCATCGCCATCTGGGTCGGTTTTCTGGCCCTATTCGGCATCGCCAGCGACGACGGCGTGGTGATTGCAACTTACCTCGACCAGAGTTTCCACCGCAGCCTTATCAGCACGTCCCGCGAGGCTCGCGAGGCAACGGTGGTTGCCGGCCTGCGGCGCGTGCGACCCTGCCTGATGACCACCGCCACCACCCTGCTGGCCCTGATTCCGATCCTCACCTCGACCGGCCGCGGTTCGGACATCATGGTGCCGATGGCCATCCCCAGCTTCGGCGGCATGGCGATCGAAATCATGACCATGCTAATCGTCCCGACCCTCTATTGCCTGATCCAGGAATGGAAGCTGAAGCTGGGCGTGGACGATCCAAAATTCGCCGCCCATCCCAAGGCAAGTTAATTTACTCCCGTCCGTAAACCACCAGCTCCGCTGGTGAGAATTCATCAGGCTCTGCCGTTACTTAGTGAATGGGATAGTATCTCTCAACGGAGTGGCCATTGGTTGACGACTGGCGTTGGTTCGAAGAATCCATGGGGGGTTTGGGGGGGGAACC
>Ga0114931_10010970_pt1 | contig 10738 bp, 5 predicted proteins | sample 2SBtaG_FD_89579 | JGI IMG/M metagenome (GOLD analysis project Ga0114931, IMG submission 89579) | Deep subsurface microbial communities from Kolumbo volcano to uncover new lineages of life (NeLLi) - 2SBTROV14_V59a metaG | ecosystem: Environmental > Aquatic > Marine > Volcanic | place: Kolumbo...
GCTGTTAAAAAACGGCCATGAAAATCGGGCGCTGGTATTGCTTCAACAAGCGGCACTCAAAGCACCTAATCAAAGCGCAATTAGGTTCTTTTTTAGCTTCGACAATGCGATTGCTCTTGATTAATGCTTCGGCCAAATGAACCCTAATTGCGCTTTGATTAGGTGCTTTGAGTGCCGCTTGTTGAAGCAATACCAGCGCCCGATTTTCATGGCCGTTTTTTAGCAGCACCCAACCGGCTGTATCAGTCATTTCAGGAATACGGGTAGGTAATGCGAGTAACTTCTCGGCCATTTCGACTGCCCGTTCATTTCCCGTTTCTTGGTATAACCAAGCTAAATTATTTAACGCTATAGCATTCTTATCATAGATTTTATACGCATTTTCGTAGGCAATAATGGCTTTGTCCGCATCCCCGTCGTCCTGGCGCGCCATGCCTAATAAGATCCAGGATTGATCATCGGTCGGATGCATCTTCAACCAATCTTCCAATACGGAATAGCTCGTACGTTTATTTCCGAGTTGTCGATAAGTCTGAAATACGCGTCGAACCAAATACCAATTGGGTTCTAAGTGATAAGCTTTCTGGTAGGCTAAATTAGCGTTGGCATAATCCTTGAGCGCTGCGTATGCATCCCCCTCCAATTGAAATCCAATCGATGAATTTTCGTGTTTGGACTGAATTTTTCGCGACAGTTCTATAGAATTGCTATAAAGTCCTTCCTTAATAGCCAACTGCGCTTTCGCAGCGGCTGCTTCCAAATAGTTGGGCGACAATTTTAGCGCAGAATCCCAATTTGCTTTTGCGGCCTTAACCTCGCCTGCCTGTAACAACGCCTGCGCTAACAAGTGATAAGACTCTGGTTGAGTCTCGTCTTTTGCAAGCAGTTCACGAAAAGTGGTTATTGCACTATTCGCCTGTCCCACCTTCATTTGGATAAGCCCGAGACTTCGCGCCACGAGCGAATTATCCGGGTGACGCAATTTCAATTTACGCACGAGTTCCAACGCAGATTTGGGATCACCAATGGAAATACTATACTCAGCACGCATTAAAGACGGTTCCACAGCGTCTGGAAGTTTTTCCTGCGCAAGCTTAAGCTGGTCCAACATTTTTTCGGGTTCATTCTGTAATTGAGCGAGTCGAGCTAAACCCAATAACGCCTCTAGATTTGTGCTTTGAGTCACTAATACTCTCTGATACCACTGCCCGGCACTTCTATATTCACCGTTCTTTGCTTCGAGCTTGGCTATATTAATCATTGCCGAAACATAATCGGGTTCAATCTTTAATGCATCCAACCAATGTTGTTTAGCTTTTATGTTATCGCCTCTAGCAAAATAAATGGTCCCTAACAAATTTTCTGTTATTGGATTATCAGGCATTTTTTCGGACAGTTGCCGTGCTTTCACCAAGGCTTGATCATATGACTTTTGCTGAATTAGTGTCAGCACCAACATCACGTCGGCCTGAATCAGTCCCTGGCCCAAATCCACTGCATTTTCTAACTCACCAATCGCGCGTTCCATCTGTCCGGAAGCAATATGACCAATAGCTAACTGAGCCCTAATTGCAGCAACGTCCGGTGCCAATTCTATAGCTTTGGTCAACAGCTCCGTCCCCTTGTCGAACTGCTTGCTTTGCATATATGCACTGCCAATAAGCGCCAAATATTGAGGATCGTCGTGACCTTGATTCGCCACTGTCTCCAATAATTCAGTAGCATCAACGGGACGCTGTAATTTCATATAGGTTGCTGCCAACAACTTGACTGCAGGCAAATTATTCGGTTGATTGCTCACGTAGCTATGCAGATAGCTTTGTGCCAATTTCGGTTCCTCCTCAAAATATGCAATCGCTCCAAGCAACAGCCGGCTTGGTTGATGATTAGGTATCGATTTCAATACCTGAAGCAACGCATCTTTGGCTTTTTGGGTCTCCTTCTGATCGAAGGCTATAACACCATCGAGATACAATACCAACGGAATGTCACCTGCCGTATCACGAATGGCTTGAATGTCGGCGGTAGCCTTCTGCATTTTTCCGTCGGCAATATACGCTGTAGCTCGATTCAAATGACCGGGTATGCTGTCAGCATCGAGCGCTACTACACTGTCAAACGCTTCAATCGCGGCCTGATAATTCCCCGAAACCCGCTCTGTTTCACCTAAAATCAACCCTGCTTCTATATCTTTTTCATCATTGGCAAGCGCTTGTTTGGCAAGTCTAATTGCCTCTTTGAAGTCTTGTTTTACTAATGCTAGCCGCGCTGCACCACGCAGGCCATAACCGGAACTTTGATCTAAACTCAGTGATTCGGCAAAGCTTTTCTCAGCCCCGTCCGTATCTCCGGCCATCAAACTAGCCATACCTCGCAAAGCCCATAAGGTTGCTTGGTTTTGTGTTGAAAAGTCGGAGTCGGGCCGGATCTGTTGCAAGACCTTTTGCGGTCGACCAACCATCAGATAAGCTCGGCCGAGCGGCACAAACAATTCGCTCTTGTCGACGTTGAATTCTTGCGCTTTTTCGAGTTCCTTTACTGCCGAGGCACCATCGCCCAAAGTCAGATACGTTTGCCCCAGCAAGAAGCGAGCCTGAGCGTCAAACGGCGATTTCTTTAAGAGATTCTTTAATTGTATTACTGCCGCTTTAGGTTCACCCTTATCCAGATAGCTAAGCGCACTTTGAAAGTACTCTTCCGCGCTATCTTCAGCGAAACATGGCCAAGTAGCCACAAACAATAAAAACAATAAATGGCGAATTTTCAAGATATTTATTCCCTGCCGTTATTCCCAAAAACGGAAGTTATAATTTCAAATCAAATTTATTCAGTAAAGAATACAAAGTGGGGCGGGTTACCTCAAGCAACTCGGCGGCTTTAGAAACATTCCCTCCACATTCAGTCAAGGCCTGACAAATTGCCAGACGTTCAGCAGAATCGCGAAGCTCCCGCAAGCTGAAAACTCGTGACGTCTCCCCCTCGGAGGACAACTCAAGATCTTTGTCATCAATCATCGGTCCGTTCGACATCACTACCGCGCGCTTAATCCGGCTTTCCAATTCCCGCACGTTACCAGGCCAGGCGTATGCCTCCATGGCAGCAATTGCACCATCAGTAAAACGGTTAATATCAATCTTCATTTGCTCGCTATAGCGGACCAGAAACGCTTGAGCTAATACCGGTATATCTCCAGTACGCTCGCGTATTGGCGGAATATTAATCACCATTTCGTTGATTCGGTAATATAAATCTTCACGGAATTTACCTTCGTTGATCAAGGCGGTAATGTCTTGATGCGTAGCGCACAAAACCCGAACATCAACGGCAATTTCCTGTCTCCCCCCGATACGTTCAACCACGCGTTCTTGCAAAAATCTAAGCAATTTGGGCTGCAACGACATTGGAATATCGCCGATTTCGTCAAGGAAAAAAGTTCCCCCATCAGCCAACTCGAACTTACCTTTAACCTGTTTTGAGGCACCCGTAAACGCACCCCTCTCATGCCCAAATAATTCACTCTCAAGTAGATTCTCGGGTATGGCCGCCGAATTCACCGCGATGAACGGCTTTTTCGACCGATGACTCATTGAGTGCAGCGCATGAGCCAGAACCTCTTTTCCCGTACCGCTCTCACCATAGAGCAAGGTGGTCATATCCGTTGGCGCAATGCGTTCAACCATACGGCATACTTCATGCATTTCAGGACTGGCCGCGATAACACCATCCAGTGGATTACTGATGTGACGACGCGCTAATTTGCGATTCTCTTCTTCCAGCTCGAATAATCTAAACGCACGATCAACAACCAGCAACAGTATTTCCGGCTCAAAAGGCTTCTGATAAAAATCGTAGGCGCCGAAACCAATCGATTTTATCGGATTTTCAAGATCGTTATTTCCGGTTATGACGATGATCTTAGTGTGCGGCGCAATCGATTGAATCTCACTCAAAATCTTGAATCCCTCGGTCACTCCCCCAGGATCGGGTGGTAAACCCAAATCCAGAGTAACAACCGCTGGTTCATGTTTTTTTACCGCAGCCAACGCAGACTCACGATCATCGGCAACTTGGACTTTATAGTTGTCGAAGCTCCACCGCAATTGGCGTTGCAAACCTGGGTCATCCTCAACAATCAATAAGGTTCCACTGCTCAAATATATACTCCTTCTGATCTCATTGTAGCGTGCTGTTCGTCGACGATTAAGGGTAATACAATGCTAAAAACCGTACCCCAATCAACCTCGCTTTGAACATGCATCTCACCTCCCAATGACCGTACGTACTCCCTGCTTTCATAGGCACCAATACCCATACCGGTCACCCCTTTTGTCGTTTGGAAGGGTTTGAATAAACGCGTTCGAATAAAATTTTCATCCATTCCATGCCCATTGTCATCCACATAAACTATAGCTTTATTTTCGATCGGTTCCAGCCGCACATGAACTTTGCCCCGTCTCCCGGCCGCATCCTGTGCGTTTTGAATAACATGTTCGAAAGTTGAAGCCAGCCGGTCGCCATCGGCCAACACCTCCAGGTTGCTTGTCCCGATAACCTCAAAACTCGGCACCGGATTTTGTTTGGTCCTGCTCTTCACAGCTTCGGTTACAACTTGTCTCAGATTTAACTTAGTATTTGCGGCCGCCTTGCCGGCATTTTTCAACTGCGACATCAGCCGGCTCATTTTTTCTACCGAATGATCGACTGTTTTAATCGCGTCCTTCATAAATTCCGGATTATCCTGATGCCGTTCCGCGTTTCGCACAATCAACGAAAGCTGCGCGATCACATTTTTCAAATCGTGCATTACGAACGCAGCCAAGCGATTAAACCCTTCATATTGCCGAGCCTCGGATAAGGCCGTAGCTGCATCCTCCAACGCGAGATAGCTGGCCGCCTGCTTACCAGCGGTTTTCAATAACTCGATTACCTCCCAGTTCCAATCGACATTTGCACGGGGTTGATTCAGCAATATCAAACCGTACAAGCGGTCGCCTTGAAACAAGGGGACTATCACCCAAGCTTTTGGATAGTTGGCTAACCACCCCGGTCTATCCATATTCGCATATATATCAGGCGATTTAGCCATTTCGTGGAGATTTATAACCAACCTTATTTTTGCCATTTCCGCAACGAACTTATCCTCTCTCTTAATACGTTCAACCGCTTTACCCGGGTCTCCATAATCCGCGCGACGAACATAATCTCCTGAACCGTCCAAGACCCAAAGTACTCCGGCCGGGCTTTCCACAAGCTCGGCTAATGCAAGAATAGCACGTTGTTCCAGCGGGAATTCCGTGCCTGTCTCGGATAGAGTAGAAATAATATTTAGCCATTCTTCTCGGTAGTCATAAACATAACTAAAAAAATTCTTGCTTAGAAATACCCGGATTTTTGAACGCAGCTGGCCGGAAAAAAGCAGTAATAACAGTAGGAGGAAAGCGCCGATGACAAATATGATTTGGACAACCGTACCCCATTCCCCGCCATACAATTTAATATAGTACCCGGAAATTGCCATCAACAGCAGATACATACCCGCCCCCAGTAAGGAGGCCGAATAGAAGACTACGCCCCTTGAGATAAATATACCAACGGCCCAATCTCGATTTCTAATAGCAGAAACTGCAATTAAAGGTACCATGAGCGAAATTACCGCTCCCCTGGCCATCCATATGTCTGGGTTGATTCTCCGAAACAACAACGCATCTGAATACAAATAAAAATCGTATACAAACATTCCACCAACCGCCAGACAAACGAACTTAATATTCCAGCGTTGATCCGCTCTGGTATTTCGATAAAGTTGCTCGATCAACACCATACCGATCAGTGCCATCACAATGTGTCCAACGAGCTGGAAACGGGGTGCAAAGAAATCTGCAAAATAGGGTTGAACCAAAGGTTCCAACCATACGGACGACATTAAGTATGCCGCGCTGATAGTGATATAGTATTGATAATTTTTGAACGGGCTCGTCTGATCGGGTGTAATTTTGACCGACGAATGCAACAACTGTCGGAAAAAAATAAGCCAGACAGTTGTGTGTATTATCTCAATCGACCAGATCAAGCGGGAAGGCAATGTATTGAACCAAGCTTGAAGCGCGAGTATTGCTGCCCAAATGGCCGTTACTAAACAGGCAAATAGCAATAAGCGACCACCCACCCGTTTCCGCCAACTGGTTGCAAGCAGTAAAGAAAAAAACAAAAACGCAACCGCACCAATAAGATAACTATAAAAACCTATAGCCATGCTAATTCCCGCTAATCATTTATACCAGGAAGCTGTCCGAGAATAGAAGTCGTCACGAGGGGAAGCGGTTTTGAGACCATTTTTTCGATCAAAAGAGGCGAATATTGGGTATATTTAACGATTTTAATCGGGGAAATGGGCCAAAATCCGCTTTTCCGCAGTAGACTCTCTATTCTCCGACAGGCTCCCAGGATACACTAGCGCGCGCCTTTACCCCATAGAACGACTTCCACGGTTTGCAACATAATCATAAGATCGAAGAACAAACTGTAATTCTTAACGTAATACAAGTCGTATTGCAATTTGTTCAACGCATCGATTTCATTCTCGCCGTAGGGATAACAAAGCTGAGCCCAGCCTGTAATTCCAGGCTTAACCCGATGTCGCTCCGAATAATACGGAATCGTTTCGGCAAAACGCTCTACAAACTCGGGCCGTTCCGGCCTTGGCCCGACAAAACTCATATCTCCTTTTAGAACATTAAACAGTTGCGGCAATTCGTCGATACGTGTCTTTCTGATAAACGCGCCAATTCGCGTGACGCGACTATCATTCTTTTGCGCCATACGTGGCTTTCCGGCCTGTTCAGCATCGGTCCGCATACTGCGAAATTTGATTACCCTGAACAACTGCCAGCTAATACCAACCCGAACCTGCTTATACAGCACAGGCGCCTTGAAACGCCCTTCGATTTTGATGGCCAGCGCTGTTAACAGCATCACTGGCCAAGCCAAACCAAGCAATACAAGGCTGGCTATGATGTCAAACAGCCTTTTGCTAAACATACGCAGAAACCCAACCCGAAAGCCATCTGAAAATACCAACCAACTAGGATACAGGCAATCAACACGAATAAAACCACCTTCGCGCTCAAAAAAAGTCAACATGTCAATGACTTCAAAACCATTCATCTTACAGTCAAGAATTTCATCGACCGGTAAACCTTTCCTGCGATCATCCGGCGCAACAACTATCTCGTCTATATCAGTTTCCATAGCGTACTGGTTTAACGGGACTTTTAAATTAATAATACGCGCTTCCGGTACCGCTGTTGGTTGTCCCTGGAGCGGGATACAACCCACAACTAGAATATTTTGGGTCGACTTAGACGCCTCAAGCTCGATTACCTTTTCTGCGTTCATTCCGGCTCCGAATACAACGACACGCCGCTTCAAGCCCTTTTGGTCAACCACTCGATAAAATATTACGCGTAGAAAAGTAACGCCAATTAGTGAGAAAAGCAGAGCAGCAGCGAATATGCCACGGCCAACCGCGTGAACTGGAAAACTATAAAACACCAAACTCATCACCAGGGCTCCGAACATAAAGCTTCCAATTATTCGCAGAAGCAATCCGGCATCGCCCCAAGTCTGTGTGCGCTGATACAAGCCCATACCCGTATTGGAAAATAGCATGATGACCGCGAAGATTAGGGACGGTATAAGCTGATTGGCACTAAATGTAACTATCTCCTGGTAGCGCAGAAAATACCCGAAATGAAAGGCGGAAAAGAATACGCCAAATTCCAACAGAACCAATCCCAAAAAGATTCCCGATATATAATGTCGAAAAATCCGTATCATGTCTTAATTCAATCCTCAAAAATTATAATTCGCGCTAGAACTGCAACCTTCGATGCAGGCTTTGATTTTCATCGCCACTACGCGACATAATGGAACCACCAGGGAACTGTACAAACTTCCACCCTACATCTATCGATTTCACAACCTAAAGCAACAGGGTGATTCTACTTCACCTCAAACATAGCCTGTAATCGATTGATTCTTGCGTTAAACCTGAATCCGCGACTCCACAGTGCACGAGCTCTTGATTTCACGCCCTTCAAAAAAATACCCGCTGGCCGGATGGATGCAGCTAAGATTTTTTGCTTCCCTGTGAAACCAATATCTTGCTCCCTGTTATCCGCATTGAAATCACGGATTCAGGGTAGATAAAAACAAAAGCAGCTCAACCGATTCGGCTTTTATGATCGCCCAAGTCGAAATTCGAAACTACGACCCACGTAAACAAAAAATTATCGATAAAGAGTTTACGTTGCTATTCCGGTCTAGATTGACGCCAACCCGTCTTGCAATTTATGCATCTACTTTTAGCCTTTAGTCTTCTTGAGTTATACTTAAACGCGTAGACTAAAGAGTCTTAAATTTCAGGACGAATTATCGTATAGAACGCTCTCAAATCGTAGCCGTTCCGCTTTCATTATTTTGACTGTGCGCAGTATCGTTGCTAAGCCGCCCGGTGCCACTGAAAAGCCACTTCGATTCCAACTTAAAGCTAACCAATGTGTTCAACAATCTCGACCTCTGTTTTAGCATAGCAATAATAACCAATTCTCCAATGCATGGCCAAAATAGTAGTGAATAGTCTAAGCTTTTGCTAGCACTAAAACAGTCAAGAAACATTTATTTATATGCAACGAGGGGTAGTTATGCGTTCACTTAATGAGGTTAAGATCGGTGTCGTCGGATTAGGCTATGTCGGTTTGCCACTCGCGGTAGAATTCGGGGAAATTTTTGACACCATTGGCATGGACACCAATACATTAAGGATCGCCGAATTGATTGCTGGAGAAGATAGGTCATTGGAAGTCGAACCGGAGCGACTTAAAGCCAACAAATATCTGCGTTATACCTCAAACATCGAAGACCTCGCAGCGTGTAACGTGTATATCGTCACGGTTCCGACGCCAATTGACAAAAACAAACGCCCCGACCTCAGCCCACTAGTAGGCGCCAGCACCGCAATCGGCAGGGTCTTATCTAAAGGTGACGTCGTTATTTATGAATCAACAGTTTACCCGGGCGCCACCGAAGAAGTTTGCGTACCACTACTGGAAGCCGGATCGGATTTGGTTTTTAACCACGATTTCTATGCAGGCTACAGCCCAGAACGTATCAATCCAGGTGACAAAGAACACGGTGTCACAACCATTAAAAAAGTTACCTCCGGTTCGACGCCTGAAATCGCCGAATATGTTGACAAATTATATAAACGCATCATCAAAGCCGGCACCCACAAAGCGAGCAGTATTAAAGTTGCCGAAGCCGCAAAAGTTATAGAAAACACCCAGCGTGATGTAAATATCGCACTGATCAACGAGCTTGCCATACTCTTTAACAGCCTCGGATTAAATACGCTGGAAGTATTGGAAGCCGCGGGCAGTAAATGGAACTTTCTACCTTTCAGACCGGGTTTGGTTGGCGGACACTGTATTGGTGTCGATCCCTACTACTTGACTCACAAAGCTCAAGAGGTTGGCCACCACCCCGAAATGATACTTGCAGGTCGTCGGATCAACGATAATATGGGTGCCTATGTTGTCGAACGCGTGGTTAAATTAATGACCCAACATCGAATCTACGTTGCTCAGGCCAAAGTCTTAGTATTGGGTTTAACATTCAAAGAAAACTGCCCTGATATCCGCAACACTCGGGTAACCGATATTGTAGAAGAATTAAGCGGATACAACGCGAACGTCGAGGTATACGACCCTTGGGCCGATGCCGAAGAGGCAAAGCACGAGTTGGACATTGACTTGGTAGACAAGCTCGAAAACAACCGATACGATGCAATCATACTTGCCGTAGCGCATCACCAATTCCAGGAAATGGGTGGAAATGCAATACGCGCACTGGGAAAAACCGCATGCGTCGTATTTGACGTAAAGTACTCGCTAAGCAATGATATTGTAGATGCCTATTTGTAGAACACTTTTGAACGCACTATGAAGGTTTTAATTACCGGCACTGCCGGATTCATCGGCTCGGCCGTAGCGTCCCACCTCTTGGACCGCGGCGATGAGATTCTTGGTATCGACAATGTTAACGACTACTACGATGTGACACTTAAAGAAGCACGCTTGGAGCGCTTGAAGTCGAAGTCAGATTTTACCGAACTCAGAGCAAGCTTAGAAGATAAACCGATCATCGATCAGGCCTTCAAGTCATTCAAACCTCAACGGGTAATCAATCTGGCCGCTCAGGCCGGAGTACAGTATTCGTTGAAAAACCCGCACGCATACATCGATTCGAATTTGGTAGGTTTTTGTAATATCCTCGAAGCCTGCCGTCATAACGAAATCCAGCACCTAGTCTACGCATCCAGTAGTTCAGTTTACGGCGCCAATACATCAATGCCGTTCTCCGTACATGACAATGTAGACCATCCCGTAAGCCTTTACGCTGCTACAAAAAAGGCGAACGAACTGATGGCTCATACTTACAGCCATTTATACGGGTTGCCGACCACGGGCTTACGATTTTTTACTGTCTATGGACCGTGGGGCAGACCTGACATGGCTCTGTTCATGTTCACGAAAAACATCCTGGCAAATAAACCAATCAATGTATTTAATTATGGTAATCACCAGCGGGATTTCACCTATATCGATGATATCGTGCAGGGTGTCGTGCGGGTACTGGACAAGGTCGCCCAGCCCAATCCGGATTGGAGCGGTGATACACC
>Ga0114931_10010971_pt1 | contig 10737 bp, 10 predicted proteins | sample 2SBtaG_FD_89579 | JGI IMG/M metagenome (GOLD analysis project Ga0114931, IMG submission 89579) | Deep subsurface microbial communities from Kolumbo volcano to uncover new lineages of life (NeLLi) - 2SBTROV14_V59a metaG | ecosystem: Environmental > Aquatic > Marine > Volcanic | place: Kolumbo...
CGGTTGGTTTCGTCGATCGCCTGTTGCATCGAGCGAGTTACCTTGTCGCCATACAATATGGCCCGGCCTTTTATGTGTCTAGCCGCCCGGCCAATCGTTTGGATTAATGAAACTGCCGAGCGTAAAAACCCTTCTTTGTCGGCATCCAGCACGGCCACCAGCGACACTTCCGGAATGTCCAAGCCCTCCCGCAACAAATTTATTCCAACTAATACGTCAAATTCACCCAAACGCAAATCGCGTATAATTTCAACTCGTTCCACGGTATCGATATCGGAATGCAGGTAACGGACTCGTATATCGTGGTCCAACAAAAATTCAGTTAGATCCTCGGACATTCGTTTGGTTAGTGTGGTAACCAAAATACGTTCACCACAGTCCGTACAGCGGTGAATTTCCGACATCAGATCGTCTACCTGAGTCGTTGCGGGTCTAACCTCAATTTTAGGGTCGACCAGACCGGTAGGACGTACTACTTGTTCGATCACATTGCTGGAATATTCTCGTTCATAGGGCCCCGGAGTCGCCGAGACATAGATTCTCTGCGGTGAACGCGCTTCAAATTCATCGAATCGCAAGGGCCTATTGTCCAAAGCCGAAGGCAGTCTAAAACCGTATTCCACCAGGGTTTCTTTGCGCGATCGGTCACCACGGTACATGGCACCCAGTTGCGGCACCGTTACATGGCTTTCATCAACCACCAGCAACCCCCTATCAGGCAAATAATCGAACATAGTTGGCGGCGATTCACCCGCATTACGTCCGGATAAATAGCGAGAATAGTTTTCGATTCCGGAACAATAACCAACCTCTAATATCATTTCCATATCAAACAATGTACGTTGTTCCAGCCGTTGAGCCTCCACCAATTTATTCAGCGATCTTAGCTGCTCCAGTCGGTTCTTCAATTCACATTTGATGTATTCAACCGCCTTCAACAGCTTTTCTCTTGGCGTCACATAATGAGATTTAGGGAACACCGTATAGCGCGCAATCCGGCTGACAATTTCCCCGGTTAAGGGATCAAAAAGTGACATTCGTTCAATTTCATCGTCAAACAATTCCACGCGCAACGCTTCTTTTTCGGACTCTGCCGGAAATATATCGATTATTTCTCCTCGCACTCTGTACGTTGCGCGTCTGAGTTCCGTATCATTCCGCGTATATTGCATCTCCGCCAAACGCCGCAGTAAGGTTCGTTGATCGATCATATCGCCGCGCACCAGGTGCAACACCATGCTGAAATACGATTCCGGTTCACCCAAACCATAAATGGAAGACACGGTAGCAACAACGACCGTGTCTTCTCGTTCTAGTAGCGCTTTTGTGGCCGATAAACGCATTTGTTCTATATGTTCGTTAAGCGAGGCATCTTTTTCGATATAAGTGTCGGATGCCGGCACATAGGCTTCCGGCTGGTAGTAATCGTAATAGGAGACAAAATACTCTACCGAATTTTCCGGAAAAAATTCCTTCATCTCTCCGTATAACTGTGCAGCTAAGGTTTTGTTTGGCGCCAATATCATCGTCGGGCGTTGCACATTCTCAATGACATTAGCAATGGTGTAAGTTTTTCCGGACCCGGTTACACCTAAAAGAGTTTGATGCAATTCACCATCATTTAGACCGTCCGATAGCTGTGTAATGGCGTTCGGTTGATCGCCATTTGGCGCGAAAGTGCTATGCAGAGTAAATTTTTTCAAAATGGAGTTTTAGCTATCGCAATGAATCTAGTATCATTAATCGGTTTAGCACTTAAATGCTCAACAACCTATTGTGACGGGCAATACGAGTTATCAATATGAAAACCGCTGATACCCCGTCTTGCTATAAATTTGGTAAAACACAGAAAGAACCAAGAAGTCTATTTGCCTTGCAGTAACTCATCAATAATCAATTTCCAATATGACTACAACACTATCGAGTCGCGTTAAAGCAGTTCAACCATCGCCGACACTGGCAATCACTGCTCGCGCCGCAGCATTAAGAGCTACCGGACATGACGTTATTGGCTTGGGCGCTGGCGAACCGGATTTTGATACCCCGGAGCACATCAAAAACGCGGCGATCCAGGCAATTCATGCTGGTTTTACAAAATATACCGCAGTCGACGGAATACCTAGCCTTAAAAACGCCATTATCAATAAATTCGACCGGGATAATCAACTATCCTACGAGCCAAATCAGATTTTGGTTTCGTGCGGCGGTAAACAAAGTTTTTTCAACCTAGGCCAAGCGCTTTTGAATCCAGGCGACGAAGTCATCATCCCAGCACCGTATTGGGTCTCTTACCCCGACATGTCCATTCTAGCGGGTGGACAACCTCTAATCATCCATGCATCTCAACAACAGGGCTTCAAGATCAATCCGGAACAATTGGCCGAGGCGCTCACGGAAAAAACACGCCTATTCGTGATCAACAGCCCCTCGAATCCTACCGGCATTAGATATTCTATAAGGGAACTGCAGGCTTTCGGAGAAGTGCTCCGTGACTATCCCAGCGTCATTATTGCCACTGATGATATGTACGAACATATCCTTTGGCAACCCGGAACTTTTTGCAATATTTTGAACGCTTGTCCGGACCTGGTTGACCGAACATTAGTTCTCAATGGCGTATCAAAAGCCTACTCCATGACCGGTTGGCGAATTGGATACGCTGCGGGGCCCTCTAAGATAATTGCAGCCATGAAAAAAATCCAATCCCAAAGCACTTCAAACCCTGCATCGATATCCCAAGTTGCTGCTGAAGCGGCGCTGAATGGCGATCAGTCATGCATCCAAGTCATGCTAAAAGCCTTCAAAGAACGGCATGATTTCGTTGTAGAAGCACTAAATAAACTTCCCGGAATTTCTTGCTTGCCCACCGATGGAACATTTTATGTTTTCCCTAGACTACAAACATTTATTGACACCATTGACACCATCACTGACGACATCAGCCTTTCAGAATATTTCATCGAAAAAGCCGGCGTTGCGCTGGTCCCGGGTTCGGCTTTTGGCTGTCCTGGCAACGCACGCATCTCCATAGCAACAAGCATGGGAAATTTAAAAAATTCAATCGACCGCATCGCGGCACTGACCAGCTAACCTGCATTCCTTACCATAGGACAGAATGATTATGCAGTGATTTGTATATGAAAGAATAGCGGATCAAGCAGAATATGGAGTAGAAATAAACTTACCAAATCAACTAAGCTCGTGACACGCACGCTACACGACGACGACTCAAACACCCTAAAAACCATTACTATCCAAATTAACGAGATAATTTTTGAACCGGTCCTTGAGTTCAGGATGCCGCAATCCGTATTCGACCGTGGCAATCAAATAACCCAACTTTGAACCACAATCATAGCGCATTCCATCGAACTCATAGGCCAACACCGACTCTTCGGTCAGAAGATCGCTTATCGCGTCAGTAAGCTGAATTTCGCCGCCGGCCCCGGCTTCAGTTTTCTCTAACTTGTCAAAAATTGCCGGCGTCAATATATAGCGACCCACTACGGCCAAATTAGACGGCGCATCTGCGGGCTTGGGTTTTTCGACGATACTTTCAACCTGTCCCATTTTCTCATTGGTCGAGGCTGTTTTTACGATACCGTAGCTGCCAGTTTCGGATGGATTGACTCGTTCTACGGCCAAAATACTAGCATCCTGTTGTGCAAAGATTTCAGCCATTTGCTTGAGACAACCCGAAGGCTTATTTTCAATTAGGTCATCCGCCAACATGACCGCAAAAGGGTCGTTTCCAACAACGGATTTCGCGCAGAGTACCGCGTGCCCTAAGCCCAAAGCCTCGGCTTGCCGTATATATACACATGAAATATTTGCCGGCACAATATTCTGTATGATGCTTAAAGCCTCATTTTTATGGCGACCTTCTAATTCGGTTTCCAGTTCATAAGCTTTGTCAAAATGATCTGCAATTGCCCCTTTGGTACGGCCGGTAATGAATATCATGACCTCGATTCCAGCTTCGACAGCTTCTTCAACCGCGTATTGGATCAACGGCCTATCGACCACGGGAAGCATTTCTTTGGGGTTAGCTTTAGTTGCAGGAAGGAATCGAGTCCCCAACCCAGCAACCGGGAAAACAGCCTTTTTTATGCTCACGGCTTATTCTTTCCCTCAGATAGTGCCTCGGTGATCAAGTTTTTGGCAACCAAATAGTCCAAAATTCGACCCGCGCAATCATCTAGATTATCGGTCCCTGTATCAACCGAAATCTCAGGCTCAATAGGCGTTTCATACGGTGATGATATGCCGGTAAACTCAGCGATTTCTCCAGCCCTCGCCTTCCGGTATAAGCCTTTCGGATCACGGGTTTCGCAGACCTCTACCGTGGCATTGCAATATATCTCGATAAAATCACCATCCACAACCAGAGATCTAACCACATCGCGGTCTTTGCGGTACGGTGAAATAAACGCTGTCAAAGCTATAACACCAGCATCAATAAACAATTTGCTCATTTCACCAATACGACGAATATTTTCGTGCCGGTCCTGGTCACTAAACCCCAAATCAGAGCACAAACCATGTCTTACGTTATCTCCGTCAAAAACGTAAGTCCGACATCCACGGGTATACAAGATCTCCTCCAATCTATGCGCTAACGTCGATTTACCGGCACCTGAAAGCCCGGTAAACCATAAAATAAAACTCTTATGGGAGTTCAGCTTTTGGCGCATTTCGCGTTGCACTACTGCGTTATGCCAGACTATATTTTTATTCACAAAGAGTGCATCCGTGTTTCTATATTGAAAACAAGCTCGTTCGTCTGGAAAGCTACCCGACGATACGAGTAAATCGATCAAATTCCAAGTCAGATATCGAAGAAACTATCCGAATAGTTGCATGTATTATCATTGAAAAACTGCTATCCGGATATTGGTAGTAGTTTGAAAACCCACGCCTTGATCATGCTTTTACAAAGATATTACAAGGGGGGAATTGTACACAACTCAGTCCTAAAAAAAAAACAGGCTCCTGATAAGGAACCTGCTTGGGCGGTATCACGCTTTACTACTATTCAACCATGATTCCATTCCTGTTTTTTTCAATCGTCGCCTGCCCAATACCCTTAACACGAACCACTCCATCTAATGTTTTAAACTTTCCATTCGTATCGCGTTCTTTTACAATCGCCTGTGCTTTTACCATTCCCACACCTGACATGGCATCAGCAATTTCCTCGGCTGTCGCGGTGTTAATATTAACTGCTTGCGCTGATACTATGACTGAAAACAGGAGTAGTGTAAGCAACAATACGAAATTTATTAGGTGTGCTTTCATTTCCGAAGTCCTTAAATATAGTTAGGGGAACTCCGATATTAGATAAATTGAAACAGGAAGACTGTGAGGCCGTTCAAATATCGAATAGTTTACCGGGCACGCATCTCTCACGAAAGAGCAAGCTAATCACGAGGAAGTTTATTCTTGCAAAGGATTTTCTAACCGATTGGAATACGAAGCGTCTTTCCAAGTAAATTAAATTACTTGTCGGAACAAAAATCCAGCAAGAGATTGCCATGCTAATGAAAAGTGCAGACTAGTTCGCTAAATAAGAAGGATCAAGATTTTTACGCCCGGTAAAACTCCGCTGCCGCTATTGGCTTTTTTCCAGCCTTATAGTTTCCCAGTGATGGCAACTGGGGCATCGACAATGTAACTCTGCACCGCTAAAGCCACATTGGCTACAACGATAACCCGAATTTTCATTTAATAACGACGATGCTATGTCTCTTAATTCTCCGAATAGTGGCTTACACGCCGTTTGAGGCTGGTCTAACAACAAAACAAGGAAGTTGTGCAATCCTTTTAACGACGGGTGTCGTTTGACCTGAGCGGACATAAAATCAATAGCTGCGTCTATCCCGTCCCTTTCGCGAATAAGTTTTACCAAAACCGCAGTGATTTCCTGCAAAGGATGACGTCGCTGTAGGCCACTCAGATATTCGATTTGCTCGGAAATATTTCCCAAATATTTATAGCATCCCATCATCGGTAGAATAATTTCAGGAATATACGCCGGATTCTGAATTTCCACCCGCTGTAATGTTTCCAGGGCCTCACGATACATTCTTTGATGTATCTGTATATCGGCTAAGACCAAGCTAGTCCTAACACAAGATGAATCCGCCGCAACTGCTTCCTTCACATAGAAAGTGGCAGTGCCAATGTCTCTTGAATTTAGCGCCTCCTCCGCCAGTTCGCAATAAAAATGAGCTATACTTTCGCCTCTTTTGATCTTTCCAATCAACCTCAGTTTATATGTACACTCAATTGCTTTTTGCCAGTCTTTCTCGTGCTGATAAATTTGCAATAACTGCTGAACGGCAGACTCTCCGTAAACAGAATCTTCAGTCAACTCAGAAAAAATCTGTTCCGCTCTATCGAATAGGCCTGCCCGTAAATAATCCATACCCAGTTCAAACAATGCCTGCCCGTGTTGTTCTTCGTTCAGCGACGATTTTTTAATTAACTCTTGGTGCATATTAATTGCCCGTTCAACCTCACCGTTTCTACGGAACAAGTTTCCCAGGGCGATTTGAGAAGCCGCGACCTCTCCTACGGTTGCATCAACTTCAACGCATCCGTTAACTGGCTTTTCATCTAATTGATAATTTAATCCCCGGATCTTCGGGGGTTTGTCCGTGATCAGGTTGGATAGACCAGGATTATGCAGACGGCGATAATGGCTTATTGCCACAAACCACCCTGAGGCGGCGGCAACTGGCAGAAGTAAAGCTAGTAATTCCAGCATCAAATCATTCTAGTTCGGCTTCTAGCGCTTCTATTTCTTGTTCAGCATCCAATAACTGTTTTCTAAGGCGTGCGCATTCACTACTCAGCTTCATATAGCGTAGCAACCTAACGGAATAGCCTATTATAACACCCGCGAGCAACTCCAAGGTCATTACAAGCGCAAGCGGTAATTCAATACCAATCCCTTTGTAAAAATATATTTTCACTGGATCAAGATTTAACAGCGAAAACGCCAATGCAATAATGAATATGACAAGGAAAACGAGAAAATACAGGGATTTAATCATAGTTTTAACTCTGCTCTCTCCACTCCTAATGTAACCATTAGTCTAGTACTCCGCCAATCTTTTATTGACGAATATAACCAGCCGATAAGCGGTCATCTGCGTTGTTGCAGTCACTTGAATTAGCCGGGCTAGTCCAGCGCCTAGCAGCTAACCCCTTCTCGACGCCTTCTATACCATCAATACAAACTTGTCGCAGTGCTAGGGCAATGCAATGATTCCCAGTTAAAAATATACACAGTGGTGCAAGCCCAATCAAATTCATGGTTTTCTGATTCGAACCTTCTCCCGTGATTCGTCAACACGGTCCCTTAATTCCTTGCCCGGCTTAAAATGGGGAACATATTTTGATGCTAAGGAAACCGAATCGCCGGTTTTAGGATTGCGCCCCATTCGAGGTGGGCGAAAGTGTAATGAGAAGCTACCAAAGCCCCTTATTTCGATTCGGTCCCCAGATGAAAGAGCTTCGCTCATCTGATCGATCATACATTTTACTGCTAACTCAACATCTTTAAACGCAAGATGGGCTTGCTTGTGTGCTAGCGCTTCAATTAATTCTGATTTTGTCACAGTGATAATTCCGTATCTTTTTGTATGAGAAAAGACGGCAATACGCCCCCAACCACAGTAATTTTTCGTAACTATTCAACTGACTTTCGTGCTCCACATAATTTCCTCTCAAAAAAGCATAGAGCGTATCCAAACAATTACTTACCGGGTAGCAATGTAATACAGTTACTTTTTTTCTTCCATCTGTTCTTTAAAAATATCGCCAAGCGTTGGCTTTCCAGCCGGTGCATGTTTAGTAAAGTCTTTTATTGCGGCGGTCTCTTCGTCATGATCCTTGGCTTTAACCGATAGATTGATAATTTTGTTCTTTTTATCGACCCCAATAAATTTCGCTTCGATAGTATCGCCTTCCTTAAGCAACATCCGCGCATCCTCAACACGATCACGTTGGATTTCTGATGCGCGTATATAACCTTCAACGTTATCACCCAATGTTACAACCGCACCTTTGGCATCCACCTGCTTGATTGTCCCATTGACTAACGCACCTCGATCAATCGTAGCCATATAATTTTGGAATGGATCTTGTTCTAGCTGCTTTATACCCAACGATATGCGTTCTCGTTCCGAATCAATACCGAGTATTACGGTTTCTACTTCATCGCCACGCTTGTAATTACGAATCGCATCCTCACCTGAAGTATTCCATGATATATCTGATAAATGCACCAAGCCATCGATACTGCCATCGAGTCCTATAAATACTCCAAAGTCGGTAATCGACTTAATGGTCCCCGTCAGTCGGTCACCTTTATTGTGTGTCGATGCAAATTCGTCCCAGGGATTGGCTTTACACTGCTTCATGCCCAATGAAATCCGGCGGCGTTCTTCATCGACATCCAATACCATGACCTCAACTTCCTCGCCCAGCTGAACAGCCTTGGATGGATTCACGTTTTTGTTGGTCCAATCCATCTCCGAAACGTGCACCAATCCTTCAACCCCTTCCTCGATCTCAACAAAACAACCGTAATCCGTGAGGTTATTGACCTTACCAAACAATCTTGAACCGGCAGGATACCGGCGTGCAATATTCTGCCACGGATCCTCGCCTAATTGTTTCATACCTAAGGAAACTCGATTCTTTTCTTTATCGAATTTTAGCACCTTGACTTTAATTTCTTGTCCAATTTCCACGCACTCAGAGGGATGGCGTACACGCTTCCACGCCATATCGGTAATATGAAGAAGACCATCGATACCACCGAGATCGATAAACGCACCGTAGTCTGTAAGATTCTTAACGATACCGTTAACTTCCGCTCCATCATGCAATGATTCGAGTAACGCTTCTCTTTCAGCACTGTATTCTAGCTCAACCACGGCGCGACGAGAAAGCACTACATTATTGCGTTTCTGGTCGATTTTAATAACCTTGAATTCTAGATCCCGGCCCTCTAAAAAGGCTGTGTCGCGTACTGGACGAACGTCGACTAACGATCCCGGCAAAAACGCTCTAAGCGCATCGATAGAAACCGTAAATCCACCGCGAACCTTTCCTGTCAGTCGACCCACAACCGTTTCGTTGTTTTCAAAGGCTTTTCCCAAATGCGTCCAAGCTTGATTCTTTTTCGCCTTATCCCGAGAAAGCAGGGTCGCTCCCAGACCATCTTCGACCATATCCAAAGCCACATCGACCTCGTCACCCACTTCAACCTCAAGTTCACCATCCGCATTCAGGAATTGCCATTTGGGTATTACACCCTCAGACTTCAAACCGGCACTAACGACTACAGCATCCGATCCAATATCAACCACAGTACCTGATAAGATAGCGCCAGGGCGCATTTCAGTTCTTATCAGACTTTCTTCAAACAATTCCGCAAAGCTTTCGGTCATCTTTTTTCATTCCCAGTCGGCTGAACTATATTCAAGCAGACAATCATTAAATTAATAGTTAAACACGTATTGTTGCTATACCCATCAAAACAACAACCCCAAATTTAGATCAAATATTAAACTCCTCGGACCAGATTTAATCCTCGCTCAACAACCTGATCAATAGTAAGAACGGAAGAATCGATATAAACTGCATCATCTGCTTTAATAAGAGGTGCGTTAGCCCGCATTTTGTCGCGACTATCACGTTCATAAAGGTCCGCCTTTATCCTATCAAGGTTAACACTGATTCCTTGTTCTTTCAACTGCTTATACCGCCTCTGCGCACGAATATCTGCGTTTGCAGTCAAAAATATTTTGTACGGCGCATCAGGGAACACTATCGTCCCCATGTCTCTGCCATCCGCGACCAGACCGGGTTTTTTACGAAATTCACGTTGCTTGTCCAAAAGCACACGACGCACGTCGCCAAGGGATGCAATTTTTGAAGCCAAATTCACGCAGGATTCATTTTGCAAAAGCGAGGTAATATCTTTCCCCGAAAGTAGCACCGCAAAACTCGGTTCAAATCTATATCCAAGATTCATTCTTTTGGCTGCATCAACAATCTTGGACTCATCATCGGGTAAAATGTCTTGTTTTTCTAAAGCGACCGCTAAAGCACGGTAAATTGAGCCGCTGTCAAGATAATGCCAACCCAGTGACTTTGCGATTTCGCGGCTGACCGTACCTTTACCGGCGCCACTCGGGCCATCAATCGTCACAACAGATGCTAGCTTATTCATGGACTATCACCAATTCGGCTGTGAATTTTCAACCCCAGTTTGCGGGCCATTGACACAAATCCTGGAAAAGAAGTATCAACGTTGGTGCAATCCAATATTTCTATTGGGTCACGAGCGGCCAACGCGGCTATAGAAAAAGCCATGGCAATCCGATGGTCACCGTGTGAATTGATACACCCTCCATTAATTTGCCCTCCGCGAATGACCATACCATCTACTGTCGCCCGCGCGTCAATCCCGAGCACGGACAAACCGTCTGCCATCACACCAAGCCGATCACTCTCTTTAATCCGCAATTCTTGCGCACCAGTCAATACCGTTTCGCCTTCGGCACAAGCCGCTGCCACAAATAAGACCGGAAATTCATCAATAGCTAGAGGAACCAGCTTTTCGGGTATGCGAATACCTCGGAGTTGTGCGGAACAAACTCTGATATCGGCAACCGGTTCCCCGCCAACTACGCACTCAGACATAACTTTGATTGATGC
>Ga0114931_10010972_pt1 | contig 10737 bp, 6 predicted proteins | sample 2SBtaG_FD_89579 | JGI IMG/M metagenome (GOLD analysis project Ga0114931, IMG submission 89579) | Deep subsurface microbial communities from Kolumbo volcano to uncover new lineages of life (NeLLi) - 2SBTROV14_V59a metaG | ecosystem: Environmental > Aquatic > Marine > Volcanic | place: Kolumbo...
GCGTCTTCAACTTCGCCTACGAGGCCACCCGTCGACAGAGCCAAGGCCCCGTCGGCTTCCAACCCGAGTCCGCCGTCACCGCCGCCGTAGGCCAGTCCATCTCCGAGCTCGGCAAGCAGATGGTCGAGCGCGAGATGGACGTCCCCAACACCCTCGAGATCCGACCCGGATACCGCTTCAACGTGATGGTCAACAAGGACATCGCGTTCCAATCGCCTTACCGCCGCCAGTAGGGCCCCGAAACCGAAAGGACATCCATGGAAACAGAGCCACAAACCAATCAGCCCGAGACCAAGACATCGAGCCACCCCGACGGCGCCGTCTACGGCATCGTCGAGCGCCCAGGCCATGAGAAGGGTTTTTGGTCCCGCATCGGGGTCGCCTTCAAGAACAGAGACGGCTCCATCAACCTCAAGCTCGACTTCTTCCCAAGAGACCCCACCACGGGCCTCCAAATCCGATGGGCCACCGAAGAGGACAACTAGCCCTCCTCCTCGCCGCGCTTGCCGGGATCTCAAGACCCCCGGCAAGCGCCTCGGCGAACCCCACATTCGCCCACATCACCCGCACCGTTACAGGCGAGTCGGCCCTCCTAGAGCTTTCCCGCGACCCAATCAACCCCCGTGCCCGTGAGGACCTTCAGCACCTCATGCGCGATCGCATCACGGGCCAAACCATCTCACCCGCCCCCGAGCTCGTGCACTTCCTCGCCGAGCTCGCCCAGGCGTTCCCCGGGAAGACGATCTCGATTATTCAGGGCTACGCGGACCCCAAGAGAAGCTCCAACGCCAAGAGCCACACCGAGGGAAGGGCGCTCGACCTCCGACTCCCCGACGTCAACTGCACCGACATCGAGCGCTTCCTCATCGAACGCCCGCGTCTCCTCGCACGGGTAGGGTGCTTCCCCAACGCCACGTTCTTCCATGTCGACGTAGGCCGAAGCCGTGGGATCTGGTTTGACGCCTCTGTGGGCCTCGATTGAACACGCGTATGCATGCAACGTTGCCCTCAAGCATCTGACCACCGCGTATCTTGAGGAGTGAGAGACGTCCTGATGGGGGAGCGGGAGCCGTGAGGGTGAGCTACGCTACGCCCGAGGGGAACTGGGGTACCTTTGAAGAAGAAGAACCAGATCACTTGCATCTACTGCAAGCAACTGAAAGATCCTTCGCGGGAGCACGTGCTTCAGCGGGCGTTGGGCGGGAGCTTCGTAGCGCTTGTCGCGTGCGAAGACTGCAACAAGGGGCTGTCGGACATAGACCAAGCCTTAGCCCAGCATTCGATAGTCGCTCTTTCGAGGATCTCCAACACGCCGAAGAGTGCCTTCAAGGCCTCTCTTGGAGGTGAGATTTTCGGACAAGACCCACAATCCGGCCTAACTCTCGACATGACGCTCGGCAACGTGATGCAGGCCGAGATTTTGCCCCAGGTCCACGTGGCGCCATCAGACGACGAGGATCGGCGGGAGGTGCAGGTCATCGCAAAAGACATGCAGGACCATCGTCGTCTTGACTCCTTTATTCGCAAAGCAATCGACGAGGGAACAATTCTGTCGACGTTCGTGAAGGAGGGTCCCGAGGACGCAGGACTCACGATCCGTTTCGTCCTCTATCGCAAGGACCAGGCTTACGTCCGAGTACCGCCTGGTGCGAGGGAAGAGGCTCCGTTGATTCTGAAGATGATGGATAGAGGCTGGGATAAGGTCGGCTTTACCGATCGCCTGAAAGAAACCATCGACCCGCAGACCATCGTCCAGCCGCAGGTCACCATTCGGATGTCGATGTGCTTGGACGACATCTATCGAGCAGTCGCGAAGATCGCCTTCAACGTGATGGCAGTAGAATTCGGAACTGAGTTTGCGCTCCGTTCGGAGTTTGACGAGATTCGCGCCTATATCCTCGGAGACGACATCCGACATCCAGAGCAGTTGCTGGATGATCAAATCGCTGTCGATGATCGGTTCGTTCGTCAAGACACCGACAACACTCCGTTCGTGGCGACCGAAGAGCACGTAGTCACCCTGGCACCCCACGGCCGTTCGCTGTTCGCATAGGTCACGCTCTATGGAACGCACCAATACGGGGTGTGGCTCGGGGAAGTCCCGCTCAACGATTTCGTGATCAGCGTTATCGAGTTCTCAACTACGCGAGACGGCCATCGCAAGCTAGAAGTGAAGGAGATCCCCGGGCGGATCATCCAGGCGCAACAAGCCAAGGTTCCACGCGGAGCGTGACAGCTACTCAACACCGCCTCCCGAGTCGCCCACTATCGGAGTCGTTTCGCAGCGCAGACCCGCCGGACCCCGCCTTCCACTCAACTTTCCACAGGACACCTCGGGACGGCACGCAAGGTCACGAGACACGATGTAGTTGATGTTGCCGAATTTCCCGAATGGTGTTCCGGGCTAGGCTAATATTGCCGAGGTCGAAGTCGTGAGTTCGAGTGGTGGCGCATCTCGAGCGGCTTTCCGGATGACACGATGAGCCTCACGCGCTCACCGGGGCACCTCGGGCCGTCTTCCTCGAGATCGTGCCTCTGTGGGCCGAGATCGGGCGTTAATGGGGTGGGTTTTGTAAGAACTGACGGTAGTATGCCGCGCGGCACGCCGGTCAAGAGGGGTGGCGACAAGTCTAGATGATCACTGGCAAACCAAAATCAGAGGAAGACCGCATCCAGGACACAACAAGCAATGCAGCTTGAACACATCGAAGCCATCGAAAAACGACTTTGGGGCGCCGCTGACACCCTTCGGGCGAACTCGAATTACGCGAGCAACGAGTACTTCCTGCCCGTGATGGGTCTGGTTTTCCTCCGCCACGCCTACAGCCGCTACCTAGCAGTGAAGGACAGGATCGTGGAAACGCTCCCCATACGCGGAGGTAAGACACGCGACCTCACTAAGGAGGATTTCTCACAACAGGGGGCCATCTACCTCCAACCCGAAGCGCAGTTCGACTACCTCGTAGGGCTTCCTGACAGCAAGGACCGGGCGAAGGCGATCATCGCCGCGATGGAGTCCATCGAGGCCGACTACGACACGCTACGGGGTGTGCTTCCCAAGAGCGAATACCAAGAGCTCGACAACGATGTGCTCGGCCAGCTCTTGCGCACCCTCAATCCCGATGAGCTCAAGAAGGTGTCCGGCGACGTCTTCGGCCGCATCTACGAGTACTTCCTAACCCAGTTCGCAGACCAGAAGGCTCACGACGGCGGCGAATTCTTCACCCCTATTTCCATAGTCTCACTCATTGCTCATGTCATCGACCCCGAGGGCGGCACCGTCCTCGACCCCGCTTGCGGTTCCGGCGGCATGTTCGTGCAGAGCGCTCGCATCGTCGAAGAGCACGGTCAGAGCCCCACCGAGAAGCTCACGTTCCGGGGCCTCGAGAAGAACGCCACCACCATTCGCCTCGCCAAGATGAATCTCGCGGTTAACGGCCTCGAAGGCGATATCCAAAAGGCCATCACCTACTACGAAGACCCGCACGAGCTTCTTGGCAGAGCTGACGTGGTCATGGCCAATCCCCCTTTCAACGTGGACGAGATTGACGCCGACAAGGTCAAGGCCGACCCACGCCTTCCCTTTGGACTCCCCGGCGTCAACAAGAAGGGCAAGGTCTCCAACGGCAACTACATCTGGATTAGCTACTTCTATAGCTACCTCAGCGAAACCGGCCGCGCGGGCTTCGTGATGTCGTCGCAGGCATCCAGCGCCGGCGGCGGGGAGGCCAAGGTCAGGCGGAAATTGGTCGAGACCGGCGACGTAGACGTGATGATCGCCATCCGTTCCAACTTCTTCTACACGCGCACCGTGCCCTGCGAGCTGTGGTTCTTGAACCGCGACAAGCCTAAGGCGCACCGGGACAAAGTGCTGATGCTCGACGCCCGCAACGTCTACAGAAAGGTCACGCGCAAGATTTACGACTTCAGCCCCGAGCAAGAGCAGAACCTGCTCGCGGTTGTCTGGCTCTACCGAGGCCAGACGAAACGATTCCTCGAACTGGTGTCGAGCTACCTGCGTCAGACCTACGAGGCGGCCGGGTCGTGCTTCGACGTACAGATTGAAGACAGGGGCCGGATTCACGTCGTGCCGGGCTATCTGTCGGCCGTTGCTGAACTGCGCAGCGAGCTTGAGCCCTTCCTCAAGTCGCGGGGCAAAGACGGCCCCCACACCGAACCGCAGGCCGAGTTCGACAACGCGCACAGGCTGTTCGAGAAGGACGTAACCCGCTTCCAATCGATGGCCAAGGAGGCGGCTGCGCAATGGGAGAAGACGCCGGACACAGCAAAGGCGCTGGTCGGCTTGGTCGAGCACTTTGAGCCGATGGTTGACGCCGGCCGCGACCTGGTCAAGCAGACCGACCTCATCTATAAGCTCGTGTCACGCCTCATCGCGACGTGCGAGCAAGAGTGCGACGCCAAGGAAAATTCGGCCTGGTCTAGCAAGGACATCAATAGAGCCCGCAAGGCCCTCGACGAAGCCCGTCAGCTTGCCGTCGAGCAGCTGCGCCAAGTGCGCTACTTCTGGCGTCAGGCCCACTGGCTCACCCAGCGCTTCCCCGAGGCCAAGCTCCGCGACGTCGAGGGCCTGGTCAAACTCGTGGACCACGACGAACTCAACGCCCACGATTGGAGCCTTACCCCAGGGCGCTACGTCGGCGTTGCGCCGGAAGAGGAAGACGATGACTTCGACTTCGAGGAGACCCTGCGCGAAATCCACGTTGAACTCGAGGACTTGAACGCCGAGGCCGTGACACTTGCCGCCACCATCAAGAAGAACTTTGAGGAGCTAGGAGTGTGAGTTGGCCCACGCGAAGGCTGGAGGAGCTTGCTTCACCCGAGCAGTGTTCTTTCGTCGGCGGGCCCTTCGGTTCCAAGCTCACCTCTCGCGACTACGTCGATAGCGGCGTACCAGTGATTCGCGGCGCCAACCTCAACGGAGGCCGGTTCTTAGACATGAACGGATTCGTCTACGTTACAGAGGAGAAGGTGCGGAAGGACCTGGCCGGCAACTTGGCGCGACCAGCTGACCTGGTTTTCACCCAACGCGGAACACTGGGACAGGTCGCTGTTATTCCGCAGGATGGCATATCGGACCGCTATGTCGTGTCTCAGAGCCAGATGAAGCTTACAGTCGACGAGAAAAAAGCCGACCGACTGTTCCTCTACTACTATTTCTCTAGCCGTATGGCCTTTGAGCGCATAATCAACTTGGTCTCCTCATCTGGAGTGCCACACATCAACCTGACGGTGCTTCGCAACTTCGAGGTGCCAGTGCCGCCCCTAGATGCCCAACAGCGAATCGTCGGGACTCTCTCCGCGTACGACGACCTCATCGAGAACAACCGCCGTCGGATTCAACTGTTGGAGGAGTCGGCGCGGCTGCTCTACAAGGAGTGGTTCGTCTACCTCCGCTTCCCAGGCCACGAGCACGTCGAGGTCATCGACGGCGTGCCAGAGGGTTGGGACAGACCCAGACTGGATGAGGTTGCGGACATCACGATGGGTCAGAGTCCCAAATCGGTCTACTACAATGAGGACGGCGACGGGCTCCCATTCCACCAAGGTGTGACTGGGTTCGGGGTCAGGTTTCCGACGCACAGAACCTATTGCACGGTGAAAAAGCGCATGGCTGAGCCCGGAGACATCCTCTTCAGCGTTCGCGCTCCAGTCGGCCGAATCAACGTCACGACTGACAGAATAGTCATCGGTCGTGGTCTCGCCGCCATTCGGTCCAGAAACTCTCGCCAGAACCTGCTGTTCTATACTCTCAAGACTCACTTCTTCAAAGACGACATGATGGGCTCTGGAGCCATCTTTGCTGCAATAACCAAGAAAGATCTCCACTCGGTTCGTTTGCTCCTCCCAAACGAGCAGCTGGCAGAGTTGTTCGTGGAGATTGTTGGTCCGATTGATGAGCAACTACAGAATCTCTACGAGACTAACAAGCGCCTGCGTGCCGCCCGGGATCTGCTGCTCCCCCGCGTCGTGAACGGCGAGGTGACGGTATGAGCAAGTACACCGAGGACACGCTCGTCCAGAAGACCACAGCGGAATACCTCGAACAGAAGCTCGGTTGGGAGTCGGTCTACGCGTACAACAACGAAGACTATGGCCACGACAGTCTGCTCGGCAGGACGTCGGACCGTGACGTCGTACTCGTGCGTTACCTCCGGCAGAAGCTCATCGAGTTCAACCCAGGCCTCCCAGTTGCCGCCTACGACGACGCCATCCGCACCCTCACCGAGACCGTGGCCTCACAGCCGCTGGGACAGACCAACCGGGAGAAACACGACCTCATTCGCGACGGCGTCCAAGTCACCTTCCGCAACGAAAAGGGCGAGCGGGCGCGTGACCGTCTGCGGGTCGTCGACTTCGACAATCCAGAGAATAACCACTTCCTGTGCGTGCGCGAGCTTTGGGTGAGGGGGGACCTCTACCGGCGTCGGGCGGACATCGTCGGCTTCGTCAACGGCCTCCCGCTGCTCTTCATCGAGTGCAAGAACATCCATAAGAACCTGCGCACTGCGTACGAGAAAAACTTCTCAGACTACAAGGACACAATTCCGCACCTTCTGCACCACAACGCCGTAGTCATGTTCGGCAACGGCGAGAAGGCCAAGGTCGGCACCGTTACCGCCAAGTGGGAGTACTTCCACGACTGGAAGCGCCTTCATGAACAAGAACCCGGCGTCGTCGATATGGAAACGACCCTCAAGGGCGTCTGCAGCAAGCGCAACTTCATCGATCTCGTCGAGAATTTCATACTCTTCGACGACTCATCGGGTGCCCCGGTTAAAATCCTCGCCCGAAACCACCAGTTCCTCGGCGTGAACCTCGCCATCGAGGCCGTAAAGGAGCGGAAGGAGCGCAACGGCAAGCTCGGCGTGTTCTGGCACACCCAGGGCGCCGGCAAGAGCTATTCGATGGTGATGTTTACCCGCAAGGTCCGCCGTAAGCTCGGCGGCAACTTCACCTTCTTGGTCCTCACCGACCGCACCGACTTGGATACGCAGATTTACAAGACCTTCACGGGCTGCGGCGTCGTGGACAACGACCGCGACCCGTGCCGGGCTGCCAGCGGCGAGCACCTAAGCGAGCTCCTTGGCCAGCACAAGTCCTACCTGTTCTCGCTGATTCAGAAGTTCAACACCGAGGTCGATCCCGAAGAGGGCTACACCCAGCGCGATGACCTCATCGTCATCACCGACGAAGCCCATCGTACCCAGTACGGCACCCTGGCCCTCAACATGCGCAACGCGCTGCCCAACGCGAGCTACATGGGCTTCACGGGCACACCACTCTTCAGTGACGACGAAATCACCCGCCAAGTGTTCGGCGAGTACGTTTCCACCTACGATTTCCAGCGTGCCGTTGAGGACGGCGCCACCGTACCGCTCTACTACGACGCCAGGGGCGACAAGCTCGGGGTTTCGATCGGCGACCTCAATGAGCGCATCGACGCTAAGCTCGAGGAGCTGGAGACCGAGGACATCGACGTCGCCCAGCGCCTCGAAAGAGAGCTCAAGCGCGACTACCACGTCGTCACGGCTGACAAACGTCTCGAGCAGGTGGCTCGGGACTTGGTCGAGCACTATTCGACGGCGTGGGAGACCGGCAAAGCGATGCTGGTGTGCATCGACAAGGTCACGTGCGTCCGCATGTACAACCTCATCGAGAAGTACTGGGACGAGCGTATCGCCGAGCTCGAGGTCCAAAAGACCAAGCTCGATAGCGCCCAGGAGGAACTGTTCCTCGCCCGGCAAATCCAGTGGATGCGGGAGACTCGCGCCGCCGTAGTGGTCAGCGAGGAGCAGGGAGAGGTCGAGAAGTTCAAGAAATGGGACCTCGACATCATCCCTCACCGCAGGCTCATCAAGGAAGGCATGGAGCTTCCAGAGGCTATGCGGACCAAGCCCGAGTTCCGCAACATGCAACGCATGGACCTCGACGAGGCGTTCAAGCAAGAAGAGCACCCGTTCCGAATCGCCATTGTCTGCGCCATGTGGCTGACCGGCTTCGACGTCCCGAGCCTCTCCACCCTCTACCTCGACAAGCCCCTGAAGGCCCACACGCTGATGCAGGCAATCGCCCGTGCGAACCGGGTCCATGTGGGCAAGAACAACGGCTTCGTCGTGGACTATTGCGGTGTGCTCAAGCACCTGCGCAAGGCCCTGGCCACCTTCGCTGGCACCCGAGCAGATGGGCCCATTGACGAAATCGACCCCGCCCGGCCGAACGAGGAACTCTTGGCCGACCTAGCCGAAGCGATCACCCTGACGCGTTCCTTCCTCGACGAGCGCGGCGCCTCCCTCGATACCATCATCGAGGCGACCGGCTTCGCCAAGAACGCCGCCATCGTCGCGTGCAAAGAGGCTGCCAATGAGAACGACGAGACCCGCAAGCGCTTCGAAGTAATGTGCCGGGTCGTGTTCAAGAAGTTCAAGGCATGCAGTACGGTCGAGGGGATCAACGCCTGCCGCGCCGATCGCGATGCCATCAACATCGTCTACAAGAGCCTCCAGCAAGACCGCGAACAGGCTGACATCACCGACATCATCCGCCAGCTCCACGAAGTTGTGGACGAGGCCATCGACCTGCGTGACGACGGCGGTGACGCTGAGCGTAATGAGCCCTACGACATCAGCAAGATCGACTTCGACCGCCTCAAGGCCGAGTTCGAGCGTGCGCCGGCCAAGAAAACCACCGTCCAGAACCTGCGCCAGGCCATCGAGACGCGAGTCCGCCGCCTACTCGAGCAAAACCCACTCCGCACGGACTTCCAGCGCCATTACGAGGGGATCGTAGCCGATTACAATAGGGAGAAGGATCGGCTCACCATCGAGCAGACCTTCGAAGCCCTCATGCGCTTCGTCGAGGAGCTCAATGAGGAAGCGCACCGCTCCATCCGGGAAGGACTCGACGAGGAGACGCTGGCAATCTACGACCTCCTGCGCAAATCCGAGCTCAGCAAGAACGACATCCAGCGCACTAAGGAAGTCGCCGTCCAGCTCCTGGCCACGCTCAAAGCCGAAAAGCTCCGCGTGGACCAGTGGCGTGAGAAAGAGGCCACCCGCGACGCCGTCCGCCAGGCCATTCACGACTTCCTGTATAGCGACGACACTGGCCTACCGCTGGACTCATACACTAAGGAAGACGTCATCGTGCGAACAGATGAAGTGTTCCGGCACATCTACCGCGCGTATCCAACGCTCCCGTCTCCATACTACCAGCAAGACGCAGCTTGAAGGTGCGCGGGTGTGGATAGCCTGCGCGCCCGGCAACAGCGCCGGCCGACCGACTAAGAGGTAAACCTGTGCCTGATGTACTCAAGCAGCTCCGGCCCTTCGAGACGGTCTGACGCCGGGTTCCCTCTCACGTAGAAGTCCTTTTGGTCCAAATGACATGGTGTGTCGAACTCGGCGCACTCGACCAGAAGGACCTTGCCGCCGTCCACGAGCCCCCATGGCTCAGACCTCAGTGAGAAATCTAATCGCCTCCATCGCTTCCTCGAATTGACCGGAAAGCTCTGGTCGGTCGGTGAAGTGATACGAGACAAACCGGGCCCCATCCCCCTCCGTGCGATTGAAGAAGTAGCATGCATTCTTGGCAGACTGCGGTGATGCTCCCACTCGAACGAGTGGCAGCAACCTCAGCGCGCTACCTTGATCTCCATTGACGATGTACAAGCGCTCAACATCGAGCCACGTAGACATCGATCGCGACTCTTTGAGAAACTCGCTGTTGCTACCTCTGAGCAACGCTATCTCGTTTTCAAAACTGCCTCTGCGAGGACGGCAGTGCAGAGCATTCACAACCGTCGAAATCTCCCAGACATCGGCCATAGCCTCACGAAGTCTCTCCAACTCTCCGAGGAGGCGCTCGTTTCGAACCTTGGCTTCTTCCTGACCAACGACGCCACCATGCCCACGCCAATCGTTCCGCATCTTGTTCGTCGCCACGAGGACGGACGCAATCCGCTTGTCACTGAGAATACTGGGGAGCCTCAAGGTGTCATCGGCAAAAATTGTCGAACAAATCGCTCGGTCGTTCTTGGCGTCTTCGGGCTTCTTGCCGCTCTCCTGGAGAAGTTCGCGGGTCCGCTTACCGAGATACTCCACCACCAGTTTCCACGTGCCGAAGGTCGCGCGTTCAAAGCTGAGGTGCTGATTTCTAAGGGTCTCAGTCAGCTTCTCCCTGTGAGGCTCATAAAGGGACTGATTGGCGCTGAAGACGCTGAGTAGGATTACGCTGAGAAACTCGGCCGTCGCTTCGAAGAAATCGAGTAGGTGCTCGTGCCTAGTCTTGAAATCATCGCTTGGGGTGGCCTGCCATGCTCTCAAGATCGAAGCGATTGGAAACGGTATCGTCTCAAACCACTGATCTAAACCGATGCTGGCCTGCTGCTTCAAATCTCCAGAAATACGATCTGAAAACTCACCGAGTCGATCACTAACATCGTTGGCCGTCCGGGGATTCCTCCACAAATCCCGCCGAAGTTCGGATAGCTCGTTCTGAAGACCGCGAAGGACGTTCTCTTCTGTCGCGAGACGTGCTTCGATGTCGAGCATCCGCCGCTGAGTCGCCAGGTCCGGTATGAACAGCTGAAGCTGTCGTAGCGTTTGCTTGTTCAGCTTGGGAATCGTGGTTCCCGATTTCCCCCACTCCCGAATCTTCTTTCCCAGCTCCGAATTCAAGTATCGCGCAACGAACCGCGCTTGTGATTTGGACGGATCA
>Ga0114931_10010973_pt1 | contig 10735 bp, 10 predicted proteins | sample 2SBtaG_FD_89579 | JGI IMG/M metagenome (GOLD analysis project Ga0114931, IMG submission 89579) | Deep subsurface microbial communities from Kolumbo volcano to uncover new lineages of life (NeLLi) - 2SBTROV14_V59a metaG | ecosystem: Environmental > Aquatic > Marine > Volcanic | place: Kolumbo...
CCTCTGCGCGCAGGTAGGTCGGTGCGCCGTCGATCGCCTGCGCGAGCGCCGGTCGCGCGTCCATCAACTCGAAGAGTTCGTCGACCCGGGAGCCGTAGCGCGACAGCAGGTGTTCGACCTGCGAAGTGTGCAGGCCGCGGTCGCGCGCGATCGTCGCCCGCCGGTTCCACATCGCGAAGTATCCCGGAGCGCCGACGAGCTGTGTGCGGTGGCTGACGGATTCCGGAACGCGCTGCGGCAGGCCCGCTGCCGCGACGTCGATGGCGTCCCTGGCCATCACGCGGTAGGTCGTGTACTTGCCTCCGGCGACGCTGATCAGCCCCGACGCGGATTCCGACACGGCGTGTTCACGCGATAGCTGGCTGGTGTCGTCGGTCTCGCCGTAGAGCAGCGGTCGCAGGCCGGCGTACACGCCCTCGATGTCCGCGTGCTCGAGCGGCCGGACCAGCACGCGGTTCAGGATGTCGAGCAGGTAGTCGATGTCGCTGCGGCTCGCGGCAGGGTGGTCGAGGTCGAGGTTCCAGTCCGTATCGGTCGTTCCGATGATCCAGTGCTGGTGCCACGGGATCACGAAGAGCACGCTTCGGTCGGTTCGAAGGATCAGGCCCGAGTCGCCGTGGATGCGGTCGCGTGGCACGACGAGGTGCACTCCTTTCGATGCGCGCACGTGGATGCGGCCGCGATCGACGAGCTGCTGGACGTGGTCGGTCCATACGCCCGTCGCGTTGATCACGCGTTCGCCGCGGACCTCGATCTGCTCGCCCGTTTCGAGGCACCGGACCGCGGCACCGCTGACGCGTCCACCGGTCTCGAGGAAGTCCACCACGCGCGCGCTCGTGAGCGCGCAGGCGCCGAAGTGCGCCGCCGTCCGCGCGAGCGTCGCGGTGTGTCGGGCATCGTCCACCTGTGCGTCGTAGTACTGGATCGCGCCGACGAGTGCGTCTCGCCGCAGGCTCGGAAAGACCTCGAGGGCACCGCGCCGCGTGAAGTGGCGGTGTCGCGGGAGCGCGCGCTGGCCGGCGAGCGTGTCGTAGAGGAGGGTTCCGGCGCCGACGTAGGCGCGTTCCCATACGTGGTGTCGCAGCGGAAACAGGAAGGGAACCGGGCGCACCAGATGCGGGCACAGGCGGTCCAGCATCAGGGTCTGCTCGTGCAATGCCTCGCGCACCAGACCGAAATGCAGTTGCTCGAGGTAGCGAAGTCCGCCGTGGATCAACTTGCTCGAGCGGCTCGACGTACCTGCGGCCCAGTCGCGCTGCTCGATCAGCGCGACCTTGAGCCCGCGCGTCACTGCGTCGAGTGCGGCGCCACAGCCGGTGACCCCACCGCCGACGATCACGACGTCGAAGCGCTCGTTCGCGAGCCGGCGCAGGTTGGTCGCGCGTCGTTCCGGCCCGAGTCGTCCTGTCTCCATGCCCTGCTCCCTGCGGGTCCGCGCCGCAGCGCCGGAGTCTGACGCAGCGGACGCGCACGTCCAGTCCCGGAACGGACCCCGAGACGTGTGGCGCGACGCCGGCGGAGGGCTGCGGCTGCGCCCCGCGTGAGCGCGGCTAGAGAAGCACGCGGGCGCTGCAGGCCTCGGCGGCCTCGCGCAACAGCTGCTGCTGTTCGCGTGTCGTCTCCTCGAAGCGGATGGCCATACCGAGCGGCAGGGTCTCGCGCCGCAGGTTGCCCGGAACGTTCGCGTAGACGACGCGGCCGGCCAGCTGGACCTGGCCGCTCGGCAGCGGCAGGTCGACCGACAGGCGTGCGCCGCGCATCGAGGGGCGGGCCGTCGACACGAAGGTTCCCCCGGCCGAGAAGGTGTAGATGGCGCCGCGCTTCGCGCGGCCCGACACGAAGATGCGTGTCTGCCAGTCGGTCGCAGCGCGCAGCTCGCCGCGCGGGCGTCTGGCCGCGGCGTCGGCCAGAGCGCGATTCACTTCGAAGCGAAGCAGGTGGTCGCTCGCGGGGTCCCAGAGTGCGCGTTCGACGCCAGCGTCGCGCAGACCGTCGAGGGCGTCGACCTCCGGGCGCGCGCCCGTCGCCAACAGTTCCATGCGTCCATCGGATGCGCGTCGGCGCAGCGCTTCGAGCGCGCTCCGCAGATCCATCACGGGGAGACCTGCGTCGAGCAGCACGACGCGGAAGCGCTGGCCACGCTCCTGCGCCAGCAGCAGCGCGTCGTACGCCGTCTTGGCGCGTGTGGTCCGGAAACCGAGTTCACGCAGACGCGCCGCGCGTTCGCGCAGTTGCGGCTCGTCGTCGCCGAGCAGCAAAACGCCGCCTTGCGTTGCCATGCCGGCCCTCGAGGGTGCAAACCGTGCCGCCGCGGAGCTGCGGCGAATGCAGGCCTGCTCCCAGGCGCCTTCGGCGGGGTGCCGAAACCACTTGAGTGCGGCGCATCACAGCGGCTGCCCACCGCCGCCCCGAGAGGGCGCGAAAACGGCCGGCCCGCGTGCAGAGAGCGGGCCGGGAAGGCGCCGCAGCTACTTGGAGGGCGGACCGGAGGGCACGTCCTTGAACGCGATCTGCTTGTCGAGACGGACTTCCGGAGGGAGTCCGAGGACGCGCTCGGCGATGATGTTGCGGAGCACCTCGTCGGTGCCGCCGGCGATGCGCAGTCCGGGAATTCCGAGGTAGCTGTTCTGCCAGGGCGCCTCGCCCATCAAAGCGCCGCTCGTCCCCTGCAGCTCCATGCCGAATGCGGCGATGTCCTGCATCAGCGCTGCGCCGACGAGCTTGCCGAGGCTGGCCTCCGGGCCGGGGAGCGCGCCGCGAGAGAGCGCGGTCTTGACGCGGTGCCCCGTGAACTCGACGCCCTTGAAGCGCACGTAGTAGTCGGCGATGCGCTGGCGCACGGCCGGGTCGTCGATCAGGCGCTGGTCACCGCGCTTCGCCTCGCGCGCGAACTGGACCAGCTCGTCGACCATGCTCTCACCGCCGCCGGCGCCGATCGATGCGCGCTCGTTCATCAGCGTCGTCAGCGACACGCGCCAGCCGTTGCCGATCTCGTCGAGGCGCCAGGCGTCCGGGATGCGGACATCGGTGAAGAAGACCTCGTTGAAGCCCTGGCCGCCGTTGATCTGCGTAATCGGCCGGATCTCGACGCCCGGGTCGTGCATGTCGACGACGAAGTAGGTGAGGCCGGCGTGCTTGGCGACGCCCGGGTCGTGGCGGACGACGATCACGCCCCAGTCGCAGAACTGCGCTCCGGTGGTCCAGATCTTCTGGCCGTTGATGATCCAGTCGTCACCGTCGCGTACGGCGCTGCTGCGCAAGCCGGCGAGGTCGGAGCCGGCGGAGGGCTCGCTGAAGAGCTGGCACCAGACCTCCTCGCCGCTGACCAGTTTTGGAATCCACTTCTCCTTCTGCTCGGGCGTGCCGTGGGCCAGGATGGTCGGGCCGCACATTCCGATCCCGATGCTGAAGATGTTGGGCGGCGTGCGGTAGTTGGCCTCTTCCTGTTGCCAGAGCATGTTCTCGATCGGCGTGGCGCCGCGGCCGCCGTACTCGCGGGGCCAGGTGATGCAGGCCCAGCCGGCTTCCGCCTTCTTCTTCTGCCAGGCCTTGGCCTGTGCGATCTCGTCGTCGGAGAGCCGACTCTCGGCGAGCGCGTTGCGCTTCGTCTCGCCGGGCGCGAGACGCTCGGCGTTGGCGTCGAGCCAGGCGCGCGCTTCGGCGCGGAAGGCGGCTTCCTGGGGCGTGTCGTTGAAGTCCATCGGGGGTCCTCCGGGGCGGGGCTCGTGCGGCTGGGGAGCGGTGAGGCGTGCTATGCGGCCCGCGCATCGAGGCGCGTGACGAGGCGGTCGCGCCAGCGCGCGGCACTGCCGAGCTGCGCCGCCAGGAAGACGGCGCGTCGGTAGAAGAGGTGGCAGTCGTACTCCCAGGTGTACCCGACGCCGCCATGCATCTGGATCATCTCGACGGTGGCCAGGTCGAAGGCGCTCGTCGCGGCGAGTCGCGACGCGCAGCCCGCGATCTCGAGGTCCTGCTCGTCATTCTCGAGCGCCCATGCGCCCCAGTAGCAGTTCGACCGCGCGAGTTCGACGTCGCACCACAGGTCGGCGAGTCGGTGCTTGAGCGCCTGGAAGGAGGCGATCGGACGCCCGAAGGCGTAGCGGTTCATCGTGAAGTCCTTCGTGATCTCGAATGCGCGGTCGGCGGCCCCCAGTTGTTCGAAGGCCAGCAGCACGGCCGCGCGATCGAGGACCTTCGCCGCGAGCGCCTCGCCGCCGCCCTCGCTTCCGAGCACCTCGGCGGGTGCGCCGTCGAAGCGCAGGCGGGCGACGCTGCGGCTCGGGTCGATCGACTCGAGCGACTCGCGCTCGACGCCCGCGCCGCCGAGGTCGACGAGCACCAGTGTCATGCCCGTGTCCGCGCGCGCCGCGACGATCGCGAAGTCGGCGACGTCGCCGTCGACGACGGGCTGCTTGACGCCGTGGAGTGCGCCCTTCTCGATGCGCGCCGACACCGATTCGACGTCGTCCTGTCCCGGCCCCTCGGTCAGCGCCATCGCAGCGATCGCCTGGCCGGCGCTGATGCGCTCGAGCCAGGTCTTCTTCTGTGCGTCGGTGCCGGCGAGCTGCAGGGCCTCGCTGGCGAGATAGACGGTCGACGAGAAGGGGATCGGTGCGAGGGCGCGGCCGACCTCTTCGGCGATCAGCGCCAGTTCGAGGTGGCCGAAGCCCGCGCCGCCGTACTCTTCGGGAATCGCCGCACCGAGCCAGCCGAGCTCGGCGGCGCCCTTCCAGAGCGAGCTGGCGTAGCGCTGGTCGGACTCGAGCACTTCGCGACACAGCGACAGCGGCGCGTGTTCGGCGAGGTAGTCGCGAGCGGTCTTCTGGAGGAGGCGCTGGTCCTCGGAGAAGTCGAAGTTCATCGGGGGGCTCCAGTTCGTTGGGCGCACCACTCTAGAATCGTCGCGCGGAGGTCGCTACCCGTCGAGCTCTTGCGTACGGCCGCTATGGCACGGCGACCAGGTAGGACACGAAGGCGGGGTCGTCCGGTGCGGACGTGGCCGGCCGGTAGATGCCGTTGCCCTCGTTCGTCGCCTTGTCCGTGCCCTCCCACAGGGTCGTCACCTTCCCGAAGCCCGACTCGAGCAGCAGGTCGCGTAGCTCGGGGATCGTCCACAGCCGCCAGTCGTAGCGGAAGGCCTTGTGGATGCGGCTGCCGTCCTCGAACTCGAAGTGGATGTAGTTGACGACGTGGTGCTGGATCGGGTCGAAGACGTCCTGGTCCCACACGTAGTCGAAGCCCTCGCATTCGCGCGTCTCGGTCATCGTACGCTGCGCGTCGGCCCCGCCGTAGGTCGAGTACCAGCATTCCCTGCGGCGCCAGTCGCGCACGCGACTTCTCGAAGTAGTCGCGCAGCGTCGCCCGCTCGTGGAAGCAGAAGTAGGAGAAGTTGAAGGCGCAGATGATGTCGGCGGGCGGCAGCGCATCCGGCGCGAGGACGTCGCCCTGCACGAGTTCGACACGTGCGGCCTGGTCGGCGTCGAGGCGGGCAAGGTTGTGTTCGCGTCCCCAGGCGAGCGGTTCCGGGTCGATGTCGACGCCGATCGCGCGGTTCTCGCCGTCGGCTTCGACCCAGGCGCACGAGAGCGCAGCCGCCGCGCAGAAATCCTCGCGCATGCGCCGCGCCGGGCGGCCGAACTCCTTGCGGTAGACGCGCGCGAGCAGGCGGGCGTCCTCGGGCGGGTCCTGTACGGCTTCCTGATAGAGCGCGTATTTGTCGGCGAGCTTCGACTGCTTGACGGCGCGCGCGGTCGCGTTCTTCTTCCGCTTCTTCTCGTTGCGTTTGCGCTTCGCGTGGCTGCGCTTCGTCACGGTCGACCCCCCCGAGCGATCGGCGCGGAGGCTAGCGTGCGCTCCCGGCTGCTGCCGAAGCCGCCGCGCGCGCGGCGGGCCTCGCTCGACGTCAGCGGGGCGCTGCGGCCGCCGCGTGCGCGACGTGGAGGAAGGTGAGCGCCGTGCGCCCCCCGAAGCAGACGGCGACGTCGTGGCCGGGGCGGCGCGGCCGGCCGTGGTAGTCGCCATCCCAGGTGAAGCCGGCGGGCGAACGCGCATAGCCGATGCCAGCCGGGCTCGGGTCGAGCGGACACTCGACGATCGCGCACTCGCGCGACTCGTCGGCGGGGTGCGGCAGGTTGGCGCTCCAGAAGGCGCCGGCCTCGCACTCGCGCTCGAGCACGTGCGCGAGCACGCGCTCGGCGCGCCCCGCGCTCGCGCGCCAGTCGAGCGACTGGAAGCGCCGGATGTACTGCGAGATCGCCAGCGCGGGGCGGCCGTGCAGCGCGGCCTCGCGGGCGGCGGCGACGGTTCCCGAGACGTAGACGTCGGCGCCCAGGTTGGCTCCGGCATTGATCCCCGAGATCAACCAGTCGGCGTCCGGAGCGAGTTCGCGCAACGCCAGGCGGGCGCAGTCGGCCGGCGTGCCGTCGACGGCGAAGCGGCCCGGGCCGCGCGCGTCGACGCGGATCTCTCCGCGTTCCGTGACGGTGTGCGAGATGGCGCTGCGCGGCCCGCTCGGCGCAACGACGACGACCTCGCCGTGCGCGCGGCACAGCGTTTCGAGCACACCCATTCCGGGCTCGTCGATGCCGTCGTCGTTCGTCAGGACGAGTTTCACGGCGAACGAGCATACCGCCTCGCAATCTGCGCAGCGGTCGCGGCCGCGTTGCCGCGCGCTTGCGCGCTGCGGGGCACCGCCTCGCACTGCGTGCTAAGGAACACTCCGGTTTCGCGGTCGACTGTCGATAGAGCAGGGCGCGCGTCCCCGGGCGGGTGGCGCGCGCAAACCCCCAGATCGAGCGGTCGCGCGGCGCCTCGCCGGTCGCAGGCCGCCGGAGACTCCTCCTGCAGATCGATCCGACACAGATGGACGTGTTGCGCCGACGGGTCGAGCGCGCGCTCGCCGAGCGGCCTCTGCTGACCGACGGGCACGTGGCGCTCGGCGACCTCGCTTTCGGGTCGCTCGCAACCCTGAACGGCAGCGAGGTGTGTGGCCGGGGCGACCGCGTGGCGGGGGTGGCTACGCGCTATGCGGGCCGTGCGCGCGCGATCGCCCTGTTCGCGATGGAACCCGAAGAAGCGCTCGTGTTGTTGCGACGCCACTTTGCCGAAGCGGGCGGCGGCGCCGGTGCCGGTCCGCTCGGTGCCTACGAGGCGCTGGGTCGCGAGTCCGGTACGGCGGTGGTCGCGGCGCTCCTGGGCGACGGGAGCGGCGCCGGGCCGGATGCGGGCGGCGGCGGCCGGGCGGCGACGCTCCGGCAGGAAGGCGATGCAACCCTCGAGGAGGACTCGGTGATCGCCTCGTTGCTCGCGACGCACGCACCGTCGGACACGGCACTCGCGATGCTGCGTCTCGAGTTGCACGGCGCGCGCGCCGGTGAAGCTCCGCTTCGTGCGCACGTCTACGTGCTGGTCGAAGGGAAGCCCTTCGTACAGGCGCTCGGTGGGCTGGTGCGACCCTCCGGGCGCTGAACTAGGTTCCCGGCCGCGGCGTCGCAGCGGAACCACGGAGCGCGTCGGTCGGCGGCGCGCGAGCGGGTCTGCTCCGGGCTCGGCGTCCGGAACGGCCCCCCCGACGCGCAGAGAGGCTCGAGCAGTGACGATCATGCAGCGGATGCAGCGGACGGGGAGCGTCGCCGCGCTCGCGATCCTGTTCCTTTCAGCGGCGCCCGGTCCCCGGGTGGCTGCGGCACAGGAGGCCGACGAAGCCTCGCCGGCTGCCGCCGTGGCGGCCACGGCGGCCGGGTCGGCCGACGAGAAGCTCGACGGACCCTACGCCGACGGCCCCTGTGCGCGCGACCTCGCGCGTTGGTGCGCGAAGGTCCCGAAAGGGCCGCGCACCCGCTACGAGTGCCTGCGGATGTTTCGCAAGCGCGACTCGCTGCGTCCCGAGTGCACCGAGTTGATGGACGCCGAGGCAAAGGAGAGGATCGAGCGCGCCGCCCGCAAGCGCGCCGAGTTCTACGAAGCCTGCGGCGCTGACGGCGAACGGCTGTGCCCGCAGTTCATGAAGAAACGCACGGCGCTCGTCGGTTGTCTCCACCGCAAGAAGAACGAAGAGAACGCGACGCTCTCGAAGGAGTGCCTCGCGAAGTTGCCGCGACGCCCGGGCTACAAGGGGCCCGGCTACAAGGGCTGGAAGGACGGCTCCGAGCCGGCCGACTTCGACGAGAAGCTCGAGAAGCGCCTGCACCCGAACAAGGCGAAGCGCCTCGAGATGACGCGCAAGCGCAAAGAGGCCGCCGAGGCGCGCAAGAAGGAGGTGCAGGAGAAACTGCGCGCCTACAAGCAGGCGCTCGACGCAAAAGCGGCCGCCCGGGGCGAGCCGGGCGGCGGAAAGCAGCCGGCCGGCAGCGCCGAGGAGTCGGAGTCGCCGCCCGGCTCGCCGTGAGCCCGGCAGCGCGCATCCACGTCGTCCGACACGGGGAAACGCCAGGCAACGCCGCGCGCATCCTGCAGGTTCCCGAAACCCCGCTCAGTGCACGCGGCCTGCGTCAGGCCGAGGCGCTCGCGAGCCGCTTCGCGGCGCAAGCGCCTGAGCGCATCGTGGCCAGCGACCTGCTGCGCGCGCGCATGACGGCCGAGGCGGTGGGCGCGGCCTGCGGCGTCGGGGTCGAGAGCGAGCCGCTGCTGCGCGAGCGCGACTTCGGGTCGCTGCGCGGCACGCCCTACGCCGAACTCGACTGCGACCCCTTCGCGCCGGGCTATACCCCGCCCGGCGGCGAGAGCTGGCCGGTCTTCGATGCGCGCGTCGACGCCGCCTGGCGGCACGTGCAGGAGCTCGCCGACGGCTGCGGCGGCGGCGACCTGCTCGTCGTCACCCACGGCCTCGTCTGCCATGCACTCGCCAACAGGCACTGGCACGGCGGAGCAGACGTGCTCGCAGGTGCGTCCGCTTCTGCCGCAGGGCCGCGCTTCGCGAACACCTGCGTGACGACGCTCGCGGGCGGCGCTCCCTGGCAGGTCGAGGTCCTTGCCTGCACGGCGCACCTGGAGGGCGAGGCGCGCGCCTCGGGCGACGTCGCTCCCGTCTGATCAACGCGAGTGCGCTCGTTCAGGCTCCGTGCCGCGCGCGTCTGGCGTCGCGCGTGAAGAGCATGAAGTTCACGTTGTCGTGGCAGTCGGTGTCACCCGCCGGGTGGTCGACCGGAACGAACTCGCCGAGCTCCGAATGGAAGTACAGCGCCTCGATGCCCTGCAGCTCGGCGAGCGCCGAGAGCGTCGGCGGCGAATACATCGTCCAGCGCGGGTAGCGGAACAGCGTGCGGCTCCCACTCGCATCGCGCGCCTCGAGCCGGAAGGCCAGGCGGTTGGTGAAGGGGTTCGGGTCGCCGTCGGGCTCGTCGACGAGCGCGACCTCGAGCCCGGCTGCGCGCATCTCCGGTCGCGACAGGTCCTCCTCGTGCGCGAGCTCGGAGGCCAGCACGACGGGCGGTGTCTCGAGGACCAGCGCATCCGCGTGCATCGTCCCGAGTTCGAGCAGACGAACGAGTTGCCTGGGGTCGAAGAGCTGGTGGCTCTGCTTGCCCACGAAGGCGAGCGAAGGCCCGCTCGAGATCGTCTTCGCCTGCTTCCACACTTCTTCGTCGAGCACGTCGGATACGAAGTAGTGGTGCTCCGTTTCGGGCAGCCAGGGTCGCGCTTCCACGCGGTTGCGCGCTTCCACGTCGAGATCGATCATGACATAGCGGAAGTCCGGGAAGCGGAAGTGTCCGTGGTAGGCGAACTCGGCGGTGCCGGCCATCGGTTCGATGACGGTCCGGACGTCGGCACACGCGCGGGTCGCCACGAAGGCCTCGACGTCGAAGGAGTGGCTGCCGAGCACCGAACCGTACACGGCGTAGGCGTCGAGCGCCTCGAGGCCGCCGTCGAGGTAGGGGCCGATGTAGTCGTGGTCCTCGACCCAGGGCGAATCGTAGGCCTTGGCGTAACCCTCCTCGCCGAAGTCGTGGAACCCGTGGCTCGCGATCGTGCGCCAGCGGCGCAGCCATTCGCCGCCGCGGCCCGGGTGCGTTTCGCCGGTGCGGAAGCCGCGCCGTACGTTGCGGTGGATGCGCCCGAGCAGTGCAGGCCAGCGCTCGAGGGGAAGCTCCGACAGACGTGCGCCCGTCTGCAGGTGCAGCCAGTCGGGTCGGGGGGCCTGGCCGCTTTCGACGCCCTCGAAGAAGGCTTCGAGCGCAGCGGCGCTGCGTGCGATGCGCACGACCTCGTCTTCGATTCGCACCGGCCCCCCCCGCGCGTCCGGACAGTGCACGCGACTGCGCGGACGCGGCCCGGTGGATAGCACGCCGCCGTGCGTCGATCAGTCCCCGTCTTCGTGTTCGCCATGCGCCCGATCCGCCAGGAAGGCGTCGAGGGATCGGGCGACCTGGGTCGCGCGGTCGCCGCGCCAGCCGCGCATCGCCGTGACCACGAGGTAGGCCTGCGTGGGCAGTGCGCTGGCGCCCTCTTGCGCGATCGTTCGCAGTGCCTGTTCGGCGAGCGAGCGCACTGCGGCGTTGGGGCACTGCCGGGTGACGATGGTGATGGCTTCGACGACGCCCAGACGGCGCTCGTAGTCGGGCTGCGTTCCTTCGTCCATGTTGCGGAGGTACACTGCGCAGCGCCGCGCTTCAAGCGCCGCGGAGGGCGTCATGCAGGACGAGAACGAAGGGTCGGATCGTGGGGCGGTGCCTCGACGACTGTGGGCCGTGCTGTCGTGCTCGGGGGCGATCGCGATGGCGAGCGCGCTGGCGGCAGC